>JGI12109J20283_12730565_pt1 | contig 20343 bp, 11 predicted proteins | sample ElkSlonscriptome_12_FD_20283 | JGI IMG/M metagenome (IMG submission 20283)
AGGAATCACGTAAGCCCGGTTATTTGAACGGTATTGCCCCATGACCAACCCGTTTCAGACAGTATCTGAGAAAGCTTATCTACACTATCGGCAGCGTTTCGACTGCTTTGAGGCAGTCGCGGTACGGCCATCAAGCAACCAGACCAGATTACCGCCATTAAAGTCTACCGTAAAGGCAGCCACCTGGCGGCCCGGCGCAAATGTCTCCGGCTGCCCCCGGTCATCCCCATCCGGGTGAAACCGGTTGGCCGAACCAACCGGAATGGTCATACTCTCCTCGTTCGCGTTCAGATAGCCAAAGTGGGCGGTATAGCGGTTGCCGCGCTGCTTCTCGACACACTCCAGCACCGGGCGTACCGGCTGGGCCGGCTCCGGCTCCAGTTCCGGCGTGGCCGTCGGCTCCGGTTCCGGCGTCTCGGTTGGTGTCGGCAATGGATCTACATCCTCGATCAACAGATCACTATCTGTTGCGCTGTTGGATAGTGTGGCCGGTTCAGCATTAATCCAGACCCGGTCATTGCCGGCCCACGAGCGCCCGCCGCCGGCCCACGAGCGCCCACCGCCGGCCCACGAGCGCCCACCGCCGGCCCACGAGCGCCCACCGCCGGCCCACGAGCGCCCGCCACCGGCCCACGAGCGCCCGCCACCGGCCCACGAGCGCCCGCCGCCGGCCCACGAGCGTCCACCACCATCCCACACCGCCAGCATCTCACCGGTCTCCGGGTCGATCAGGCGGAACTCGCCGGTCTCCTCGTCCCACTCGGTGTAGCCCCAGTAGTGCATCTCCTCGCGCCCATCGTCAAACACCTGCAGGTCCAGCGCAATATCCATGTCGGCATTGGCCGCGCCGGTCTCGGCACTAAACACGGCCGCATCGGCATCAACCAGGCCCGCGCCCTGCTCCCAGGGGCTGTAGGCCGGGTCGCTGGTCGCCGTGTCGATGGCGGGGCGCGCGGTTGCCATCAACTGGTACTTCACCTCGTCGTTGGTCAGGTCGGGGTTGGCCTGGAGCATCAGCGCCACGACTCCACTGACCTCCGCGGCGGCCATCGAGGTGCCGCTAAGCTGGTAGTAGGTATGCTTTTTGTCGGGCCGGTCAATCCCATAGTCAACAGCGGCCTCTTCGTAGCGTGCCTCGGCGGGAGCATCGCCATTGTCGATCCAGGTATCGATCAGGTCCGCCAGAGTTGAGCCGTCCGGGATCGGCGCGATGGTACGGGTTGCCGGAACCAGCACATCCGGCTTGATAAAGGCCGACTCGGTCGGGCCACGACTGGAGTAGTTCGCCAGCTCATCTTCGCCGCCCTCGGTGTAGCGTCCGCTGCGGATTGCGCCCACCGTGATCACATAGGGCACATTGCCCGGCACGGTAATCGTCGCCGCTTCCGGCCCCTGGTTGCCCGCCGCCGCCACCACCACAATTCCCGCCTGCCACGCTTGCATCACCGCCTGGTTCAGCGGGTCGGCCCAGTAGGGCCCCGTCACCGGCGCATACAACGACAGGTTGAGCACCCGCACATTGTAGCGATCCTTATTCTCGACGATCCACTCAATCGCCTCGATCACGTCGCCATATGTACCGGCCCCCTCATGATCGAGGGCGCGGGCAATCATCAGGTTAACTTCCGGGGCCACCCCGATAGGCGCGACATCGGTTGCGCCCGTTACCAGCGTTGCCTCGCGGTTGTCGGCAATTGTGGAAAGGACATGCGTACCGTGACCATTGGTGTCGGCACTGTTGTTCTTATTGTTGTTGCCATTCGCTTTGGTGCGCGGCGTAAAATCGCGGTAGATAAAGCAGCGCCCATCGTTCTCGGCAAACAGCGTTTCCTTGTCGCCATCTTTCCAGGCGCCGGCACGCTGAAACTTCATAAAGCCCGAGTCGATCACCGCCACGGTGACACCGCGCCCCCGCAATGGGTGGCTCTCGGTCGCATCCGTGACCGTCACACTCCCATCAACACAGGCGGTCTGGCGGGTCGTGACCTGGGTCTGGTGCAGTTGATCTACCCCGGTCGCCGCAGATGGGTAGAGATAGTTGTCCGAGGTGTCGGTCTCGGCCTGATCCTGCGTATCGACCTCGTCGTCGTCCTCATCCTTATCCTTATTCTTGTTCTTCTTGTCTTTCTTGCCCTTTTTGGCAACCTGCACCTCTGCATCAACATTCAGGACAACATTCGGGTTGGACTGAAGCTGCGCCAGGGCAGTGGCATTCAGCGTAGCCGAAACCCCATTAATGATTGCCAGATGGCGCGTAACCTCCCCACCCGCCTGCTCAACCGCCGCAGCCGCGGCAGCGCTGTTGGGAGCCTGGACAATATAGGTGGTCTCAGCAGTACCGGACGACTCGTTCCAACGAGCGGGCAGTACCGCCACACTACTGATAATCAGGGCAGACAGAAGTAGCGCAACGGCGATGAGCAAAGACCTGTGATAACGACCGGATAGCTTCATCAGAAAACTCCTCTCATTAGAATGGTATGTAGTAGTCATACAATTCTGATAAGCAAATAGCCAGAACACGGTAAGCAACCGGCTCTACGTTGTTGAAACCCCCTTTCACATTTGCTATCCAGGACCAGTTCAGAATAAACACCAGAAAACATTGCAATTCGCATACCACTACAAGATGTAACAGGTATCGAATATTATGAACTTCCTGAAATATAGTTTATCACGCAAGTGAGTACTATAGCAGGAAGGTACAGCACTTGCAAAAACTTTTGAATAAAATAGCGAACAACTAAGACAATTGACACATGTAAGATTATAAGCATGAAATGGTGCATGCGCAATGATAAAACGCTCATCTTGCGTAACTTCTCTCTATAAATGACAAAATATTCATTTAACGCAATTACTACTACAATCAGCACACTATACACGCGCCAATACTATCCGGATGCGCATGCATAATGCCGCCTTCAAGTGACTTTCCGGCAATATGACTACCTGAAGACAGCACCACCCGAGCTGCCGCTATGGATTATGACATTTATGAGCAAGACTTACGCAATGAGCATTCAAACCAGGTATTCGGGCATGTAGGGCGGACTGCGCCTGCAGCAGCCTGGTGTTGTTCCGATCTTTTTGGGCAACCCTGGTACTCCAGGCCAGGGTTGCCCACGCTGTCGGAGGCGCAAGACACCCGCTCACAGAAGATCGCGTAGCCACGTATTACCAAAGCAGGCGGCTACGGGATAACCGGGGTCGCAGTCGGCACAACCAATGTTGCCGTTGCCGGCAGGAGTGTCGTGGTTGGCGTCGGGTTGCTGCCATTCACCTGCACCGAAATGACCTCCGATTCCGCTGAGCGGTTACCCGCACCGACCCGGGCCTGGTTGGTCACCGCGCCGGCCGGGGTTCCGGCACGTACACGCACCTGAATAGTCACAATTGCCGGCGCGGCATCCTGGATAGTCACGGAACATGTAACGGTCTGCCCGGTAGAACAGGAGCCATTCGTTGCACTGACGCGCACAACCTCCAGATTGCTGTCAAGCGCATCCTCTAACGTCACCGCAACCGGAACGGTATCGGACGTGAAGAGCGAGATGCTATACCGGAACTCCTCCCCCGGATCGACCACGGAGGCGGAGGCAAGTTTGACCACCCGGATCGGGCTACCGATCACGGGTACCCGGGTTGGTGTTAGGATTATCGTTGGCGAGGGTGGCAGGGGTGTAAAGGTTGGCGTCGGCGGCAACGGTGTAGCGGTAGGTGGTAAAGCCGGCGTATACGCCAGAATGGGCGTGCTCGACGGCAAGAGCGGTGTGCTTGTGGATGATGGCGGCGTAGACGGTTGTTCAGCGGGGGGGGCTGCCGGTGGTTCCTGGGTCCCTGTCGGTGGGGGCGGTAAGGCGGGTGGGGCTACTGGGGCCGAGGCATCGGGGAGATCGGGTAGTGCAGGTGGTGCGGCAGGATCGGTAGTAACATCGGGGGGTGCGGGGGGGATGCCCGGCTGATTGACCTCCGCTGCGGGCGGCATAGCCGGCGTTGAAACAATGCCCGCCGCCGGCGGTACCGGTCCGGGTGGTGCCGAGGGCAGCGGCGCGGTCGTCGGGCGACTACCGTCATTTGTCCCAACCATTGGCTCCAGGCGGAACGCCTGGGAGTGGTTCGGCAGCACGCTCAGCACCGGCTCCGTTGCCGCCGTGCCGCGCACAAACAATCCGACCAGCAGCACAATTCCAACCATCAGACCGAGTAGGGCCGGCCGGCACATGCGGCACAGCCAGCGTTTTCGCTGGACAAACAGTTGTCGCATTGCTCACTCCTGGCAAGAACATACTGAGAGATACATCTAGTCTCCCCAGGATAAGCATACCATCGGTTTACCTGGAAGCATAGAGAAGAAAAAGTCATACTTGTGGTTGACTTATGGTCCGGCTACATACTGAGTAAGCCCGTCCGAGCTTATGGAATAGCAGCCTGGAACAAGTAGGATTTGTAGTATTAAATCTGATGATAGTGTTGATTAACAGGAGTTACGCGGTCGCCATGCAAACCAGGCATTTGATCCGATGAACGGCAGCTTCGCCTGCGGCAGCATGGTACGTTTTTGTCTTTTTCCGGAACATGTGGCTCTTCGAGCCACATGTTCCGGAAAAAGAATGTTCCATTCCACCCTGCCGGAGGCGAATCGGGCCATGTGTCCGGGCAGACGCCTGGTTTGCATGGCGACCGCGTAACTCCTGTTAATCACACGACTTACGCGGTCGTTGACCCGACCGGAGATTCCGCCTCCGGCAGGGCGGAAGAAACCATACTTTTTTCACAAAACATTTGCACTGTGTGCAAATGTTTTGTGAAAAAAGTTCAAAATGTACCATGCTGCCGCAGGCGAATCGGGCTTCCACCTGGGCACATGTCCAGTTTGTGGACCCACCGCGTAACTCCTGTTAATCACAGGAGTTACGCGGTCCGCCGTGGACGCGTATACTTTGTCTCCCGCAGGGGAAGGCGCAAGGCAACTACTCCTGGATGATCGAGAACTCTGCCTCGGATGCCGGTTCGCGCACATGTTTCCGTCCATGCACAAACAGCATATAGTTGAGGAACGCCGCTACCGCGTAGAGGGTCGCCGTAGCAACGAACAGGGGCGTAAAGCCATATGCCGCTTGCACGCGCACGCTGATATTTGGCCCAAAGATATAGCCAATCGCATACGCGCCATTAATCAACCCGATCACAGTAGGACGAGCCGCCTCCGAACTCTGCTCCATCGCATGCGCATCATAGAGCGGTGAGGCCATATTCATCAGCGTGTTCCGGACCAGCGCAAAGCCGATGGCAATCCCCAGCACGGGCGACATTCCCAGCGCCAGCAGACAGGGCACGGCCAGCGCCTGTGTCAGGGCCACGCTGCCCATCTTGCCCAACCGCAGTGAGAGCCAGGGCGCGGCCAGCGTCGCCATCCCGGTGGCAATATGCACCGCCGCGAAGATGCCCCCCAGTGCTTCGTTCGACACACTAAAGCGCTCCCGAAAAAAAAGATTCAAATAGGGGATAAGCAGGGCCGCTCCACAGGAAATAATTAACGGTGTCACCATAAACCGCGCGACACTCCAGGGGCGGCGTAACATACTCCGCCAGGGCTCCGGCACACGCCCGGTGAGCATGGCCGCACTGCGCCGTGCGGATGCCACCACGCGCCGATGGAGTGGTGGCGCTGCTGCGGCATGGTCTTGTCGCGCTGTTGCTACATCGTTTGCGTTATCGCGCAGCGCCGAACTGTCGGCGGTGGTTGCTTCCGGTTCATCGTAGGTTCGCTCATCCCGCACAAACAGGAGCGGAACAGCCGCGACCAGCACACAGAGTGCCGCCAGTGCAAAGGTGGCCCGGTAGGCCGCGCCGCTGTCGGCAGGAACGCCGAGCAGACGCGCGCACAACCCCGGCAGCAGGCCACCGACGAGACTGCCTAACCCGGCTACGCCAATGTTAATCCCTTCGCTGACACTGAAGAGAAAATCCCGCTCGGTGCTACAACTATGGCGCATCATAAAGGGGGCTTTGCTGACTTGAAGTAGCACCGCGGCCGGACCGGTCAGCGCGGTGCCCAGCAGCAGAGGCAGCGCCGCCGGCCAGAGCGCCACCGCCAGGACAGATCCGGCGTAGAGGAGCGCGCTTGCCAGCAGCGCCATCCGCAGGCGCATAGTACGGGTTATCAACCACCAGAGCGGTAGCGTCAGCAGGCCCGCCACCACCACAGGCAAGCTGGTCAGCAGACCCAGAAAGGGCAGGTCATAACCCAGCGCGGGAATGGCAAGATTGAAGAAGAGCGAACTGATTGCCAGCCCAAACGTCAGCAGGGCCATATGGATAAGATAGAGACGAGCCGGCCGCTGGAGCGACCAGATGCGGGCAACTGGCATGTGGCCTCTGGCAAACGTGCTACATTACGGCATTATGCGTCATCACGACGTGCGTACACCCCGACTGCCCCCCGCTTCACATCAGGCGCGTGCTGCACATACAAAAGCTGCCGCTCGGCGTTATACTCAGCGGTCAGTCCCCGGCTCAACCGTAGATCGAAGCCGTGGGGATAGTGCCGGCGCGGCAGATAGATCTCGGTCGGCGCGGAATTTTTCGGATCGGTGGCATAGCTAAAAACAAACGTATGCGTATCTATATCAAAGCTCATACCGAGGGGAGTCCCGGCAGTCGCGCGGGGATAGGGTCGCACCAGCGTATCCACATGCACCCGCTCCCGCCCATCAGGATAGACGACGCTGATATCTTCCTCATTCCAGTGTTCGCCACCTACCATATAATTCCAGGCAACCCAGTTTACCATTGCTCGATCAAACAGATCCAGCGTTACAGCATAGAGCTTATCCGCCCCACGCAGATAGTTGAGCACACCAAACTCGCCGATAATACAGGCGGCACGCAGACGCGCGGCAATTTTCAGATGCAACTGAAGCATCCCGCGCAGCCGGGCACTGACACCGTAGAACCGACCCAAAAAGACCGATACACCATCATAAATATGCGGCGCATACACCAGTCCTTTAACCTGGTGCAGCGGTAACTGCTCTTCTTTTACACCGATCAGGGAGGGCAGCAACATCAAGACGCGGGGACTGGGTTCTACCAGGATCAAGCGATAGGGATCAACGGCACGAATTGCCCCGGCAACCTGGCGATAGAACTCAGGCAAAGTCACCCGATCAAAATGCCCCGATATCAGTTCCGGAAAGAAGCGCGTGGATGGCTCATTAAAAAGATCATAGCCAAGTACACCCTCGACTCCGGCAAAGCAGCGCGCCACCTGTTGCCAGGCACACACGAAACTATCCCGAATAAAGTCAGCATTATTCCAGAAGCGCTTGAAAGCGTAGCCCACATCATTGTCGATAAGATAGTTCGAGAACCAGAAGCGGCCCGGACGCCGGGGGCGATGCACCGGTGGATGCGCCCAGGGCGGCGCACCCGACCCGCCCAACTCCCGGCTGAACAGATCCTGGTGCATATCTACAATAGTGTAGATACCTCGTTGCCATGCGGCATGCGCCAACGTAACCATATTATCGAGATATGCCTGGTTATACTCGCCCCGGCGGGGTTCCAGCGCCTCCCACACCAGCACCAACCGGATGCAGTTCATGCCCCAGGATGCCAGGCGGTCCAGATGCTGCTCATTCGGAATAGGCAAATAGGGCGGTGTCTTTGAGTCTGCCGAGAGATTGAAGCCGCGCAACAGCAGTGCCCGGCCCTGCGCATCACGAATCCAGCGCCCATCCAGCCTGAGGGTGCTGCCGGGTAGATCATCCGTGATCCAATCGGTGAGCAGCATATCATTCGCATCAGACAGTCTGGTAGATTGTCCAGGTAGCGAAGTTTCAAATAAACGTAAGCGTTTCATACTTCTCTTTTATAACACGCGTTACGCGGTCACAAACCCAAAAGGACATTGTGCCTCCGACAGGGCGGAAGAAACCACTCTTTTTCACAAGATTTTTGCACTATGTGCAAAAATCTTGTGAAAAAGAAGGAAAAGTACCACGCTGCCGCAGGCGAAATCCGCCGTTATCGGGAACAAAGAGCCCGTTTGAACGTGCACCGCGTAAGTCCTGTTTTATAACGCATTGCGTGCGATCAAGTCACGGTACCAGTATGCGCTGCGCTTCCAGTTGCGTTTAAGTGTAACATAATCCGTGTACCAGAGACCAAAGCGCATACTGTAACCGAGATTCCACTCAAAGTTATCCATCAAGGCCCAGACAAAATAGCCGCGAACATCAATGCCTGCGCGGATCGCCCGATGAATCTGCTCCAGATATGCTGTGATATAGTCAATTCGCTCCTGGTCATCAATACTGCCGTCAAAGTTAACCTGATCTTCGTACGCCGCGCCATTCTCCGTAATATAAATTGGGCGATCCGTGTAGGAGTGAACCATGTTGATCACATCGTAGATGCCCGGCGGGTAGACCTCCCAGCCCATTTTGGTCGGAACACCCGGCTGCGGAACCTGGCGCGCTCCCATTAACCAGTCGGTCCAACTGGCCCGGTTGACGGTACGGCTGTAAGTATTGATACCGACATAGTCAATCGGCTGGGAGATCAACTCCAGATCGCCGTCACGAATACGGGGGGCTATAAACCGACGGGCAAAGTGCCGTAGCATATCTTCCGGGTATGATCCATGGAACAGCGGCTCCAGAAACATACGGTTCATTGCCCCATCAATCCGGCGGGCCGCCGCGATGTCGCGGGGATGCTTCGTGGCGGCCTGATGCGGCCAGAGCAGTAGCACAATCCCAATGGTCGGATCGGGGAGGCCGCCAACCGGGTGCAGCGCCGCCGCGCGAAATGCCTGGACCGCCAACCCATGCGAGAGCAACACATGGTGGGCGACTTTCAAGATATGCCAGGGCCAGCGGATGCCCGGCGCATGCGAGCCATTGCCATGCCCAAAGAACGCGGTACAAAACGGTTCATTATGCGTTGTCCAGATCGGCACCTCGCCACCGAAGGTTGCGAACATGTAGGCGGCATACTCGGCAAAACGCTGGGCCGTATCCCGCCGGGTCCAGCCGCCACGGTTCTGCAATGCCTGGGGCAGATCCCAGTGGTAGAGCGTGGCAACCGGCATAATATTGCGCTCGTGCAGGGCAGCGATTAGTCGCTTGTAAAAATCTACCCCGCGCTGATTGGGCTGACCGCTGCCCTGGGGGAAAATCCGCGGCCAGGAGAAGCTAAAGCGATAGGCTTTCAGGCCCATGGCTGCCATCCCGGCCACATCCTCGGCATAGCGGTAGTAATGATCGCAGGCAACATCGCCGGTATCGCCGCGCCGGATCTTTCCCGGCGTATGACTAAAGCGGTCCCAGATACTCTCGCCCTTGCCGTCACTATTCCAGGCTCCCTCGATATGGTAGGCGGCCGTTGCCGCACCCCAGAGAAAGCCGGGTGGAAACTGAAGCTGCTCGGTCATTCCTCAATCCAGACTAACTTGCTGCTGCTGACTGATGCATTATACACCGAAGTTGGCCGATTGCATGATCATAAGAATGTACGCAGCGGGGCTGCCGCACGCCGTAGCAGGAATTTGCAATTGCCGGAACAATGATTTACAGGACGTACGCGGTGGTTCCAAACCCGGCATGTGCCTGGATAAACGGCCCGATTCGCCTCCGGCAGGGCGGAAGAAACCAGCTTTATTTCACACAACATTTGCACTGTGTGCAAATATTGTGTGAAATAAAGAAAAACAGTCCCATGCTGCCGCCGGCGAATCGGGGTTTCATCGGGGTAACTGTCCGGTTTGAAGGCGCACCGCGTACCTCCTGTACATGACACGACGTACGCGGTAGGTGGGCAACCTGCACATTTGATAAGATGAACGTCCCAATTCGCCGGCGGCAACGTGCAAATGTTGTGTGAACAAAGAGTAGATCTTCCACGTTGCCGCCGGCGCAGCGGGGCTTCCAGCGGATGAAATGTCCGAGTTGTATACCAACTGCGTACGTCGTGTCATTTATAAAAAGTTGACGAAGTAGGCTAAAAGGGTTATGATCTGGGATAGAATCCCTCAATACAGTAGATAAGATGTCGTATACCACAACCGGAACTGGCTGAGGAGGATCGGCAGGTGAACGGAGCATTGGCTCACAGCACAGCGGTAGTCATTCGCTCTCCGGGCAACCGGGTGACGGGACGTTCCCGCACAGCCGGCACCTGCGCTAATTATGTCGTCTAGACTTGCCAACACCCGGGATGTCGCGTACCATCCGTACTGTTTGCCATCCGCCGAATGAGTGCAACTCAAGAAGGAGCTATAGGTATGACTATGAAAGACTGGACCAAGCAAGCCGAGGATATGATGCAGGCGTGGACCGCAGCCCAGAAGCAGATGCGCGATACCTGGCTGGAGGCGATCCAGAATATGAGTGGCCCCCAGGCGGGCGAGATGTGGACCAAGGCGACCCAGGCATGGGAAGACTCGGTCAAGCGCGCACTGGACGCCCAATCCGAGTGGACGCGTCTCTGGGTGGAGAGTTTTACTTCCTCGCCCAACGCCTCAAAAGAGGCGACGGAGTGGGCCCAGCAGGGGCGTGAAATTATGAACCACTGGGCAGAAGCCCAGAAGAACCTCTGGGAGGGCTGGTTCGACATGGTTAAGAAGATGGACGCCACCCAGATCGCCGGAAGCTGGGACAAAGACCGCGGCCAGAACTTGATGCAGATGTGGCAAGATACCACCCAGAAGGCGCTGGAGGCGCAGTCGGAGTGGATGCGCCGCTGGTCCAGCCTGGCACCCGGAAGCACAACTGATAAGAAAAAGTAGGATCGATGAAGTAGATCGCCTACGCGGATGAAGGGAAAAGTTTTATGACATGGAATGATCAGGTCGGCTCCATGATGAATATCTGGGGCGAGACCCAAAAACAGCTCTGGGAGAGCTGGTATGAGATGATGCGTAACGCCCCAACGTCGGCTATAACTTATACCAACCTGATGGATCAGTGGCGCAAGATGGCAAACCAGGGTATCGAGGCCTGGACCAGTGATGCCCAGCCGATTGCCCAGCGGATGTCGCGGCAACTGCTGGCGAACCAGTCGGCTATGATGCGGTTTGTAGAGTTGACCTCCGATGCCTGGAAAACTATCTGGCCCAAGGTTGAGAGTGGCGAAGACTGGCAGGCAACCATGCGCAGCTATGCTGAAGATCTCAGCAAACAACTGGCAGCGGCCCCGGCCGGCATGGTGAAGTCCTCCCAGGATATTGGCGAGATGTGGCGGCTCTATCTGGAGGAGATCCAGGCCGTCAGCCAGCCCTGGCTGTCATCCCTCCAGCGTACCCCCTGGCACATCGGGGAGGCGATGACCGGCTCCGGCAGCGGGTCGGAATTGATCGAGATGACCAGCCTCTACTGGGATGCCTACGAGCGCACCTTTGGCAGCCTGGTTGAAAGCCCCAGCTTTGGCCTGACGCGCGAGATTAATGAGAAGATTGCAAAAGCATTTGATGCATGGCTCGACTTCCGCCGGGTTAGCACCGAATATCAGGTAGTGCTGGCCAACTCCTGGAGCGATATTTTCGAAAACGTGATCAAGACGCTGGTCAACCGGGCACAAAATGATCAGCCGGTTACCGGCGTGCGTGAGTTGGTCCGGATCTGGACGGATACGGCGGATAGCTCCCTGGAGGAGGTCTTCCGGACACCGGAGTATGTCGAGATCCAGGGACGGCTAATGGATACGGCGATGAAGTACCGGCTGCAAGAGCAGCAGGTCGTCGAGTTGATGCTGAAGACGAGCTATGTTCCGACCCGTAGCGAAGTTGATGAGGCGCATCGCAATATTTATGAACTGCGCAAAGAGGTTAAGGCGCTCAAGCGGGCGATGAAGGGTGGCCCTCCCGGCAATGGCACCGACAGCAGCGTATCTGATCTGCGCAAAGAGCTTACCGCCCTCAAGAAGGAGTTACAGGCCGTGCGCGAGGCGAATGGACAGGGCTAAACCAGGTTAAGCATTGTTTGGGGCCGTCACGTCGCCACTACACAAGCATCATGCCGGCGGCGTGACCGGCCCAGCGAATGGAAAAATTCACACCGCGTTATGCGGGTTACATTAAAATGGAGGAGTCTGGAATGACTACGTTTCCGTTGCAAATCAATCCTGAAGATGCCATCCACGAAATCACTGAGATGAACCGCCAGATGGTGGAGGGCGTCAAGATTCTGAGTCGGCTCAAGCATGATGATGTTCAGGTGGGGACCGCGCCCAAGGAAGAGGTCTACCGCGAGGATAAACTGGTGCTCTATCGGTACAAGCCGGTCGTGGATAACCTGTTCCCAATTCCTATTCTGATTTCATACGCGCTGGTTAACCGCCCCGCGGTGGCCGACCTGCAGGAGAATCGCTCGCTGGTGCGCAACCTGCTCAAGCTGGGCATGGATGTCTACCTGATCGACTGGGGCTACCCGACCCGCGCTGACCGCTGGTTGACCCTCGACGACTATATCAACGGCTACATCCACAACTGTGTGGAGTTTATCTGTGAAAAGCATGGCCTGGATAAGATCAACCTGCTGGGGATCTGCCAGGGCGGCGCGATGAGCCTCTGCTATGCCGCGCTGCATCCGGAGAAGCTCAAGAACCTGATCACCATGGTGACACCGGTAGACTTCCACGCCCGCGAAGAGGGCAAGGAGCAGGGTCTGCTGAATACCTGGGGCACCAATATGGACCCGGACCTCATGATTGAGGCGCTGGGCAATGTGCCGGGTGACTTTATGAACTTTGGCTTCCTGATGCTTCAGCCGTTCCAGTTGAACTTCCAGAAGTACACCGACATGCTGGATCTGATGGATAGCGAGGAGAAACTGGTCAGCTTCCTGCGCATGGAAGAGTGGATCTTCGATAGCCCCGATCAGGCGGGCGAAGCCTATCGGCAGTTCCTCAAGGACTTCTTCCAGCAGAACAAGCTGATCAAGGGCGAGGTTGAGCTTGATGGGAAGCGGGTTGATCTGAGCAATATCACCATGCCGGTGCTCAACATCTATGCCGACAAGGATCACCTGGTACCGCCGCCCTCCTCTAAGGCGCTGGAGAAGTATGTCGGCTCTAAGGATTACACCGCCAAAGGGTTCCCGGTGGGGCACATCGGAATGTACGTGAGTGGGAAGGCGCAGCGCGATCTCGCACCGGCGATTGCCGAGTGGGTGCGCGAGCGCGGCTAAGACAACGCACCAGGTGCAGTCACTTCCGGGTTGCTGTGATACAAATTCGCGTGGAGTTGTACCTGGCGCTGGTATGATATAAGGGTTGCGACAAACGCAGCGAAGCGTCTCACTACTCACCGGGTGAGACCTTCGCTGTGTTGCATGAACGGACTTGCATAGTAAGGAAAGACCTGATGTTCACTCCCAAAATGATGGAAGCCTGGTTCAATCTGATGTCGGAGGCGATGCGCGGCAGCGGCGACGCCCAGCAGATCATGAAGAACCTGAGCAGCACAACTAATGTTTCCGAAGAAACACTGCGCATGATGGCCCGCTTTATGCCGCCGGGGATGATGCCGATGCAGCCCGAGGCGATGAGTGACTGGCTGGAGGAGTGGTGGCGGATGATGGGCGTTGTGCCGCGGCATCGCTACCTGGAACTGCTGGAGCGGTATGAACTGCTTCGCTCACGCCTGGAAGAGTCCGAAAAGACCAGCCGCCGCCTGCAGTCGATGCTGGGGGAGAAGCGCCAGGAAGAGGCGCAAAAGGTGCTGGATTTCTGGGGCAATACCCTGGAGGAGACGCTCAAGTCCCAGAACGAGTGGATGCAGATGTGGATGCCCAAGACAACGGGCAGCAGCAGCACAGCGGAGCCGGAGGAACCGGAGAGCCCCCCCACCAAAGGCAAAGGCGATAAGGGCAAGAAGAGCTAGTGCCCGCACAGCTTCACCAGTGCCATACACCAGCATTGCTCCCTACGGCCATCTGAACAAGCGTGTGAAGAGTCTCGTCCCCGTTATCACGAGACTCTTTGCTCCTCCCTGGAACTCCTGCACCTTGAACCCGCTCTCCATTTCCCATTGATCAAACGCCAGAATAGAGTATACTGCACAGCTAGACCCTGGATGCCGGTATCCGGCATCCGGCGGCCTACAGTATGATAAAAACGTGTCATAAAAATTGGGAGCTATCGTCATGGAATACCCGCGACCGGAAACACCTACCCCGGCAACAGCCGACTCCGGCCGGCAGCAGCGGCGCTTGCTGCTCTGGCTGGCGCTGGCCCTGGGCGGCCTGATTATGCTGATGCTCTGCGCCTTTGGCAGTGTCCTCTATTTTGTCCTCGATGGATCGACGCTGCTCCAGGGGCAGGCCGAACCGGACCTGCCGGCCCCACCGGAGTCACCCCGCCCCGCCAAGGATATCCCGCTACCGGGGGGACCGCTCATGCTTGTTGAAGATTTTGAACAGCCTACCAACCGCTGGGACCAGTCGCGCAGCCGGGTGGTTGACGGCACTTACGAGTTACGCGTTGATACACCCAACTTTGATAGCTACGGGCTCTTCCTCAATGCGCGCGGGCCGATCCAGGACTTCGATCTGGCGGTTGATGCCACGCAGGTCGCGGGTGATCCTACCGCCGAGTATGGAATTCGCTTCCGGCAGAGTGGTCCGGGGGACTACCTGATGTTTTCCATCAGCGGGTCCGGCTACTACCGGCTGGTCCGCGTCACCGATCAGATGTATCAGTCGGTGGTGCCCTGGACGTTCGATAGCGGCATCAATACGGGGCCGGATGCCGGCAACCGGCTGCGTGTAGTCGCCCGGGGCGACAGCATTACCGCCTTCCTGAATGACCGGCAAGTGATCGCGGCCACGGACGAAGTGATTGCCGGCGGCCAGTTAACCCTGGGGCTGACCACCTTTGACCAGGGCGGGCTGGTTGTCCGCTTTGACAACATGGCGGGAAGCGCGCAGGGGCAGAACCTGGCCGAGGATTTTAATGACCCGGAAGATGTCGCCTGGAGCATTGGCGGCGCGACCATTCGCGAGGGCGGCTACGCGCTCTTCGCCGGGGGTGGCGTGCAATCGTGGCAGCAGCCGCTACCGGCGGGCGTATCCGAGGTAGATGATTTCATTCTGGAAGTGGATGCCGCACTGGAGCAGGGCACCGCTGAGGGCGTGGGCTATGGCGTGATGTTTGGCGACGGTGGCTCGTTCGATTTTTATAGCCTGTTTATCTTACCGAATGGCAGCGTTACCCTGCTGGTCTCGGATGGAGCGGGCAACCGCGTGGCACTGCTGGAACCCACGCCGGTGGATGCGGTGAACACGGAGGTGGGCGCGACAAACCATATCCGCGTCACGGTCCGTGATAGTGTGATCACGATTGCGCTTAACAATGAGGAACTCCCCGCGATTGAGAGCCCCTTCCTGGTGCAGGGTGAGGTGGGCATGATTGTCACCAGTTCCGATACGGGGAGCGTGCAAGCCCGCTTTGACAACTTCCAACTGCGTGCCATCTCCGAGAGTCAGCAGCAGGTGTGAGTGGCAGATAGTTCAAATAATTCGCCGCGCCCGGTGGGTCTCGCACGGCTCGCCGGGCATGTTTCCATCTCTCCTGCTCAATTGCACACTGCCCCCATCCACTTGGTGTCACAAGTTATGCAGTCATTGATCCGGCAGGCGATTCCGCCTCCGGCAGGTTGGAAGAAGCTCCATAACGTACCATGCTGCCACAGGCGAGTCGGGCTTGCAACTGGTGAAACGCTCAGTTACAGGAGTTACGCGGTCCTCCGTGAGCGAGTTCTTTTCGCCTCCGGCAGGGCGGAAGAAAACATCCTTGTTCACACAAATGTTGCACTATGTGCAACATTTGTGTGAACAAGACGGGAAAGGGGCCATCTTTCCCACAAAAAATTTGCTCCCAGAGCAAATTTTTTGTGGGAAAATAAAACAAATACCATGCTGCCGCAGGCGAATCCGGCTTCCATCGGGTCAAACGTCCCGTTTGGATCTCGACCGCGTAACTCCTGTCAGTTACACGAGTTACGCGGTCGGTTCTAAACCAGGCGTCTGCCTGGACAAACGGCCCGCTCCGCCTCCGGCAGGGCGGAAGAAAACATCCTTGTTCACACAAATTTTTGCACAATGTGCAAAAATTTGTGTGAACAAGAAAAACAGTACCATGCTGCCGCAGGCGAATCCGGCTTCCATCGGGTCAAACGTCCCGTTTGGATCTCGACCGCGTAACTCCTGTCAGTTAGATCGTCCACCGCGTAACTCGTATTAGTGAGAGACTGTCTGAAACGGGTTGGTCATGGGACTATAGCCCCGGAGCAGGAGTCCCGGCTTCCGCCGGGGTGTGGCCGGAACCGGCGGAAGCCGGGACTCCTGGGCGCTGTCCGGTGTCGCAGGACACCCGGCATGCCGTGGGACCGACGCGCATCATCTTTTCAGACAGTCTCTGAGAACCCGGAATAAACTGTGCCCGCTCCAACATCCTGTTTGTTCTTTGTTCTCTGTTTATTTGTTCTTCCGCCTCATTGCTTCTCCCGCCACATCTGCACACAGTTTGCACCGAAACTGCAATAAAATCACACGAGGCAACCCGTATTATAATGAAAAGAATAAACAAACAGTGCCGACACGATAATGCGCTTTTGATAACTGTTAACCAGGAGATAGCCCGGCAGATATTGCCCGGCGTAAACCAGCGATCAGCATATTCGCTCCCAAACGCCTTGTGAATGGAGTACGTTGATGACCCTGACCGATACAGAAACCATTGCTGCACTCCAGGCGGAGAATGCCGCTCTCAAGCAGCGTGTTGTGGAACTGGAACACACAGCCGCAGTCGGGCATACGCTCATGCAGCACTTCCCGATGGGCATTATTATGACATTCGATCATGAACTGCGCTACACCGATGCACACTGGACCGCCACCCGGCGCGGGGGCTTGAGTCGCGCAACCGTCGTTGGCCGCACGCTCCACGAGGTCGTATCGCCGGACCTCTGCGCTATCCTGGAGCCGCACTACCGGGCCGCCCTGGACGGCATTCACGGCAATGCGCAGGTGGCGTTTGCCGACGGCGTCTATGATGTACATGTGTTGCCGATATATAACCGGCAGAACCGGATTATCAGCGGGATGGTGCTGGCCTACGATATCACCGATTGCCTGACCACCGAAACCAGTCTGCGTGAGAGTGAAGCGAAGTTTCGCACCCTGAGCGCCGCCGCGCAGGATGCCATCATTATGATTGACAGTCGGGGACATATCCAGTTCTGGAATGCCGCTGCCGAACGGTTGCTGGGCTACAGCAGCGCCGAAGCGCTGGGGCAGGATCTGCATCGCATGATCGTCCCGGAGCCGTTCTACGCGCTGTACCACCAGGGAATGGCTACGTTCTGTCGGAGCGGGCAGGGACCGGCAATTGGGCAGACCGCCGCACTGGAAGCGCTCCGCAAAGACGGCTCAGTCTGCCCGGTTGAGGTTTCGCTCTCAGCGGTGCAGATGGGGGGAGCCTGGCATGGGATCGGCATTCTGCGCGACATCACCGAGCGGAAACAGATGGAAGCGGCCCTGCATGAAAGCGAGCGGTTGCTACAAAACCTGATCGATCATATGCCCGCCGCCGTTCTGATCAAAGATGTAGAACGACGCTATCTCCTGGTTAACCGCTGTTACAAACGGTTAGTCCCGCTAAACCTGGACGAGTTAGTCGGCTACACCGATGAAGAACTGCTGGCCCTGTTTGTGGAAGACCCGCAGGTGAGTGATCCCGCTACGGTCGCATATATGCGCGATATCATCGCAACCTGGCGCGTAGAAGACCAGACCGTCCTGGCTACCGGTCAGATCATCGAGAATGAATTACATCTGCCGATTGACGGCGAGTTACGTACGCATATGGCGCTCAAGTTTCCACTCTACGATGAAGCCGGGAACATTAGCGGCCTGGGAGTGATCTCAACCGATATTACCGAGCGCAAACGGATGGAAGCGGCCCTGCGCGAAAGCGAGGAGCGCTACCGGGCGCTGGTCGAGAATATCAACGATGTTATCTTTACCCTGGATAGTACAGGTACGTTTATCTATATTAGTCCAGTTGTTGAGCAGATGGTTCAGTATACGCCAGAGGAAATTATTGGGCAACCATTTACCCGGTTTGTCTATCCCGAGGATCTGCCCGATCTGCAAGCCAGCTTTATGCAAACCCTGCAAGGCGCGCGGCAGCCGTTTGATTTTCGGGTGGTGTCAAAGGATGGCCGCCTGGTCTATATTCGCACCAACAGCCGGACCATCCTGGCCGACGGGCAGGTCGTTGCGGTGACGGGCGTCATGGCGGATATTACGCGGCGCAAGGAGATGGAGCAGGCTCTGCGCGCCGGCGAGACGCAGTTGGAGGCCATTTTTGATCATACCCTGGTCGGCATGGCATTGATGGATACGCAGTGGAACTATCTCCGGATAAACCACCGCTGGGCAGATATGCTGGGCTACACCCCGGAGGAGGTCTATCAGGGGCGCGCGCTGGATGTAACCCATCCCGCGGATGTCGATATCAGCCGCGTGCATCAGCAAAAGCTGGCACGCGGCCTGATCGAGCACTACCGCCTGGAGAAGCGCTTTATCCGCAAAGACGGCAGTTGGTTCTGGGCCGATGTGCTGGTGACCCTGATCCGCGATCCGCAGGGCGACCCGGCATTTATTATTGGTACGGTGGCAGATATTCACGAGCGCAAGCAGACTGAAGAAGCCCTGCGCGAGAGCCAGTCGCTGCTGCGCGGATTTCTGGATCACTCACCCGCGATTATGCTGGCGAAGGATGTGCAGGGCCAGGTCATCCTGCATAACAAACAGTTCCAGGCATTCTGGCATTCGCAGAAGCCCTTGCTGGGAATGGTATCATCAAACTTCTTTGCGCAGGAACAGGCCCGCACCCTGGCAACCCAGGATCAACAGGTATTGCAAACAGGCCAGACCATCGAGAAGGAGATCACTATTCCACGGGGAGATACGCTGTATACTTACCTGCGTACGGTCTTCCCGATTACCGACGCCACCGGGAAGATCTATGCAGTCGGCAGTGTTGCCACCGATATCACCGAACGCAAGCAAGCGGAGGAGGCGCTGCAGCGGGCCAATGCTGATCTAACCCACTGGGCCAGCGAACTGGAGCGTCGCAACTATGAGATTACCCTGTTGAGCGACATGAGTGATCTCTTGCAGATCTGCCGGACCAGTGATGAGGCGGCGGCGGTGATTATACAGATTATGCCCCAGATGTTCCCGGATGTATCGGGCGCGCTCTATATCATTACCGCCTCGCGCAACTACGCCGAGGCGAGCGCTATCTGGGGTAATCTATCGGCCCGGCAGATCTGTGCCCCGGATGAGTGCTGGGCTTTGCGGCGCGGTCGCACCTATCTGTTGCAAGATACGCAGCATGCGCTGACATGCGAGCATCTGGCAACCCCGCTGCCGCAGAGTGCACTCTGTGTGCCGATGATGGCCCAGGGCGAAACGCTGGGGATGCTCCATCTCTGCGTTGAGCAGGGGCCGTTTCCGGAAGCACACCAGCAACTGGCCGTCACCGTCGCGGAACATATCGGGCTGGCCCTGGCAAACATGCAACTGCGTGAGACGTTGCGCCACCAGGCGATCCGTGATCCGCTCACCGCGCTGTTCAACCGGCGCTACATGGAGGAGTCGCTGGAGCGCGAAGTGCAGCGGGCTACCCGCCACCAGACCGCGCTGGGGGTGATCATGCTCGATCTGGATCATTTCAAGCGGTTCAACGACTCGTTTGGGCATGCCGCCGGAGACATGCTGCTGCGCGAACTGGGGCGGATCTTGCAGTCACACCTGCGCCGCGAGGATATCGCCTGCCGTTACGGGGGCGAGGAGTTTACCCTCATTATGCTGGATACCAGCCTCGATACGGTGATCCAGCGGGCCGAACAGATCCGCACGGCAGCCAAGCAACTGGCCCTGACCTATCGCGGCCAGGCACTTGGCCCGGTGACGCTCTCGCTGGGCATTGCGATGTTTCCCAATCATGGCACCACCGGCGAGCGGCTCGTACGCATAGCCGATCAGGCGCTCTACCGGGCAAAAACCATGGGCCGGGATTGCCTGGTCGTCGGCACAAGTCATCTGAATGGTAATTGACAGGAGGTACGTGGTCACAGACCTGGAAGCCCGATTCGCCTGCGGCAGGCGAATCGGGCTTCCATCTGGTCAAACGTCCGGTTTGCATATCAACTGCGTAACTCCTGTAATTGACACGAGTTACGCGGTTCCCCGCGAACGGAGCTTTGCGCCTCCGGCAGGGCGGAAGATTCTATGCTTGTTCACAACATTTTTCACTTTGTGAAAA
>JGI12109J20283_10355137_pt1 | contig 20340 bp, 20 predicted proteins | sample ElkSlonscriptome_12_FD_20283 | JGI IMG/M metagenome (IMG submission 20283)
CCGCGCCGGAGGCCAGACCATAGTGGCGTTTTTCCACGGCTCCCATGATGGCGCTCATGTTGGGAGAACTGAAGAGGGCGAATCCGGTGCCAAGCAGCATCAGATTGGCGATGATCAGAAACGTCGGCGTTTGCGGTTGCAGCAGGATAAACAGCGACACGCCGACGACGGTGATCAGCATGCCGCTGCTGGCGATAAAGCGTGGTTCGATACGATCGGAAAGGCGACCGGCCAGTGGAGACAACAGTGCCATCATAACCGGCTGGGCCATGAGCACGCTCCCCGCCGTCTGGGGGGACATGCCTTTGATATACTGCAGATAGAGGCTGAGGAGGAAGGTGACTGCAAAGGTGGCGGAGTAGTTCAAAAGCGCCGCCAGGCTGGAAAACGTAAACGTTTTGTTGATGGTGAACAGGTGGACGTCGAAGACAGGGTAGGTGGCGGTAAGCTGCTGTCTGAAAAATGTCACAAACAGCACAGCGCCGGCTGCGACCAGGATGATGCCCATGAGCGCCGGCAGCCTGGTGGCGCCGTAGACCAGAGCCAGAATGGCGCCGACATAGAGAAGGCAGCCGTGAACATCCAGGCGTTGGCCGGCCTCTCCCAGCCACTCTCCCCTGAGATAGAACACAGTGAGCAGAAAGGAGAAGATTCCCAGCGGCAGCATGATCAAAAAGATGCTGCGCCAACCATAGTATTCGGTGAGCAGGCCGCCGGCAAAAGGCCCGACGGAGAGGCCTATATAGACGGCGGCCACGTATATGCCTATGACTCTGCCCCGTTCCTGCGGTGGAAAGATTGAAGTCAGTATCGCCATGCCGGTGGTCACGAACATCGCCGCTCCGAGTCCCTGGAGGACCCGGGTGGCAATGAACAAGCCGGCACTGCCCGCCAGCAGGGCAGCACCCGATCCCAGGGTGTAGACGGCCAGGCCGGCGGCGAAGACCTTCTTGCGGCCGTGGATGTCGGCGATTTTCCCCGCCGGCACAAGTCCCACGGCCACGGCCAGCAGATAGGCGGTGGCGATCCAGCTCAACTGGACGGCGTTCATCTGCAGATCTTTCTGGATATCCGGCAGTGCCACATTGACCGAAGAGATCATGAACGGCCCGATAAAAGAAGTCAGGGTGGCGACGATGAGCGCAGAGCGTTCAAGAGCGCGGTCTCTTGTGAGTTCGGCGGATGGAGTCATCTCGGTCCTTTACCTGGCGCCAGTGAGGCGCGTATGGCAAATATGGCAGCAGTCGTCAAAAAGGTGTTTGCACCTCTGAGTGTGGGTGGCTCATCAGCGTTGCCGGTGGTGTACACTGATCAGAAGGCATAGATCAGAAGGAATAGCTGAGAAACATACCGAAACTGGTTGCCTCCGTGTCGTGAAACGCGATGCTGCTCTCGCCTTTTTCGTACCCCAGCAGAGTTACCAGCGACCAGTCCTGCAAGCCGAAGGGGGCTCGATAGAAGAGCATCGCCTTGAGGCCATAGATATCTTCCTCGCGGGTGCGGTCGAAGACAGGGTTGGTCTGGTCGAATTCACGGTTGCCGTAGTAAATTTCCGGGGTGATGGAGAGGCGGCCGTGGCGGTAGGTACCTTGAATACCGGCAGTATACATGCTGTAGGAAGAACTTTCACCGTCGTAATCGCCTTTGATGACCGTCAACTGCGGGCCAAGGGACAGTGAGGACGAAAGGGCGTGGCTGTACTCTGCCTTCAGGGCGTAGACGGAGCCGTCCCGTGCCAGTTGCGGCAGCTCTTCGGCGAGAAGGTCGTCTTCGACATCGTCGTCCATATAGGCAATGGTAAGGCCGAAACCGGAGTCAAAAAGATCCTTAGCTGCCAGAGAAAGGCCGTACTTCGTCGTATCTGAAGAACTGCGGGGTTCACCGGTGAGGTAGGGATTCTCCCAGACTTCATCGAAGAAGGAGGAGAAGAGATTGAGTTCGAACGCTGCCGTTCCGGCTGCCGTATAGCTGGCGCCGATATTGATGATCAGTCCACCGGCGGAATCGATGATACGACGTTTGCCGTTGAAAAAAAGCACAACTTCGCCTGGTTGCCCAACATCCCACTGTGCCGTTGGCAAAATGATGGGCAGAAAGGTGTATTCCATATCGGCAGAGGAGTCGAGATCGGCGAGATATTTGTTCGATCCGTCCGGATTCAGGTTGTCGGCACTGCCGGAAAAGATGAAGCCGGTGTCAAGGCGAATGGACACCGGCTTTTCCTTGTCCGCGAAGCTGGTGGAGGGCAAGGTGAAAACGAGGGTGGTCAGGGCGGTTGCAGCACATCGTTTAAAGGTCATAAGTACTGTTCTCCTCAATGCTGTTCTTTTTTCTGCCTTTCGCAGGGGGCATGCACGTTTCACCACCTCTGCGGCAGGCCATTTTCATGTCTCTGGGGAGCCGGCGGCCAGTGTCACTGCCGGCAACAACCGTCGAACGATCCGTCACTTGAATACCTTCAACAAAAAAGCAAACGAGCCGGGGGAGGCGCCCAGAAGGGATTCCACCATGGACGGGAACGCCTCGATCCGTCGCTGCAGTTCGGCCTCTTTCCAGGGATAGATGCCCGTGTCAGTGAGAAACTGAACACCGGCGAGTATGAACTCGGCCCGTTCAAGCGGCCTGTCAGTGACGAACAGGTCTTCCCGGCAGCCCTGTTCGATCAGCCCGGCATAGAGCGGTGCCTGAACGGTAATATGTCTGGCGAGTAAGAGCATGTGCATGCCGGCGTTGGCGGGCTTGTGCAGGTGCTCAATGACGGTCTCATGGTCTGACTGCCGGCTGCCGGCAATGACGAATTGTTCAAATCGTTGCAGGGCATTGCCGGCGGATTTTTCGAGAATGGCCTGCTGGACGGCGAACTGCTCATCGCTCATATGGTCGATTACGGCTATGAGCAGATCCTCCTTGGAGTCAAAGTAGTGGTATATTGTGCCCTTGGCAATGTGAAGCTCTTTCATGACATCGGCCATGGTGGTTTTGTCGTAGCCCTTTTCCAGAAAAAGCCGGCAAGCGGCAGCTATGATATCCCTTCGCCGTTCGGCCGGGTCTTTTACCGTTCTGACCATACTACCTCGAGCAGTTCATCCATAGAATTGAAGTTTTTTCGAAAAATCTCTTCGTTGATGTTCAGTGCCTGCATCACATCCTCCAGTGTTGTCAGGTCGAACCCCTTTGTTGTGAAAAACAGGCGCGCTGTGTTTACTATCTGACTGCGCATAATGGTAATCTCTGTTGGTGTCGCCTGCATCTTTTTTCCCCCACGATGAATTTCTGGAAAGATAAACATAGCACGTGACCGACAGTCGGTCAATGGCAAAGGGGAGAAAAATGCTATAGGGCGGCACTATCTTCCAGGCTCCACTGACTCAGGTGTCTGCAGGGTATTCAAGGATAGAGCGTCCTCTCCTCCCCAAGGCCCTGGAGACGGGACTTATTCGTTCTTTTCCGGCAGCTTCCACCCTTCGGAGGGGGGTATGTATCTTCGTTTAACCAGATACTGAATCAAAAAAATGAGCAGCAGCAAAGCCGCTGCAGCTGCCAGGATGTAAAAATTCATCTCCACCACGGCACGGCCGAGGATAATCAGTGGGATACTCATGCCAAACTGGGCAGTCCAGTTAATGAGCATATAGGGCAGAAAATCTATCTTTGAGAGCGCCAGTACATTGTTCTTGACTACATAGGGAACTCCCGGGATGAGCATAAAGACCAAGGCCGTCCGCATGCTCAGGTGGCCGACGAATTTTGGCAGAGTGATGTTGAACAACCGCAGCAGCCCCGTCAACCATTTATACACGAATGAATTAGCGAGGTAGTAGGAGACGGCCATATGAAAGGCCATACAAACGGCAGTGACGGCAATACCGGGTACGATGCCGAACTTTATGCTGACCATTACCAGGAAGATGGATACGGGAGCTCCAAAAATGGGTAACACCGCCATGAAAAACAGGAACACCAGCGGATGTATCTGGTCTTTGAGATAGATCTCCAGATTCTGTGCCGGGTCATGAAAGGTGAAGATATAGGCACCTGCGGCAATACAGGCCACCAGCGCAGTGACGAGGATGATGGTCTTATGCGGACTTCTGTGCGGAGCTTTATTGTCCATACAGTTTACAGCCTCCGTTTCTCATGGCGCAGTGTCGCCTGCAGAGGAAGGTGGTCCGAGGCCAACCTGCATTCCCAGTCGTTTATCACACCTATGGATGTTGGAACCAGATGATCGGAATGAAAGATGTGATCGAGTCTCAGCAGCGGATACGAGGAAAAAAACGTCGGTTCCGGCGGGATCTGCGCATGAATGTTCTGGCAATCTCGCAGCCTTGTAGTGAGAATGTCATAGGTGGGGGATTTAATGCCGGCGTTGAAATCGCCGCAGAGAATCAAAGGCTCCGACGACGGTACGCCACCGGCTATGATGGTGTCGGCTATGTGTCGAATTTGTCGTAATCTTTCCCGGCGCACAAGGCTTAGATGGGTATTTAACAGGTGCAGCCGTCCGTTTTCCGTTTGCAGGGTCGTCCAGAGAATTCCCCGCTGTTCGGTGTAAGTGTCCGGGCCAAGATCCGGCAGAAAGAGAAAGCGTTTGTCTACTACCGGAAATCTGCTCAGCACGGCAAGTCCATATTCGCCGCCGTCGCTTTGCCATAACGGAAAATAGCAGCTATGCATGCCGAGCTGTTCGGCGATAATTTGAGTTTGATCGCTGCTGCCGGTTCGGGCCATATTCCTGTCGACTTCCTGCAGGGCGACGACGTCGGGAGAAGACCTGCCGATTATACGGGCTATGCGGGCGGGAAAGAGTTTACCGTCCATACCCAGGCAGCTGTGGATATTATAGGTCATGACAGTGAGGGGCTGTGGGGTTTGTAGTTGCGCCTTGGGCACCGGCCGAGGCGTAACTACTCCTTCTTTGAAAATGCCGATGATCTGATGTCGAAGATCATCGGGCCTGAGATAGGATTGCGACACACTGGAGACGGTATCGGGTAAAATAACAAACGCCCCGGTTTCCCTTGCTCCAGGGCCGCCATGAGCACCGTTTTCGTTGACAAAACTCAGTGAAGATCCTGAGGGTCTATAGGCGGAGATGATGAAATCACCGCTGTCGCGGTGGCGGCAGAGCACCTCCATATCTTCGCAGAGTCGTGCGAGATAGGGGTGGTCCTTGCCGAAGGCTCCTGCCGCCTTGTCGGCCAGTTGACCGGTTCCGGTTGCAGTGACGCAGATGACCCTGTTGCGGTCGACAAAAAAGACCAGTGGGATCCCGCCATTTATCACCAGCTGCCGGCCGTATTCATACATGTCAGTAGAGTCGATTTTGCAGGGTAGGTATATATGGCCCAGCGGACCCATGGCCGTTATGTGGATCATGGCAGGGTCATCAGCGCTCTCTGCCGATTCCTGCATTCCTTGACGCGAAGTTTTTTTCCAAAAAAAGAGAGGGTATCTGCGTAGGTGGAGATGTTCGAGGGTCCACTTTTCTTCGGCCAGGCTAAAGCCTGCGAGCGTGCCGAAACTGAAGACTCGGGCCACCGCTTCATGCAATGTCTCCTTGTTCTCGGATGTGAAAGGTGTTACTGGCTCCTGACCATGGTCGGAGTAGATAAAAACCTGATAGTCCCGGCGATCCGAGCGAATAGCGGTGGTAACGATATCCTTTATGGCCGCGTCAATGCTCTTGAGAGTTCTGAGGGCCAAGGCTGAATGCGGATTGCGTCGGTGTGCGTGTTCGTCGTACCCTGTGAAATTGGCATGAATTATCGGCAGTCCGCGGGCAATATCTATTTTGACGTGCATTCGTATCAGTTCACGCAGGACAATGCAGGTACCTATGCGAGAATAATTAAACCTAAACTCCATTAATGGATTTTTCCTTCGGAAAAGCGCTCGAAAGAACTCACGGTGCGTCAATGCCATCTCCAGTAAAAAGAGGGCTGTTACCCGGATGATTTTTTCCACATTGACGAGGACGAACCAGGCGATCTTTCCTGGTTGTATACCGGCAAAGAGCGACTGCAGTTTCATGGACTGGATACAGAATGGCGCTTCCCGGGCACCGCCGGCAAAGATATTGGAGTAGGAACTGCCGCCGGCAAGCAGTCCCCTGGCTGTGGAGTCGAGTCTGTTTGCCACGGCATCGGCGGCCTCAGGGGTGAACATCGCCCGTTTCTTCTGGGTTTCACGGTCATAATACTCAAAGGAGGGGACAGCGCTTTTGATACCGTAGAAGAGTTCGGCCTGCACGGCGGGGGTGGTGGAGGGAAGACCGGAATAGAACTTTCTCAGAATGAAATTATCCCGCTGTATGAGTCGTTGGAGAAAGGGCAGTTTTCTTTTGTCGATGGCCTGCAGCAGCCGGTCATATCCCAAACCGTCGATTTGGATGACAATAACACCGGGGGTATGCGGATCCGCATGCAGTTCTCCGTGTTTCCTCAGCCGCAGATTTTCTGCTGCCCATTCACTCCGGCTGAAGATGCGGCGGAGGCGCCGTATTCTCTTTCCCAGACGACCCAACACGAATAACCTCTCAAAATTATATAAGAACCGCCGGCAAATGCCTGCGCTTTGATCCTGCCCCTGCCCCTGACCAGAACGCTGCGCTCACCTGCACTGATGGCGGAAGATGCGCATCCTGCGTCGGTTTACTTCTCTATCTGTAGGTGGTCAGCGGTTTTGGCAGCCCTCGGCCTCTTCGATCGCTTTTGGGGGGAGAAGACAGTGAAAATGGAACTGGCAGATGCTTTTTGCGAAAAAATGGGCGACGATTTTCGCTGGTGCAGAGGAGCACGCCGGTTTTATGCAACTCTTCAGGTCGAGTTGGTATCCTTGTCGGCATCGTATTTTGTATTCGGCGGCGGTCTCTGGTGTGTAAGATCTGTATTGTGTTTTTTCGGAGGCAGATACGGCAGCAGGTCTTCAACCGCAAAAGGCTTCTGAAAGAGCACATCGACTCCGCGTTGGAATGCTTCTTTCTCTATCTTGGAACAATCGCCGCCGGTAATGAGTATAACCGTGGTTTGGGCGGAGTGTGCCTTGATATGGTCGGCAACCTCGTAGCCGTTAATCTCGTCCATCTGCAAATCCGTTATCACCGCATCGAAATCTTCCAAATTGAATGCCTCTATCGCCTCCTTACCGCTGACAGCACTTTTAACCGTATAGCCTTTATACTCGAGGGAGGTGGTAAGTACGGTGCAGAATATTTTTTCATCGTCGACAACGAGAATATTTCCAAGAGAACCCATGGCCCAACCTCCTGTGTAAAAAGTCACTACAGCCTTTTCTCGAAGCGATGATACGCCGGGCAATTCAAAGCGACGTTTACGCTGCTCTAACACAATCATTGGAGAAAAAATCGATCAGCTTAAATATCCGGCAAGTATAGCAAGGAGAAGCAGGCCGATAAGAATCCAGAAGGTTATGCCAATGACGGTTGCGGCGGCATTCTCTACGGCTATTTCTTCCTTGACATCGGTTCGGGTCCTGGTCGGTCTCCTGACAACCGCTGCAAGCAGCAGGAAAATCAGGACGACTAGAATGAGACCAGGAGCCCAGTACATGCCGAAAACCGGTGGTCCCGCGGGTCTCAGCCAGAGACCTCCCGCCCAGGCAAAAAGAAAAAAGAGGATAAAGACCGGCACGATACCAGGCATTCTTCCACGACCTCGGGCAAAAGCGCCAAAAAGTGCAGCAAATACGATTCCCAGTACCAAAGCAAGTATAATGTCACTCAGTATCATAGTGTCCCTCTGCGAATATAATGAATAATCTATCCTCAACGTCTGGTACTAAGTGGTATGCAAGTAGTATTCCTGGTGGAGAACGGGTGCTTTTTTCAGTAGAAGAAGGCTCGGTTCTACGACCAGGTTAGTGGCAGATGGAATCGAGGCCTGCAGCGGCGGTGGTGTTTGCCGGCGGTGTTCGCCTTCTTTCCGGTCTTCGTTTTTTTCTGTCATCCTCTCGTGTCGTCCTGGAATTCTGGATGCCGGTGTCCTCAATTGGTCGACAGAACAGCAATACCTGTCCCAACGGTACCGCAGGTCAGCCGAGAGTCTTCCCTGTCTTGTTGATACAGCCGATCCGGCCTCCCATGATATTTCTGATGACATAACGGCTGCCATCGAGAAGCTGTGGATTCCAGCTGCATTTGAATTTGATCTCCTGCCGGAGACGAAGCACTCTTGCATCCCGTGGATGAACATCGCAGCCCAATCCCCATGAAGAGATATCGTGCAGATCCGCGGTTATTTCCTTTCCCGATCCCAGAACCATGGTGATCTTGCCGCTTTGGCGCTGACGCATGTGATCTCTGCGATTTAAAGTACAGCGTTCTTGTGAGCCGCACTTGTGGCAGCGAACACTGCGCCTGCGGATGTTCGGTGGGACCGGCATGTATCGTTTGGTGCTGCACTGGCTGCATATAAACCGGAAACGACCGTTGCGTACCTGAAATGCCTGACCGCGAGCCATGATGCTTTCTCCTCATATCTGCTGGTCCGGGTGAAGAAACACGATCATTTTACTTTTCTATGGAAACAATAATACTTATAGCGCAAGTATGCGAAATTTTATGGTTGCGACCTTGAAAAATGGAACTCTTCGGTGCACTGCCGAGGGCAGAAGCAGGAGCATCTAGGAAAAGAAGTGGAAAAGGTCATCCAAAAAAGATAGGGTGAGAAAAAGTTATGGAACGGAAAATCTTTACGGTGTCTTGACTGCGTATTCATTAGGAACGGCGGGTTTCCATAAGGAGCGACGGACTTGATTTTCTTTATCAAAAGAGTGGTAAAAGAAGCGCTCAGGCGACAGGGTGTTTCCCTGGTGGTCATCTACGTCCTGCTATTGGTCGTTTCAAGCCTGCTGGTGATGGCGGTCGAGCCGGCGGAGTCGGCGTTGGCCAGTTTTTCCAACGCCATGTGGTGGTCTGTGGTTACCAGCACGACGGTGGGCTATGGCGATATCTATCCGATTACGGCGGCAGGGAGAATCGTGGCCGTGGCTTTGCCCATGTTTCTGGGCATCGGTGTCAGCGCTGCCTTTATCACCTATCTTGCATCGAGTATAATCGAGAGGAGGGATAGAAAGATGACGGGGGAGATTGAGTACAGCGGCAGCGGCCATATCGTCGTTGTCGGCGCAACGGAGGAGACCGCTTTTCTCATAGAGCAGATCCTCAAGGATGACGGCAGCAGCGAAATCGACATAGTCCTTGCCGCCAACCTCGACCAGCATCCCATGCCGGAAATGGACAATGTTGTTTTCATCAAAGGTAAGGCCGAGACCAAGTCGACGCTGCAGCGTGCCAATATCAGTACAGCCCGAAGGGTGGTTATACATACCGGTAGCGACGATGAAACCCTTTTTGCTCTGGTCAATGTGATGAAACTTAAAGGCGAGAGTTGCGATGTCACCGTTCGCTGCATATCCACTGAGGCCCTGGAAACTTTCAGGAGCGTACCGGGCACATTCGAGGTTATCGTTCAGATGACCGCCGAGATGTTGGTCCAGGCCATGCAGGACAAGACCCATATACCTTTGCAGGTACTGCTCACCAATGACGAGCAGGAGGAAATATATTTCGTGACGGTGCCGGTGCTTGAGCGAAAGTGGACCTACTGGCAGCTTCATACTTATCTCAAGGAGAAATATGATTACCTCAGTTTTGCCCTGCAGACGGATTCGGGAAAGGTGGTCATCAATCCCGGCGCTGAGATGAAGATAGAGGAAAGATTTGGAATCTGGTTGATAGCCGATTCACGGCCAACGGGTATAGACTGGCGGGGGTGACGACTAGAAAACCATTTATTTTTTGCGGAGGATAGGGGGTGGATGACATCAGTCTGTATCGATATTTTCTCAAAGACAGTATTCGCAAGAACATTGATTTTCGGTCGAGCGACCAGCACAGAGGCGTACCCGTGCCGCCGGCACAGGAACCCGCTGATCCATCGCTGCCCCGTATCGACCTGCCCGATATCCGGTCTTTTTCCAAGGCTGTGCCGGAAATGGACCTTAAAGCCGCTATTGCCGGCCGTAAGAGCAGGAGACGTTTCAGCGGCGCTCCCCTGACGCTGGAAGAATTGGCTTTTTTGCTGTGGGCGACGCAGGGAAGAAGAGAGCCCGCTCGTCCAACCCCGCATTTCCGTACCGTGCCCTCCGCCGGCGCCCGCCACAGTTTCGAGACCTATCTGTATATCCAGCAAGTGGAGACCCTTGCCATGGGCCTCTACCGCTATCTGCCGCTGTCGCACCAGCTGGTTGTGCAGGCAACCCTCAAGGCGGGTAGCAGAAAAGAGCTCAGTGATGCGGTTTTCGGTCAGCATTTCGTCGCCGACAGCAGCGTTGTCTTTGTCTGGACCACCGTAGCCTACCGAATGGAGTGGCGCTATCTCCAGGCCGCTCACCGGGTCATTCTCCTTGATGCCGGTCACGTCTGTCAAAACCTCTATTTGGCCTGTGAGGCCATCGGCGCCGGAACCTGCGCTATTGCCGCCTATGATCAGGAGGCCATGGACGCGCTGTTGCAGGTGGACGGCGAGGAGCAGTTTACCGTCTATCTGGCGCCGGTGGGAAGAGTAAAGAGCAGCGCTTCAGGTGATCGCGGCTGAAGACCATCCCTCCGGGTGTCCTGCCTCTGGGCTTTGATTGAAAAGGTGTGATGTTTAAGGTTTTTTTTACCCTTTTTACTCACGATTCCGTTACTCGGCGGCCGGACGCGAAGTTGGTGATGGACATCATTGGCCGCGTTTGATTAAATAGAACTACTTACTCGAATTTCAAGGATATCTAACAATCACAAAGAGAGTAGTAGTGATTGCAAAGGGGCATGCCGCTCAAACTCAGACTGTATCCACCATGTTTATATTTTCCGAAAATTCTGTGTTCCCTGAAGAAAACGATGCAGCGTATCTATTGAGGTAAAGAGTGACTGAACAGCCTTCCGATGCCTTGCCTGATGAACAGAAATCTTCTGAGCGGTTTATTCAGGAGAGAGACGAACTGCGTGCTTTGCTCAAGGCCGAAAGAGAACGTTGCCGGCTTCTTACCGAGGACAATACGCGTCTCAAATCAGTCCAGACACCGCAAAACGAGCAGATATTTTGCATGCTCTTTGAGAAAATGACAGAGGGATTTGCCCTTGGCGAACCGATACTGGATGAGAACGGCGAAGCGGTTGACTTTCGTTTTATTGAGGTTAACCGATCTTTTGAGAAACAATCGGGTCTTTCGCGGGACGTTGTGGGTAAGCCGCTGAAGCAGGCACTTCCACGGGTAAAAAGGGAATGGGTTGAGATATACTCCGAGGTTGCCCTCCATGGCAAAACGGTCCGCTTTGAGAATTACAACCAGGACCTGGACCGGCATTTCGACGTCTGTTGTTACAGGCCCTTCCAGGGACACTTTGCCATTCTCTTTACGGATGTGACCGAATACAAGAAATCCGAGGAAAAACTCCAGCAGACTCATGGACTGCTCAAGGGAATTACAGAGGGCACGGAAGAGATGATTGCCGCAGAGGATCACAAGTTCCGTTATCTCTTTTTCAACGATGCCTACCGTAGGGAGTTCAAGAAGCTCTGGGGAATTGACATCGAGGTTGGAATGAGCATGGTCGAAGCTCTGGCCCCATGGCCCGATGAGCAGCAGAAGGCCAGAGCCATGTGGGCTCGGGCGCTCAATGGCGAAACGTTCCAGCAGACGATGAATTTTGGTCCATCGACGGCGCAGACACAGATTTACAACCTGCGGTTCAATCCCATTCTCGACGCTAGCGGCCAGCAGATCGGGGCGGCTCACATCCTTCGCAATATTAGCCAAGAGGCCAGGATGAGAGAGGAGCTGAGAGAAAGCGAAGAGAAATTCCGGACTGTATTCGAACAGGCGGCGGTTGGCATATGCCGGGTGAACTTCAGCGATGCCCGTTGGATTGAATTTAACGACACATTTAAAAACATGCTCGGCTACTCTCGGGCGGAACTGAAAAAAATCCCCTGGCCGGAAATAACTCATCCGGAGGATGTTGACCTGGACTTCATCCCCTTTCGAAAGATGGCCGCCGGAAAATTAGAAAGCTACACGGTGGAAAAACGGTTCATTCACAAAGAGGGACACTATGTCTGGTCGAGGCTTACCTTGTCGCTGGTACGCGATGCCGAGGGACTGCCGGACTACGAGATTGCCATTATTGAGGATATTAACGAAAGAAAGCTGGCAGAGCAGGCTTTGCGGGAAAATGAGGAACGGTTGCGAATTGCCGTTGAGGGAGGTGATCTCGGAACGTGGGATCTGGATTTGGTGAACGATGCGGCAACCCGCTCACTGCGCCATGACGAAATATGGGGCTACAGTGAACTTCAGCCGGAATGGGGATATGAGATAGCCATGCGCCAAGTAATTCCTGAGGATCGCCCTACTGTTGAAAAAGCTCTTGTCCGTTCCGAAAAGACCGGTCTGTTGTCGTTTGAGGCACGGGTGCGCTGGCCGGATGGCAGCATCCATTGGGTTTTCCTCAAGGGAAATGTTCATTTCGATGATCAGGGAAAATCTGTACGTATTGTCGGTGTAGTGGCGGACATTACCGAGCGCAAACAGACAGAACAGGCGCTGGAGCGTGTCAGGGACAGCTACCAGCAGCAGTTGCGGCTTTTTCGTGGAATCACCACCAGCACGCCAGACCATGTCTTCGTCTTTGATCCGCAGGGCAGGTTCGTCTATGCCAATCGCAGACTGCGTGAGTTGTGGGGAATGGAACAGTCCGATGTGCTCGGTAAGACTCCTCTGCAGCTTGGATATGAGCAGTGGCAACATGATTTACACATGCGTGAGATAGCGCAGGTAATCGAAACCAAGCGTCCAATAAAGGGTGAAGTATCGTTTAAGAACCCCCTCACCGGTATTTTTGGCGTTTATGAGTACATATTTACTCCTGTGGTAGGAACAGGTGGCGAGGTGGAGAGTATCGCCGGAATATCCCGTGATGTCACAGAAAGAGTGCGTCACGAAGAGGAGCGGGAGAGACTGATTGCCGAAATGGAAGCCGCCAATACCGAACTCGAAGGATTCACCTACTCGGTCTCTCATGATCTGAGAGCGCCGCTCAGGCATATGAACAGTTTCTCCGAACTGCTCAAAAAGGAGGCCTGGCCTGTTCTCAGCGAGCAGAGCCGTTCCTACCTCTCTATTGTTATGAATGCGTCCAATCGAATGTCGACAATGGCCGACGAGCTTTTACGCTTTTCCCGCATGGGAAGCTCCGCCCTGGAAGAAACTCTGGTGAACATCAATACCATTGTCAGTGAAATCATCGACAACTATGCCACAGATATCCACGTCAGAGATATCCAATGGCGAATATCGAAACTGCCCAGGCTCTTGGGAGACTCGGTAATGCTGCAGTTGGTGTTCTCCAATCTGATAGACAATGCCCTGAAGTTCACACGGAATTGCGCCGCTGCCGTTATAGAAATCGGCTGTGTACTTGATGACACGGAGTGCCTTCTCTATATCGGGGACAATGGAATCGGCTTCGACATGCGGTACTACGACAAACTTTTCGGGCTCTTTCAGCGGCTGCATACCCTCGAGAAAATAGAAGGCACCGGAGTGGGACTGGCCAACGTCGCTCGTATTGTCCAGCGCCATGGTGGAAGGGTATGGGCAGAAGGAAAGGTGGATGAAGGAGCCGTTTTCTATCTGGCTTTTCCGAAGGAGAAAATGGAATGTGATGGATAAACTCAAGCCGATACTTATTGCGGAAGACGAGGAGAACGATGTCATTTTGATTAAAATCATCCTCGAAGAGTTGTCCCTCGGCGATCAGTGCGAGATTGTCCAGGACGGCCAGGAGGCTCTGGATTTTCTCTACCGCCATGGGAGATATAGCAAAAGAAAGAAGGGGAATCCGGATCTCATCCTTCTCGACATGAAGCTGCCCAGAGTGAGCGGTCTGGAGGTCCTGCGGGAAATACGTTCGGACAGGAGTCTGGATAGGGTTTCGGTGGTGGTTTTTTCATCTTCTCTTGATGAAAATGACAAGAGAGATGCGTTTGAACTGGGAGCAAACGATTTCATCGTAAAACCGATGGAGCTACAGGATTTTCAGGAAGCAATACGAAAAACGACGTCTCGCTATCTGTCCCCGAGGTGAACAGTCCATGACCACCTTGTTCTCGGCCAGGGTGGCAAGGCCTCAGGGCTGAAAAACACGCTGTTCTCCGACTGTCAGGGTGATGCGGTCGTCATTTTTGATAGAACGTGGCGGAGGAGCAGGGATTCGAACCCTGGGTGGGGTCGCCCCCACAACGGTTTTCGAGACCGCCCCGTTCAGCCGCTCCGGCACTCCTCCGTACGAAGGACATTCATACCTGCAGGCGGTGTTTTTTGCAAGTATTGAGTTGACGGCTGCCGCAGAAACGAAGCCCTATCCTGTCCGGTCCGGTTGCCCTGCGAGGACCGTTTTCGGACAGGGACGGCTGCATCGATGCTTTCCCGGCGGCGGGGCTAGGCTTATTTCTTTGCTTCCTGCAGACGGTGAGGATCGATCCCATAGACCGTCGCCAGATAATGGAGATACTCCCTGTCCTCGCACATCGATTTACCCGGTTCGTCTGAGATCTTGGCCACCGGCCTGCCTGCCGCTGCCACCATTTTGAAAACGATATTCAGATGAGCATTGCCGACGTCGTTGGTGAGATTGGTGCCGATGCCGAAACTTACCCTGATACGTTTGCTGAACGTCCGGTAAAGAGTGATCATCTTGGGAAAATCAAGGCTGTCGCTGAAGACCAGTGTTTTGGTCAGCGGATCTATTCCCATGCGGAGGTACATGGCGATGGCCTTGCGCCCCCATTCGACCGGGGGGCCGCTGTCGTGACGGAGCCCGTCATAGAGTTTGCCGAAGTAGGGATCGGAGAAATCACGTACAAAGGAGTCCATGGAATAGCAATCGGTCAAGGCGATGCCCAGACGGCCGCGGAACTCGCGGACCCAGCCCTCGAGAGCGGCCTTCTGGGCATCGGCCAACCTGGTGACGGCCTGCCAGGCCTGAAACCACTCGTGGGCCATGGTGCCGATCGGTTTTATCCCGAGGGTTTTGGCGAAATAGATGTTGCTGCTGCCGGCGAGATACTGCGGTACCTGCTCGATGAGCATTTCCAGGACCTGTTTCTGCCATTCGTGGCTGGCTCGCCGTCTGGTACCAAAATCGACGAAGACAAAATCATCGAGGTTGTCCTCGGCGCGCAGCAGATCAATTTTCTCCTGCAGCCTGCGGCGGCCGCGCTTTTCAGAAAAGCCATTGCAGTTGATCACGGTATGGAGCTCGCTGATTATCGCCAGGAGATAAATTTCGAAAAGGGCGACATGGATAAGCGGTCCTTTGAGGCGAAGGTCTAAGGCACCATCTTTGTTTTGCAGATGAACAAAGCGTTCGTCGAGTCGAAATATCCGTAGAAATTCAATAAAGTCAGGGGAAAAGAATGGAAAGGCTGCCAGATACCGTAGTTCTTCGTCAGTAAAAGAGAGACTGCAGAGGTGTTCAAGCTGTTTGTGGATGCTGGGGATCAGGTCGGCAAGACCGATGGCGAGCCGGTTGCGGCAGGCGAATTTCCATTCGACTTCGACCGTGCGGAATTCCGGCGCGTGATAGAAGGCCTGGAGCATGGTGATCTTGTAGAGATCGGTATCGAGAAGGCTCGTAATCAGGGGACCGGTTTCGCAGCACTTGCTCATATCTCATTCTCCCTTTGTCCTTCTTCACCTGTGCTGTGCATGGAGTTGACGTCGATGCTGTTCTGGCCGGACTCCTGTAGTGTGCTGATACCTGTGATTTTAACATGGCGATGCCCGGTCATTACGGCGGCAGCAGTACTTTTGTGTCTTGATTAAAATTCTTCTATCTGCCGGCGAAAGCGACGAAGCTGCTGTTCCCGTATTTTGGTATGATCGAGGTTGTATATATCCTGGGGGAAGAGAAGTTCGGCAACGCCTGTATCGAATATGCGTTTGACCTCATATTCATCGTGAGCCACATCGCGTTGATAGATATAATTGAGGTAGCTTTTGTTGGTATGGAGAATGAACTCCACCCGTATACCGCCAAGCCGGGCGAAAAATTTAAGCATTTGGGTCTGGGACGAGCTGCCCACAGCCGTACTCTGATATTTTTTACCGGTAAGCGTATCAGAGATATCCTCGAGGGTCATAAAGGAGTCGATTCTGAGGGCGCTGCGGGTGAGGTGCTGCTGGAATTGTTTGACATCGCTGGTGGTGTTGAGAACGGCCATGAGACCGAGTTCGTCGTCCACGGCCACCGCCGGGTTTTTTTCATTTTTGCGCAGCAGCTTGAGGACCTTGGCCTCCGGCGCCTTTTTACGGATGGTGACATAGATGGGATACTCGAGCCCTCGTGAGGAGAAGCGCCGGCGCTTGATAAGAGTGACTTTCTGGCCGGGGAGGTCCTGGAGTGATTTCAGTTGTTCCTCCCGAATGATCCTGACGTCAATACAGGCAAAGGCCTGTGGTTCGTGCTGGCTGACGAGATAGGCTATTTCCAGTTCGCCTATTTTCATCGACGGGCTCCACACATGTTCGTTGAGAAAGAAAAGAAAAGCCGAGAATTTCTGCTCTATGTCGGTCTCCCGTTCACGCTGGTCGATGGAGCCTGCCAGGTTCATGAGCGTCAGTTTGCGCTTGGCCTCGAAGCGAGCTTTTTTGTGGTATCTGTCATTGAAGATGATGAGCAGCAGGTCAAGGGGGTTGCTGGTGACCTGGATCTCGTTGGTCGTTTCGATGTGGGAGGTACTGGGGGCAAGGACCTTGGTGCGCAGATAGGTGACAACGTTGTTTGCCGTTCGCGCGAATTCGTTGAGTCTGCTTTCTATCTCGCGGAGGGTGCCGTCGATGCCGAACATGTTGCCAAGAAGCTTCAGCGTGCGCTCCTGGCGGTGATTTCGGGCACTCTCATTGTCTATGAGGTGCTGTATCTGCCGAAAGGAATCGACATTGAGAAAGTCGAAAACCTGATTGCGGACGCTGCGGTATTTGGTGACGTCGATCTGCTCACGGCAGTATTGGCGCACCCATTCCCTCGTCTGCCGTGAAAAGGGCTGGAAGGCGGGTACGCTTTCCCGGCAGGAGAACAGTCCGTCCTGTTTGAGGGAGCTGAAGATGGATTCCTTGCCAATAATTTTCATCGGCTTCGTCGTCACTGTAGGGGAATCGATGGTGGTGCCGTCTTTCGGCCTGCCGTTAGAATTTCCTGTTGAAATAGGGCTCCAATACCTCGGGAACTGTGAAGGTGCCGTCTTCCTGCTGGTAATTTTCCATGATCGCCACCAGGGTTCTGCCCACAGCCAGGCCGGAGCCGTTGAGGGTATGCACCAGGGCGCTCTTGTTCTGACCCTCAGGGCGGTAGCGGATGGATCCCCTGCGGGCCTGGAAGTCGAGGAAATTCGAGCAGGAGGATATTTCCCTGTAGGCCTGCTGGCCGGGCAGCCAGACCTCGATGTCGTAGGTCTTGGTTGCTGAGAAACCGAGGTCGCCCGAGCAGAGGGTGACGACACGGTAATGCAGTCCGAGCAGCTGCAGGACTTCTTCGGCGTCAGCCAGCAATGATTCGAGCTCGTCCATGGAGCTTTCTGGTGTGGTGAACTTTACCAGCTCAACCTTGGTGAACTGGTGCTGACGTATCAGCCCCCGGGTGTCACGGCCGTGGGAGCCGGCTTCAGAACGGAAACAGGGGGTATATGCGGTCAACTTGATCGGCAGATCCTTTTCGGCAATGGTTTCGTCTCTGTATATATTGGTGACAGGTACCTCTGCTGTGGGTATGAGGTAGAGGTCCCAGCCGTTAATTTTGAAAAGGTCCTCCTCGAACTTGGGCAGCTGACCGGTGGCTGTCATGCTGGCGGTGTTGACCATGAAAGGCGGCAGCACTTCGGTGTAACCGTGTTTTTCGGTGTGCAGATCAAGCATGAAGTTGGTCAGCGCCCGGTCGAGTTTGGAGGCCATCCCGCTGAGGAGCGAAAAGCGTGATCCCGACAGTTTGGCCGCGCATTCAAAATCGAGAATCTGCAGCTGTTCCCCAAGGTCGTAGTGTGGTTTGGGGGTGAAGCTGAATTGAGGTTTCTTTCCCCAGGTTTTGATCTCCTCATTATCGGCGTCATCATTGCCTTTGGGAACGGAATCGTCGCAGAGATTGGGGATGGCCATGACGATTTCCTGCAGTTCCTCCTGTATTTGGGTAAGGGAGGTGTCGAGGCCCTTGATCATGGAGCTGGTCTTTTTCATTTCGTCGATCAGCGGTTCGGCCTTTTGCTGCTGCTCCTTGTCTCCCCGTTTGAGTTCGGCAATTTCCTTTGAGGCAGTGTTGCGGATGTTTTTCAGGTTTTCGACCTCGGAGAGCATGTCAAGCCGCTTGCGGTCAGTGGCCAGGAAGCGGTCAACGATGTCGGTGGCGATGCCGCGCTTGGCGGTTTTCTCCTTAACACGGTCGAAATTATCTCGTATGAATCGTAGTTCAAGCATAGCAGCTGTATTGGAAAAGGATGGATTTTTGAGTGATAAAAGGTCAATAGCACAAGAATTATGTATCATGGCTGTGGGGCGAAAGCAACCTCTGATCTTTGCAAAGGTCCATTATTGATCTATTGCGCAGAGTTTTTGCCATGGCCGAAGCCACCTGTCCACGAAAAAGATGAAGAGGTATTTGCCTGCCCGGCAACGCAAGGTAATTGCTTTTGTCTCCCCTCTCTGCTATCTTCCGCCGCATACGCATGGGCACTCACCCTCCATCGTTCTCCTGGATCCGGTAATAGACAACGTTTATGGAAAGACATACCAAGCTGATCATATTCCTCAAGGAATTGCGCAAGTCGATTCGCATGCTGGCCGTGGCCATAGCTGTTACCACCACCGGCGTATTTTTTCTTGCCCCCCGGCTGCTAACGATGGTTCAAAATCATTTGGCCGACACGCTGTATTTCTTTTCCGTGGCGGGGCCCTTTCTCGCCCATGTCAAGCTGGCCCTGTTCTGTTCCCTGTTTTTTCTCATGCCATGGCTGATGACGGTGCTGTGGAAATCCATTGGGAAACCGTTCGGTGTCAAAGGAGGGCAACTTTTCGTCTTTATTTTTTTCACCTGTCTGCTCTTTTACTGCGGAACTCTGTTTTGCTATTTTGTCACTTTGCCCTTCGGGATAAAATTTTTGCTGGGCTTCGGTTCCGAGGAATTGCGCCCGGTGATATCCATTGGCAGATTCGTCAATTTCACAACGGTTTTCATCCTGGCCTTCGGCATTATTTTCGAGTTGCCTATTTTTATGGTTTTTCTGGCCAAGGTAGGTGTCTGCACCAGAGCCTTCTACGAAAGGAGCAGGCGCTATGCCCTGTTGCTGATTGCTATAATGGCGGCAGTGCTGACGCCTACCCCGGATATTGTCAATATGTCGCTCATGGGTGGACCGCTCTACCTTTTGTATGAGGCGGGTATCGTCATTTTGATGATAATGAGGATAAAGTGAAACCGGGGGAACAGCAAAGGGCTCAGAATTCTTCCAACTTCACGCCATGGGCGTGAAGAAGGGCGGCGGCAACTCCCATTCTTTGAGACACTCCGCAGGAGGGACTGCCGGATTTGAGCAGAGCGCCTGCCACCGGCTGAGCCGAAGCGATGGCCAGAACCTGTTCTGCGCCGCGGATGAAGGCCTCGCTGACATCGATGCCACTTTTGGTCACAACCCGCTCCTGGCCTTTAAGTACATCGGCACCGTTGCCGGAGACGATGTCAGCTGCCTCCCGTGGTGTCGGCAGGCCCCCGAGCTGTTCGGGACAGACCGGAATCCACAGATGTCCCTGCAGGCGGCTGCGGCAGGGAGAACTTGCTTTGAGTTTTCCATCGTATCGGGTACACAGTCCCATGAGACAGCTGCTGACCAGATAGAGAGAAGGCGATGAATCCATGACAGCCTCGGCAAGAAGAATAAGATGAAGAGCAGACCCAAAAAATCACTTTCACCGCTGCAACGCAGCAGGTTGCTGAAGATATGCCTGATTCTGGCATGTGCCGCGCTGCTGTGGATTGTTTTTGCCCCCGACATGGGGCTGCTGTCGATGAAAAGGGAGCACGATCGTTTGCAGGCGCTGCAGCAGAAAAAAGCGCAACTTGAACAGGAAAACGCCGCTCTGCGCCAGGAAATAGAACGTATCCAGAATGATATCGATTATTTTGAGCAATTGGCCAGGGAAAAGCACGGTCTTCTCAAAAAAAACGAGATGATCTTTGATTTCAGCACGGATGAGGCGGAGCAGGAATAGTTCCGTCAGGGATGA
>JGI12109J20283_10230679_pt1 | contig 20310 bp, 22 predicted proteins | sample ElkSlonscriptome_12_FD_20283 | JGI IMG/M metagenome (IMG submission 20283)
CAACCACAGAAACCACCGCATCACTTACCTGCTCCACCACATCTGCAATACTGTGTTCTCCAGTCTGCTCCATGACAGGTGGTGTATGCGCTACAGTCGCTACGTGCTCTGTACTCCCACTCGACACTAACAGATCTTCGCGGTACTGATACACAAACAAGAATAGAAACGAAACAAATAGGAGCGACGTAAGTACGGAAGCACCAACTGCCCACGCAACTACTGTGCGTGATGCTGCAGCGTTTGCGTGCTGTTGTGTGTTACTTGAGACATCTTCTGTAGGTATAGGCATAGGCTAAATATAGTTAGCTACTATCGTGACTACACAAAGCGCATCAGCAGGTGCGCGCTCATACCAGTACTACGCAGTGGCGCAGTGCGACATTTCACTTGCATTTTATTCGACCGTCACACTCTTTGCAAGATTACGGGGCCTATCTACGTTGTATCCGCGCATTACACCCGTGTAGTAGGCAAACAATTCGAGCGCTACCGATACGAGAATGGGTGTCAACGCTTCTTTTGTCTCGGGTATGTAGAGTACATGGTCGACAAGGGAGCGAACCGCCTCATTACCTTCAGTAGCTATCGCAAGCACCGGACCGCTGCGGGCTCGAATCTCTTCCACGTTACTACGGTTTTTCTCAAACACAGAGTCAGTCGGCATAATCGCCACTGTCGGGAAAAGTTCATCGATCATTGCTATAGGCCCATGCTTCATCTCACCCGCACCGTATCCTTCTGCGTGAACATACGATACTTCTTTTAGCTTTAGCGCACCCTCATACGCAGTAGCAAAGTTGTACCCGCGACCCATAAACAAGAAATCATCGTACCCTAAGTACTCCCCGGCAAGCACCTGAATCTGTTCGTGCTGATCAAGGATTTGCTGCACCTTAAGCGGCAGCGCACGAATCTCAACAAGCAGTTCTGCACCCTGCGCCTCAGATAGTCCGCGCATTCGTCCCAGGTACACAGAAAAGAGCGCGAGCAACTCAAGCTGACTCACAAAGGCTTTAGTACTCGCAACACCGATCTCCGGCCCTGCATGATTATAGATACCCATATCCGTCTCGCGAGCTATGGTCGAACCGACCACATTCACGAGTCCAATAGTAGGTAGGCCTGCGTGGCGAGCTGTGCGCACGGACGCAAGCGTGTCGGCTGTCTCCCCTGACTGGGATACAACCAAGAGTGCGGAGTGGCCGTTCGTGAGAACCGGTCGATGCCGAAACTCGCTCCCCACCGCGACTTCAGTGGGTATGCGCGCATAATCTTCAAGAAGGCATTTGCCTACAAGTCCTGCGTAGTAAGCGCTACCACACCCAACGACAAGGATGCGCTCAAGGCTCCGCAATAACCCATTATGTTCCTCAAGTCCGCCGAACTTAGCTGCACCATCCTTAAGCACCGTACGTCCACGCGCACTGTTTTCAAGCACATGGGGGATCTCCATGATCTCTTTAAGCATGAAATGCGGGTACCCTGCCTTCTGCACTTGGTCGACACTTGCATCGAGCGACTCCGGGGTGCGCTCCAGCAGTTCGTGAGCAAAAGTATAGATATCATACCCGTCATGTGTGATGAGCGCATACTCGCCATCCTGCAAGAACAGAACATTCTGTGTGTGCCGCAACATAGGTGCGGTATCGCTTGCAACCAAATACTCACCTTCTTTGATACCTATCGCAATGGGGCTGCCCATGCGCGCAACGAGCATGGTGTCGGGCATGTCTTCACACAGCACAGCGATACCATAGGTACCATGCACACGTTCAAGGGCTTTCGTCACCGCACTACCCAGATGGTGCGACTCAGCACACGCATTCCCTATGAGATGCGCTAGCACCTCCGTGTCAGTGTCGGAATAAAACGTATCTCCGGCCGCAACAAGTTCTTCACGCAGCTCCGCATAGTTCTCAATAATCCCATTATGCACAACCCACACACGCTTCGCCTGGTCATGGTGCGGGTGGGCATTCTCAACACTTGGCACTCCATGCGTAGCCCAGCGCGTGTGACCGATACCACTGTGCCCCGGAAGAAGGCCGGGGATGGAGTCAGCGAGCGCTTGTACGGGCCCAACCGCTCTGTACGAGCCACTCCCCGGTACATAGATGCCTGCAGAATCGTACCCACGGTACTCCATCACGCGGAGTCCATCCAAAAGAATCGGGCTTGCTTGCTTATTGCCGATGTAGCCGATGATGCCGCACATGGACGATGGGAAGGTGTAACACAGTTAATAAAAATTTGGGTGATTCAAACATGCACGAGACAGTCGCGCGGGAAACCAGCAAGTAATCCGGCAAACAGAAAGCATGAATCAAGAAGCGCACGAGTATAAATAAGCACAACTGCTGTACGCACAAGTGCACGGAAGCACAGGTACGTGCTACTGTTTATACACCGACTTTTGCGCAAGGATGTTGTGGACAACGCCACAGTGCACCTCTCTTACTACGGTAACACGAACGATTACGCTACGGTGTATTGACATGAGTACAATATAATGCTTTTCTGCAGCCAGGTCAGCTGGCACGATGCTTGTATACGAGAATCACCGTCCGTGCATAGACAAACCTACACAATCGTCTACATACACGCATATACCACAGGAGAACCTCGGTGCCCACAACATGTTTTCACCCGGGCGACTTAATCACATACGTCGACAGTAACAACAATCAACCAGTTGGTGTTGTACTGAGCAGCCACACTGCTGCATTTTGCATGAAGATTGGTCGCAGCACATACCAGTACTACAAATGCAGCATCCCAGAGCACGCACAACGCTTCACAGGATCGATTCACTTTGAGATCCAGCTGTTCTTGCTGGGCGCAGCAACCGCGTCCGACCTTCACCTTGATCCATCAAATTTCGACCATCAAGGGTGAAGCGGCGCAAAACAATACACCCCGCAGATTTGCGGGGTTAGTAGCTGTGCAGGAAATATACAAACGGTACGTACCCGGCCAACACTATACCTTTTTGACCGAAATTTTGGAGTGTGATTGGCGATGACCAAGTCGACGCTTGTAGCGACTCTTAGACTTAAACTTTTGTACGTATAGTTTTTTACCCTTACCCTGCTCCGTGAGCTCTACCTCGATCGTATTGCCCGAGAGGTATGGTGTCCCTACTTCAGTTTTTGTTCCATCGTCAATGAGGAGCACCTTGTCGAAGGTTACTGTGTCGCCCTCCTTTGCGCCCTTTAGTTTTTCCACAGTTAACACATCGCCCTCAGCGACCTTGTACTGCTTTCCACCTGTTTCAATGATTGCAAATGCCATAGTGACGATATTTATACACCATATCCTACAAACCTGCAACCCTTTGTTGGATAGGTTCAAGGAATAATTACACCACACTAATACTGAGAGAGGTTAAACCTCTCTCAGTATTAGTGTGGTGTAATATGGAACACGGAAGTTACAACGCTGCGTACACGAGAGTCGCGAGGAGGACGTACGTGAAGATGGTTGCTGTGCGTGAGCCGGAAAAGAGTTTGAGTGCGGTGCCGAGGGAACGACGGGGTTTGAAGAGTGATCCGTCAACACTTACGGTCGAGTGAAGCTCATCGAGTACGAGATGCGCAATATATCCAAGACCGGCTCCTGCGGCGAGCAGCACCCCTGCAGTATCGCCATAACCGAGTGCGCGCACGACGAGCAAGTGGCAGAGCGACAGGATAAGCGCTGCGGGAAGTGAGTGGAACATGCCCCGATGTTTTGTGAGGCGCTTCACGATGCCGCCGACTACAAACCACACCACGATTCCCACCACAAGCGGCCTCCCTGCGAGCTCATACCATGAATCCCAGCCCGTAACGAGTGTGTACAGGAGTGCCACACCCACGCAGATCACCGTAAAGAGTCCATACACAAAATGGAACGGCAAACTACTGTCGCTATCGACGTCCGGTAGCATACTCGCAACGACTGTCACCACAAAGAGCCACGCGAGCAGCCGCCAATCGGTCACATATGCGTAGTGGTATGCAAGCACAACACCAATGATCGCTACTATGGCACCAACCGAGATGTGCTCACGAAATAGCGCCATGATACGTCTTACTCATCACGCTCGGGCTTATCCACACTGAGTAATGCAAGCTCGGGGCTTTCGCCGGTCACACGGAGCACATCTTTGTCCACCTTCTTGAGTTCCTTCCCTGCAGCATTGTAGTGGTTCACCGTGGTCTGAAGGCTGTTGCCTACTTTGAGAAAGTACTCATTGTACACCGTCAAATGCTTCCCGAGTTGCTCGACGTTCTTCCGAATACTCTTTGCACTCTCCTCTATTTCGAGTGCTCGAAGACCTTGGAGTACCGTCTGAAGGTATGCGAGAAAGCTCGTTGGACTCACGATAATAACTTTTTTGTCACGAAATGCATATTCCAGCAAATCCCGACTACTGGCCTTTACCGCCCCAACCTGGTTGACCAAGAGGTCATAGTAGATACCTTCGCTCGGTATAAACATAAACGCGAAGTCCATCGTGTTCTCTTTGGGACGGATGTACTTTGCGGTCTCATCAATACGATTTTTAAGGTCTTGTCGGAAGAGCTTTTCGATGCGTTCGCGCTCAACGGGATCGCGCGTTTCGAGCAGGCGATTGTAGTTTTCAAGCGAGAACTTACTATCAACCGGAAGCACCTTGTCCTGGTCGAGAAATATCACCGCATCGACGATCTCGCCGTCTTCGAATTTGTACTGCATCTGAAAACGCCCCGGTGGCAGCACGTTCTTAAGCACAGTCTCAAGGTAGTACTCACCAAGCACACCCCGTTGCTTGGGGTTTTTCAAGATATCCTGGAGGTTCTGCAGCTCATCAGCGAACGATACGACTTGCCGATTGGTTTCGTCGAGCTTAGTCAGTCCGGTCGTGACTTCACGAATGAGCTTTGCGCTCTCGGAGAGTTGGTGTTGGACTGAGCGATGTACGGTCTCTGAAGACTCGGTCAACCGATGGTCAATCGACCGCGCGAGGTCTTGGAGCTGGTTCTGCAACAGGAGCGCAGTAGTATCATCACTACGTGTTCTGTGTGCACGGACCATCAATACAATCAGTGTGACGTTACCGACCAGCAACACACATACGATAACGAACAATACTAAATCCATAGGTAACAGTATACATCAATACCCCGTAACAAAAGTACCGCACATCCTTGTGCGGTACCATGACACCACCGTTACGTACGTGCCACAATGAGCATATAGGAGGCAAAACGTGCACCCGCAGCGATATCATCCTCAAACGGATTATGCTTGCCAGATATGTTTGGAATGGTTTGATTGCATACGGCCTGCACATGCTCCACACGTTTACCAAGCAGCGCGCAGCGGACAGCATGTTCGACCTCATCGTTGAATCTCGCGAACAAGAGCTGCGTTCGGCACACTGCCACAGGCGGCAATACAATCATCGCGAACGTGCCACCAGACTCCAGAATACCCGTCAGATGCACCGTTGCAACCATTACCTTATCCCGCACTCGCTCAATCGGCAATCCACTCAAACGCGGAGCAACAACCACGAGATCAAACAGAGGTTCGTCACACGAGAGAGTATACTCGCAAAAACTGGTAACGCCTACACATCGCAGCTTAATCGGCAACTCAGACTCCACCGTAAATCCACGTTTCGCCAATGCGATTGCACAGCGTTCGCGAGCCTCTGACACACTGCTCTGTGACTTCGTACAACCAAACACAAGTGGCACATGTTCACCGGGCCTGTACGCCCGCTCGAACAGTGCGAGTGGCAACGTTCCACCGGTACGTGTAATCGTACAGGCACGTTCAAATGACACAGGCAGGTGTGCAAGCAACTGCTCGGGCACGTGCTGTGCGATTGCCTTTGTGCGTATCGCTACGTCATCTCGCTTACTCATTAGGACGTACTCCTCGTGTTTGCAAAACCTGTCTGTTGTATACCCTAGTCCTGTACCGGCTGCAATACCTCAGCCTCCTTCTTAAACTTCCGCACGAACAACAACCATTTAAAGAACTCTATCGTGGCAAGATTAACCAGCCCGACCCCCACCAAAAGCAGGCCTTCCCACCATAACAGTGGCGTAAGCGAGAGAAGGGTCATGAGCGGCGGCCACAGAAGAGCGAGCAGCAACGCAGACACACTGACGGTAAATGCGCCAAGTAAGTAGAGATTGTCAAAGAAATTAATGCGCCAGATCATCGTATCAAGCGACTTCAATGAGAATGTGAAGAATATTGCGTCGAGTGCCAGTGTTACAAACATGATGGTACGGATCTCGTCGATCTTTGCCTCACCGAGATACGAGAGTAGCCAGTAATACAGTACGATAGAAAAGATCCCGATAATTGACGACACCATCACAATCAGTGTTCTGAGTTGTTTATTGAGCAGGGTCTTAGCTTGCGCGCTTCGTGGGTTCCGCTTCATAATATGCGGATCTTTCTTTTCAAACGCGAACGAGAAACTCATGAAGCCTTCTTCTACGATATTGCCCCACAAGATCTGTGCGGGGACGAGTGGTAGCGGTGCACCACCAATAAGCGCCCCGCCGAGCAAAAAGATCTCGGTAAAACTGGTCGAGAGGAGGTAGGCAACGATTTTCCGCAGGTTGTCAATAATGCGACGCCCTTCCGCGATTGCGCTCACAATGATCGAAAAACTGTTATCGATAAGCACCAGGTCGCTCGCCTCCTTCGCCACTTCGGTGCCCGAACCAACTGATACACCAATGTTCGCAGCGCGCAGCGCCGGCGCATCGTTGATACCATCACCGGTCATCGCCACCACCTCATGGTTATTCTTGAGCACGCGTGCGATACGCAGCTTATGTTTGGGCGTGGCACGGGCAATCACGCGCGCAAGTTGCAGCTTAGTATATAGCTCTTGATCATCCCAATCATCAATCTCCTGCCCGCGGATCACAAGCTCATCGGCGGAATGTGTGATACCAACCTCGCGAGCGATGTGGTGCGCTGTTTCAGGATTGTCGCCAGTCAACATGATCACGTGCGCACCAGCTTGGTGTACACGCCCTATCGCCGCGGACACATCCGCTCTAATCGGATCCTCGAAGCTAATAAAGCCCGCGAAAACAAGCTGCTTAAGGAGCTCATCGGGCTGCTCCTCGGTTGTCTCGGGTATGGTGTCGAACGAGGCGTCACGGTACGCCACGCCGATCATGCGCTTACCGAGGCGGGCATTCTCCTCGAGGACAGTGAAGAGTTTTTTACGCTGTATGTCTGTCAGCTTCTCGCGCTTACCATCCTTGCGCATGTACGAAGCGGCTCGCAGAAGTTTCTCAGGCTCTCCGGCGAGTACAAGACGATTGGTTTTTTTATGTGGATTATGGTGGAGCGACACACCGAAGCGTCGCACCGAGGTGAACTGTAGTGCATCAAGCCTACGGTACTCCTTGAAGAGTACATCCTGTACTAGACCGGCCTCCATACCCCCAAGAATGATCGCCTTGTCAATCGGGTCGCCGTGTACCACAATTTGTGCCGGCGATTCTTCAGACTCCTCGACAAAGGCATTGCTCTCCATGACAGCGAGCTGCAGCAAAAATGCATTATCTCCATACCGATCGACACGCTTATCGTGTACACCCTGCGGACTGTAGAGACCTGAGAGGTGCATCCGCGCCTCGGTGAGCGTGCCGGTCTTGTCGGTCAGAATGACAGTAGTGGCTCCGAGTGTTTCCGCGGCAAGCAAGTTACGAACCAATCCGCCTTTTTTGAGAATGGACTCCATGCCGATCGCAAGCACAACAGTAACTGCGGCAGGAAGGCCACTCGGCACAGTTGCTACTGCAACAGCAACAGCAATAAGCAGCATCTCTTCGATGCTTTCGCCTCGCAGCAGACCGAGCACAAGAATACACACCAGTGCCAACGCAACTACGTACGAGAGGAACTTTGCGACCTTACGAATACTCCTCTGCAGTGGCGTAACTTGGTTGTCGATAGTACCGAGCGAAAGCGCGATCTCACCGATCTCGGTTTTGCTACCGGTCGCCACAACAACTCCTCTGCCGGTACCACTCTCAATCAGAGTGCCCATGTATGCCATATTCTTTCGCTCAGCCAGTGGGAGGTCTTCGGAGAGCACATCGACACTCTTCGAGACAGCGAGCCATTCACCCGTAAGTGCCGCTTCGTTGATCTCGAGATCTTTCACCTCTAGCAGACGCACATCCGCAGGCACGTAGTAGCCACCCTGCAGCACAACAAGGTCGCCGGGCACCAGATCTTCTGCGAGAATATTCTGCTTCTTGCCATCACGCACAACGAGCGCGTGTTGTTCTTGCGACGCATTAAGCTTCTCGAACGCCTTGCTTGCTCGTTCTTCCTGTAGTGCACCCACGATGACATTGATGAGGAGTGCGATACCTATCACTATCGTATCGACCCACGCTTCGTGGTCGACCGTGAGTGCTATAAAAAGATTTATTACACCGGCACCCAGCAGAATAAGAACAAGCAACCCCTTGAATTGTGCAAGTATCTTGCCAAGCACCCCATGCTGTTTCTCCTGGACAAGTTTGTTCTTGCCATACAACCTTGCACGCTCCTGCACATCCTCATGTCTGATCCCCTGTGAAAGATCGAACGCAAGCAATCGACGTACTTCGTCGATACTGAGTCGTTCCCATGCTCGCTTATTAGGCTCCATAGTACAAGTATACGTGCAGCTGGGGTGTAGCGAAATCCACACTACACACGGGTATGTGCGTTTCTGTGTATGGTATACTGTCAGTATGACACTTCAGGAACGTATCCGCGTAGATATGCTCACGTCTATGAAGGCAAAGGAGGCAGAAAAGCTCACGGTGCTACGTGGGCTCCTCAGTGCGTGCACACAGGAGCTTACCGCAACCAAACGTACGCCACAGGACACACTCACTGACGACGAAGTGCTTGCGGTAGTGCGTCGCGCACTTAAACAGCGCAAGGATGCAGCAGAGCAGTATCGAGCAGGCGGACGCGAAGAGCTTGCCGCACAGGAAGAAGCAGAAGCTCGCATTATCGAAACATATCTACCCGCACAGCTCCCTCGTGAAGAGATTGAAAAGGTCGTGCGCGCAAAAGCCGAGTCGCTCGGTGTGACCAACAAGGCTGATATGGGTAAACTCATGGGCGCGGTGATGGTCGAATTCAAAGGGAACGCTGATGGAGGGGTGGTGAAGGAAGTGGTTGAGGACGTGTTAGGTAGTACGCAGTAGGTGTTGGGCGCGTAGAAAGCATACGGACGAAGACACGAATACCAGCAATACACGAAGAAATAGCGCGATACATGTATGCCAAGCAATGATGAACGACTTCAAGATAACACACACCTCCGCGCGGACGCGGCTGGCCATGAGGCGTATCACCATAACGCCACAGGCGGCGAAGCGACGGAAAAAACTGCCGATGAGTGTGGGTTGGAACAAGAGCGCAATAAGTACCTAGTTGACAAGGGTGCGCCATCCAGTTCGAAAGAAACGGCACGAGAACGTGCGGATGCGGCGCGCAAGAGAGAAAGGCGCAAAATTGACGCTGCCATTGAAGCCGCAAGACAGCGGCGAATCAGGAATGCAATGCAGCGTATGGATAGTGCGGGCATGCGGCCAACAATAGGGGACGATGAACCGGCACCAGGTGAACCGAGGGATTGATTACGTCGGCAATGTCATCGCATCCTTTACCTCCCACTCCCCTATCTGTGTTCTGCGTAGGTTTTCGAGCCTGGCTGGGTAGCCGAGGCGTCGGCCGAGTTCTTCTGCGAGCGAGCGTATGTCACACCGCTTGCTACATGCCACTCAACGTTGAGAAATGCACGCTCGTCACGATACGTTGGGGGTTCAAGTATACTACCCGCGAATACTTCCATCCTCCTCACAGGCACGTCCACCTGTTCACCGCGGCGCGCTTTCTTGTACAGTGCCTCCCCGCCCTGCTTCACCGCACTAAAAATCGGTACTGGGAGGCATAGGGTGCCCACCATGCTCGCAACTACGTCTTCGAGTACCTGCGAAGTGAATGGTCCATGTACCGCTCGCTGCTCAAGCACCACACCCTCCCTGTCCCCCGTTGTCGTACGCTCGCCGAGGCATACCTCTGCGACGTATACTTTGTCGAGCTTTGTGTGTTCGTGAAGCAGCTTGGTGCCCTTCCCGACACCAATAATCATGAGTCCGCTTGCAAGAGGGTCAAGAGTCCCTGCATGACCCATTTTCTTGATACCAAACTGTTTCCGGAGCACTCGTATAACATCAAACGAGCTCATGCCCACCGGTTTGTCAACAAGCAGCACGTCCTCAGGTGAAACCGGAGGCTCCATCATACTACAGCGACACATTGCAACACTGAGTCAGAAGCTGCATCAGGAAGAATCCGTAGAGAATGAAGAACATGATACCCTCCCAGCGATGCAGTCGGTGCGCAAGACCAATAACCAAGAATATAAACGACGATGCAAGCAGGACCGGCAGGCCAATTACAAAAGTCGGCTCGTCAAGCGGCAACATACTCAAAAGTCCAGGGACTCCAACTGCGAGCGTGATATTGAATGCGTTGCTACCAAAAATATTGCCGACCGCCATAGACAGCTTGCCGTGTTGCAGTGCTTTTGCAGAAACAACCATCTCCGGCAACGAGGTGCCGAGTGCGATAGCGGTTATAGTGATCGCGCCGGGTGGGACACTAAGCAGTGTAGCAAGTGCCAGTACTGCATCTATCACAAACTTCGCACCGACAACAAGCCCAAGCAACCCCACAATAAGCAGCAGACCATGTGCTGTCTCGGCTCTCCCAAAGAGACGAAAGCGTTCGTGACGCACCTCATGCTCAATTTCCTCGACTACTTGACCACTTTCATAGTCTTCTTTAAAGAGGTAAAAGATGTACACAAAAAATGTGCAGAGGAGCAGCCCAGACTCAATGGTCGTTATGACACCGTCAAATGCAACCTCAGCGAACAGCGTGGTCGAAATAACGAAGAACGGCAGCTCTGCTTCAAGAAGATCGCGGTCGATCGTGATACGACGCGCGAAGAACGCAAGCACGCCCCCAATAAGCAGAATATTTGCGATATTCGAACCGATCGCATTTGCGGTCACAATAGTTGGCGTATCGCTCATTACTGCCAGCAACGAGGAAATGAGCTCCGGCAGTGAGGTGCCGAACCCAACGATCAGCACGCCGATAACGAACGAAGGGAGACCGATCTGTGCGCCGATGATCTCGGCACGCTTCAAGAACAGTTCCGCCCCGCCAATCATTACCGCAAGTGCTGCCACAAATATACCTGACCAGAGTACGAGTTCCATGCAGACTATGTATTACTTCTTACTACTTCAGACAACACACAGTAACACATACACACCATACGACATACTGCGCGCACCGTAAATTACGAACGTTCACCTTTGAGACGTTTGGTGCGTAACTGTACTGCCCCGGTGGCGGCACTACGCTCTTGTTGCCGCTTGCAGAGTTCCGCAATACTCATTGTATGAATATTTTCATCTGAGCGTGCGAGAGTGCGTAAGTGCTCGAAGTCACTATCAAGCAGCTTGTGCCCATTGCGTGCAAAACACCGTGCAGCTTCATCAAGCACCCCCCACGCACTGTCCGGGAGCGTGTCTGCGGTACGTGGATCGTTGGAACGCATGTGGTACGACAAGAGTTCGTCGTACGAAATGTCGAACCAACGCTCAGGAACACGAACATCTCCGTCCCCTACCACCTTCCGTGCAGCACGTTCTGTGCGCTTGCGCAGTATCATGGTGTTGAGCTCCTTTCCTCGACCTCGTAAGGTCTCCGCAATGCGACGCGGTGTATGACGAACGTGCAAATGGTAGAAACGACGTAGTTTTGCAGCAAATGTGTTGTGGTGACCGTTCGATCTCATAGCTATGCAGACTATTCTATCACATAGGTATCGTAGCACGAGTGGGATCATCATGCCGCACGGTTATACACCTGCCCGCACGCGTCCACCAAGCACGATGTCCGAGGTCGTTTGCGTGCCTCAGATCAGCCATGCACATGTTTTCTTGGCTACCCAATGAATACACCTGGGAATACACCTGGCACGAGTTCGGGCATGTGTGCCCGGACATCCCGCACATGATGGCTCACCACGAGTAACACGTGTACAGTGCACGCTCACGGCGCCAGAGCGTTACTCGAGACCGAGTTTTTGTTTGAGAATGACACGAAACACCATCTCGCGCGATAGTACGCCAACCAGCTGCGCATGCCCATCCAAGACGGGTAACGTGTGTATCCTGTGCGCGACCATGTGGCCACCGGCGATCATGAGTGGCGTCTGAGGCTCAACCGTTTCAACACGGGTCGTCATAAACTCATGTACCGGATGGGCACGAAGCTCCCGCACACGTTCCTCACGCTCATCCTCATCATCGTACGCATCCTGGTTCACAAAGTAGTCGTTGTAGTCGGGATATATCGCACGAAAAAGGTCCTTCTCCGACAAAACTCCCTCGAGCGCGCCATGTGCACCAACTACAGGTAAGAGCGAAAGCTGCTTTGCATGCATGAGCTTAGCTGCGTCTTCGTAGCTTGTATCGGGAGACACAGTCACAAGGCTGGTGCTCATAACATCGAGTACACGCATGCATTGTATTGTACTATGCGACACCCTGTACGCAACCGGCGTCAGTAGGCTACAATGGTACCGTATGACAGGTAGACTGTTTAGACGTGCAGCACTCTTTAGTACATTCATCACACTCTTCTCTCTCGCATGGAGTATTGCGCACCGCAACTCGCTCAGCATATACACGTGGCAGGAAGCGTTTGCAGTTGCAGCGATTCTGGTCATCGCCCCCTCCCTCGCTCTTTCGAGTTTCGCATACTTCTGGAACTTTGCGGACAAACTCGTGGTCTATCGCAAGTCGCTGGGTGTACAGGGTTTGTTGCTTGGTCTCGTACACATAGGGATTGCCATAGTAAACAACGGCATCGCAAGTAGCGCACTTACACTCGAATCTACACGAGACCTATCCATCGTTACGGGTTACCTCGCCACACTTTTGTTCGTCCTCATGCCGGTCGCAACAAGCGGGCGCGGTATACGGATCCTTGGCGGCAAACGAGTTCGCCTCGCATTGCGGTACCTTGGGTACACGGGGTACCTGCTGGTACTCGCACACGGCGCACTCATTGCCGGTGACCGATGGCTACGTTGGCTTCAGACACTCGACCCAATGATTCCGCCTGCTACACTGGGTGCGTTCGTAATCGGTGTTGCGGTTGTACTCTTACGAATCGCACTGTTTGTGTCACAGGTACACAAGAAGCACGTAGCACGAGCATAGTGCGCCCACGTGGCATTAGTCATTTTTGCGCGCAACATAGCAGCCATAGCTGTAATATGCTGCGTACTGTTTATATAGGGCTATCTCTCGCATCTCCGCTTCCACGATGGCCTGCGCCGCTTCGCTGTTCTTGTTGCGAGCAAGAAAGGCTGCAAACTCTTGTTCAAGCGGCATGTAGTACTCTGTCAGCCAACAATCTGCTGAGAGCGGAAAGTAGCCGAGCGACACGTACCCTGCTTCTTCCAGCTGCTTTATCTTGGTCGATGCTGTTGCCACTTCCGGGTACTCTGTGTCCCAGTGTCGAGAAAGCTCTTCAGGCACTGAAGGTCTCAGCCAGGTTATCTCCGTGAGCACGAGCACGCCGCCGGGTTTCAGGTAGTTTCTCCATGCACGCACACCGGTATTGAAGCCGATGTTGTAGATTGCTCCCTCCGACCACATAACGTCAAGCGACCCCGTACCAAACGGCAAATCTTGCATATCGGCACGGTACGGCGTAATACGATCCGTCACACCAGCCTTCTGCGCCCTCACCTCAAGCTCTGCGAGAAAGCGAGGCAAGAAATCGACAGCACTGATATGTGCAGCGGTGTGCTGCGCAAGTAGTATGCTCGCAGCACCGGTACCACACCCAACGTCCGCAATCTGAAGTGGCGCGTGTACATCCACATCAGCGAGCGCAAGGGCTTGCAGTGAGGCTCCGTCACTACCCGGCCCTTGTCTTGAGTTGTGCACATGCAAATCAGCAAGCAGCGAAAGCGTTTCTTCATCCATGGAGTATACGTATTGTGGCTGCTGATACACTATGCTTCTTCAATCGCAAGCTCTGCTTTCATGTCTTCAATGATAGCGTCGAGGCGCATTTCCGCCTTCACAAAATACTTGTTCACACCCAACTTAAGGTACGATTGTACTTTGTCCGCACTCGCAGTGTTCGAGACGAGGAATATGGGAATACCGCTATGCGCAGACCCTTCCGATTTGCACGCCGTCACAAGGTCAAGTCCGCTCTCCTTACCGAGGAGATAGTGATCAAGCCAGATCGCGTCAATGTTGGGCACATCACTCAAATATCCCAGCGCCTGCTCAACTGTTCGCGCCGTCACCACATCAAAACCACTACGCTCCAGCTTGATACTGATCGCGTTTAGAAGCGGCCGTTCGTCTTCTACCACCAAAACTGTCTTCTTGCGCTGCTCATCTGTCATGCCCCGCAGTATACCAAAGCACACACCGCTATGACAACGTACGTGTCCCCTCTCGTTTAGTCATGCCACGCAACGGAAGCTCAACATAAAACACGGTTCCCTTCCCCTCTTCGGATTCAAAGCGGATGGTTCCGTCAGAGTGCTCCACAACCGACCTCACAATGTACAGACCCAGCCCCGTACCATCGGTGTCAGATTCGCGCGCATTCGTCGCACGAAAGAGTTTGCTAAATATACGCCCCTGATCTTCCTTTGGTATACCGAGCCCGGTATCTGCAACGCGCATAGAGATGGCATCACCACTCGGCTCCACCTTGACTGAAACAGAGCCACCGATAGGCGTATACTTGATGGCGTTAGATATCAGGTTTTGCAACACCATACGCAACAGCTTCGGATCTGCATACAGATGCGGCGTGCTCGGATCAAGCGTCGCACTGAGTTGAATATCACGCTCCTTGACCTGTGGCGCCTGTTCGTTCAGCACCGACTGCGCAAGCGCAACAACATCGGTATCCTCCGGATCCACCGAGAAGGTGCCGAGCTCTAGTCGCGACACATTGAGCAAGGAGTTGATGAGGTCAACCATGCGCTGATTTCCTTGATACACTTCATCGAGGTACGTCCGCTGTTCATCATTGAGTTCACCGGCATCACCTGCAAGTAGCATCTCGGCATACCAATTGATCGTGGAAAGTGGTGTACGTAGTTGATGCGAAGCGAGCGAGACAAACTCTGTCTTCGCACGGTCGATTTCACGTTCTTTCGTCATGTCCCGAAACGTAGCCACGGCACCCATAGGAAGTCCGGAAACCATGATAGGGGTCGCGGTCATACTTATGTAGCAACCGTCCGGTGCGTCCGGAGTACGTATGAGAAGATCTTGTTTTTCGACTGACTTCCCCTGCACAGCTTGTGCAAGCGGCAGCGTTTCCAGTGAGACCTCCGCCTCGGACTTTGCGTCGCGAATACCCTTCAACACCACGGACATGTTCGTACTTGGGTCAACAAACGACACGCCAAGCAACTCTTTTGCTATTTCGTTCAGAAACGTGATCCGCCCGCGAACATCCACCACCATAAGCCCGTCACCTATGGACTTGAGAATAGCTTCGTCTTTTGCCTTCTCGGTCGCCAGCAAACTCTTCTCTTCTTCAAGATCTTCAAGTACGTTAAGCATCGCTGCTTTATCGTGTAGCATTTCTGCAGCATCGTGTTCTGTAGGTACAGTAGTAGCCTCGGGCAACACCATCTCTTCACCACAACGCCGCTGTAGCTCCTTTAAGGAACGCTTGAGCTGCACCATAGTGTACTCTCGTTCCATGAGCACTGTACTCATCCTATCCTGTTCGTGCTTTGCTTCGGCGACATGCTGTGTCATGCGCTCAATCTCCTGAGCTTGTTCAGCTACCTGTTGCCGCACTTCTTCGAAGCGAGCTTCCAGCGCGGTGCCCACGGCTGCTAACTGCTCCGCGTACGCAGGAAATGCGCGATGGGTGTCGTCACTCACGCGGAACGCAGTAAGGTTACCTGATACGACATCACGTGCACGAGCAGTGAGCTCCTGCAGTACGCGTCGATGTGTGCGTCCAAGTACCCAAGCAAGAAACAATGCCCAGATGATCCCAGGCACGCACACGAGGAACGCCCAGAGTGCTCGATCTGCAAGCACAAGCAGCACGGCAGCCAGCACACACGGAACAAGAGCAGATAGCGATACGAATGTGATTGCCTTAGAACGAATTGTCATACACGGTGTAGTGCGCGTCTATATCAGTCAAGCAACTTCCGTACACGCGCAATAATCTCCGCGATCGGCGTATCTGACTTGACCAGAAAGTCGCATGCGCCCATATCCAATGCTTTCTGCCTGTCTTCCTCCTGACTCAGATTGGTCATGATCATGATGGGTGTTGTGCTGCCCTGCGCACGCAAGCCCTCAAGAACATGAAACCCATCCATTTTTGGCATAATGAGGTCGCACATAATGAGGTCGTACGATTCTTTCGACACCATCTCCAGTGCAGCAGCACCATTGAAGACCGTGGTTGCAGAGAAACCTTCTCGCTGGAGCTTGATCTGCAACGCCCGTGCCATCGGCTTCTCGTCCTCGACGACCAGAATCTTTTTTTGCTGTTCGGTCATATGTTGTGATTTGTGAACCCTCCACTGTCGGCTTTTATGTCGCATCTCATGAACGGGTCTTTTTGTTGGGTGTGGGTAATGCAAGATAGAAGTCTGAACCTTCTTCGGAAGACGAGAACCACATAGTTCCGCCACATAGTCGTGCCAGCTCGCGTGCATAGAACAAACCGAGCCCGGCTCCCTGGCTTTGCTGCTGCTCAACGTTTGAGCCACGGAAGAACTGCTGGAATACCATACCCTGTTCATCTATAGGGACCCCGATGCCGGTATCGTGCACCGCAAGCAGCACCTGCTCGGACGTAAACACCCTTCCACCACACTCGTCACCAACCGCACACTGCTTCAACTCGATCGATACCGAACCTCCTACTCGATTATACTTCACTGCGTTCTTGAGAAGCGCATGAACGATCGTATGAAGCACTTCCTCATCAGCAATAATAACACACGGGCTCACAGGTGGCGTGTGTGTCACGGTAACTTGCATGCTTTGTGCACGCGCAGCGAGCTCCTCTACTGTTCGCTCCACCACAGTCTCAACAGCGACCCGCTTCTCTTCACACGTGTACGTACCAAGATCGATACTCGTAATGGAAAGCCATGTGTGTATGAGGTCATTCATACGTTTTGCACCCTGGAGCACCTCCTCTATGTACTCACGCTGATCTTGTTTGAGCGAGCCAGCATCACCGTCAAGCAACATTTCGGCATACCACCGCATAGACGCGAGTGGTGTCTTGAGATTGTGAGATGCAAGTGCAATAAACTCGCGTTTTGCTCGTTCGAGCTGACGTGCGTCCGACACATTGCGCTCCATCACAAGACAGTGTTTTACCGAACCGTTCGCACCAACGAGTGGCACCACCCGCACCTCCGCATCATACACACGGCCATCCTTGTGCTTATTTCGAACAGTCGCCTGATGTTGTTTACGTTCAGTAGTGACACGTACCCAGATCGCCTCCTGCTGAGCACTGTCGAGCTCATACCCCCACACTCTTGCTCGGCTGCCAAGCACCTCTTCTCTGGAAAAACCTGTGACCCGCTCCACTGCATCGTTCGTATAGATGATATCCCCTTGCGCGTTTGTCAGCATCACCAAATCCTCAGACCATTCTGCCAGGTAGAGCAACCCCTCGAGCGGCTGCGCACACTCCTCCATCCCGGGCATCAAAATGTCGCGCAATGCCGGAGCGGTTGCTGTGGGAAGCGTCTCGTTCATGTCAAAGTTGCTTCACAAGTGCGTCCACCGCCGCACCAATCGAAGTGCTCGCCTTGTCCAAATAGACCGCCTGAAGCCGTTCCGCCTCATCTCGCAAGCCGGCACGCCCATGAAGGTTGGTAAGGATCACCACCGGTTTTTTGTAGTCTATTTCGGTGCTTCGCAGCTGCGCGAGGAGCTTGAGACCATCTTGCCCGGGAAGCATGAGGTCAAGAAGTATGCCGGCCGGCTTCTCGCGCACCACCGTTAGCGGAACCGGTGTACCTGATGATTCGGTAATAACTGCAAAGCCCTTGCTCTCCACCTTTCTTACGAGTGCCTTCAATAGCGCCGGGTCATCCTCCACAATCAAGACCTTCTTGAACTTATTCAAGAGCTTCATGATCACAGTATAGCAGACATCTACACCACACCACACTAAATGCTGTGCATGTCACAAACAAATGCGCCCGTGCTGTCTTATCCAGCGCAAGACAGCACAGTGCGCACGCACGGCAACTACGACATGGCACTATGCATTTGCTGTACATTGTGTATACTACTGCGCATGGGAAAACGACCAACCGGCCTGCACAAAAAGACAAAACTCGTCGCTAAAAAAACGAAAAAACGTCTTGCAGCTAAATACGAAATGCTTGCTGAGCGGGCAGCAAAAAAGAAGCGCGCATAACACGGGCAGCGGAGAAACGAGCACCACAAAGACGTCGTGCTCGTTTTTTCTTTCGCACACACCCACACGGCCAAACTTCCCCAACCTGAGCAGGCGAGCGCTACGATTTACTCGGCGTACCGAGATTGAGTACATGGTCAATGCGAACCTTCGCAACAAACTCCGGTACATGCGACACAAGAAGCATGGCGCCTGAGTACGCGTCGAGCGCCTCAGCGATTCGTGGAATATGACGGAAGTTGATATGGTTCGTCGGCTCATCCAGTATCAGGAGGCCGGGCTGCATGAGCACCAGTCGAGCAAAGGCCGTCAATCCCTTCTGTCCCTCGGACAGGTGCCCAATCTTCGTCTGCACAATATCGCCGGTGAGCAGAAAACCCGCCGCAAGCGAACGAACCTCTTGCTCGACCTTGCGCTCTGTTGCATCGAGCAGGCACTCAAGCACCGTCTGTTCGAAGTCGAGGTTTGAAAAATCTTGACGGTAGTATCCAATCGTCACACCCTCTGCCACCTGCTCACCCGACGCATGTCCTGAAGCAAGCGACTCTAGAAGTGTCGTCTTGCCAACACCGTTTGGCCCAACAATGTGCCAATGCTCACCACGACGAAGCGTACGGTCGCACGAGATCTGTTTTGGCACATGTGCACGCATGACCTGGTACGAGGTGAGCCGCATCACCTCGAGTGGTATACCCTGCTGCGCAGGTATGGTGAACGGGCGTATCGTTTTGTCTTCCTTTCGCACCTCCACCTTGTTCTCCTCATACTCCTCCGCCTTCTCGCGCATACGCTTGGCGACCGCGCGCAGGTTACCACCCTTGTTCGCGAAGAAATTCGCCTTCTCTTTTTTTGAGAGCATCTCCTTTTCCATCTGAGCGTTTTTACGCTTTTCTTTTTCCACGCGCGCAACAATATCCTCCACCACATCACTGTAATCACCATCGTAACGCTCGACAGTACGTGTTTGCACATTGAGATACAACACACCATTTGTAAATGCATTCAAAAAATCGGCATCGTGCGAGATAACGAGTACCGTCTTGCGATACTCCTTAAGAAATGTTGTGAGATGGGCGATGCCCTCTGCATCGAGGTTATTGGTTGGCTCGTCGAGCAAGAGTACATCCGGATCTTGGATGAGCGCGTACGCAAGCAGAAGTCGCGCCTGCTGCCCACCGGAAAAACTATCTATCGTACGTTCCTTGAACTCTTCTGCCATGTGTGGTGCGGGCACAAGGTTCACTACTTCGAGTACCGCATCAATTTTGGGATCAAGTGCGTACACCTTCTCATCGAAGCACTGTGCGAAAAACTCACGAACGGTACGAGCAAGGTCAGCACGCGGCACAACCTGGCGCGCAAGTGCAATACGTGTCCTTGGTGCAACATGGATTGCGCCTTCATCTGGTGTAAATGTGCCGGTAATAAGGCCAAAGATCGTACTTTTACCCGCACCATTCTGTCCCATGAGCGTTAGCTTCGCACCACGACGGACGGAAAAACTTGCCTCCGCGAGAATAGGGCGGAACACGCCATGCTCGAAAGAAACGTCGTCAAATGTAATAAGGCCTTGATTCGATGCCATAAGGTGCAAAGCCTACACTACAATAGACAGTCTGTACATTGCCGAAGCCACACCCTGTGGATCTGCAAAGCATGAGCTTCGATGCTGTAGATAGCTCACAACTTAGAACACAGAGACATGTGCGGTATATCTATGCCGCCATAGGACACCTA
>JGI12109J20283_10764964_pt1 | contig 20306 bp, 17 predicted proteins | sample ElkSlonscriptome_12_FD_20283 | JGI IMG/M metagenome (IMG submission 20283)
TGCTGGCGTGCGTGGGCGGCCTGCCACGCCCGCCGCGTGATGCGCCGCTGGAACGGCTGCGCCGCCGCCTGCTTGGTCCTGAGCCGGCGCCGGCCGGCATGACGCTGGGACGATGCCACATTGCTCCGTGTCCGGGCGAGCCGCCGGGCCTGTGGTTGGTGTGCCGCGAGGCCCGCCATTTGCCTCAGCCTTTGGACCTGCGGGCCGGGGACGCGATCCACTGGGACGGTCGCTTTCGTATCACCGTCGAGCACGACGCCGCCTCGCCGGCGCAGTTTTTTCTGGCGCCGCTGGGCGATGAAGGGTGGCGTACGGTCGCGCGCCCTCTTGCCCAAGCGGGGGAGCTTCGCCTCCCCGACGTGCCCGCGCGGGCGCGTCCCGGTCTGCCCGCGTTGTGGAGATGTGACGGGACCGTTTGTGCCGTGCCCCACCTGCGGTACACTGACCAGTCTGATTGTGCGGGGTGGTCCGCCCAGGCGCGGTTCGCGCCGCTTGTGCCGATGACGGTGGCGAGCGCGGGGGCCGCGCGGCGTGACTTGCATGGTCTCTCGCGCAGCCTATGTGATATCGACGATCACTCTCACTGACCGATGGCGAGGTGGCCGCGTACGGCCCAGGTTCGTCCCGGTCGCTCCAGGCGAAGGGCTTCAAGCTTTGAATTTCAGCCGCAATCTTCTGATCTGGATCATCATTTCGGTCCTGCTGGTGGCGTTGTTCAACGTCTTCCAGGGCTCGGCGCCACAGACCGCCGGAAGCCAGATCTCCTATTCCGAGTTCATGAACCGGGTTCAGAACGAGGAAGTCCAGGATGTGACCATCAAGGGCGAAACCATCACCGGGACCCTGGTGGGCGGCGGGCAGTTCTCGACATACGCGCCGCCCGACTCGAACGTGGTGCCGACCCTGCGCGAGCACGGCGTCAACATCTCGGCGCTGCCGGCGAACGATGATTCGCCCACGTTCTGGAGCATCCTGATCTCCTGGTTCCCCATGCTGCTGCTGATCGCCGTGTGGATCTTCTTCATGCGGCAGATGCAGGGCGGTGGCGGCAAGGCCATGGGCTTCGGCAAGTCGCGCGCCAAGCTGCTGACCGAGCGCACCGGCCGGGTGACGTTCGACGATGTGGCCGGCATCGACGAGTCCAAGTCGGAACTGGAAGAGGTCGTCGAGTTCCTGCGCGATCCGCAGCGCTTCCAGCGCCTGGGCGGCAAGATCCCCAAGGGCGTGCTGCTGGTCGGCCCGCCGGGCACCGGTAAGACGCTGCTGGCGCGGGCCATCGCCGGCGAGGCCAACGTGCCGTTCTTCACCATTTCCGGCTCGGACTTCGTCGAGATGTTCGTCGGTGTGGGTGCGTCCCGCGTGCGCGATATGTTCGAGCAGGGCAAGAAGAACGCGCCGTGCCTGATCTTCATCGACGAGATCGACGCCGTTGGCCGTCACCGTGGCGCCGGCCTGGGCGGCGGCAACGACGAGCGCGAGCAGACCCTGAACCAGTTGCTGGTCGAAATGGACGGCTTCGAGGCCAACGAGGGCGTCATTCTCATCGCCGCCACCAACCGGCCGGACGTGCTCGACCCGGCGCTGCTGCGCCCGGGGCGTTTCGACCGTCAGGTGGTGGTGCCGAACCCGGATGTGCTCGGCCGCGAGCGCATCCTCAAGGTGCACATGCGCAAGACCCCGCTGGGGCCGGACGTGGACCCGAAGGTGATCGCGCGCGGCACGCCCGGCTTTTCGGGCGCCGACCTCGCCAACCTGGTCAACGAGGCGGCGCTGCTGGCGGCGCGGCGCGGCAAGCGCGTGGTGGGCATGTCGGAGTTCGAGGCCGCCAAGGACAAGGTCATGATGGGCACCGAACGGCGCTCGATGGTCATGACCGACGCCGAGAAGAAGCTGACCGCCTATCACGAGGGCGGGCACGCCATCTGCGGCCTGCACATGGAGGAATCCGACCCCATCCACAAGGCGACCATCATTCCCCGGGGCCGCGCGCTGGGCATGGTGATGCGCCTGCCGGAGGGTGACCGGATCAGCATGTCGCGCGCCAAGCTGGAGGCCGACCTTGTGGTGGCCATGGGTGGCCGCGTGGCGGAGGAGTTGATCTTCGGTCCCGAGAAGATCACCACGGGGGCGTCGAGCGACATCAAGATGGCCACCAACATGGCCCGCAAGATGGTCACCGAATGGGGCATGTCGGAAAAACTCGGCCCGCTGCTGTACGCCGAGGATCAGGAGGAGGTGTTCCTGGGCCACTCGGTGGCGCGGCACAAGAACATGGCCGACGAGACGGCGCGCCTGGTGGACGAGGAAATCCGCCGCATCGTCGATACGGCCTATGAAACGGCCCGCGAGATCCTGACCGGGCATATTGAGGACCTGGAAAAGCTGGCCCAGGGGTTGCTCGAATACGAGACCCTGAACGGCGAGGAAATCCAGGCGTTGCTGCGGGGCGAGCCGATCGACCGGGAAGAACCGCCGCAACAGCCCGATCCGACCCCGCCGCGTGGCCGACGGGCCTCGGTGCCGACCACCAGCGGCCAGCGACCGCGCGGCAAGCCTGGGTTCGGTCCGGAACCGCAACCGGGAGCCTGACCCGATGGAGGGGGTGACCGCGTTCGAGGACGCTGCCGACGCGCGCGCTCAAAAAGGCGCCGCTCTGCCCCGGGGGCTGTTCCGGGGCGGGGCGGCGCCGCATCCCCTGAAAGGGCTGTTGCTGGCCCCGGCCGGCCTGCTCCGGGGCCGCGCCGCCGAGGACGCGGTCGCGGCGGGCCGGGCGCGGCCGCTGACCGGTGGGCGCACGGCGTTCTCCGCCGTGACCGTGTTCTTGCGAACCGACTGCGAGACGCCGCCGTGGCGTCTATGCGCCGCCGACCTGGGAACCCTGCAGGCGTGGACCGAGGACCACGGCCCGGCCATGCGGGCGGTGGTCGACGCGGTGCTGGGGCGTCTGTCGGCGCCGCGCCCGCCCTTCGCCGGCCTGACCCTGGATCGGCCGCGCGTCATGGGCATCCTGAACTGCACCCCGGATTCCTTCAGTGACGGCGGCGACTACTTTTCCAGCGGTGATGCCATCGCCGCCGGCCTGGCCATGGTCGAGGCCGGCGCCGACCTGATCGACGTGGGCGGCGAGAGCACCCGGCCGGGGTCCGCGCCGGTGGCCCCGGAGGAGGAGCTCCGCCGCGTGCTGCCCGTGGTCAAGGCGCTGGCCGATCGGGGAATTGTCGTCTCGATCGACACCCGCCGGGCGTCGGTGATGGAGGCCGCGTTATCCTACGGCGCCACCATCGTCAACGATGTCACCGCGCTCACGCATGATCCGGGCGCGGTCGATGTGGTGGCGCGCGCGGGGGCGTCGGTGATCCTCATGCACATGCAGGGCGAGCCCAGCACCATGCAAGCGAACCCGACCTACGACCGGGCGCCGCCGGATGTCTACGCCTGGCTTGCTCGCCGCGTGACCGTGTGCCAGGTGGCTGGCATCCCGCCGGGGCGGTTGTGCGTTGATCCGGGCATCGGCTTCGGCAAGACGCTGGCGCACAACCTCGACCTGCTGCACCACATCGGCCTGTTCCATGGCCTGGGGTGCGCGGTCCTGCTGGGGGCCTCGCGCAAGAGCTTCATCGCCCGGGCCACCGGCGCGATGGACGACCAAGGCCCGCCGACCGATCATCCCAAGGACCGTCTGGGCGGGTCGCTGGCCGCCGCGCTGGCCGCCGTCGAGCAGGGCGTGCAGGTCCTGCGTGTGCACGACGTGGCGGAAACGGTGCAGGCGGTGCGGGTGGCCGAGGCGATCCGCCACGGCGGCTGACGACCGGGGCGTGCCGGCATTGGCGGGCCGCGATGCCCGCCGACCGATCACGACGATCCGGTGTGGAACTCCGGCCATTCCCGCGCCACCACCGGGCTGTCCGAGCGCAGGGCGTAGCAGGTATCGAGGATCGGCGGTCGTTCGCCGGTGTTGGCGGCCTTGCGCTTTTCCTCGCGCCGGAAGTGCAGCGTCTGGTACGCGGTCGCCGCCAGAGGCTTCAGCAAGTCCACCAGGTGCGTGCAGCCCTCGGCCCGCCCCAGCGCCTGCTTGACCCGCCCCGAAAAGCCGGCGCCGATGGACAGGCCCACCAGCCGCTGGAAGCTTGGCGTCACGTCGCCGCAGATGGTGAAGGGCGCGGCGTCGGTCACCGCCTCCACCGCGCGGATCACCAGATCGTCATCGACCGTCACCCGCAGCGACATGTCGTGCAGCGAGTCGCCGGCGGCGATATGGCCACGGTCCTTGTTCGAGAACGTATAGGTCTTGGTGTCGACGATGCGGGCCTCGATGTCCCACAGGCCGTCGTCGCGGCGGTATCCCTGGCAGTCGATGCGCCGTGTGTGGATGTGCTGCCGGGGTTGGGGAGGGGACAGGGGCATGGTCATCCGCCGTGAAAGCGTGGAACACGGAAGAAGTATACGCTGCCGTATGGCGACCGTCCAGTCCCGCGCGGCGCTCAATCTGTGGTCGCGCCCGGCCCCGCCTCCGCCACCGCCGGCTCAAGGTCCAGCACGCGGGCCAGCTTCTCCAGCCGCCGCTGCACGAACACCGGATCGAACAGTGGTGTGTCGCGCGGCACGGTCAGGGTCAGCGTCCCGGCGGGCGCGCGGTCCAGCCGCGTCAGCCGCACCACGCCCGGGGCGCCGCCGCTCAGCGTGTGGGCCAGCCGCAAGGCCGTGCCCACGACGCGCGTGCGGCGCACCCGCGAGGGATCGTCCAGCAGGGCCTCGGCCTGGGCGGCGAACGGTGCGTCCGCGGCGCCGCCGTAGCGATGATAGACCGCCAGCGCCAGCGCGGCGCGGTCGCGGTGGTCCAGGCCCATGAACGGCAGCCGCAGGATGCGGTGAAACGCCTGTTCGGCGCGGTAGTCTGGGTGCTCGCTCCAGAAGATATCGCCGATGATGCAGGCCGCCAGGCGCATCCGCGCCAGATCCGGCGGCTCGGCCGGGAACAACGGCGCCATCCACGCCGCCACCTCGTCGCCGTGGGCGGGGAAGCGTCCCGCCTGCCGCGCCAGCACGGTCATGGACGCCAGCAGGGGATCCTGCCGCCGCAGGTCGTCGGGCAGGTCGAGCAGGAATTGCCCCTCGCGCACGCCGTAGACCGAGAACACCACCCGGCGCGGGCGCACGGCGGCGACCAGGCGGCCCAGGGCGACGGCGGCCAGGGGCAGCATCGCCATGCGCTTCTTGCTCAGGCCCGGCACGCCTGCGAAGTCCTTGGGCGAGGACCCGGCCACGTGATCCAGCATCGGCCGGGCGTCGGCCGTGCTGAGGGTGAAGTTGTCGAGCACGCGCAAGGGATAGGCCATGCGGTCCATGCACACCCGGGCCAGCGCGCGCCACGCGCCGCCGACGGCGTAGACCGACTGCCCCTCGCCCTGGCCCAGCCATGGTTCGCGGGACAGGGCCTCGTCCATGATCTGTTCGGCCTGGGCGCGGTCGCCGCCGTCCGAGGCCTCGGCCAGCCGCAACAGACCGAGGGGGAAGCTGGCGAAATCCACGAATGCGCGGTCCTGGATGCGCGCCAGGTCCAGGCTGCCGCCGCCCAGATCGGCCACCACGCCCTCGGCGCCGGGCACCGCGCACTGTACGCCCAGCGCCGCCAGCCGGGCTTCGTCGACCCCGCCGAGCACCTCGACGCGGACGCCGGTGGCCTGTTCGAGATTCGCCACGAAGTCGGCCCCGTCGGCGGCGTCGCGCACGGCCGCCGTGGCCAGCACATGCAGGCGCTCGACCCCCATGGCGTTGGCCAGCGTCACGAAGCGGCCGACGGCGACGAACGCCAGCGCGCGACCCTCGGGGTTCAGGCGGCCGGTGGCCCCCAGGCCCTGGCCCAGGGCGCACACGGCCTTTTCGTTGAACAGCGGCACCGGGATGCGGGCGCCGCCCCGGTAGACGACCAGGCGGACCGAGTTCGAGCCAATGTCGATGATGCCTACCGGCGGAGCACCCGGTTCGACGGCCACCCCCATGTCGCCGCCGCCGTTCAGCCGGTCGGCCAATCCGATGTCGGCGTCACCCGCGCCGTCCATGTCGCGCCCCCTTTCCCTCGTCCCTCGTCCCTCGTCTCTCGTCCACCGGGGCCGGGCGCCCTCACACCGCCGGGCGCGGCCTCAAAATGAGCTGCGGGATTTCCTTGCTGGCCTTGTCGAGCGCCTTGCCGCGTCCCGACAGGCTCGGGTTGGTCATGAAGTAGGTGTGGGCGTTGAACGCGTCGTCGGCCGAATCCACGCGCTGGAACGACCCGTCCGCCATCAGGTACCAGCTTTGCTGCTCGTCGTTCAGGTTGGCGACCATGATCTGGTCCATGATCTGGGTGCGGACGGTTTCGTTCTCGATCGGCACGAACGTTTCCACGCGCATGTCCAGGTTGCGCGGCATCCAGTCGGCCGAGGAGATGTAGATCAGCGCCCGCGACGATGGCAGGTCGCTGCCGTTGCCGAAACACGCGATGCGCGAGTGCTCCAGGAAGCGCCCGACGATGCTCTTGACGCGGATGTTGTCGGACAACCCCGGCACGCCCGGCCGCAGGCAGCAGATGCCGCGCACCACCAGGTCGATCTGAACCCCAGCCTGGGAGGCCCGGTACAACGCGTCGATCACATCCCGATCCACCAGGCTGTTCATCTTCGCCCAGATGGCGCCGGGCCGGCCGGCCTCGACGTGCGCGATCTCCGCGTCGATTAGCTCCAGAATGCGCGTCTTCAAGGACAGGGGCGCCAGATACAGCTTGTCCATGCCTTTCGGCTTGGCGTAGCCGGTCATGTAGTTGAACGCGGTGGCGGCGTCGCGGCACAGGGTCAAATCGGCGGTGAAGAACGACAGGTCGGTGTAGATCTTGGCCGTGATCGGGTGATAGTTGCCGGTGCCAAAGTGGACGTACGAGCGAAGCTGCCCCGACTCCCGGCGCACCACCAGCGAGATCTTGGCGTGCGTCTTCAGATCCATGAAGCCATAGACGACGCTCACGCCGGCCCGTTCCAGGTCCCGCGCCCAGCGGATATTGGCCTCTTCGTCGAAGCGGGCCTTCAACTCCACCATGGCGGTGACGCTCTTGCCGGACTCGGCGGCCTCGATCAGGGCGGCGACGATGGGCGAATTGTTCGACGTGCGGTACAGGGTTTGCTTGATGGAGACGACATTGGGATCGGCCGCCGCCTGGCGCAGGAACTGCACCACGACGTCGAAGGACTCGTAGGGGTGATGGACGACGATGTCCTTCTCGCGGATGGCGGCGAAGCAGTCACCGCCGAAGTCGCGGATGCGCTCCGGAAACCGCGCGGTGAACGGTACGAACAGCAGGTCGGGGCGGTCGTCGGCGATCAGCTGCTTGAGGTCGGCCATGCCGATGGGACCGTTGAGACGGAACAGGTCGGCCTCGGCTACCTGCAGTTCCTCGCAGATCAGCCGCACCAGCGGCTCCGGCATGTCGGCGTTCAGGGTCAGGCGGATGCAGTGACCGCGCCGGCGCCGCTTCAGCGCCGACTCGAAGCTGCGGACCAAGTCCTCGGCCTCTTCGTCGATCTCCATCTCGGAATCGCGGATGACGCGGAAATGCCCGCTCTGGTCGACGCGGAAGCCGGGGAACAGGCGCCCCAGGTACAGTCCGACAAGGTCCTCCAGCAGGATGTAGCGGTGCCCCTCGCCCGGCAGCCGGATCAGCCGGTCCACCTGGCCCGGCAGCGGCACCAGGGCGCGCAGGCCGTCGCCGTTGCCCTCGCGCTTGAGCTGAAGCACCAGGGCATGGCCGAGGTTGGGGATGAACGGGAACGGATGCGCCGGGTCGATGGCCAGCGGCGTCAGGATGGGGAAAATCTGGTCGTCGAAATGGGTTTCCAGCCAAGCGCGGTCATCGGCGGTCAGTTCGCCGACACTGACCACCGACACGCCGACCTCGCGCAACTCGGCGTGCAGTTCGGCCCAGATTTCCTGCTGTTCGTCCAGCAACTCGCGCGCGGTGCGGTTGATTTCCAGAAGCTGCTGGGCCGGCGTGCGGCCGTCCTGGCTGGTCTTGTTGACCCCGGCGTGAACCTGACCCTTCAGGCCGGCGACGCGGACCATGTAGAATTCGTCGAGGTTCGAGGCGGAAATGGACAGGAACCGCGCCCGTTCCATCAGGGGATGGCGCGGGTTGCGGGCCTCGTCCAGAACGCGAAAGTTGAAGCCCAGCCACGAAAGCTCGCGGTTGATGAACCGGTCCGGCGTCTCCAGCCCGATGCCGCGTTCGGCCGTCGCCGCGACGATGTCCCCGACGCTCGCCGGCACCTGTGCCCCGTCGGCTCCCGAATCGGCGGCATTTCTCATGGCCGTCTCCCTGCCTCGTTGTTGTGTCGGACATCGGTACGCCGGCGCCGCACGGCCGGACCGCTCCGGCCGGGTCTCGATGCGATTGACCCCATCCAGGCGCGGCGCGTCAAATGAAACCGTCCGTCATGAATGGGGCTCGACCGCCGGGCCGCCAGTCTCTAGTGTCCGCGCCGCCTGACCTCAACAGCGGCGGGACCGGACCCCATGAAGCGTCTATACCTTTTGAGGCACGCCAAATCCAGTTGGGATGATCCCAACCTGGAGGACCACGACCGCCCGCTGGCGCCGCGTGGGCAGCACGCGGCCGAGGCGATGGCGGCGGTGCTCGCCGCCCTGAGCCCGCGTCCCGAGATCGTGTTGTGCTCGACCGCCGCGCGGGCGCGCCAGACCCTGGAACTGGCGCGGTCGGGCCTCGCCGACCTCCCGGAGACGGCCGTGATCCTGGATGCGGCGGTGTACACGTTCGAGCCCCTGGCCCTGCGGCAGCGGTTGGAGGGCCTGGACGACGCCGTGGCGACGGTGCTGGTGGTCGGCCACAATCCGGCGCTTGAACTGCTGGCGCGCGACCTGGCGGCCGACGACGACGGCCCGGCGGCCAAGCGGATGTTGCGCAAGTTCCCCACCGCCGCGCTGGCCACGCTGGACCTGCCCGCAGACCGCTGGAGCGATCTGGCCCAGGCCGGCGGCCGCGTCATCGACTTTGTCCGACCGGCGGATCTTGAGCCGGAGGCCGGTGCGGCGTCTCGATGATCTCCCGCGCCAGGGCCTGGGTGATGGGCCGGCCCCGGCTCAACGCCGCGGCATCCAGACGCGAGACGGTGTCGCGGGCGGCGGCGAAGCTGCGTTCGATCCGGCGCGCCAGATAGCGCACGACCTCCGGCGGCACCGTCACCTGACGGTCGGCGAACAGCTTGACCAGGATCATCTCCAGCAGCGTTTCGTCGGGCCGTGTGATCTCGGCCAGCGGGATGGCGGCCAGCCGCGAGTGCAGGTCGGCCAGCGCCACCGGCCACCGCGCCGGTGGCTCGGCCGCCGTCAGCAGCACGTGGCCCCCGCGCTCGCGCGTCAGGTTGAGGACATGCAGCAGGTCCACCTGCATGGGGGCGTCCAGGGTTGGCATTCCCGGCGGGAATTCGATCACCACCGGACCCAGGCCGTCGGCCACCAACGCTTCGTCCAACTGGGCCGCGTCCGGCCGGTCGAGGATCACGGCGCCGGCCCGCGCGGCCAGCACGTGGGCCAGGTGGGTCTTGCCGCAGCCCTCCGGTCCGATCAGCGCCAGAACCGATCCCGGCCAGTCGGGCCAGCGGTCGATCCAGGCGACGGCGGCGGCGTTGCACGGCGCGACCAGGAAATCGGTTCGCCCCAGGGCCGGCCGGGCGGGAAAGTCGAACACCATCTGCCGACCGTCCTGGTGGGCCGCGTCATCCCTCGGTCCGCTCATGCGCCAGCGTTCCCATCGGTGGGGGAGCGCCGGGCGTGCCGCAGATGCGCCAGCGCGGCGCGCCCGTAGTCCAGGCCGGACACCAGCGTCGTTACCGCCACCGCCGGCACCAAGGCGGTGACCACCGGCGCCAGGAGGGTGGGGGCCAACACGGGCACGGCCAGGGCGGCCGCCAGCAGGGTCATCTGCGCGACGGTGTTGAGCCGGGACATCCGGGTCGGGCGGGGCGCGAAGGCGCCTCCGGCCCAGCGCACGACACCGACCCCGGCGACCAGGGCGAGATCCCGCCCCACGACCAGCACGACCAGCCACCACGGTAGGTCGCCCAGAACCGCCAGGGCCACGAACACGCCCGAGACCAGGGCCTTGTCCGCGAGCGGGTCGAGCACGGCGCCGAGCGCGGTGCGCGCGTTCAGCCGACGGGCGAGATAGCCGTCCAGGGCGTCACTCACACCGGCCAGCACGAACAGGAGGAGGGCAACGACCGCCCACCCCTGGGCGAGACACCACAGGATCGGCCCCACCAGCAGCAGGCGTGTCACCGTCAGCGCATTCGGAAGCACCGCCCAGGTCACCACGTCGTTGCGGATCCTCCCTGAGTTGCGGGGCTGCCGGTTCCGCCGGACGCGGCTGGCGGCGCGGTTCCTCCCTGGGATCCGTAAGCGCCTGCGCCGCCACTGGCGCGGCCGATCATCCAGTACCCGCCCCGCTGATCCAAGGTCAGGCCCGCCGGCGCGACCGCCGCCCGCACCTGCTCAACCGAGCCCAGGACGGTCAGCGTCAGTTGCGCCATGTCCCGGTTCAGCGCCTGCACCGTCATGTCCCGCACCAGCGGCGACTGCTCCAGGGTGCGGCGGATCGCCACCCAATCCTGGAATCCCGTCAGGCCGACCAGGGCCGTCACTTGGTGCGCCGAGCCGGCCTGGACCATGGTGGCGGACCGCCAGTCTCCTTCCATGCGGTCGGCCACCGCGCCGGCGGCGCGCGTCAGGAACGCGGTCTCGCCCTCGCCGGGCTGGCGGCGAATCTCCCGCGCGGTCGTGCGCGCCATGGCCCGGGGTGTCCCGTAGTTCAGAGAGACCGTGAGCGTCTGCGGACTGGTGCGCACGGCATGGGCCACCAGGACCCGCGCGCGGTCGTACCGCGTCACCAGGCGGTCCAGCGCCATGCTCACCGGCACCAGGGCTTCCTCGGCAGTGACGATTGTGACGTCCCGCAGGTCTCCGGTCGGGACCTCCAGCGGCATCAGCATGGACTGGCTTTCCTGTCGGCGCCAGGCGGCCAGCCAGGGGTTGGTGTCTTCCCACAACAGCGCGGTGGCGTCCGGCGAGGCCTGATAGACCGGCACGACCAGGACCGGCTCGGAGGCGCTGGCCACATAGCCGATGCCGCGCTGGCGCAAAAGCTGGCGCACGGGCTCGCCGGCGAAGCGGACGGTCATCATGGCGCGGTAGCGGGTGTCGGTGGTGCGCTCGTCGGCCAGGCTGTAGGTCTCGACCATGTCGCGGACGGCGGCGGCGGTCGGTTGGGGCAGGCGCCCATGGTCGGCCGGATCGGTGATGCGGCGCAGCAGGGCCTCGAACGCCGAGACCTGCCCGCCGGCGATCGCCTGGTCGCGGGCCTGGGCGGCATCGGCGGCCTCGGCCTCGATGGGCACGGCGGGCGCGGTATAGGTGGACGCCTCGTCCGCGTCCTGGGCGCGCGCCGGGCCGGTGCCGCTCAGCAGGGCGGCCACGAGCACGACCGCCAGCAGCGATGCCATGAACGCGGCAAGCGGGGGTCCGCCTGTTGCACGCCGCGCCCGTTCGGGTATGGTTCGCCGCATCGGGCCCTGGCCCCCTGTCAGCACACGCGAGGTCGCCATTTCCAAGTCCTTCCAAAACGCCGGTCCCACACCCGGGGGCCTGACGTACAAGGCCGCCGGGGTCGACATTGCCGCCGGCGACGCGCTCGTCCAGGCCATCAAACCGCTGGCCCGTTCCACCGCCCGGCCCGGCGCGGACGCGGCCCTGGGTGGCTTTGGCGCGGTGTTCGATCTGGCCGGCGCCGGCTTCCGCGATCCCCTGCTGGTGTCGGCCACCGACGGGGTTGGGACCAAGCTGAGACTCGCCATAGAAACCGGGCGGCATGATGGCATCGGCATTGACCTTGTGGCGATGTGCGTCAACGATCTTGTCGTCCAGGGTGCCGAACCGCTTTTGTTTCTGGATTATTACGCCACGGCGCGACTGGATGTCGAGACCGCGCGGGCCGTGGTCGCCGGTATTGCCGAGGGATGCCGCATCGCCGGCTGTGCCCTGGTCGGTGGCGAGACTGCGGAAATGCCCGGCATGTACGCGTCGGGCGACTATGACCTGGCCGGCTTCGCCGTCGGCGCTTTGGAGCGCGGGCAGTTGCTGACGGGCGAGCGCGTGGGCGAGGGCGACGTTGTGCTGGGCCTTGCCTCCAGCGGGGTGCATTCCAACGGGTATTCTCTGGTCCGGCGGATCATCGCCGACCAGTCCCTGGCCTGGGAGGCCCCGGCGCCGTTCGATCCCGACCGCACGCTGGGTGCCGTCCTGCTGACGCCGACGCGCATTTATGTGACTGCCTGCCTCGACGCCGTGCGTTCGGGGGCGGTGCACGCGCTGGCGCACATCACCGGCGGCGGGCTGGTCGAGAACATCCCGCGCGTGCTGCCGGACGGGCTGGCGGTGGCGCTGGACGTGGCCGCGCTGCCCCTGCCGCCGGTGTTTCGCTGGCTGCAGACAACCGGCGGTGTTGCGCCACAGGAGATGGCCCGGGCCTTCAACTGCGGCATCGGCATGGTGGCCGTGGTGGCGGCCGACCGCGTGGACGAGACCCTGACCCGGCTGACCGGCCACGGCGAGGCCGCGCGCGTCATCGGTCGCGTGGTGGCTCGTGACGCAGGTCCGGCGGTGCGCCTGGACGGACTGGACGAGGCTTGGTCATGACCACACCCGACGACGCCGAGAAAAAACGAACCCCGGTCGCCATCCTGATTTCCGGGCGCGGCAGCAACATGATGGCCCTGGTCGAGGCGTGCGCCGATCCGGCGTTCCCGGCCCGGGTGGTGCTGGTGCTCAGCAACGAGCCGGACGCCGCCGGTCTGACGTGGGCGGCGGACCGGGGGCTGCCGACCGCCCTGGTGAATCACCGCCACTACCCGAACCGCGAGGCGTTTGACGCCGCCTTGGATGCGCGGCTGCGCGAGGTCGGCGCCCGGATCGTCTGTCTGGCCGGGTTCATGCGCCTGCTGACACCGGGGTTCGTGGCGCGCTGGCCGGACCGGTTGCTCAACATTCACCCGTCGCTTCTGCCGGCGTTCAAGGGCCTGCACAGCCATGAACGAGCGCTGGACGCCGGGGTCAGGCTGCATGGCTGCACCGTGCATCTGGTCAGTCCGGAAATGGACTCCGGCCCTATCGTTGCCCAGGCGGCCGTTCCGGTGCGCGCCGACGACACGCCAGAGAGCCTGGCCGCGCGCGTGCTGGAGCAGGAACACCGCATCTACCCGCTGGCGCTGCGGCTGCTGGCGGAGGGGCGCCTGCATGTCTCCGGCGCGGCCTGTCAGGTGCGCGGCGCGAAAAGCCCGGACGGCGCGCTGTCCAATCCGGTGGGGTAGGGGGGCGGCGAGAGCCGGATTGGGCACGGGCAGCCAGGCTCGCGATTCCATCACCGAGCGCACACCATAGCCGGCAAACGCCGATCCGCCATCGCCCGTCAAACTGGCTGTTGGGACATAAAACATGTGAGAGCGCGGGATTGCACCCGCAAAAAGAAATGGTATAAAACGAGAACATTTCGCCGCGTGGCGGGGAACGCGATGCCATTCTTAGAGCCCGTCCGGAAAGTCTCGAAGACCACAATATGTGGGGTGCCGGTCCCCAGAACGAGCACCGTCCGTGGTACCCATAAGGGCTTTCCGGACAGACACTTAGAACAGCGTCATCACCTTTCTGGGGTTCCCTTATGAAAGCGTTCGGTTACGTTGCGTCAGGAATGGCAGGTGCCATAATTGCCGCCTTGGTCGTTCTTCATCCTCAGGTGACAGGCAGGGCTGTTCAGTTCTGGCGCCGGTTCGCGCGGGCTGTCGGAGGGCGAGTCGTTCGGGCGGTGTGTGTCCAGAAACGGGAGTCTGCCAATGATGAAGGATCTCTGACTCGATAGAGGGCACCTTTTCGATCGAGGGTGCCAGGGTTTCGTTTGCTCATCTTCTGGCGGCCTTGCGCGAGAGTCCTGATCCCCGGCGTGCCCATCGGGCAGGGTCGACAGCCAGACGTTGGTGGGCACCTTGGCTTCGGGCGGTCAATGCTGCCAACCGGCTGCCCCTGCGGGCGCCACTCACCACGCGCGCGGCGCGCGGCCGCCGGCCAGCGCCTGGTAGAGCGTCATCAGCGTCGGCGTCGGCGGCTGGTCGGTGTGATGCACCAGCAGGCGCCAGTCCGCCGAGCGGGCCAGGGCCTCCAGGCCGGCGCGGTGGTTGCGCAGCCGCGCCACATAGGCGTCGCGGATGTCCTCGGCCCGGTCGACCAGCATGTCGCCCTCGGCCTCCAGCCCCTCCAGGCGCAGGCGCCCCCGGAACGGGAACGCCTCCTCGGCCGGGTCGAGCACCTGCACCAGCACCCCTCGCACGCCGCGCCCCGCCAGCCGGCGCACCAGCGCGGCGGTGTCCTCCAGCGGCGCCAGCAGGTCCCCGATCACCACCGCATGGGCATGGCGCGCCACGGCGACACCCGACGGCGGCCCGGTGACCGACGGCGGTCGTTCCAGGGCATCGGCCATGCGCCGCAACGCCAACCGACCCCCGCCCGGCGGCTGCATTCGGCCCGGATCGGCGTCCAGCAGGGCGAAGCGTTCACCCCCCCGGTCCAGCACCACCGCCAGCGCCAGCGCCAGCACGGCGGCGCGGTCGGCCTTGCGTGGCAGGCCGCGCGCGCTGGCGTAGTCCATGGAGCCGGAGCCGTCGACGGCGATCCACACCGTCTGTGCCGCCTCCCATTCCAGCTCGCGCACGAACACCGGATCGGCCCGCGCCGAGCGGCGCCAGTCGATGGATTGCGGCCGGTCGCCCGGCTCATAGCGGCGGTATTGCCAGAAGGTCTCGCCGACGCCGGCCCGGCGCCGGCCGTGCAGCCCCTGGGCGACGGTGGCGGCCACGCGCTCCGCCTCCACCAGCAGCGGCGGCAGCGGCGCGGCCAGCGTTTCGCCGCGCGTCAGGGGGGGCGCGGTCTCATGGGCGCTGGTGCGGAGGGATCGGGCCATCGGCGTCTCGCGTCCGGACTTTCCCCGGAAGCGAACCCCCCGGGCGGTTCCACGACATATAAGACACGCAAGCGGACCCGACGAGACCGCCGGAGCCGGAAACCGATGGAGGGAATGGTGGGCGCGGCTGGGATTGAACCAGCGACCCCTCGCGTGTGAAGCGAGTGCTCTCCCGCTGAGCTACGCGCCCGGTCGGTGTGCAGGGTCTCCGCCCCTGACGGGGCCAAGCGAGACCATCGCCGATCCGATGAAGCGCGGCTTATAGACCCGCCCCTGTGCGTCCGTCAAGCCGGATTCGCCCGCGCCGCCGCCAACCGCGACAGGGCCTCGGGGACCTCGGCAAACGACGAGACCAGCAGGTCGGCGCCGGCCTCGGCCGGCGGCACCGGACTGTAGCCGAAATCGACGATGATCACCGGCACGCCCGCCGCCCTGGCCGCGTCCACGTCATAGGGCGTGTCGCCCACCATGGCGGCGCGGCCGGGGGCGACGCCCATGCGGTCCAGGGTCAGCAGCAGGGGGGCGGGATCGGGCTTGCGCTGAGGGATCACGCCGCCGCCGACCACGCCGGCGAACAGGTCGGCCAGCCCCAGCGCCTGCAAGACGCCGACGGTCGGCCCGTGCGGTTTGTTCGTGCACACGCCCAGTGTCACGCCCTGGGCGCGAAGCGTCCGCAGCACCTCGACGGCGCCGTCGTAGGGCCGTGTGTCCCGCACCGGCTCGGCCTCATACAGGGCGACAAAGCGGTCGTGCAGGCGCTCCAGGTCGGCCGCGCCCGCGTCCCCCTCTGGAATCGGGCGGCCGACGGCGGCCATGGCCTTGGTCACCAGCACCCGCGCCCCCTGGCCGACAAAGGCGGGAACCTGGTCGGGACGGACACGGGGCAACCCCTCCTCGTCCAGCAGGGCGTTGAGGGCCAGGGCGAGGTCGGGAACACTGTCGATCAGGGTGCCGTCGAGGTCGAAGACAACGCCGTCGAAGGGAAAGGGGCTGGTCATGGACTCTTCCGATCCGGGCGCGCCGTGGTCTCTGTAACCAAGCGCAACACAGTTTGAGTTTGCCTGAACGGGAGACTATGGCAGCGTACGCGTCCTGACCACCCCACCTGTCCGTTCGTTGTCGATCGTTTCGCTTTATGACTCACTCCGATCTCGCCGCCATCGTTCTCGCCGCCGGCCAGGGCACGCGAATGCGCTCGCGCCGGCCCAAGGTCGCCCACCCGCTGGCCGGCCGGCCGCTGCTGGGCCACGTGCTCGACACCCTGGACGCCCTGGGCGCCGGCCGCCGCGTGGTGGTGGTCGGGCCGGACATGCCCGAGGTCCAGGCCATCGCCGCGCCGGCCCCGACCGTGGAGCAGGCCGAGCGCCTGGGCACGGCGCACGCCACCCTTCAGGCCCGCCCGGCGTTGGACGATCCGCCCGGAACGGTGCTGATCCTGTACGGCGACACGCCGCTGATCCGGCCCGACACGCTGCGCGCCATGGTCGACGCGCGGGCCGAGGCGGCCTTGGTGGTGCTGGGGTTCCGCGCCGCCGATCCCACCGGCTACGGCCGCCTGGTGACGGGCGCCGACGGCGGCCTTGACGCCATCGTCGAGCACAAGGACGCCAGCGAGGCCCAGCGCGCCATCACCCTGTGCAACTCGGGCGTCATGGCGGTGGACGGGCGGTTGCTGTTCCCCCTGCTGGAGCGGGTCGGCAACGACAACGCCAAGGGCGAATACTACCTGACCGACATCGTCGCCCTGGCCCGCGCCGACGGCCATCGCTGCGCCGTGGTCGAGGGCAACGAGGCGGAAATGCTGGGCATCAACGACCGCGCCCAACTCGCCGCCGCCGAGCGGGTCGTTCAGGACCGCCTGCGCGCCGCCGCGATGGCCGGTGGGGTGACCATGACCGATCCCGCCAGCGTCTTCCTGTCCATGGACACCCGGTTCGGCCAGGACGTATCCGTCGGGCCGTTCTGCGTCTTCGGTCCCGGCGTGACCCTCGGCGACGATGTGGAGATCAAGGGCTTCTGCCATTTCGAGGGCTGCGAGGTCGCGGCGGGCGCCGTCCTCGGTCCCTACGCGCGCCTGCGCCCGGCCGCCATCGTCGGCGAAGGCGCCCACATCGGCAACTTCGTCGAGGTCAAGAAGGCCACCGTCGAGGCCGGCGCCAAGGTCAACCACCTGACCTACATCGGCGACGCCCGCGTCGGCGCCAAGGCCAACGTCGGCGCCGGCACCATCACCTGCAACTACGACGGCTTCGGCAAGTATCACACCGACATCGGCGCGGGCGCGTTCATCGGCTCCAACAGTGCGCTGGTGGCGCCGGTTAAGATCGGCGACGGCGCCATCATCGGCGCCGGTAGCGCCATCACCAAGGACGTGCCGGCCGACGCGCTGGCGCTGACCCGCGCGCCCCAGACCACCAAGGAGCGCTGGGCCGCCATGTTCCGCACCCACATGAAACGACTGACGGGGAAGGGGTAAGGCCGTGGACGTCCGCATGAGAACCCAGTGCGGAATGACGGCACAGTCAGGCCGCGGCGACCGGCTTGAGCGCGTCCAGGTCTGGGATCGTTTCGGCAGCGGTCGTCAGGTCGTGCATCGCCTGAAGGGTCATCCAGAACTCGGGTCCAGTCTTCAAAACGGCGCCCAGACGCAAGGCCGTGTCGGCCGTCACCGGGCTTTCCTCGCGCGCCAGGCGTTCGATCCGGGTGCGCGGCACATGGCACGCCTTGGCAAGCGCATACGGCGTCAGTTTGAGGGGGGCGAGGAACTCCTCCCGCAGGATTTCGCCGGGATGAACCGGCGGCGTGGGACCGAACATGGCGGTGTCTCCTCAGTGATAGTCGACGATCTCAACGTCTTCGGCGTCACCGTCCCGCCAGCGAAAGCAGATCCGCCATTGGTCGTTAATGCGGATGCTGAATTGGCCCGCGCGGTTGCCCTTGAGGGCTTCCAGGCGATTGCCGGGTGGCTGGCGCAGGGCCTCAAGATGAACGGCCGCCGACAGCATGGCCAATTTGCGTTGCGTCGGCCGCACCAGATCCGGGGGGAAGCCCTTTGGGGGGCGACCCGCCCAGACGGCCTCGGCGACCTTGCCTTTGAAGCTTAGAATCATCGCGATAATTGTATCGTGTCACGATACGTTCCGCAAGGCCCGACGGATCATGATACGCAGCGCTGACCCAGGAGAGGACACCCGACCATGTGCGGCATTGTTGGCATCATCGGCACCGAAGAGGTGGCCCCCCGGCTGATCGACGGCCTGCGGCGGCTGGAGTACCGGGGCTACGACTCGGCCGGCATCGCCACCCTGGACGGCGGCGCCATTGCCCGGCGCCGCGCCAAGGGCAAGATCGCCGATCTCGACGCCCGCGTGCGTGACGAGCCCATCGGCGGCGCCACCGGCATCGGCCACACCCGCTGGGCCACGCACGGCGTCCCCAACGAGGCCAACGCCCACCCCCATGCCAACGACCGCGTGGCCGTGGTTCACAACGGCATCATCGAGAACTTCCAGGCCCTGCGCGAGGAGCTGCTGGCCAAGGGCCATGTCTTCGCCTCCGACACCGACACCGAGGTGGTGGTCCACCTGATCAGCCAGACCATCAGCGACGGCGTCGATCCCATCGAGGCCACCCGCCGCGCCCTGACCCGGCTGGAGGGGGCCTTCGCGCTCGGCATCCTGCTGAAGGACCGGCCCGACATCCTCATTGCCGCCCGGCAAGGCAGCCCGCTGGCCATCGGCCACGGCGACGGCGAGATGTACCTGGGCTCCGACGCCCTGGCGCTGGCCCCCATGACGCGGCGCATCACCTACCTGGAGGACGGCGACTGGGCGGTGCTGACCACCGATGGCGCCACGGTGCGCGACCTGTCGGGCGACCCCGTCACGCGGCCCGAGCACCTGACCAACCTGTCCGGCGCTATGATCGGCAAGAGCGGCCATCGCCACTTCATGGCCAAGGAGATCTTCGAGCAGCCGCAGGTGATCGGCGACACCCTCAACGCCATGTTCAACCCGGCGGAGCGCACCATCACCCTGCCGCCGCTGCCTTTCGACCTGGCCGCCGTGCCGCGCCTGACCATGATCGCCTGCGGCACCGCCTCGCTGGCCGGCATGGTCGGCAAGTACTGGCTGGAGCGCCACGCCGGCGTCGCCGTGGACTGGGACCTGGCCAGCGAGTTCCGCTACCGCGCGCCGGTGATGGCCGAGGGCGGGCTGGCGGTGTTCATCAGCCAGTCCGGCGAGACCGCCGACACCCTGGCCGCCCTGCGCTACTGCAAGGAACAGGGCCAACACTGCCTGGCCATCGTCAATTCCCCCGAAAGCACCATCGCGCGGGAGGCCCACGCCGTGCTGCCCACCCTGGCCGGGCCGGAGATCGGCGTGGCCTCGACCAAGGCCTTCACCACCCAGCTTGTGGTGCTGGCCTGCCTGACCATCGCCCTGGGGCGGGCGCGCGGGACCATGGACCGGGCCACCGAGGCGCGCCTGTCCGGCGCCCTGACCGAGGTGCCGAGCCGCGCCGCCGAGGTGCTGAACCACGACGAGCGCATCAAGGCCATCGCCCAGGAAATGCTGACCCCCGCCCGCGACGTGCTCTATCTGGGGCGCGGCACCAGCTATCCGCTGGCCCTGGAAGGCGCCTTGAAGCTGAAGGAGATCAGCTACATCCACGCCGAGGGCTACGCGGCGGGGGAGATGAAACACGGCCCCATCGCCCTGATCGACGAAACCGTGCCGGTGGTGGTGATCGCGCCGAGCGATCCGCTGTTCGAAAAGACGGCCTCGAACGTGCAGGAGGTGGTGGCCCGGGGCGGCAAGGTGGTGGTGTTCTCCGACGTCGCCGGGGTCGAACGCCTGAAGCCCCTGGCGCTGGAGGCCATCGCCCTGCCCGAGGTCGACCCGTTCGTGGCGCCGATCCTGTACGCCATCCCGGTGCAGCAGCTCGCCTACCACACCGCCGTGGACAAGGGCACGGACGTGGACCAGCCGAGGAATTTGGCGAAGGCGGTCACGGTGGAGTGAGGCTTTCGGCGCGTGACCGTCGTACCCGAGTCCATTTGTAGGGTGCGTCTGCGCCCCGGCCCATGGTCTTTGGACCACGGGCCTATCGTCTGATACCTGGCGACCGAAGTCTTGGCTCCTCCCCATTCGCCGGGCGCGGTGCCGGCGCGGGAGATCCCTCGGCTCGCTTCGCTCGCTCGGGATGACGTATGTTTTTGTTTTTTATAAACTTATCCGTCATCCCGAAGCGTCCGTCAGGA
>JGI12109J20283_10387989_pt1 | contig 20292 bp, 19 predicted proteins | sample ElkSlonscriptome_12_FD_20283 | JGI IMG/M metagenome (IMG submission 20283)
AACGTTGGCAGCGGGCGCTCCTGATTTTGCTCCGAACCCACGTCCTCGATTNCCTGTGAATCAAGCGGCGGATCTTGTGGCGTCTTTTCTTCAGTGACCTGGCAGGCTGCCAATAGTGCGATGGTTAAAACAGCTAAACCCAGCCCGTTCGATTTCTGCTTGAATTTCTGCGTGAGATTTATGGTTCTGAATGACTTATATTTCATACTATGTTTTTCATGCCAGATGGCAACGCTACGAACATCAGGTGGCGCGCTTCGATTAACTTGTCAATTCGACAGCGGCCAGGCAACGCTCGATGTGCTTTAACCCCGCTTATTTCGACCCTTAGATATTCATTACCATAATCCAGCCCAGCTCAATCTGCCAGTGTCAATCGCGTGACATTCTGGAAGCCGCGCGGCAGTTTTTTTCCACGCTGAGCTCGTTCGCCCCAATAATTTTCGGTGTCGGACCAGCTCATGCGAAGGTAGCGCTGGCCGGCCCAGATCAAGCAGTCCTGACCAGAGCCGATCGCAATTGCGCCGGCCATCTTGACCCCGGCTTTGCGCATTTTCGGCGGGATATTGATCAGCTTGTTTCCTTTACCGCGAGCAAGCTCGGGCAGTTCATTAAGGTAGTAGGCCAATAAATACCCGTCGCTGGAGGCGCACACCAACACGCCGTTTTCGAAATCGGCGACGGGTGCGATCGGTAACACGTCGTGATCAGCAGGCACGGTTAGGCTTTGCTTGCCGGCTTTGTTGCGCGAGTGCAGGTTCTCGAGCTGAGTGACAAAACCATAGCCCGCGCTTGAGGCCAGAATAATGCGATCATCAGGCGCGCCGATGGCCAGGCTTTTGAAAACTGCCCCATCGGGTGGCGTGAACCGCCCGGTCAGCGGTTCGCCCAAGCTGCGCGCGGACGGCAATTCATGGGCGATCAATGAATAGCTGCGACCGCTGGAGTCGAGGAAGCAGGCAGTTTGCGAACTGCGCCCGCGTGCTGAGGCCAGATATTCATCGCCTGCGCGGTAGTTGAGTTCGTCGGCCTTAATTTCGTGACCTTTGGCCGCGCGTACCCAGCCGTTGTCGCTAAGCACAACAGTCACCGGCTCCGAAGGCACTAGATCGGACTCTTTAAAAGCCTGCGCCGCCTGGCGTTCGACGATTTGGCAACGACGTTCGTCGCCGTATTTCTCGGCGTCAGCCAGCAGTTCTTCGCGAATCAAGCGAGTCAGCTTGGCCTTCGACCCGAGTAATGCGTCCAGTTTCTTGCGTTCGGCGTCCAGCTCGTCTTTCTCGCCCTGGATCTTGAATTCTTCAAGCTTGGCCAGGTGCCGAAGTTTTAATTCAAGAATCGCTTCAGCCTGGGTTCCGGTTAAACCAAAGCGGTCCATCATCACCGGCTTCGGCTCATCCTCAGTACGAATAATGTGAATCAATTCATCGATGTTGAGATAAGCAATCAGCAGTCCGTCGAGCACGTGCAAGCGGTCGACGACTTGGTCAAGTCGATGCTCCAGGCGTCGAGTTACTGTGGCGCGACGATAGGCCAGCCACTCGGTCAGCAGTTGTTTGAGATTGCGTACCCCCGGTCTGCCATCGTTGCCAATGACGTTGAGATTGACTCGCGTCGGTTTCTCGAGATCAGTGGTGGCGAACAAGTGGTCCATCAGCGCATCGATGTCAACCCGGTTGCTGCGCGGCATGATGACCAAGCGCGTTGGATGCTCGTGATCAGATTCATCGCGCAGGTCAGACACCAAGGGCAGTTTCTTGGCCTGCATCTGAGCGGCGATCTGTTCAAGAATTTTGGCGGGCGAGACCTGGTGCGGCAACGCGGTCACGATAATTTCTTCGCCTTCGCGCTCCCAAACCGCGCGCTGGCGAACGTTGCCGTTGCCGCTTTCATACATCGCGAGCAGGTCCTCGCGCGAGGTGATAATTTCACCGCCAGTCGGGAAATCGGGGCCCTGGATGTGTTCAACCAGTTCGGCTACCGTGGTTTTCGGTGCTTCAAGCAAACGAATGCAGGCGCTGACGACTTCGTTCAGATTGTGTGGCGGAATGTCAGTAGCCATGCCGACGGCAATGCCCTGCCCGCCGTTCAGTAGCAAATTGGGCAGGCGCGCTGGCAGCAGCTTGGGCTCTTTCAGCGAACCATCGAAATTAGGCACCCAATCAGAAGTACCCTGCCCCAGCTCAGACAGGAGCACGCGCGCGTAGGCGGCCAGACGCGATTCGGTGTAGCGCATCGCCGCGAATGATTTGGGATCATCCGGCGAGCCGAAATTGCCCTGGCCATCGACCAATGGGTAGCGATACGAAAACGGCTGGGCCATCAGCACCATGGCCTCGTAACAAGCCGAGTCGCCGTGCGGGTGAAATTTACCGATAACGTCACCGACGGTGCGCGCTGATTTCTTGTGTTTTGATGCCGCCGACAGTCCCAGCTCGCTCATGGCGTAAATAATGCGTCGCTGGACGGGTTTCAAACCGTCGCCAACATGCGGCAGCGCGCGGTCGAGGACCACGTACATCGCATAGTCCAGGTAGGCGCGTTCGGCGTAGGTTTTCAGCGGGACTTGCTCAAAGTCGCCGCGCAGGAATTTCTCGTCGCTCATGGCGCGCTATTGTCGCCCAGACCGGCGGCCCGTGTCAGCTTTTGAATCGTTTTCGCAAAATTGCGCTGTGCGGTAGTTTTGGTTTTCTAGCGTAAGCCGACAGCAAACAAGATAATGGCAACAACCGCCGCCGCTATTGCACCGATGCCCAGAAATTTAAGTGGGTTTGCCTCTCTCGCCATAGGCAGACCACCGGCCTGCAAGCGCTGCCAGTTCGGATCCTCTTGACTCAAGTGCTCGCGCTCAGACGATTTCTGGAACACGTCCAGAAGCTCAAGCGTCAGTTCTGTGTCGAATTTGAAAGGTTCGAAAGACTTGAGACCGTGGTCGTTCAGCATGTCTCGAATGTTGTTATCCAGGGCCAGATATTTCATCGACCATGCCCTGAAACGGCGCTGAGGAATGGGCCGTTTCAGCAACAAGGTCACGTCACGATGACGGTCGTCGCTGCAGATATCGTCGTAGAGCGGCTCGACCGCATCGCGATAGCCCTCAAGGCATTGGAGGAAATAGTCGTTGCCAAAACAAAGAGCACCACCAATGTCATTTGACAAATTATTGCGGCGCGACTGCAGCAGGATGCCGCCAATTCCAGATTCAATCCCCTCAGGGTCGCTGTGCGAGTGAAGATTGGAGCGGCTGGCATAGACCAGCTGAATCACATCTGACATTGAGTTTGCTACGCGTTTTTTGGTTTCTCTAGGTCTAAGGCAACGATAGCCCTCGAGCATAGCGCTTCACGTGAAGAGCCCGGCGAACCAGGCTCTTTCATCATGAGAACGGAATTTTGCTGACTAGCGCTTAACGAATTTCAAGGTAAACCGATCACTCTCACCGATCGCGCGAAATTTATCTGCGGTTTCCTCGCCATCGCGCAATCCTGGCGGAAGACTCCACACGCCGCTCGGGTGATCGGCGGTGTCGGCCGGGTTGGCGTTGATTTCCGAAGCCTCAACCAAACGAAAACCGTGCGACTCAGCCATACCCACGATAAAGCTTTGTTTCAAGTAGCCCGGCGTGCCCTCACCATCGCGATCCTCAGGCAGACGATGACCAACGATTCCCAGAACGCCGCCATCCTTAAGCACATCGTGGGCTGAATTCAGCACATCATCAAGAATATCATCGCGCGTCCAACCGTGGACATTGCGAAAGCTCACCACCATATCAGCGCTGCCAGAATCACCAAGGCTGGCCTTCGTCGGTGGGTTAAACGGCAACACGCGAACATCGCCGTAGAGTTCCTTGTCGACGAAGCGCTCAGTAAACGCATCATAAGACCGGCGATAGAATTCTGGAAGTTCTTCCTGCTCCATGTCCCAATGCGCCGCCACATACTGACCGTCTGCTGCGACGAATGGCGCTAAAACGCTTGTGTACCAGCCGCCGCTCGGTGAAAGCTCAACAACCGTCATATCAGGCTCGAGGCCGAAAAAGGTCAGTGTCTCAACCGGATTGCGCTCAGAATTGCGTTCGATCCATTCAGCCGGACGATGATCGCCGGTGGCTGCTTGTTCGAGTGATACCTGTGCTGATGCGACTGCGCTCAAACTCAAGCCCACGACCACGAAGGTCAAATTCAAAAGGGACGGTTTCATTTATTGTTCTCCAAATCAACGGTCAATTTAAAAAGATCATGGCCCGACGCCAAATACTTCTGCTCGAACGGGCTGATCGGAAATTTCGGACGAAACGATACCACTTCTGCAGCCGAGGTATTGGCAACAGAAAGACCATGGCAGCCAGCTACATCAAGTGCCTGACTGAATTCGTCAACATAGATCTTGAAGTTGCTGCGCAATTCCAGTCGGCCACCCAGCGCTAGCAGGCTGGGAAATACCGGGTGCGCATGCCAACGGCGCTGCAGGTGCCCGGGCTTGGGCCAGGGGTTCGGGTAAAACAGATAATGAGCTTCCAGGCGCCAGCCATCGGCAAGAGCCAGGCGCCAGAAATCAGCGAGATCGGCTCTCACCAAGAGCGCATTTTCGGGCAAGGCGGGCGATTTGTTCAACCGATGCAGCGATTTGTCCACGCCGAGAACCAACGAGTCCGAGTGCACCCGAGCCAGATTGGCGGTCGATTGACCGATGCCGCAGCCAGAATCCAGGACGATACGATCAGCCGCACGGGCCCGCTCCTGAATCGCTTCAAAGGCCTGCTTGGAGTGTGACCGTATCGGTTGCCGCCAGGGCTTTACGCAATGCTTGTCCACGACTTCGTTCAAACGAGCGTGAATCTCTGACTGACTGGATTGGGGTCGACGTGAATTGGTCAAAAGAAAAATCGTGGGCCGTGTAGCTTCGAACCTTCTGCCAAGCGATTTAGAGCCTCCTGCTCCAACACTGATATAACGGTCCAAGCTCAAGAAGACTCGAGATGATACTCGCAATAACAGGGCGGCTCAACATTGAGTGCAATCGATGCCTTCAAGGCCCCGCCCGAGATAGATTGGCAGAATTTTTTTACTATTTGCGTAAAAGAAAATTGGTACTGTCGTAGTTGAGTTGGTTAACTTTCGACTCTGATTATCATTGAACTCCAGAAGTAAGGATTTACCCGATGCCGAAGAATTCTCCTCAGTCTTCCTTTAAATATCAGGTGCATCAGACGGTCACGCCGAGGCTGGCACCTTTGACCGCTGCAGTTGGAGGCGTCTTGGCGGCCGGTACGCTACAGGCCGCCACGATCACTGTCACCACGCTGCAGGACGGGAATGTTCCCGGTGAGTGCTCCTTGCGCTCCGCGATTTACGCGAGTAACGACAATACCATCGTTGACAGCTGCGTCTCCGGGGAGGCGGGTGACGATTCCATTGTTTTCGATACCGCCCTCAACGGCACGGTCAACCTCGTTCCCGGAACTGGTTCGATTTTCGATGGGACCACACTTCGTGTTACCGAAACCTTATCCATCAACGGCAACAATCGAATTACGGTTCAGGGTGCTGGAGGAGCGCCAGTGATCTACTCTGAATACACCGCTGGAAATAACGAGCAACTCACGATTTCCGGATTGACCATCACGGGCGGAGGCGGTGAACGCGGCGGCGGCATCCTGTCGACAGCGTCTGGTCTGGAGATCAGGTCTTCAACGATCACCGGAAATTCCGCCACTGATGCCGGTGGCGGGATTTTTCAGCAAACCCAGGACGACGGTTTTGTTTATTTCGTTGTCCGCACGAGCGAAATCAGCAATAACTCGGCCACGGGCCCTGCGGGTGTCGGCGGGGGAATTTATACGACGGACTACCTACAACTGCTGAGCAGCGATCTCCTTAACAATCAGGCGACGATCAATGGAGGCGCCATAGCCCGATACGGCTCTAGAGCACTCACCGCCAGGTACAACGAATTCAGCAACAACACAGCCGACACTGGAAGTGGCGGGGCGATCTATTCCTACAATAACGTCGGTAGAGGGGCTTCAGTCGTATTGCTGGAAAACACCTTCGTCAATAACGCCGCCGAGGATAACGGTGGTGCGGTTTCGATCACCGACAGGAGCGCGGGTTACTCTCAGCCCGTTTCTACGGGGCAAATCAGAGTGCTCGGCGACCGCTTCGAAACAAATAGTGCTGGTGGCCAGGGAGGCGGTCTGTTTATTTCCAGGGGCGACCGCCTGGGTACGCTGGACAGCCCAGGCAACCAGGTCACCATTGCCGCCAATTCCTATACTGAAACACGGACTATTTTCCAGGGCAACACGGCGGAAGCCGGCGGCGGGCTTTTTTTCTTTCTGGAAGAAAACTCGGTTACAAACATCAGCGAGACCAATTTTCTCGCCAACATAAGCGATGACAGAGGCGGCGGTGCTTTCATCTATACCGGCAACGGGGGCGTGAATCTCTCGCGCTCAGTCTTCGCCCAAAATCGGGCCTACGTTGTTGGCTCCGGGGGCGGCTTATATGCCGAGATTATCAACGGCGGCGACTTCCAGGGCAGCACAACCACTAGCTATGCCAACTACGCTCGCTTTGACGGTGGTGGAATTGGCCTGAGCCTGGCGGGCGGGGAAGTTCGCTTTCGAGACAGCTACTTTGGCTCCAACTCCGTATCTCAAGGGTCAGGCGGCGGAATGCTTATCAGCGGCAGCTCCTCGTTGATCGATATGGAGCGAATGGTCTTCTCCGACAACATCGCCAATAATAACGGTGGAGGCCTGTACCTGTTGAATACGGGAAATGCCGTCAACTCAGGCATCAAGTACAGTGAGTTTTCCAATAATGTGGCCTCTGACCGCGGCGGCGCGGCCGCTCTGGTGGTCACGTCCGAGTCCAATTTTTTCTTCGCCAACTCGACCATCTCCGGCAATTCGGCCGATTTCGGTGGCGGTATCTACGCAACCGGAGGTATGAATTTCAATTTAAAGTATTCAACAGTTGCTCTAAACGATGCTACGACCGAGGGCGGCGGTCTGTTTTCCAGCCTGCCCGAAAACTGTGTTGTAGGCAAATCACTGTTCGATTTGAATGAAGTCGGGCCGTTAGATACTGCTCAGGATATACGTAGCGCCGACGAAGACGGTGACTGCGAGGTTGCCAACTCGCTGCTCTCAGGCGATGCGTCTGAGTTCGTCGACGACGGCGGCAACATCCTTGGCCAGCCCTCGCTGATCACCGCACTGAATGACTGGGGTGGCGCTGGCGGGCAAACCCACGCCCTGAATACGGGCAGTCCGGCCATCGACGCGGCCGGCGGCGCGGGGGCTTTTGCTCCGGACAACGATCAGCGCGGACCGGGATTCGCGCGCCAGTTCGGAGCCGCGATCGATATGGGCGCCCATGAACGTCAACCGATTTTCGATACGGTCTTCAACGACCGATTCGAGGAACCTTGATCACGTTCAGCACTTGCTGGCTCGCGATCGCTTGACGGCCTTGTAGAGATCGTCTTGCTGCTAGGGGCCGAGCGGGGCCAGGTCGGGGGCGCATTCGTCAATCCAGACGCTAAACTCCAGCTCATCGTGCACTTCAAATCTGACCTGACCTCCAGCAAAAAGAAAAGCCAGGGAATCGGCAAGTCGATGATCCACGAGTAGGAGATCGACGGGCTGATCCGCAGCGCGCTATCAGGAAATGCAGGCGCTTAATCTAAACGCGTTCTCGAGTGCGATCGCATGGGTTCCCGTTGCCAACGCCTAAGTGTTGTACCTGGCGGCAATCTCTTGCGAACGTGCATAGTGACTGGCTGGACTGGGGTTGACGTGAATTCGCCACAGAATTCATTTTTAAGGGGAAATGGTGGGCCGTGAAGGATTCGAACCTTCGACCAAGAGGTTAAAAGCCTCCTGCTCTACCACTGAGCTAACGGCCCTTTAAAAGCTAGCCCGCCATAATACGCGCAAAGCGCATCGTGCTCAAGCATTTAGTCGAAAATCTTGTTCATGCCCCGCGCTTTGCGACTCGAACGCCATTGCTGACTGACTGCCTTTGCGCCGCTTTCTTTCCAATTGTCGATGGGCTATTTATTGCTTGACGCGCTTTATTTCTTCGTACAGCTTGTCTTGCTTCTCTAAACCAAGCGAGGTTAAATCGAGACCGCGTCTTTTTGCCAACCGTTCCATGGCGCGAAACCGCTGCTCGAATTTTTGATTGGATCGACGCAGCGCGGCCCCCGGGTCGACGTTGGCGTGGCGGGCCAAGTTAGCTACTACGAACAACAGATCGCCGACCTCCTCTTCCATATTGTCCTGGTCACTGGCGGCGATCGCCTGTTCAAGCTCTTTAGCTTCTTCTTTGAGCTTGTCAAAAACAGGCTGGACCGACGGCCAGTCGAACCCGACCTTTGCAGCTCGTTTCTGCAGTTTGACCGCTCGCCGCAAGGCCGGCAGTCCACTTGAGATTTCGGCCAGCGCGCTGTCGTCGTCAATCTTGCCTTTGGAAGCTCGTTCCTCTTGTTTGATTTGCTCCCAGTTCGCGGTCTGTTGCTCAACCGATTCAAAGGATTGATCAGCAAACACATGTGGATGGCGTCGAATCATCTTGTCGGAGATGGCATTGGCCACATCGTCGAATTTGAACTGGTTCAATTCTTCAGCCATACGGGCATGGAATACGACTTGGAACAGCAAATCACCGAGCTCGTCTTTGAGATCGTCCATGTCGTCGCGTTCAATGGCATCGGCCACTTCGTGCGCTTCTTCAATGGTGTAGGAGGCAATTGAGCGAAACGTCTGCTCGATGTCCCACGGGCAGCCCGTTTCCGGGTCTCGGAGTTTGGCCATGATGTCGATCAAACGCTGGATGGGGGTATCGGTCATGGTTTATCTGACTTGATTTATCTCGGTGGAAAGGTGATTTGCAGCGCGCTGCCGCCGGTTGATGAGTCTACAAGCTCAAGCGTGCCGCCGTAGGCTTCGATCAATTGACGCGCAATCGCCAACCCCAGGCCCTGGCCTTCGCGCTGCTCGTCACCGCGAACACCGCGCATCAAAACCTGTTCAAAGTGATCCGGCGCAATCCCGGCACCGTTGTCTTCTATAACGACAATAACGCCGGAATCACGCGTGCCAGACTGTCCAGCAGAAACAGTCACAACAACCTGCCCTGCTCCATACTTGGCCGCGTTGTCCATCACGTTGCCGCACAGCTCCATCAAATCGCGCTCATCGATACGGAGGGTGAGATCCGCAGGCCCGTCGACGATGAATTCGACTTGCTCAGTGGCGTAGAGACGGGTTAGGGAATCGGCCAATCTCTGAACAATCGGAACCACGGCGACCGGCTGATTCAGCGTGCGCCGGGTTGAGCGCGCGGCGCGCTCAAGCTGACGTCGAATCATCAGATCCATGTCGGTCAGCGCCTCCTCCAGCTCAGGGCGGAGTTTATCCTGATCGGACTCAAGACGCGCCCGCAGCACCGCCAGCGGCGTTTTGAGTGCATGCGCGAGATCGGCCAGCGCTTGACGATAGTGGCTTGCGTTATCGCGTTCGGTTGCCAGGAGGGCATTCAGGTTGGCGGTCAGCGGCTGGAGTTCACGCGGATAGCGACCATCGAGCGCGGCTTTTTTGCCTGATTCGATATCGCTAACCTCTTGCGAAACCTGGCGCAGTGGACGAAGCAGCAACAGCAGAATTACCAGCTGGGCCGCAATTACCAGGCCCGTTGCGAGCAGCATCCAGCGATACAGATCGCCACGAAAACCAGTCAGAGTACGGCGCAATCGAGCAGGATCTTCGGCGGCCCAGATGGTGAGATCAATTATTTCTCCGTCGGGCTGTTCCCAACCCAGGCCAACGGCATAGCGGTACCAAGATTGGCCTTTATCGGGCTCTGCGAAACGCTCGGTGTTACGTCCCATCAGTGCTTGTTGAGGCGGGTCAACCACGCCCACCAACGAGCTGGTCCGCCACTGGCCTTCGCTTGTTACCGCACCGGCATAGAGCCCAGAGCCCGGCTGAGTCAAGCGCGGCTCCGCGAGCGAATCAGCGACTGACGGCGTACCCTCCGGGTTCATCTCAAGTGTCGACAGGATCAGAAAAACGACGGACTCCAGACGCTCCTGCTGTGCGGTTTCAGCGGCGGCTCGGAATCCACGATCCACCGCCAGTGCAATCAGAAGTAACGCGATCAGCAAGGCCAGAATGGCCCCGATCATCAAGCGCAGGATCAATGACGGTGCGACTTGACGGCCCTCTGAATTCAAGAGCTGCTAGCCCGCCTGAAATCGATAGCCGCGCCCGCGCAGGGTCTCGATGGGCTTCCAACTGCCGTCCGGGTCGAGTTTTTTGCGCAAGCGCCCGACCAGCACTTCGATCACATTGCTGTCGGGATCGGCGTCCTCGTCATACAGGTGATCATTCAGTTCGAGCTTGGACACTACTTGATCGGGATGCAGCGCAAAATACTCCAGCACTTTGTACTCAAAGCTCGTTAACTCCAGCGCTTCGTCGTTCAGGCGAACCACCTGACTGGACAAATTGACCTCAAGCGGCCCAAAGCGAACTTCAGGCGCCGCATGTCCGGCAGAGCGCCGCAACAGCGCCTGAACACGCGCCATCACTTCTTCAAGTCGGAATGGTTTGGTGACGTAATCATCAGCGCCTAACTCAAGCGCTTGGACCTTGTCCTGCCAATCGGAGCGTGCGGTCAATACCAGGATGGGGAACGATAATTCTTTGCTACGAACTTCGCGGACAATATCAGTACCGCTGCGTCCGGGGAGGCCTAGATCTATAATCGCCAAATCGACCGGATACTCAGTGGCATAGAATAAGCCCTCAATACCATCATCAATTAAATCAACGGCATAGCCAAGCTTTTTCAGCGCGCGTCCAAGCAGCTCTCGCAGTTCTTGTTCATCTTCGATCACCAAAATACGCATACCAATCAACCTCGCTCCGCCGGCACATAGACCGTGCGCACGACGCGATCGCGGGTCACGATACGAATTTCATGCACCCGCCGACCGTTGCGCTCAATGGTCTTTGCCGACACCACCCGGGCATCATTCTGACGCGCCACCCGCTCAGCCGCCTCCTGCAAGGTAATCGCCCAAGCAGAAACGGCCATGAACAAACACATGACCATTACAATTAACAGCTTAACTAGCAATTTACCTCGGCCTTTCACCGCACGACTCCTCACGCGATCCGCAATTTTCAGACGCCATTGTAGTTCGGTGGGCTTAACGAGGTCTGAACCGGCGCCTGGTTTGGTTCGTTTAGTTGGTTTAGTTCGTTTAGTTAGTTTGTGTTATTGGAAAGCGTCGACAGTATTTTTATCATTTCAACCTCTGCGTCTCCGCGCCTCTGCGAGAGTATTGGTTTTGATTTTCCGTCTTCCGCCTCTCCAACCGTCAAAAAATCTCCGCCACACAGCAGCGCAGACTGCCGCCGGCTTTCTCAATCTCGTCCATTTCAACGGAATGAATCACGAAACTCCAGTCTTCGAGCTGTTTGACTTTCGCAGCTGGCAAGGCATCAAAGGCAGTCTTGCTTATAAACAGGTCTTTGAAGTTGACCGCGATGCAGTTGCCAGCGAAGGCTTCTTTTTCTTCGCTGGTAATCTCAAGAACGTGACCCGGATAGGACTCGCCAATTGCTCTGGGTACATCGGGGTCGGCGAATGCATCCGGGCTGATCACCAGCGCGCGTGAGGCGAGAATCGACATCACCACATTGTTGTGATATTCGCTGGGGTCGAGCTCAAACTGGAAAGTGAGAGCCAGATCGAAGGCGTCGTGCATCGCTTGACTGCCTGCCTCATCGCAACGCTGACTCAATCCGCAGAATCCGACGCGCTGGCTGCGATCGATGACTAAGGCACCAGTCAATTCAGCAACCAGCTCACGCTGCGATAAATCGATTTCTTCGTAGCCCAGCAAGTCGGTAAAAAACTGACGAATATCACGCCGTTCCGACTCAATCTGGCGTTCTGGATAAAGCATGCGCCCGACAATGCTGCGCCCCGGAATGGTCGCAAACACGTTGTTTGGGAACAAATCAGCTGAGGTGCTTGAGTGGCCCGGAAAACGAACCATGGGAATACCGCAGGCCGCAATGCGCTGGCTCAGCTCTCGATGCTGGTTGATCGCGCGCTCCGGGTCCACGTCGACACTTAAGTCCATGTAAACGTTATCGCGCGCCGACTGCTCGCCAAGTCGGAAATCAGTGGGCTCAATCAGAAAAACGGCTTTGGGAACAGCAGGCGCATCACGATTCAACCAACCGGCCTGAACCTGGGACCGAAACTCATCAGGTGTGCGGACAATCATCGCGACTCCTTGGACTGTTAAGGGGTTGTTGGTCGGCGTAAGACTCGACGCATAGTGAGGCCGCTATGGTAATCCTGATTGACTGGAAATGGCAGTGCCGAACCCGCATTATTTTCGGCGAATTCTAGCCAACTGAAACCGTCTGTTGACCTGCTTCCGCAGGGTCTTCAGGACAGGCCTTGATCAATAGCTCCGGCCCCGCATCCGGCAGATGCATGTTCTGGCTCAGGGTCTGGCGCCATCCGCGCGCGCCGGGGCAGGCATGAAACAGCCCGAGCATATGTCGACCAACCTGCTGGAGTCGGCCACCGCGCGTCATATGGGCTTCTGCGTAGTCCGCCATTTTCTCCACAACTTCGCGTCGTGAGCTGGCTACCGACTGCCCAAGCTGCGCGCCCAGCTCAGCCAGAATCCACGGCTGGTGATAAGCGACTCGCCCCAGCATCACGCCGTCGACACGGGAAAGATGCGCATGAGCCTGGGCGCAGTCGATGATGCCGCCGTTGATGACGGCCTGAATCTCGGGGTGGCGCGCCTTCAAGCGATACACTCGCTCATAGTCCAGAGGCGGCACGTCACGATTCTGTTTCGGGCTCAAGCCGGTCAGCCAGGCCTTGCGCGCGTGAATGATGATGGTCTTGATGCCGCTCTCAAGCACGCAGTCTGCAAAGCCTTGAAAAAACGCCTCGTCGTCGAACTCATCCACGCCAATTCGGGTCTTCAGGGTCACCGGTCGATTGGTGGCTGAGCGCATTGCACGCAGAAGCTCACTGACAAGCTCAGGCTCTTTCATCAGGCAAGCCCCAAAGCGCCCCTTCTGGACCCGATCCGACGGGCAGCCGACGTTCAAGTTGATCTCGTCATAACCCCAGTCATCAGCAATACGCGTGCTCTCAGCCAGCGCCTCCGGATCGCTCCCGCCCAGCTGAAGCGCAACCGGCTGCTCGACCGGATCAAACCCGATCAAACGCTCGCGGTCACCGTGAATCACCGCACCGGTCGTCACCATCTCGGAATACAAAAGCGCCTCGCCATTGATCAGGCGATGAAAATAGCGGCAGTGTCGATCAGTCCAGTCCATCATTGGGGCGACCGATAGCGGCGAGGCTGAATGCATCACTCTATTCACTGACGCTTCCTGAAGTTTTTGTTCAGCCATGAATTGGAACCCTTGAAACAAGCACGCTTTCAGCAACAACGACGCCATCATTCTAGATGAAGGAATGAATCACAGACCAGCCTTTGGGAATTGGATTTCACGCACCTCGGCAATAAAAAAGGGAAAGTAACCGTCGGTGCCAAATTGATTGCCGGCTTCGACATGAAACGGCAGCTGGAATCCGCCAACATCGCGAAAATCCGAAACGAAAGCACCGAAAGGCTGAAGGCGATGCACCTTGTTAGGATTCGCATTACTCCAACGCTGAAACTGGATTTCAACCGGCTGGCCATGCTCATTTACGGTCACATCCACGGCTTGTTCGAATTCATCATTATGAATAATGACACGCGCGCTGTTGTTATCTAGCGCTTCCCAGCGAATGCCCGGCCCGGGCAGCAGCGCCGCAGGCGCCCAAATGGAGGCCTCGGCGACGTAGCGCCCATAGGCTGATCGCTTGTGATCGGGATCACCGCCAAAGCGCGCAACGGGGAACAGGCCTGTCAGCCAGAAGCGAGTCCAATGCGCGCTGTCCGACCCCGACATGCGCATCAGTCCCTTACCGCCGGACATCTTCCAGACAAAGCCTTCACTTGGTGCTAGCACTTGCGTTGCCGTCATGGCGATGTAGTTCGGATCCGCTTTATTACCGAGCGAAAACTGGCCGGTCATTTCAATCTTTGCCACCGTTGATAGCAGGGTGCCTTCAGCAATAGTGAACTTGAAATAGCGCCGCGCTGGCTCGGGCAGATCGGCAACCATACTGATGCTGAATGATTCCGGATCTGTTGGTTGCAGGCTGATCAGCCGACGCATCTCTGCGGCATCTGCCTGATGATCACGAAAGCGCCAGACCAAAAGGATCGCTACTGCAGCAATGATGATCACAATCAACAACTTAATAATCACCAGCTGAATCCTCGAAAAGCAATCACAACGTCAAGTTCGGGTTCTCAGATTTATCGGACTCCAGTGGCCGCATGCTGACCACGACATCGTCCAGTTCGGCAATCTGCTCTAGCAGGCTTTGCTCAACTTCTTGCGCGATTGCGTGCGCCCGATCCAGGCGCAACTGTGGATCGAGCAGAATTTCGACATCCATCAGCGCTCGCCCACCCATCTGGCGGGTGCGCATTTGGCGAAATCCTCGAACACCGGGAACATCGTTGATCAATTCAGCCAACTCGGCTTTCTGTGGCTCAGACAACCCAGTATCAACCAGCTCCGCAACCGATTCAGCGAGAAACTGCCAGCCCACGCGACCGACCATCGCGGCGACGATCAATGCAGCGACCAAATCAAGCCAGGCCACACCGGCCATGGCACCGGCCACGCCGACAATGACAACCACCGATGACAACGCGTCGGAGCGCGAGTGCCAGGCGTTGGCCTGGATCAACCGAGAACCGGTCGCCTTGCCCACGTGCAGGGTGTATCTGAACAAACCTTCGTTGATCAGCACCGACAATATGGCCGCAGTCAGCGCCAACCAGCCAGGCGTCAGCAGTCGATCGGCCGAAAACAAGCGTAGCGCGGAATCCAAAGCAAAGCCGAAGGCGACCACCATCAACATGATCCCGATAACCACCGTGGCCGCCGTTTCGATGCGAGCGTGACCGTAGGGATGATTGTGATCGGCTGACATCGAGCCCCATCGGGCCGCGAACAGCACCAGTCCATCACTGGCCAAGTCCGACAGGGAATGCACGCCGTCAGCGATCAGCGCCTGCGAGTGACCAATGATGCCTGAGCCAATTTTGCCTCCGGCCAGCAGCAAGTTGACAACAATGCCAACCAGCGTCACGCGGCGCTTGGCTGCCCAGTTCGATGAGGTCGGTCGATTGTTGTCGGGCATAAGACAGCGCTTAAGCTGACTTAGTGTTGTTGCTGGAGCAATGGTCAATCAAGTCCGAGCGATCAGCCAACGTGGCCGACCGAGTGCCGGTTCTACAGAAAGCCAGTACTGGTTTTTTCGAGTTCACTATTATCCGATTGAACTCCGCTAGATCGGTATCATTAACACTCTCAGGCGAAATGGGCAAATAAAATATTTGAAGCCCAGACTTGGAGGCCGCGCTTGCTAAATCACGAAAGTCGGGCTGCCCCATCTCTTCACCATCAGGTCGATTGCAGATTATTGACCCGAAACCATGGGCTTTGATTTCTACCATATCCACCGGTGTTATCTGTCCGCTGACCGATAATAAATTCGAAAACTTACGAATTTCCAAGCTCATATGAATAGCGACTTCAAAGCGCGTTGATCGGAACTTTTAACATCAGATTACCATCTGCATCTTCCGGCAAGTGCCCCGCCCGCATGTTGACTTGAATCGATGGGATGATCAAATCGGGCATTCCCAAGGTCTGGTCACGTTGCGTACGCATCTTGATGAATTGATCGCGCTGAACTCCGCCGCCGACATGGATGTTGTGGTGTTTCTCTTCTGCGACCGTCGTCTCCCAGGCCGCCGCACGTCCGTCGGGGCAGTAGTCATGGCACATGAACAGTCGCATTGCTTCAGGCAGGTTCAGTAGACGCTGGATGCTGTCGTAAAGAATAGAGGCATCTCCACCCGGAAAATCGGCCCGCGCAGAGCCACCGTCAGGCATAAAGAGTGTGTCTCCGACGAATGCTGCATCTCCAATTACGTGGGTCATACAGGCCGGGGTGTGACCGGGCGTGGCCAGAACAAACGCCTGCAGCTTGCCGATTCGATACGTCTGCCCGTCAGCAAAAAGCGCGTCGAACTGGCTGCCATCCCGAGAAAAATCATTGGCTTCATTAAAGATCTTCCCGAACACGTTCTGAACCTGCGTGATGTGTTGACCGATTCCGATCTTGCCGCCCAATTTTTTCTTGATGTATGGCGCTGCTGACAGGTGATCCGCATGCGCATGCGTTTCGATGATCCATTCGAGAGCAAGCCCTTGTTCGCGTATGCGCTCAATCAAAAGATCGGCTTGGTCAAAGGTCACACGACCGGCGGCGTAGTCAAAATCCAATACGCTGTCGATGATTGCACACGACATCGATTCTGGATCTTTGACGATGTAGCTTATTGTTCCTGTCCCTTCATGATAAAAACCCTGCACCTCGGGATGGACACTCATACTCAACGCAGATGCCGTCATTGACTGATCGAAATTCCGATGCTGATCACGATTTTTCAAACAATCATCGTCCTGATTTATTGTTTTCTTAATCATCCTAAAGCCGTCCTCAAGAATCTGCCGTTTCTATCAAGCGAGAAGCGTTCAACCAGCGCTCCAGAACGCGCGCAAGCCCCATACCGACGACCATCGCAAATACAAAGAGCACCACGTCCCAGCGTCCGGTGCCCAATGCGGGTAAAGCCGCACCCGGGCAAAACCCCGCCAGGCCCCAGCCGATGCCGAATAAAGCAGAGCCAATAATCAGCCGTTTATCAACAGCGCTCGACGACGGATGATGAAAACGGCTACTGAACAATGGTTTTGCGCGCCGCCAGACCAGCCGATATCCGAAAAACGTCATCACTACCGCGCCGCCCATAACGAAGGCAAGGCTTGGATCCCAACTGCCGGCCAGGTCAAAAAAATTCAGAACCTTGGCCGGGTTAATCATGCCCGACAGTGTGATTCCCAAGCCGAAAATAATGCCAGTAACAATTGCAAACAGAAATTTCACAGCTCAAGCTCCCAAAACATGACGACTGATATAAACCGTCACGGCAGCCGTTGTCATAAAGACCGGAACGGCAACCAGAGAACGACCGGACAAACGTGACAAGCCACATACGCCATGCCCAGACGTGCAGCCTGATCCAAGACTGGTGCCGATCCCAACGATAAGGCCACCGACGACCAGCAGCAGCGGGCTGACAGGCACGTCAATTGTTGGCCACTGCCCTCTGGTCAGAAACACGAGTGCTGGTGCGATCAGCATCCCGACCACCAATGCAGCACGCCAGGCGAATTCCTCACGACTGTCGGCGAAAACAAACCCGGAAACAATGCCAGTCGCACCGAAGATCCGACCTAAACCGGCCATTAACAAAACAGCCGCCAAACCAATCAGCAAACCACCGCCAAATGATGCCCAGGGCGTGAACTCAGTGACCATGCGTTTTTTCCGTCCGGCAGGTTTTCAAACCCAACATTTGGTACAGCGGGCAGTTCCCCAGCAGCGCAGTCAGCAGCATTACAACGCCTGCTGCAATCGCTAGCCAAAACACAACGCCCATGGTGGCACTCGCGCCGGCTGAAAAAGCCCAGGCGAATACTACAAGAGCAATTACGACCCGCAGGCTCCGATCAATCGTTCCCATATTTTTGGTCATCACGCAGTTCTCCTGAAATTATCTAAAGGTCAGGCTTCCAATATGCGCTTTTTTCGACCCAACTTCAGTGACAAGGTCACACAGGGATTTGCTTCTTCGGCTCCGTATTATAGTGATCAGGCCGACATAGCAAAGTGCTCCAGCGCCACGACATTGTCCAAGTAAATACGGCCTCGCCCTTGCCTGACCCAACCGCGCTTCTGGAACTCGCTGATCTGTCTTGAGACCACCTCGCGCGCTGTGCCCAGTTCGTCAGCCAGGTCTTGATGAGTCACTCGGATTAGATTGCTGTCATCAGCCAGCTGCAACAGGCGCTCGGCGATACGCAGATCCATCCGTCCGTAGACCACATCGTCGATCACCCGAAACAGGTCAACGATTCGACGTGAATAAGCCGCCAGCACGAATGCTCGAAACTCGGATGATTCGCCGAGAAGGCGGTCGAACACAGAGCGCGGAACTTCGGCCACCATCAGATCGGTCTCAGCCACGCCCTCAGCGTAGCTATTGAGATGGGCGAAATGAGAGGCATTGGTCAGGACACAGCTTTCGCCTGCGGTGACGCGATACAGCACGATGTCGCGCCCGTTTTCGCCCCGCTGATGGACCCGAACTGTGCCTGCAAGAAGGAACAGTAGCCCCGGTGACTCACGACCTGGCCCAAATACCCTCGCACCGAGTGAGATCTTTCGAATTCGTGACGAACCTTCTAACTCGGATCTGACCTCCTGGCTCAGACCGGCAAGACCGACAAACTGCTGTGTCCACTGCAGAAATCTTGATTGGTCGCTAGCAGCCATCTATTCGAACCTCGGCGGCCTTCTTTTCCATTCATACCCTTCTTTGGCCAATTCAAAGCCGAGATCAAACAGCGTTTTCATGTACCCCGGATCAAACCTTTCTTCCTGGGGTGCGACAAAATCGCTCGGAATGTAGGCCAGGTGGTATTCGAGCTTATCGCGCGCTGCCATCATATAAATTTCATACAAGTTGCCAATCCCTTGGCTTCGAATCATCGACGAGACTGATCGATCCGAAATCGCGAACAGCTCGTTGTCGACCGGCGTGTAAACCGGGTCGATCCGTGAATTACGAATAAGATAAAGATTAGGCGTATTCGTGACGTCCAGCTTGTCCAGCACGCGATTCCAGTCGATCCCGGCCGGGAAGAAGAACAGCTGCTCGGAGGTTCCGCCGTCGACATGCATCTCGTCAAATATCTTTCCGTCGGCTTCGACCTCAATCAAGACCGGCGGAAAGATGCCCGGAATCGACGCGGACGCCAGCAATATCTGACGAATCAGATCCAGTGACCCTGGATCGCCACTGTTGGCAATTTCGCCAATATCCCAATGCACGGGGCGCCCCGCATCCAGATTAGTTGTGCCAATAAACAGACTGCGGCCTTTTCGGTGCTCGAGCGCAATAGCCTCAACAATGTCTGCAGTAATCACGCGCTCAAGCGTCGTCTTTAATGGCTCACTACTGGCCATGGCGTTACTGGTCAAAGTGCCAATTAAGGATCGCGGGTCAAGTATGTCGCGTGTAGAAGTTGTGGTGTAGATCTGCTCAATCAGTTCGTCGTATTCAGGCCCCAAAAACGCAAACGGTGCCATCAGCGCGCCGGTACTGATTCCGGTAACGAATGTAAACTCGGGCCGCGTTCCCGATTGCGTCCAGCCGCATAACAGGCCGGCACCAAACGCGCCTTCCTGCCCGCCGCCGGAGATTGCCAGGTAGTGGTGATCTCGCCCGATGATCGCAGGGTGCCGGGCGCGCAAAGCCTCGTCGCTCAGCGCGAACCAATCGTCGATATAGTGCGGAGAAATGTCGCCCCAGAAGCGTGCGTACTCACCGCCAGGCACAGAAACTGCGTCCACGAGTTCAGCCGGTAAGGGATTGCGTTCTGCAACCGATACGCAGCCAGACAGGATCAACGCGGTCAGCGTAATCGTCAGTGCATTCCAAAGCGAGCATGCACGATCCATAGTGCCTTCCCCTGTGTCTCGATAAGAACAGCGTAGAAATCCAAGAGAAGACAAGAGACGATATGTCAACTGAAACTCTAGCCAGTCTCGATAGTAACGCATCCTAAAAAGTCAGTTATCCGTCCGATACAAAGCTTGACCACGATCAACGACTTAAACGGTGGCGCGCGCTACGCTGAACGTATACACCACAAGGCAGAGTCATGGACGGTGCGATTTTCTACACAAGCAAGTACGGCAGCACGCGCGACTATGCGAACTGGATCGCTGAAGCGACGGGGCTTGGGGCCTTTGACATCAAAGGCAACATCCCGGAACTTGAGACCTTCGACTTTCTGGTTTTAGGCAGCCCGGTTTTTTATGGCAAACTCAGAATCGCGAAGTGGATGCGCAGTCATTCTGAAGCGATTTCCAGCAAGCCTACCCTCCTGTTTACTGTCTCAGGCACAGCTGAGGGTGCCAAGCTCGACGGCACCACGCCAACGGGTCTGCCTCAGCAAATGAT
>JGI12109J20283_10289878_pt1 | contig 20269 bp, 13 predicted proteins | sample ElkSlonscriptome_12_FD_20283 | JGI IMG/M metagenome (IMG submission 20283)
CTCGCGTTCAGCTTGTGCAGCCGCTCGTTCTGCCTCTGCTTCGGCCTCAGCTGCCATACGGCGCGCTTCTGCTTCAGCGCGCGCCGCTTCTTCGGCTGCTACTCGCTCGGCCTCGGCTTCTGCCGCTCGCCGCGCCTGGGCAGCTTCACGTTCTGCCGCCGCCTCACGCTGGGCCTGCTCGGCTTCGAAGCGATCAGCCATCTCGCGTTGTTGCCCTGCATCATCCTGACCACTTTGGTCTGCCTGCGGCTCCGGCGTGCTGCTGCAGGCTGCGAGCATGACGCTGAAACAAAGAACAAGGCTGAGATTTCTGGCCGTTCTAATTTGAAATGTTTTCATTGATAACACCCCTTAGAAAGAGTAGCTGATGGACGCAGAAACAAAGTCTCGGTCGCCTAGTAAGTTGTTAGCGCCGGCACCGAAGAAATTGGTGTAGGCAAAGCCGAATCGCCAGGTCGACAGATAATCAAAGTTCACGCCGAGCGTGGCCTGTTTGCGGCCTTCGATAAAGGGTCCGCCTGGGCCAGGGGTTACCCCTTGAACATCATGATTAAACGCTATTCTGGGCGTCATATTCCAGGCGGTACCAAACACGGCGTTATAGGTCGGCGCGATCACGATGCGGTAACCCCAGCTGAATGGTGTGGGATACCCGTCGTTGTTAGTAATCGGGTTTCGTCCGGCACCACTGAACTGATCTGGGCCACCGCCGGTATCAGTACCCGGTCCCTCAAAGCGCAGTTCACTCTGACTTGGCAGATCCCAGTAGTGGGTTGCGCCGAATTCACCGACCATGGCAACCTGGTTGGCGCCAATCCAGTTGTTCGGACCCACCAACTTGGTGAAAGTGGTTTGCAGCTGCGATGCCTCACGCCGCTCGAAGCCAGGGATAAAGTCACCCGGCCCGAACTCTCCCAACTGGCTACGAAAGCGCAGATATTCAGCCGGAAGCGCGCCATTGAGCGGCGACAGACCTGCGAACAGCAGTTCGACATCATCGATCTGAATCGGCACGTTGTCGCGGTAGCTAAGCTCACCCGCCCATGACCAACCACCCGGAATCGTGGTGTTGAAGCTCAACCCGAGCAAATTGATATCTTCAGGATATTGAACTCGAACAGCGCCGGTTGAGACGTCGCTGTTCAAGACCGCCTGACCTGAAAGCAGCGGCAATCGGCTGTGATAGCGCAGGTAAAACAGGCCGAATTCGGTGTCGTTCAACTCATCTGCAAAGTAGCGGAAGGCCAACCCGAATTGCCCCGTGTCACTGGGCCGAATGTCCTCTCCGCGTGGGAAAGCGGCAGAGCAGCCAACGCCGACCAGCTGCGGTGACAAATCAGCGCGATCGCTAGCACCAAAATTGCCGCCGCCGCAAACCGGGTCAAACAAATCCGGATTAATGACGGGCTGAGGCACCAGGCCAAAGTTCAGCATTGCATAGCGTCCACCAGTGGTGGCGAAGTCATTGGTCGAGAAGAATGTTCCAGAGGGTTCTGGCTCAACCTGATCCCATTCAAACAGGACCAGGCCCTCGACCGACAGATTAGGCGTTAGGTCAATTGATCCCCACAACATATTCTGTGGCAGGAACGCCTCTTTCAATTCTGCACCGGCAGTTCTGAGGGCGGTAATATCGACCGGGTTGATCACGTTGATGCCGCTAGGGATAAAGGTTGATTCACCCCAGCTGACGACCTGGCGGCCGGCACGAATAGACAGCAGGCGGTCACCGATCTCGAAGTCTGCGAAGGCGAACGCATCCAGCAGCCTTGCCCGCGACCCAACGCGATCTTTAGCGTCATCGGACAGCACGTCAAGGTCATTCAAGGTGAAGTCGTAGAAATAATTGCCGCGGACGAAGAAACCGTAATTTTTGTAGTCGACGGCCAATTCCGAAGTCACCCGAGCTGCATTGAAAATGAAGTCGTTTTTATCAAAATTGGTGTTGCCGTCGTCTGAGTTGGCTGAAAAACGGCCTGTGGCAGCAATTTGGGCTTCCGGTGGGGCGGCAAAAATCGCTGGATTGAAGCGAGACTTTGCGACCAAGTCATCATCCCGACCACTGACGCGCATGCCCGAGCCGTAGCTGATGGTGGTATCAAGGCTGATGTTTACACCGCTGTCGGTTGTCCATTCAACCGCCTGCGATGGGTTCGCTACCAGGGCAAGACCGATCGCACTTGCCAATAGACACGGGCGGATCAGATTGCGTTGACGTCGTGAAATTTTATTAATCCGATTCATTGTCCTTCTCCCAGTCCATCAGTCTGAATCAACGAGGGGTCGCCGATCACGACCAGCGCGCCGCCAGAGTTAACCATGCTGGCCGCCTGGCCCTGCATTTCTGCCGTGACGGCAGGTGAAGCCGATGGGTCAAGTATGGAACCGTGGCTCCCTTGCGTAAAACGAACGGCACCACGAATTCCCATTGGATTTTGCGTGGTCTCAGTAATCGGGTCGAGCCCAAGGACTCGGATCAACGGCTCGGTGCCTGACAGCGGGGCACCAGCGACGGCGTTGGGGATGACCGCATCGCCGGCAACTTGCTGTAGAAGAATCGTGTTGTTAATCGATACTGAACCCCAGTTGATCGGGTCAGCCGAATCCAGCACGGTTTGCGCAACCAGAAGGAATTGGAAGAAATCCGGCGAATTGGGTTCGATGCCGGCGGCCTGCAAGCCACCGCGAACAACCGGGCCAAAGGTTTGCGAACCGTTCAGCATATTGGCGATGCCTCCGCCGGGCACCGACAGAACCCCGTTGCTGACGGTCGGCTCGACCGCCATAAACGGGATGCCGTTGATTGAACCCAGCGATATGCCGGTGAAGTTGATGTTCGAACCGTCGAGATCGCCCAGACCATCGCCGTCAAGATCAATAAACGGAATATTCAGAGCAAGAATGCTGAGGTCAGCCTGCGCCTGTCGGTTGTTATCGCGCGAAGTCAGCAGCGAAGGCAGGTTGATAAACCAGGCACCTGACGTGTCAATCACCCCATCGGAGCCCGGCGCACCGGTCTCGTTGTTTTGCAAGTCAAGGTCAAACGTACGTTCTCTGGCGATCGCACCGAACGGCGTATTATCGACGTACAGCGGGCTCGTCACATCAGTCAACCCGTGCAGCGGCTGATCAATTGAGATCGTGGCAAAACCTTGCGAGGCGAAGGTGTCGGCGATGGCCAACATCTGGGTTCGGTTGCCGGTGATGCCGTGCTGGAAGATCACGACCGGCCAGCCCGATGGAGGGCGCGGTTGGCCCGAGCTTGCGTTTGGAACGGTCATGATCAGCGGGATAAATTCGGTCGAAGTTTCAACCGGAATCGGGTTGGCAACGGTCACAGCGGTGGACGTTGGATCAAGCCCCAACGCATCAAACGGCGGAATGTAGGCTCCAGGTGCAGCGGTCCAGAAATCGGTCAGCGGTGCGGTCGGATTTTGCTCGGAAGGGACACCGAGGTAGTAGGGAATTGCAGTTGTACCGATGTAGATGTCCGCAATGCCCGGCGAAGCGCCCGGTGGCAGCACATCGGCCGTGGTTAGGCAAACGCCTGGTGCGGGACAGGCTTGAGCCACAGTGATTGAGGTTGGCTGGGCCTGCGAGCGAATCACATTCAGGACCGGTGTAATCGATTGAGTGGTGCCCGTAAACGACAATACGATATCGGATGGATCGATGCCAACCGACGAGGCAGCAAATTCCTGTGCGTTGGTGAGTTGACGCAGAGGTTCCAGCGCTTGCGCAGTCGCATCGTCAAACAATGAATCCGTGCTGCGGCCACCTCCATCGACCAGGGGCGAGGTGCGCTTGGTTATGAAGTAGGTTTGCGACGGCGTAGCTGCCGTGCCTACGGTGTCCTGAATACCATCGGTGGCAACCACCATGTAGCCGGTCATTTCCTGCAGCGGTCGCAGTGGTACCACCGCGATGGTTCGCCCGCTTGGGTCGACGGTGGCGATGTAGTCAACGCCGGGCGTCAGCTCGCGGTTGATGCCGGCAACGGCGATCGTTCCAAATACGAATTCGACCTCGAAGAAGCGCACCGTACTGGCGTTGACAGTGGCCGGATCGATATCTTGCGAAAATGAAAACGTCCACGGGGTGATGGTGCTGAAACCGTCGAGTTGCGACAGCGCGACCGACGGGTCGCCAAAGTCGGTCGGATCAGCAACGGGAACATTCAAGGTCAAATCGGTAGACCCTGACAGCAACAAGTTGCTCGGAAACGGCAAAACACCGTCAGCCGGACTGAATAAGGTCTCCATGACCTGGGTGGTCGGATTACCATCCGGATTGGTTGCCGGATCTTGCGGCGTCGCTCGATCCACACTTGACGAGCCACCACAGCCAACTAGCCATAGCGCTGCCAATCCTGGAGCCAGAAGTGGGCCTAACTTCATCTCGTTTTCTCCCCGAAGCTTAATTGCTTTAATTAGAGTTTAAATATGTGCGAACCCGGTTCAATCCAGATCCGTATCCGCCGTATGATATGAACATTAACTTCATATTTGCAAGCAAGAAGGGCAGGTAATTCAACAAAAATTAGTGCAAACAACCTAGACTTGCAAATCAATGACCTTGCTACTGAGCGGTCTGGACGACCAAATCGATTGCAGCATTTAGGATCGAAGTCAGTACCGATCAATGACTCCATGACAATTTCAGCCAACTCTACAACGCGCCCTTTCCTGGCCAGTTTCGGCCCTGGCCTCCTGATGGCGGGCGCAGCCGTGGGTGTTTCTCACCTGGTTCAATCGACGCGCGCCGGGGCTGAGTATGGCTTGAGCTTGCTTGGTTTGATTTTACTGGCCTGCATTCTTAAATATCCTTTTCTTGAATTCGGGCCACGCTATGCCGCGGCAACCGGCGAGAGCATGATTGCTGGCTACAAGCGCATGGGCGAATGGGCGCTGGGGCTGTTCACGCTGATCACGCTTGCCACAGCCTTCATCATCCTTGCGGGCGTTACGCTGGTCACAGCGGGTTTGACCGGTGTGCTGTTCGATTTGGATTATTCAATCAGCATGCTTTCAGCACTGGTGTTGGGGTCGTGCATGCTGCTGCTGGCGATTGGCCGCTACCGCGGACTGGATTTGATCATGAAGATGATCATGACCGTGCTGTCGCTATCAACCCTGGCTGCCGTTTTTTTTGCTCTTGGAAACCAGCCCGACTGGTCAGCGATTCAAAACGCCGGGCAGCTGACAAGTCTGTGGAGCGCGGCTGGCTTCGCCTTCATTCTTGCGCTGCTGGGCTGGATGCCAATTCCGCTCGACGTTGCCGCGTGGCATTCGTTATGGACCCTTGAACGCGCTCGCCAGACCGGCCATTCGCCCAGCGTGCGCGCAGCCGTGATTGACTTCAGAATCGGATTTATTGGCGCAACGGTGCTGGCAGCTCTGTTTTTATTGCTCGGCGCGCTGGTCATGGCCGGCCAGGGTACGGACGTTCCGAGTTCATCGGTTGGATTTGCCGCCCTGTTGATTGAACTCTACACCTCCAGTCTGGGCGAGTGGTCGCGTCCACTAATCGCTGTCGCTGCCTGGACGACGATGTTCTCGACCACGCTGGCCGTGGCTGACGCCTACCCGCGAGCGCTCAAAGAACTGATCGAAATCAGCGGTGCCGCCGATACCGGAGACACGACGGCCAACCTGCCGCGCGCGCGCTACCTCAGCGCGCTGGTGTTGCTATCGGTCGGCGCGCTCACCGTGATTCACTTCTTCGGCGATCAATTCACGCGCCTGATCGACTTTGCCACGACCATTTCCTTTTTGGCCGCACCGATCCTGGCCTGGCTCAGCCTCAAGCTGATTACTGGCCCGCACATGCCCGCGACACACAGACCCGGCAAACGACTACTAGCACTGGCTTGGACCGGGTTTGCATTCCTTATTGCATTCTGTCTGATCTGGGCAATCTGGCGAATGTTCTAACAATTTGCTAGTTTTTCTTTGGCAGGTATAAATCGGTAATGGTGCCTTCGTAGACTTCGGCCGCCATCATTACTGATTCGCTCAGCGTGGGGTGGGGATGAATGGTCGCGCCGATGTCCTCAGCCGTACAGCTCATTTCGATGGCGAGCGCTAGTTCGGCGATCAGATCACCGGCGTGTGAACCGACCACGCCCGCACCGATCAGCTGCTTGCTGGCGTTATCGAAGATGAGTTTCGTGAGTCCTTCGGGTCGATCCATCCCGAGCGCTCGACCCGATGCTGCCCAGGGAAATTTTCCGACGCCGTAGTCCAAGCCTTTTTCTTTGGCCTGATTTTCGGTCAAGCCAACCCAGGCAACTTCGGGATCGGTGTAGGCGACTGATGGGATCACACGCGCGTCAGCGGCGCGCTTGTGACCTGCTGCGACTTCGGCAGCGATTTTGCCTTCGTAGCTGGCCTTGTGAGCGAGCATGGGTTGGCCGATCAGATCGCCAATCGCAAAGATATGCGACTGGCTGGTGCGCAGTTGCCCGTCAACTGAAATAAAGCCGCGATCATCAACGTTGACCTCGGCTGCCTGAGCGTTGATCAGATCGCCATTGGGTCGACGACCCACGCTGACCAGCACGCGATCAAACTGGGCGGTTTCAGGTGCCGACTCGCCCTCGAAAAAGGCGGTCAGCGACGATTCGTCTGAATCAACCTTGCTGACTTTTGTCTTGAGATAGAACTCCACGCCCAGCTTTTTCATGTGCTGATGCAGCGGCCGAACCAGATCAGCATCGGCACCGGTCATCAGCTGATCCATCAGCTCAACGACCGTGACCTGTGAGCCCAGCGCCCGATAAACGCAGGCCATTTCCAGACCGATGATTCCACCCCCAACGACCAATAGTCGGTCAGGAATATCTTTCAGCTCCAGCGCGCCGGTGGAATCCATCACTCGATCATCCTCCCAGGCAATCCCAGGGATCCGAATCACACGCGAGCCCACCGCAATAATGCATTGAGCGAATGACACTTCCCGTTTGGCATCATCATGTTCAACGGTAAGCGCGTTGGTGTTGGAAAATTCGGCCCAGCCCTGAATCACTTCGACGCCTCGCTTTTTGGCCATGCCAGCCAGGCCGCCGGTCAGTTTCCCGACCACGTCATCTTTGTAGCTGCGTAACTCATCAATGTCTATTTCGGGCGCACCAAATTTGACGCCATGTGAACCGAGTTGATCGGCCGCATCAATCACCTGCCCGACATGAAGCAATGCTTTCGACGGAATACAACCAACGTTGAGGCACACCCCGCCCAGCGCTGGGTAGCGCTCGATCAAGGCAACCTTCAACCCCAAATCGGCCGCCCGAAACGCCGCCGTATAGCCACCCGGACCCGCCCCCAAAACCACGAGATCGAATTCTTGCTCCGATGAATCCGAACCTGAGAATTGCTCGCCCCCCGTCTTCTCGTCTCCCGTCTTCTCACCCCCCGATCCTTCCTCCACACTTACCACCGCAATCACATCCCCTTCCGAAACCTCGTCACCTTCGCTGACCCTCAGCTCAAGCAATTCGCCAGCTACCGACGAAGGCACTTCCATGGTGGCTTTGTCCGACTCCAGCGTAATCAGCGACTGTTCGGCCTCAATCTTGTCGCCAGCGTTGACCAAAACCTCGATCACAGGCACCTTGCCAAAATCACCAATATCTGGAACACGGATATCCTGTTGCTTGCTCATGATTGCGGCTGCTCCTTAGCGACCGGTGCGTGGGAATTTCAGAATGGGAACGCTTAAGTTTCCCTGATTAGCGTCGTCTCTCAGTAGCTTAGCTTGCTTGGTTTTGCTGTTTTTGGTTTTCGCTTTTAGGTTTTGACTTGCCTTAGCCCTTGACGCTCGTCGAGTAGCGGAAGCCGGGACGAAAGGCTCTGGGCTCGCCTGTTTGAGCGAAGCGCAGCCGGGAACGCAAGGGCGGTTTGGGCCTTAGGCCCAAGAAGCCCTGGAGTGAAGGCGTAGCGCGTGAGTTTAAGCGAGACCATTTCGTTCCGGCTGAGCAACAGAGTATCCGGCCGCAGGCCGGCGAGGTCACGGGCGTCAGATTTTTTGGCTTCTTTTGGATCGTCTGCCAAAAGATGCTCGCCCAGAAAGCGCGAAGCGCGTGGGCGAAACGCCTCTGACTTCGACATTGGCTTCCATACTGAGACACAGCGCTAGTCAGGTAAGTTTCAAGGGTAACAAAAAGCTGCAGATGACAAGCAGAACCGATTTCGATTGCGATTAAGAATCATGATTCATGAACCAAGAATCATGAATCAATAATCAAGAATCGTCACTCATAGCCCTGCGAGTATCGCCTCAACCGCTTCGATCCAGCTTTGATCAACGCCGGGAGCCGCCTGATAGATCGTCAAGGCAATTTCTGCCTGTTCTCTTGCTTGATCAATCTGCCCACCTTGCCTGAACAGCAAGGCCAACGCCTCGTGCGCTTTTCCGGTTCGCGGATGCTCAACACCCCAGCCGGCCCTTGCGACTTCCAGACCCTGCCTTGCATAGGCTTCTGCTTCTTCAAGCTGGCCCGCCATGGTCAACATGCGCGAGAGATTGGTCAGGCCCGTTGCCGTTTGCGGGTGGCTGTCACCCAGGGTCGCAAGGCGCACTTCAACCGAACGCCGCTGCGTGGCAATCGCTTCCTCAAATCGCTGCAGACTATGAAAAAGCAGCGACTGATTATTGAGAATAATGGCGTAGTTCGGATGCAGCTCACCAGTGGCAGCTTTCTGCACCGCCAAGGCTTCATCAAAGGCCTGAAGCGCGCCGTCACCATCACCCAGACCGTCACGCGCGGTGGCCAGATTCGACCAGAGCGTGGCCAGGGTGTCGGCCGGTACGTTCGCGTCAGGCACAATCGCCAGCGCGCGCTCTGCGATCTGGCTGGCAAATTCATTGCGTCCCGCATCAATGGCCATTCCGGACCAGTTGACCATGATCGTAACTCGGCGGCTAAGCGCCTCGGGGCTTTGATCTCGCTCAATCCATTCCAGCGCTCGAGTAAAGTGGATATCACCCTGTTCAAAATCACTTTCCCACCAGGCAATGATCGCCAGGCCATCTTCGACTTCTGACATCTCCAGCGGATCTGCGAAAGACGATCTGAGCTCAGCCGCCCGTTCCAGCTGTTCGCGAGCCAGCGGAATTTCGCCCAGATTTTGCAACGCATAGCCGATCTGATAGCGCATATCCGCTTCAAGCTTCGGCTGATTGGCGAAGCGTTCGCTCATTTCCGGCAGAACCTGCTTGATTGCGCCGGCCAGGCTGGCCGACTCGGCATTTTCATACGGATCGGCACGGTTGATCATTTCAATCAAAAAGGCGCGCGCCGCCTCGGCCTGGTCGCGCTGGCGCTGAGCCTCTCGGGACTGGGCCAGCACCGCGACCAACGCTGATGACAGCAGTAAAAAGGCGAGCGCTGTCGCCGCAACCCCTGTGCGGTGTCGAGCGACAAACTTGCTCAGTCGATACAGGCGGGATGCGCCGCGCGCGCGAACGGGCTGGCCCGCCATGTGGCGTTCAAGGTCTTCGCGAAATGCGGTGACCGATGCAAAGCGCTCGGCGGGCTCTCGACGCATCGCGGTCATCACAATGCGATCAATATCGCCTTTCAATCGGCTCTTCAACCGACCTGAATCGTCCATGCCAGCAGGCAGAGCCTCCCGACCGCGCGCGACTGCCAGACTGGGATCAGCTGGAATGGTGCCTAAAACCACGCGCTCGGCTTCAGCAGGACTCAGCGCTGATATCTGATACGGCCGCTGCCCGGTGAGTAATTCATACAGCATCACGCCGAGTGAATAGATATCACTGGCAATACCAATGGGCTGGCCGGTCAGCTGCTCCGGGCTGGCATACTCCGGCGTCAGTGGTCGTTGCTCGATGCGCGTTTCCGGCAAGTCCAGGCTCATGTGTTCGGGCTGCAGGACTTTGGCGATTCCGAAATCAATCAGTTTGGCGTCGCCCGCCTCACTGACAAGCACGTTGCCGGGCTTGATGTCGCGATGGATAATGCCACGACGATGAGCAAACGCCAACGCATCACAAACTTTGATAAATAGCTTTAGTCGGTCCGCAAGCCCTAATCGCTGGCGTTCGCAATACCGCGTAATCGGCATACCCTCAACCAACTCCATGGCCACGTAGGGCGTGCCGTCTTCAGCCGTACCGCCATCAACAATACGGGCAATGTTGGGGTGTTCCAGCGCGGCCAGAATCTGACGCTCGGCGTCAAAGCGTCGGAGCGCGGAATCATCCATATGAAACGCCCGAAACAGCTTGATTGCCACATCCTGTTGATAGGCACCATCCACACGACGGGCGCGATAAACCGTACTCATACCGCCTGAGGCCAGCTCGCTGATCAGCTCATAGGCACCGAGGCGTTCACCGACTCGATTCTGCTCCATCATCGAATGCGGACTGGTTTCGAGGAAATCCTGGCTGGCCTGGTCTGCTTCGAGCAGATTCAGAACCTTGGCCAGCAGCTCCTTATTGTCTCGGCATTGGGAACGTAACCAGGCCTCACGCAGCTCGTCAGGCTGATCAAAACTGTCGGAAAAAAGCGTCATTGCCGTAAAGTCGCTTGAGGACTGGTTGGCATCACTGCTCGCTTTTTCGGTCAAAGCATCCGCCGAGTTATTTCTCGGATCGGCAACCTGAGCAGACTTTTCGATCGGGTCGACCATGCCGTTTTAGTCTGAGCTGGATTCGCTGAGCTGCAGAAACAGCCAGGCTTTGGCAGTGCGCCAGTGGCGCTTAGCCGTCGAGCTGGAAATATCCATGGCAGCTGCCGTCTCCTCAATGGTCAGGCCACCGAAATAACGCAGTTCAACGACGCGGGCCTGTTCAGGGTGTAGCGCTTCGAGCCTACGCAGCGCATCGTCGAGCGCCATCAGGTCAATTGCTTCGGTTTGGCCCGTGGTCGTGCCGAACATCAGGCTGTGCGGCACGTCGTTATTGCGCTTGCTGGCCTGTTTGCGACGACCGGAATCAATCAGAATCTGACGCATCATACGGGCGGCCACGGCAATAAAATGAACACGATCGTTGACCTGAATTTTGTCCACGCCGAGTAGCTTCAGGTAGGCTTCGTTGACCAGGGCGGTCGGCTGCAGGGTGTGATTGCCACGTTCGCGCGCGAGCTGCGAGCGGGCCACTCGCTTAAGCTCTAAATACACCGATTCAATCACTTGATCGCGCGCGTCGGTCTCTCCGCGCGACCAGCGCTTCAGTATGCGAGTAACGTCACGGCCCGATTCCGGCATGGCGTTTTAAAACCCCTTTATTCTCGAACAGTTGCTTTGAGTCTAGTCCTTGAGGGCTGCCTCAGCAAGCGCGCCTGCAATACGCGCAAGCACCCACCCTGTTTTCATGGCACCGTTTTCAGCGTTAATTCGCCCTGGCGCTGAGTCAATTCCAGCTCTCTAAGGAAACTCATGCCCAACAACACGGTGTCGTGACGACCCGGGTTAATGGCGGCTCTGACGTCGTATTTAACAATATCGCCCAGGCGCACTTCATCGAGACGAGTGAGATAGCCTTGTACCGGGCCGGCGGCCGTTTGCAGACCAATGACCGACTCACGCACCAGACCCATCCGATCAGCCAGAGCTTCGGGCACCGACACGAGCGTCGCGCCAGTATCGACCAGGAAAGTGACCTCGTCGCCATTGATACCGCCGGTGGCGACAAAATGACCTTGGCGGTCGGAGCGCAGCGTGACCTGAACGGCCTGACCCACCTGCTCACTGCTGACCGTGCGATTAGGATTCGAGCGTTGCTCCAGCTGACCGGAGAAGAACCAGGTCAGAATACCGAGCATGCCTAGTGCGGCCACCAGCATCATGCCGAAGCCAGTTTGTCGAGTCGGTTCGCTCACAGCAATTGGCGACGCAAGTCCTCGAGCTGTGCTGCAAGGTAGCGGGTAAAGCGAGCCGCATCGGCCCCGTCGATCACTCGGTGGTCGTAGGACAAGGACAAGGGCAGCATCAAGCGCGGCTGAAAATTCTCGCCATCCCAGATCGGCTTCATCATGGCGCGCGACACGCCCAGGATGGCCAACTCGGGCGCGTTGATAATTGGCGTAAACGCGGTGCCACCAATGCCGCCGAGGCTGGAGATGGTAAAGCAACCGCCGCGCATTTCCTCACCCTTGAGCTTGCCCTCGCGGGCACGGCCCGACAGGTCAGTCAACTCCTGCGACAGCTCGATCAATCCTTTTTGATCACAGTCGCGCAGGACCGGCACGACAAGTCCATTCGGCGTGTCCACGGCAACGCCGACGTGGAAATATTTTTTATGAATCAAGGTCTGGCCGTCGTTGGACAGCGAAGCATTAACGTGCGGGAATGCCTTCAGTGCCGAGACCACCGCTTTGATCAGGAACACAACTGGCGTCATTTTGGTGTCGGCTTTCTCGGCCTCGTGTTGATTGGCTTTACGAAACATCTCAAGCTCGCTGATGTCGGCTTCATCGAACTGCGTCACGTGTGGAATGGACACCCAGTTGCGGTGCAGATTGGGACCGGAAATCTTCTGAATACGCGACAACGGCTGTTCATCGATGTCACCGAACTTTGCAAAATCAACCTGCGGCGCATCGGCCACCGCCAAACCGCCAACCGCTGACCCGCCAGCCGGTGATTCCATCGCTTGCTTGACGTGTGCTTTCAAATCATCTTCAGTAATTCGGCTCTTGCGTCCAGAGCCCGTCACTGCTTTCAAATCCACACCCATCTCACGCGCCAGCCGACGCACTGAAGGCGAGGCATGCGGCAGCGATGCCGGATCTTCGTTCATTTCATTAAACGGCACCGGTGGCGCAGCCAATTCGGAGGGCTCTGAAGCTTGCGCTTGCACTCCACTTTTCTCTTGGCCTGAGTCTTCTTTTCTTGCTTTTGAATTTGCTGCTTTCTGACGCGACCCGGTATCAATCGCAGGAAACCCCGAAGCCGTCTTTTCCGCACTCGAACCGTCGCCTCCCGTTTCTCGCTTCTCCGACTCTCTATCTCCCCCGTCTTCCGCCTCCCTATCTCCTCCGTCTTCCGTCTCCCGTCTATCCGTCTCCCCGTTCTCGTCTTCCGTCTCCCCGTTTTCAGTCTCCCCGCCCGCAACTTCCATCACCCCAATCACATCACCCTCGCCAACCTCATCGCCTTCTTCGACCGAGAGCTCAATCAACGTGCCCGATGACGGCGCTGGCACCTCCATCGTGGCCTTGTCTGATTCAAGGGTGATTAACGATTGCTCGGCCTCAATGGCATCGCCAGCCGACACCAATAGTTCAATCACCGGCACCTTGTCGAAGTCGCCGATGTCGGGAACTCGGATTTCTTCTCGCTTGCTCATGATTTCAGTCTCGTGTCAGTCAGTATTCTCAAACCGTCAGCGGCATGGGTTTATCTGGATCAATGTCGAGTGTCGCCCGCGCTTTGATCAGTGCCTCATCGCTGAATCGACCGTCGCGATTCAATCCGACCAGCGCAGTGAACGCGATGTGGTTTCGATCCACCTCGAAGAACCGGCGCAAGTTCTCGCGCGTATCCGAGCGCCCAAAGCCATCCGTCCCAAGCACCAGGTAGTGGTCTTGCGGCACAAATTCGCGGACCTGATCGGCATAGGCTCGAACGTAGTCAGTGGCCGCTACTACCGGACCATCGCGGCCTTCAAGCTGGGCGGTGATCCAGGCCTGTTTCGGATCTTGATCAGGATTAAGCCGATTCTCACGCGCCACGGTCTGGCCGTCACGGCGCAGCTCGTTGAAGCTGGTTGCCGACCAGATGTCGGCGGCCACTTCAAACTGCTCGGCCAGAATGTCAGCCGCTTCGATCACTTCGCGCAAGATGGCACCGGAGCCCATCAGTTGCACGGTTTTGTCCGACTTCGACTCGGATTCGCGCAGTAGATAAAGTCCGCGACAAATGCCCTCCTCACAACCCTTCTGCAGGGCCGGGTGGACATAGTTTTCGTTCAGCACGGTGATGTAGTAATAAACATCTTCCTCATCCGCGTACATGCGGCGTAGACCGTCTTGAATGATCACTGCCAGTTCATAGCCGAATGCCGGGTCGTAGGACACGCAGTTCGGAATCGTACCGGCCATGACGTGGCTGTGGCCGTCCTCGTGCTGCAGTCCTTCGCCGTTGAGGGTGGTCCGGCCCGAGGTGCCGCCGATCAGAAATCCGCGTGCGCGCATGTCGCCAGCGGCCCAGGCCAGGTCGCCGATGCGCTGAAAACCGAACATCGAATAGAAGGTGTAGAACGGAATCATCGGCAAACCGTTCGACGCGTAGCTGGTCGCGGCTGCAATCCAGGAGCTCATTGAACCGGCCTCGGTGATGCCTTCCTGCAGCACCTGGCCTTCCTGACTTTCCTTGTAGTACATCAACTGATCCGAATCGACCGGCTCATAAAGTTGACCGAACGGTGCGTAGATGCCGATTTGGCGGAACAGCCCTTCCATGCCAAAGGTTCGAGCTTCGTCGCAGATAATCGGCACAATGTGCTTTTTGAGCGCTTTATCGCGCAACAGCACCGCCAGACAGCGCACGAACGCCATGGTGGTAGAAATTTCGCGATCGCCGGAGCCTTTAATCACAGATTCAAAGGCATCGAGTTCAGGAATTTTCAGCGTCGAAGATGCCACCCGCCGCTGCGGCAGATAACCGCCTAAATCCTCACGCCGGCGTTTAAGGTACTTCACTTCGTCCGAGTCCTCGCCCGGATGGTAGTAGGGCACTTCTTCAAGCTGCTCGTCCTTGATCGGAACATTGAAGCGATCGCGGAAATAGCGCACGCCGTCCTCGTTAAGTTTCTTCTGCTGATGCGAAATATTTTGGCCTTCGCCCGACGCGCCCAGCCCGTAACCCTTGATGGTCTTGGCCAGAATCACGGTCGGCTGACCTTCATGATGGGTCGCTGACTGATAGGCGGCGTGGATTTTGTGTGGATCATGACCGCCGCGATTCAAGCGCCAGATGTCCTCGTCGGACAAGTCGGCGACCATTTCCTTCAGCTCATCGTAAGCGCCGAAGAAATGCTCGCGTACGTAAGCACCGTCGTTGGCCTTGTATTTCTGGTAATCACCGTCCAGCGCTTCTTCCATCCGGCGGCGCAACAATCCTTTGGTGTCGCGCGCGAGCAGCGGATCCCAATACGAGCCCCAGATCACTTTGATCACGTTCCAGCCGGCACCGCGAAACACGCCTTCCAGCTCTTGAATGATCTTGCCGTTGCCTCTGACCGGGCCGTCGAGGCGCTGCAGATTGCAGTTGACGACGAAGACCAGATTGTCCAGTTTCTCTCGACCAGCGAGCGAGATTGCGCCGAGTGACTCCGGCTCGTCCGTTTCGCCGTCGCCCATAAAGCACCACACTTTGCGCTTTTCGGCCTCGACCAGCTTGCGGTTGTGAAGATACTTCAGAAACCGGGCCTGGTAGATCGCCATGATCGGTCCTAAGCCCATCGACACGGTTGGAATCTGCCAGAATTCCGGCATCAGCCATGGATGTGGATAGGAGCTTAAACCCTCACCATCGACTTCCTGGCGAAAGCGATCGAGCTGGCCTTCGTCAATACGTCCTTCCAGAAACGCACGAGCATAAATGCCCGGCGACGAGTGGCCCTGAATAAACAAAAGGTCTGATCCGTCGTCATGATCAGGGCCCTTGAAAAAATGGTTGAAGCCGACGTCATACAGGGTTGCCGCTGAGGCGAAGCTGGCAATGTGCCCGCCAAGCTCGCCGCCGCGCCGACCCGCACGCACCACCATGGCCATGGCGTTCCAGCGAATAATCGAACGAATTCGACGCTCCAGCGCACCGTCGCCAGACATCGAAGGCTGGCGATGGGGCGGTATCGAGTTGATGTAGGCCGTGGTCAGGTCAAACGGCAAATGCGCGCCTGAGCGGCGGGTCAATTCAACTAGGCGTTCGAGCAGGAAGTGAGCGCGTTCGGGACCGTCCCGATCTATCACCGCCGTCAGTGACTCAAGCCATTCCTGCGTTTCTTGTTGATCGTAATCGTCGGGATGAGGCGGCTGCTGCACCATAAAATTCTCTCCGCAGACCCTGAAGGTAGAAAAGGCCTTCTATTGTAGCGGCAGATGGTCATCGGACTGGCTGATCATTTGACCCTGCTTTTTTCTACAGATTCCTGACCCATCAAGCTTCTTTGATCAGAAAAATTCAGGATTTCTTGTAACTTTTTGGTGGTTTCCGACGTCTGAACTAGTGAACGCATGAAAAAAGCAATGATTTGGTCAATAAATCGGCCATGGAGTCAGCAAAATGAAAGTTATCTATCCGATTCTGATCACCGCAGTCTGGGCCTGTGCCACTATTGAAATCAAAGGTGTATGGTCCCCTGCGATCTCGAAACAATCTTTGGTAGAGGTGGCAGAAAAATTCGAGGCACCCAGCCCGGCATTGCTTGCGCGATTACACCACGGAATGATTCAAGATGCCTCCCCGAAGCCGGTCGCTGACAGCCGACTGAAGCAGATCAAGAAAAAAGCTCGGCAGTTTGCGCTTCCCACCATCTCGACCTCACCACAGCGCCCAGTCTGCAGCTAGAAGCACAGGCACCACTGGCCGGTCTGGCGACCGATGTCATCCACCCCATGATGTCAGCGTTCGAACAACTCCCGACTGTTGAGCGCGCCCTGGCGTTGCTCTCTCTGGGCGTCAACCACGGCAATAGCGGTCATATTGACTACTCTACGAACGGTTGCTGAGGGTGTCAGTACATGAGCCGGACGGCCAACGCCCATCAGAATCGGGCCAATCGTGACGGCTTTTCCAATCGCCCGCGCCATGGAGAAGGCGATATGCGCTGAGTCTTGGTCGGGCATGATCAGCAGGTTGGCCGAGCCATGCAGGGTTGAGTTGGGGAAGATCCGCTCGCGAATTTTCGGCTGCAAGGCCGCATCGGCGCGCATTTCTCCATCAACTTCCAGCTCAGGCGCTTGATCACGCAGCAGGCGCAGAACCTGACGCATTTTTGCGGCCTGCGAATCGGCGTGACTACCGAAGTTTGAATGAGATACCAGGGCGACTTTTGGCGTAATCCCGAACATCCGCACTTTGTCGGCCGCCATCAGGGTCAGTTCAACCAATTGCTCAGCGTTGGGATTGGGGTTGACGTGGGTATCACAGACAAAGATCGTATCGGTTTCAGTCGCCATCGCCGACAGCGCCCCAAGCGTCTTGACCTCGGGCGCCAAGCCAAGCACTTCGGTCACGTATTTCAGCTTTTTGTCGTACTGACCAACCACGCCGCAAATCAGCGCATCGGCCTCATTTCGGTACACCATAATGGCCGCGATTACCGCGTTACGGGTACGAACAATTGCTTTGGCCGAATCCGGCGTCACGCCGCGCCGCTCGGTGATGGAATGGAAGGTTTGCCAGTAGTCCTTGAATCTTGGGTCGGATTCAGGATTAACGATATCGAAATGCTCGCCGGCGCGAATGCGCAAGCCGGCCCGCTCAATGCGCATATCGACAACGCCAGGCCGACCGACCAGAATCGGCTTGGCCAGGCCGTCGTCGATAATGGTTTGCACGGCTCGGAGCACCAGTGTTTCTTCGCCTTCGGCAAAGACCACGCGCTGAGGGTTTTTACGCGCGGCATCGAACACGGGCTTCATGACTAAGCCGGTGCGGAACACGTACTGGTTCAAACGTTCACGATACGCGTCCATATCTTCAATCGGTCGCGTCGCGGCACCGGAGTCCATCGCGGCTTGAGCAACCGCCGGGGCAAGTTGGACCAACAGGCGCGGATCAAACGGCTGCGGAATCAGATAATCAGGACCAAAACGCGGCACCTCGCCGCCATAAGCTGCGGCTGAGACATCGGACGCCTCTTTGCGTGCCAGCTCGGCAATGGCGTGGACGCAGGCCATCTTCATTTCATCGTTGATACTGGTCGCGCCAACGTCTAAGGCGCCGCGGAAGATGTAGGGGAAGCACAGTACGTTATTGACCTGATTTGGAAAATCAGAACGGCCGGTCGCGATCAAGGCATCAGGTCGAGCCTGACGAGCCAGATCCGGCATGATTTCAGGGGTGGGGTTAGCCAAAGCCAGAATAATCGGCTTATCGGCCATCGCCTTGACCATTTTGGCCGTCAGTACGCCAGGCGCTGAAACGCCAAGAAACACGTCGGCATTTTCGATCACGTCGTTTAAGGTGCGAGCCTCGGTATCAACTGCATAGGTCGCTTTGCGCGGGTCCATATCGCTTTCGCGACCGGTGTAAACCACGCCCTCGCGATCGCAGACCACAATATTTTCCCGCTTCAATCCCATCGTCACCAGCAGATCAAGACAGGCCATGCCGGCCGCACCGGCACCCGAAGCCACCAGGCGAACCTCCTCTATTGATTTGTTCGAAAGCGCCAAACCGTTGATCATGGCCGCAGCGGTGATAATTGCCGTGCCGTGCTGGTCATCATGGAACACCGGAATGCCCATTTTATCTTTCAGCGCTTCTTCGACTTTGAAGCACTCCGGGGCTTTGATATCTTCTAGATTGATGCCGCCGAAGGTGGGCTCCAGGCTGGCGATGATGTCGATCAATCGGTCGGGATCACTCTCATTGATCTCGATATCGAACACGTCAATGTCAGCAAAGCGCTTGAACAACACGCCTTTGCCTTCCATGACCGGCTTGGATGCCAGCGGGCCGATATTGCCCAGGCCCAGCACGGCGGTACCGTTGGAAATGACCGCGACCAGATTTCCGCGTGCCGTGTAGTCACGGGCAGCATCCGGATTCTCGGCGATGGCCTCACTGGCCGCCGCCACCCCGGGCGAGTAGGCCAGCGCAAGATCCTTCGCCGTGGTCAACGCCTTGGTCGGCGATATCTTGATCTTCCCTGGCACTGGGTAGCGGTGATAGTCCAGCGCCTGCTCGCGGAATTTGTCGTTGTCGTCGGTCATTATCGTTGAGTCAACTCAGGACGCTTTGCCTCGGACTAGTCCAAGGCTTAAGTTTTGGAAGATTCTGGTTTCTGGTTTCTGGTTTCTGGATTTCGGAACCCGGAACCCGGAACCCGTTCTACCCGTTCTCTTCTTCCGCGTCCCACTCACCCAAGGCCGCCGCGCCATTCATTTGAGCGCGATGCAGCAAGATTTGCTGGGCCGCTTTGCGGTTGCCGGCCGGGTCCGAGGCCCAGGTCTTCAGGCACTCGGCCTGTAGCGCGCGGCCATACGAAAAGCTCAACGGCCAGGGCATGTCGCCCATTTTGTTCATCGCGTCCAGATGCTGAGTCGCTTCAACATCACCCTGCCCGCCGGATAAGAACACCACGCCAGCGCAGGCCGCCGGTACCGCGTTGAGCAAGCAGTCAACGGTCGCTGCCGCAACTTCTTCAACATCAGCCCGATCATCATTGGTGCTGCCTGAAATCACCATCGAGGCTTTGAGCACACAGCCTTCGAGCATGACGTTTTGCTCGTAGAGATGCTGGAACAGCGACTTCAAGGTGGCCTCGGTGACATCAAATGACGTTTCCAGGTCGTGGTCACCGTCCATCAAAACTTCCGGCTCAACAATGGGGACCAGACCAGCTTCCTGACACAGGGCTGCGTAGCGCGCCAGTGCGTGAGCGTTGGCGTCGATGCAGGCACGCGAGGGGATTTCATCGCCGATAGTAATGACGGCGCGCCACTTGCAGAATTTCGCGCCCAGCTCGACGTACTCAGCGAGACGCTCGCGCAGTCCATCCAGGCCTTCAGTGATTTTTTCACCCTCAAAACCGGCCATGTCCTTGGCTCCGGCATCGACTTTGATGCCCGGCAAGATACCGGCTTGTTCCATCACTTTGACCAGCGGCGTGCCGTCCGGCATGTTCTGGCGAATGGTCTCGTCAAATAAAATGGCCCCGGAAATGAACTGACCCAAATCCGGCGTAGAAAGCATCATCGAGCGGTAGTCGAGGCGATTGGCCTCGGTGCTCTCGATGTTGACGCTGTCAAAGCGCTTCTTGATCGTTCCGGACGATTCATCAATCGCAAGAATGCCCTTACCCGGGGCCACCATGGCCTGGGCAGTGTCTACCAGTTGTTCAAGTCGGTCAGTCATGTTGCTGTGTTCTCCAAGGCTTGGGGTGTTTTGAATAATTCTCTATTGTAGCGAGCTTGGGTGGGGAGGGGGAAGCGGGGAGACGGTTAAACGGGAGACGGGGAGACGGGGAGACGGAAGACGGGGTTCAGGGTTCAGGGTTCAGGGTTCAGGGTTCAGGGTTCAGGGTTCAGGGTTCAGGGTTCAGGGTTCCGTTTTTCGTTTTCCGT
>JGI12109J20283_10337295_pt1 | contig 20250 bp, 20 predicted proteins | sample ElkSlonscriptome_12_FD_20283 | JGI IMG/M metagenome (IMG submission 20283)
TTTCTCCCGCCATTCCTGCTGGCGCTCATATTCGCGTAGTTCCTCGGGAGACATGGCGCTCTGCAAGCCCTTAGGCCTTGCTCTTCTCAGCGTCTTCGCGCGCGCTTTTCTGTGCCGCCTCGGTCTTCTCTTTCTCCGCCGCCGCTTTCAATTGCGGGTGGCGCGAATAGAGATATTTCTGCTGCGCCAGCGTCAACACATTCGAGGTAACCCAGTACAGCAGCAATCCTGCCGCAAACGGCGCCATCACGAACATCAGGAACCACGGCATCAGATTGAAAATCTGTTGCTGCATCGGATCCATTGCCGAAGGGTTCAGCTTGAAGGTGAGCCACATCGTGATGCCCAGCAGCACAGCCAGCACACCAATGCCGAAAAGCGTTCCGGCCACCTGGAAATCCAGCAATCCAAAGGCGTTGAGGAAGGTAGCCGGATCAGGCGCGGTAAGATCGCTGATATACAGGAACGGTTCGTGCCGCATTTCTATGGAAAGGATCAGAACCTTGTAAAGCGCGAAGAAGATCGGGATTTGCAGCACAAGCGGCAGGCATCCGGCCAACGGGTTGACCTTTTCCTCCTTGTACAGCTTCATGATCTCTTGCTGCTGCTTTTGCTTGTCTTCCTTATGGCGCTCCTGGATCGCTTTCATCTTGGGCTGCACCGCCTTCATCGCGGCCATCGAGGAAAACTGCTTTTGTGCGATGGGGAACATGAGCCCGCGAATAAGCAACGTCATACAGATGATCGCCACGCCAAAATTGCCGATCAGGCCGTTAAGCGTGCGCAGCAGCCACAAGAGCGGCTTTTCGATGATCTCGAACCAGCCCCAGCTGATTGCCTTGCCGAACTGGGCAATGCCGGCATCCTCATATTTATCAAGAATTACGCTGTCTTTGGCCCCTGCGTAAAGCTGGGTGGACTGCGACAGGGTTGCGCCCGCGGCCAGCGTTTGCGCGGGATACAGAATGTCAGCCCGGTAAAGATCACTGCCAAGCGCGCGAAAACCTGCTTTTTCCGCGCCCTGATCGGGCAACAGTGCGCCCAGCCAGTATCGATCTGAGAAGCCGAGCCAGTCAGGCGAACCGGCCGGCGACCATGTTCCGAGCTCTGCAAGCTCTTCATATGAGTGCGGATCGTTGAGCACATCGTCAAACACGCCGACAGGTCCGGCATGGCTCAGGAATTCGTCCGGGGTTGCATTTACGCCGGGAATTGCACTGCGGTTGATCAATGCGAAAGGCTGGATGATCGCTGCGCTGTCAGAAGCGTTGGCTACGCTTTGCTCGGCGGTGATCATGTAATTGTCATCCACGCTAAGCTGGATTGTGAAAATCAGATCACCTTCGCTGCGCGATAATGTTACGGGCGTCTCAGGCGTCAGCTTTTCGCCATCGGCTTCCCAAAGCGCGGTTGAGGCGCTGCGCTTGCCTCCCGCCAAGAAGCCGAATTCCGCGTAATATTGCGCTGGCGTACGCTCTGGCGCAAACAAGCGTACGGGGCCTGAATCGTCCTTGGTTGTCTCGCGGTAATTCTTGAGGACAATATCATCAATGCGCGCGCCTTTGAGATTGATCGAGCCTGCAATGCGCGGCGCATCAATCACCACCCTGCCGGGATCAGCGAGCGCCGCCGACAGATCAACCGGCCCACCCTCAGGCGCCGCGCCATCCAGGTCGCCGGCGACAACGCTGGTGCCTGCAACCGTGCCCGCCCCTTCAGCGCCCACAGTATCAATCGGGGCTCCGGGCCCGGCGCCCGCTTCGGCAGCATTTTCAACCGGTGTATCGGGCTGCGGGTAGAAATACCCCATGCCCACATCCCAGCCCAGGATCAGCAGGCCCGAAAGTATGAAGGCCAAGAGCAGATTGCGCGAATTGTCCAAAACGTGTCGATCCCTGACGATTTGTTGTGCTTCGATGGCGGTTAGATAAGCGGTGCTGGAAGATTTTCCCAGTCCTATGGCACCGGGTCATGCCCATGCCCGCCCCATGGATGGCAGCGCCCTAGCCGCTTTATTGCAAGCCATCCACCCTTGAGCGCGCCGTATTTGGTGAGCGCTTCGATTGCGTACTGGCTGCACGATGGCGAATAACGGCATGTGGGCGGCAAAATAAGCGAGGGGCCAAGCTGCCATCCGCGCGCGATCCATATGAGGATATACTTCACGGGCGCGGTGCCTCTTTAGTCTTCCTGTTGCGGGGGCGAGATTTTCGTGAATGGCCTCGGGGCGCATCGCCCTTACCCTGCTGGGCGCGGGCAAGAGCCCGGTCAAGCTCGCTCGCCATGGTGTGAAAATCGCGTTCCACCCCGCCCGCGCGCCCGATGAGGACGTGATCGTGATCATTGAGGCCGCGCTCTGGCAAAGCGCTGCGCAAAAGCTCGCGAAAACGCCGTTTCATGCGATTGCGCACCACCGCATTACCGATCTTCTTGGTCACCGTTACGCCCATGCGCTTGCCCAATCCTTTATTGGGTAGGGTAAGCAAAACAAAGCCGGGCTTGGCATTGCGTAGCCCCCGGTTGGCGGCAACGAAATCTGCCCGCTTCGTGAGCATTTTCGGGCCAGACGAAGGCGGCATCGTGAAAGTCATCTGCGCAGGGGTCATGGATAGCTGATAAGGCAAACGGGCCCCCAAAGGGAGCCCGTGCGCGCCGCCGGCTAAAACAGGGCGGCAGAATGGCATGTGCATGACCGGTTTAAAGCCGGTACGCAAAGTGGCAGCCTCGTAATTGACCGCCAGATGCGTCAGGCAGTCAGCTTCTTGCGGCCGCGACGACGGCGGGCACGCAAAAGCTTGCGACCGCCCACGGTTGCCTTGCGGGCAAAAAAGCCATGGCGACGTTTGCGCACGAGATTGCTGGGCTGGAAGGTCCGCTTCATTTTATCCTCGAATGGTCTGGTCAGGCTCGAGAGCGCAGCGCTGCGATCGCGCTGCCTTTATCTTACCCGGGAAAACTCAAACTTGGTCGCGCCTTAAGACATAGCCCGGCAACGACTTTGTTCACATCAGGCGCGCGCCTATGGGAAACATGGCAGCGAGTCAAGAAATGCTTGAACCCCAAATGTCCCCCACACCCGCTCGAAGTCCAGCCAGAGTGATACCGTCCAGATTGGCATAACCGATCATCGGAGCCGGAGAAACCATAGAGGGGGCGGGCGCAAACAGGCCTGCACACAGCGGCGCAGGCTTAAGCTGAAGCGGCTGCGCTGTGACGGCCCGCGGAACAATTACCTCCAGCGTTTTGCGTTGCAGCGCACGCGCTTCGGGGCGCGACCAGTAGCGCATCTCGGCTGCACCCAGCCACTTGGCGCTGGCGTGCGGCACCGAATTTGTCATGGCATAAAAGGCGCGGGCTTTGTCTTCGCTCATGCCCATCTCGCGATAGTAATCGAGATAGAGCCGATTGGCCGGGGCATCGGGAGTAAAGTCGCCCGGCTCGCGCCCGTAATTGTCCATCCATGCATGCACCGCAAACTGGGCACCTTGATCGATGGTGCGTTCCTTTCCGGCCAGGAACAGCTCTACCGCGCCCGAGCGCACAGATCCGCCACGCGGCACGTGCGTTGCGATCCCGGCCGCGCGCAGGCGGCGACCCACAGCGAGATTGGCAATATCGTTGCTCGTGCCGGGCGCCTCGATCATTTCCAGCCGCTCAAGTGCAGGAAAATCGCTCAGCATTGCATCGAAATAATGCGGGCTTGCGCTATCGGTAGAGCCGACAAGCGCTGCGCGGCGCGCATCGATTACGAGGAACGGCCCGTATTGCGCGATCGCTTGCGGAATTGCGGGAGCAGAAACGGGGACGGCGAAACGCGCTGCGTATGCGGAGGCGGCGCCTGTAAAAGCGTGCGAAGGCATTCGAGCTGCCGTCGGGGTCCGCGCGCCTGATTGCACCACGGGCACTTTGTCCGCGCGAGCGCGGTCCATAGCGCCTTCTTCTTCCACCCTCACCCAGCGCTGCGTTGCAGGATCCCATTCTTCAACCCAGCTGATAGACCGCGCTGCGGAGACATCTTGCGCCGCTGCCGGCGCGACTGCCACAAACAGGTTGAAAGCAAGAATTTGCAGGCAAAGGCCCAAAGCGGGAATAAGAGCGGCTGTTTTTTGCATGCAGGTATAGTTGCCTGCTTGCGGTGAGCAATTCGCAAAGGTTTATACTTGCAAAACTCTTTCGTAGCCGCGCTTAAATACTCGACAAGTTTCTATTAACTCTGCAGTATCCCACTTCGGAAATAGAGCCGGGCTGCCCGGCTGGACGGGGATTTGTGGGGCATGGTCGCGCTCGTACGGACGGTCGCTTATCTGGGACTTGAGGCCAAACCGGTCGAGGTGCAATGCCAGGTGGCAAGCGGATTGCCGCGTTTCTCGATTGTCGGCCTGCCCGATAAAGCGGTGAGCGAAAGCCGGGAAAGAGTGCAGGCTGCGCTGGCCGCCATGGGTTTGGCGCTTCCGCCCAAGCGCATCACAATAAATCTGTCACCCGCGGACCTGCCCAAGGATGGGTCGCATTTCGATCTCCCCATTGCGCTTGCCCTGCTGGCGGCCATGGGCGTTACCGATGCCGAGCAATTGGGAGACTGGATTGCGGTGGGCGAACTTTCGCTCGATGGCCGCGTGGTTGCCTCTCCCGGCGTGCTGATTGCGGCGCTTCATGCGAGCGAAGCTGAATGTGGATTGATCTGCCCCGCCCAGCAAGGATCAGAAGCCAAATGGGCAAGCGGCGTTCCCGTGCTCGCCCCGCGCGATCTGACCGGGTTGCTTGCCCATCTTAAGGGCAACAGCGTATTGCCCGAGCCGTCGAGGGGAGAGGTCCTTGACGTGCCGCCAGCCACCGATTTGCGACAGGTCAAGGGGCAAGAGACGGCCAAGCGCGCGCTGGAAATTGCAGCGGCCGGGGGACACAATCTGCTGATGGTGGGCCCGCCCGGATCGGGCAAAAGCCTGCTCGCTTCATGCTTGCCCGGCATCCTTCCAGAACTTACACCGGGTGAAGCGCTTGAGGTTTCGATGGTGCAATCGGTTGCCGGATTGCTCGAAGCAGGCCGCATCAGCCGTGCCCGCCCGTTTCGCGCCCCGCACCATTCGGCCAGCATGGCCGCGCTTACTGGAGGCGGTTTGAAAGTGCGCCCGGGCGAAGTCAGTCTTGCCCATCTGGGCGTCCTCTTTCTTGACGAGCTTCCCGAATTCCAGCGCCAGGTGCTCGATTCGCTGCGCCAGCCGCTTGAGACAGGACAAGTGGATGTGGCGCGCGCCAATGCACATGTGAGCTTTCCTGCCAATGTACAACTGGTTGCAGCGATGAACCCGTGCCGGTGCGGCCATGCAGGCGATGCGCATCAAATCTGCTCGCGCCATCCGCGCTGTGTGGGGGAATATCAGGGCAAACTTTCGGGGCCATTGCTCGACCGGATCGATCTGCATGTTGAAGTGGGAGCGGTGAGCGCGCTCGATCTTTCCCAGCCGCCGCCTTCAGAGGGTAGCGCTGATGTGGCCCAGCGCGTGGCGCAAGCACGGGCGATCAGCGGCACAAGAGGCGTGCGCGCCAATGCCGATTTGCAGGGCGAGATACTCGAAACCAGCGCTGCGCCCGATGAAGAAGGCCGCGCGCTGCTGATGAAAGCGGCAGAGAAATTGCGGCTTACCGCGCGCAGTTACACCCGTGTGCTTCGCGTTTCCCGCACAATTGCAGACCTTGCAGGGGCACAGCAGGTCAGGCGCGCGCATGTGGCAGAGGCGCTCAGTTATCGCCAGTTCATCGGGATGCGATAGCGACGGGAAACCTCTGCAAGCCAAATCGTTGATCGAATTGGCCCCACAAACTTTGCCCGCGACGGCAATCGTCCCCTCAACGCGCCCGAAAGTCCGCCGCATCTTGTCTTACGCAACGCAAGCACCTGCAACTAGGCCCGCAACCGGCCTTGATGGCTCCGGCGACGACGGAAAACTGTCTGCGGTGCGGCAGCGTTTCCTTGGGGTTGCCGCCACGATCCTTGCGGAACTTTTCATCATCGCCCTGCTGCTCACTCTCGGCTGGAATGTAAGCGGAGGAGACCCTGACTCCAGCGTTGTGACAACCTTCGAGGCGACGAGTGTTTCGCCAGACCCGCCCTCGCCCAAGGAGCAGGAAGCGCAAGAGAAACAAGCACCGGCCGCGCCAGAGCCTGAGCCTGAAACGCAGCCACCCCAGCCCCAACCCGATGCCGTGCCAGAGCCGCAGCTTCCCGCCCCGCCAGAGCCGCCAGCGCTGCAAATGCCAAACCCTTTGCCCTCGCCCGCACCAGCGCCTGCGCCGAGCCCCGCGCCGCGCAAATCGCCCGAAACAGCGGCGCCAAAGCAGGTGTACGGCCCGCCTGATACCGGTTCGACTGTGTCCTCGATGGATTCGCAGCGCGTGGGCACCGCGCCGAACGGCGAGCCGATGTATGCAGCCCGCTGGTATCGCCGGCCCACCCGTCAGGAGCTTACGGGCTACCTGTCCACCGCCCGCGCCCCGTCAAGCGCGCTCATCGTCTGCCGCACTGTGCCCGACTTCTATGTCGAGGATTGCGAATTGCTGAGCGAAACCCCGCCAGGGTCGCAAATCGGCAGAGCCGTGATGGCCGCGACCTGGCAGTTCCGCGTGCGCCCGGCGATTGTGGGAGGGCGATCTCAAGTCGGCTCGTGGGTGCGGATCAGGATTGATTATACCCGCACGGTTCAGCGCTAGCCCGCGAAACTGCGCACCACGCGCACAAAATCCTCTCCGTAAGTTTCCAGCTTCTTTGCCCCGATACCGGGCAGCTCGCTCATCGCATCGATATCCGTTGGGCGATGCGCGGCCATGTCTCTGAGCACACTGTCATGGAAGATGATGTAGGCGGGGATGCCGTTCGCCTTGGCAAGCTCGGCGCGGCGGGCGCGCAGCGCCTCGAACAGCGGATCGCCTGCCGGGTTGCTCTGCGAGTTCTTGCGACGGCGCCGTTTCCTGGGCGGCGGCTGCGCGATGTTCACAGCGCGCTCACCCTTCAGAATGCTGCGCGCCTCGGGGCCAAGCGCCAGCCCGCCATGCTGCGTTGTCACCAGCATTTCCTGCGCCATCGCTGCACGCACAACAGGCCGCAGCAAAGGCGCTTCTTCATCGTCGAGAATACCAAAGACTGAAAGCGCGTGGTGCCCGCGGTCAATCACCCGCTCATCCTCATGCCCGAGCAAGACCTTCTCAACATGCCCGATGCCGAAACTTTGCCCTGTGCGATACACTGCGGAAAGCAATTTCTGCATGATCTGGGTGACATCGAGCACTTTGGGCGGATCGAGACAAATGTCGCAATTGCCGCAGAAGTCGCCCGGATTTTCGCCAAAGTGACGCAGTAAAATGGCGCGGCGACAGCTTGATGCCTCGACCAGAGCTGCAAGCGCATTGAGGCGCGCGCGTTCACCTGCAAGCCGATCTTCATCAACGTCGCCCAGCCATTGGCGGGCGCGGGCAAAATCGCTCGCGCTCCAGAACATCTGCGCCTCAGCAGGGTCTCCATCACGGCCCGCGCGGCCTGTTTCCTGATAATAGGCTTCCACCGATTTGGGCAAAGCCGCGTGCACGACAAAGCGCACATCGGGCTTGTCGATACCCATGCCAAAAGCAATGGTGGCAACCATCACCATCTCTTCAGAGGCGACGAATTTGGCTTGCACGCGCGCGCGCTCTTCAGCCGGAAGCCCTGCATGATAAACGCCCACGGGCCGCCCGCTTCCAGCGAGCTTTTCCGCCAATTGCTCGCACCCCTTGCGGCTTCCCGCATAGACAATGCCGGCGCCTTTGGTGGCAGCGACATAATCCGCAATCTGGCGCGAGCCACCTTCGCGCGGGGTCACGCGGTAGCGGATATTTGCGCGATCAAAACCTGCAACAACCATGCCGTCTTGCGGCAAGCCCAGTTGGGCGAGGATATCGCGGCGTGTTGCCTTGTCCGCCGTTGCCGTCAGCGCGAGGCGCGGCACGTGGGCGAAATCATCGAGCAGCGGGCGCAGCGCGCGATAGTCGGGGCGAAAATCGTGGCCCCATTCTGAAACACAATGCGCCTCGTCAATGGCGAACAAAGCGATCGGCGCTTCGCTCAGAAGTGCGCGGAAACCGGGCGTGTTTGCCCGCTCTGGCGCAATGTACAGAAGATCGAGTTCGCCGGCACGAAAGGCATTGGCGGTGGCAGCATTGTTGATATCAGCACTGGTCATCGAAGCGGCTTTGATGCCCAGTTCACTCGCGGCCCTTATCTGATCGTGCATCAGCGCAATCAGCGGGGAGACGACAATGGCCGTGCCCTCACGCACCAGCGCAGGCAATTGGTAGCACAATGATTTGCCTGCCCCTGTCGGCATCAATGCCAGCGTATGTTCACCGCGCAGCACGCGGCTGACCACCGCCTCTTGTGTGCCGCGAAAGCCGGGATAGCCAAACACGCCTCGAAGCACATCCTGAACATTGCCCGCATCCGCAAGGCTGCCTGCCTCGCCGGGGGCATCTGCAGAATATGGTGAAGCGTGCATAACAGGCACAAAGGCCAGTATGCATCGGCCAGGTCAAGTGAGGTTGGGCCGGTTTCCAGTATTACCTGTCAAACACAGCGCATAATGCAGCGTTTAGTTCGAGGCAGCGCGTCTTGCCGAGGAAAGATTGATCACATCGCCTTCTTCCAGAGGCTGTGACGGCGAGGCGACCGTGCCATCCGCGCGGCGCCCAACATCGGCCTGCTTCACAAGGTTCAGACCGGTGTGATCGAGGATACGGCCATCGTGAGATAGCATGGAGACAGGGCCAACCGGCAGCCTGTCGCGTTCATCGACCAGGACTGGATCTTCGCTGATGAATTCGCTCCCGTACTTCTGCCCCCATTGGCGCAAGGCGATCATCGCGGGGAGCAGATCGAAGCCCTTTTCCGTCAGGCGGTATTCGATCTTGCGGCGATCATCAGCACAAGGCTCACGCTTAAGGATGCCGTGATCGACCAGTTTGGCCAATCGGTTTGACAGGATGTTGCGCGCAATACCGAGCTCGGAGAGAAATTCTTCGAAGTGCTTGAGACCGTTAAAGCTGGCACGAAGGATCATGAAAGACCAGCGCTCGCCCATCACCTCAAGCGCTTGCGGCAGTCCGCAATCGATCAACTCGCGCAGGGATTCTCTGACTTCGCCCATAATTCAAGGTCCTCTCAATGGCTCTAGATAGCGCAGATTTCCGCAAAAACACAATGGTGGACGTGCGGGCGAGCATGCGGGCGGTCAAACAGGCCTGCATACGCAGCAGGCGCGCTGGATGGGTCGGTGAGAAAGCTGTAACAAATTTAAGTTTTGTCTTGCAACCTAAATTGGAATCGCATAGTGGGCGAGCAGCAATTGGTTTTAATTTGAAACGTTGCATTGCACAATATGATCCCCGCACTGCACAAAAAAGGAAATGTGATGACCCTCTCCCTCACCACCGCCACCCGTCTCTCGCTTGCTGCAACCGCCGCTGTGGCGCTTGGCACGACTCTCGCCCCGGTCACGAGCACGGCTGCGGCTCCCTATTATGTCGCACAGTTCGCAGCAGCGGTAGAAGATGATAGCGCCGTTGCCGGCGGTGTCGCCTGGGCGTGCAAGGACAAATTCTGCGTTGCTGCCAAGGGTTCGGGCCGTCCGATGCGCATCTGCCGCGGCCTCGCCCGTGAATTTGGCGAAATCACCAGTTTCTCGGCTGACGGCGAAGCACTGGCAGAAGACAAACTGGCCAAGTGCAACGGAAAGTAACAATTTCAGGAAGCTGAACCAGCTTTCCCGAACGTCGCCGCCCCACTCTCTCCGGGTGTTGAAGCGACCCATTTGCCCCCGGCGCAGCGTGTCCCCTATTGCTGCGACCGGGGGTTATTTTTTGCCGAAGCCAGGCTGATCAGAGAAAGCCGCTTTGTTCCAGCTGCGCTTCAAGAGCAGCCGCATTGGTAAACAGATGGGCGTCCCATCCACGGGCGCGCGCGGCTTCGATATTGGCCGGATTATCATCCGTGAAAAACAAATCGGCCCCAAATCTATCGGTGCGCTCTTCGACGATCTCGTAGATGCGGGGGGCTGGCTTGGCCACTTTTTCGACGCCTGACACGATCACATCCTCGAACAGGTCGAAAATCGGCTGCGTCGGTCGGAACATCTGCCAGAACTCGTCACCGAAATTGGTAAGGCAGAACAGCGGAACGCGTCTCGCGGCGAGACGGTGCACCAGATCATGCGTCCCTTCAACCGGGCCGGGGACTGTCTCGTTGAACCGGGTGGCATACGCACGGATATACGCCTCATATTGAGGGTAGAGCGCGATGCGCTCTGGCACCATGTCGGCAAGCGAGCGGCCGCGATCATGCTCGAAATGCCATTCTTCTGTCACGACATTGGCGAGAAACCAGTCGAGCTCGGCCTCGTCCTCGATCAGCTTTTCAAACAGGCTGCGCAATTGCCACTGGAACAGCACACGCCCGACATCAAACACCACCGCTTTTTCCACCGCCACCACTCCTGTAACTGGTTTCAATATGGCTCAAATGGCTGCGGCCCGCACTCCTTATGGGATGCGGGCCGCTGCTATCTCGAAACCGCCTACCGAAGGCGGCGCGTCATTCAATTATCCCTGACGGGCCTTGAACCGGCGATTGGTCTTGTTGATGACATATGTGCGGCCGCGGCGACGGATCACGCGGCAATCGCGGTGGCGGTTCTTCAGCGACTTGAGGCTGTTGCGAATCTTCATCGTTAAGTCTCTCAAAAAAGCAAAGCGCGCCGGAATCAGCCCGACGCGCGGATTTGTGGGGCAGCCGATACTGGCAAACGTGCCGCGCGTCAACGCTCGTCAGCGCGTATTTGTGCGCGTTGGTGCAGCGCAGCATCAGCCGCGCAGGTCGGAGAGCTTGCGCTCCCACGCCAGCGCATGCGCGATGATGGTATCCAGGTCCGCGTGGCGCGGTTGCCACGGCAGCTCGCTGCGAATGCGCGAGGGATCCGAGATTAGCTGATCGGGATCGCCGGCGCGGCGTCCTTCGATCCGGCGATCGATCTGCCTATTGGTCACCCTGTCCACCGCATCGAGCACTTCGAGCACAGAGAAACCCCGCCCGTAGCCGCAATTCATGGTGAGCGAACGATCCGGATGCTGGATCAAAGCCTCAAGCGCGTGAACATGGGCCGCAGCCAGATCGCTTACATGGATGTAATCGCGCACGCCTGTACCATCGGGCGTATCATAATCTGTACCAAACACACTGACATGGCTGCGCTTTCCCAGCGCAGCTTCGACAGCGACCTTGATCAGATGCGTGGCCCCGGCGGTTGACTGGCCCGATCGCGCCTGAGGATCAGCCCCCGCGACATTGAAATAGCGCAGCGCGCAATAGTTCATCGCATACGCTGCCGCCGTATCGCCAAGCATCTGCTCGGTCATCAGCTTGGACCAGCCATAAGGGTTTATCGGTATCTGTGCGCTATCTTCTCGCACCGGGGAGCTTTCAGGGATGCCGTAAGTCGCCGCCGTGCTGGAAAAGATGAAGTGCCCGATACCATGCGACACTGCCGCTTCGATCAAGGCCCGGCTTTTGGCGGTGTTGTTATGGTAATATTTAAGCGGGTTCTCAACGCTTTCAGGCACCACGATCGAACCTGCAAAATGCATAATCGCGCCCGTTGCCTGCTCTGCAAAGATGCGCGCCAGTAGCCCGGCATCTTCGATATCGCCTTCATAAAAAGGAACATTATCGGGGACGGAAAAGCGAAAGCCCGTCGTCAGATTATCAATGATGGCCACCGGCCAACCGGCGTCTCTGAGCGCGAGCACCGCATGACTGCCGATATAACCGGCACCGCCGGTCACAAGAACGCTGGGTTTGGAATTCGTTGTCATGACCAAGGCCCCTAGCACCATTGCCCTGCTAAAGCGTGAAACTGCATCCAAAGCCAATAGGCTTTTGCACAAGGCCGAATACGCCTATGGTATGACTCAAGAGAGGATCCCCCCGATGAATATTGCAAGACGCCTGCTACTCGCCTCATCCGCCGCTTTCGCATTAGGTCTTTCGGCCTGCGCTGGCGGCACCTTTACCGGCCCTGTCGAGGTAACCCGCTTTGTCGCGCAAAACCCGGTCGGCCTTGGTGAAGGGACGATTGCACTGAGGTTCTCTGAAGATCTGGAGAACGAAGCCGCTCTCGATGCCTTTCGCGGCGCGGTCAGCGATGAATTGTCTCTGCTTGGCTACACTGTGATCGCCAATGAAGAAACCGCTGGCCAAATCGCCACGATCAACACCAGCCGCAGCGCGCTTGAACAAGCCCAGCGAGGCGGGCCGGTGAGTGTTGGCGTTGGCGCAGGAGGCGGAAATGTCGGCGGGTTTGGCGGAGGGCTTGGCGTGGGGATCAACCTTGGCGGAGGCGGCAGCCGGACACCGCGCGTCATCTCCGAATTGAGCGTCGCGATTATGCCCAATCAGGCGGGTGTGAACCGGCAAAATCTGTGGGAGGCGCGCGCCCAATTCCCCACAAGCATCAATTCACCCTACGCGCCTGTAGAGATCAATGCACGCACCCTTGCAGCAGCGGTTTTTCGCGATTTTCCCGGCGGTAATGGCGAAACGGTCAGCATCGAAGTTGCAGAACTGGTGGAGCAATAATGGATATTCGGATCGATGCCGCCTTTGACAGCGGCAATATCGAGGTTCTGAGCGTTGACGGGGCAAGCGCACGGCTCGCTGTTGCAAAAGACAACCAGTCTGAATTCAGGCAATGGTTCCACTTCCGCGTCGCAGGCACGCGAGGCCAGGAGCTCGAACTCAAGATCACAGGCCTCAACGACAGCGCCTATCCCGGCGGGTGGCCAGATTATAATGCGTGCGTTTCGGAAGACCGCGAATATTGGGGCCGCGCGCCCAGCAGCTTTGACGCGGATGAAGAAGGCGGCACCCTCACCATCAGATACATGCCGGCAAGCGACATCTGCTTCTTTGCGTATTTCGCGCCCTATTCGATGGAACGGCACTACGATCTTCTGGCCGAGGCAGCCTCAGCGACAGGCGTGGACCTGATGCCGCTGACCCGCACCCTTGATGGACGCGCGCTCGATATGCTCGAAATGGGCGAAGGCGATCTGAAAGTTTGGCTGTATGGCCGCCAGCACCCCGGCGAAACACAGGCCGAGTGGTGGATGGAAGGCGCGCTCGAATGTTTGACCGATCCTGCTGACCCTGTCGGGCGAGGATTGCGCACAGCGTGCCGTTTGCACATCGTCCCCAATTGCAATCCGGATGGGTCTGCACGCGGACATTTGCGCACCAATGCTGCGGGCACCAATCTAAACCGTGAATGGGCCGATCCCAGTGCAGAAAAGTCACCCGAAGTGTTAGCGATTCGTTCGCGCATGGATGAAACGGGCGTGGATTTCGCGATTGACGTTCACGGGGATGAAGCCATTCCTGCAAACTTCCTCGCAGGGTTTGAAGGAATTCCGAGCTGGAGTGATGAATTGGGCGAGCAATTCTATCGCTACCGGCGCATTCTTGAGCGGCGCACGCCCGATTTCCAGACGAAACTGGGCTATCCCAAGACCCCGGCAGGCCGGGCCAATCTTGGCATCAGCACCAACCAAGTCGCCGAGCGTTATGGCGCCTGCGCGATGACGCTTGAGATGCCATTCAAGGATTTGGCGGATTTCCCTGAGCCCGAACAAGGCTGGTCACCTGAACGCTGCAAAATGCTAGGGCGCGACTGCATGGCCGCGCTGCTCGAATGGATTGAGCACAAAGCCGACTAGAGCTGTTATTGCTGCAAATGCGCCGGGCCAAAAGCGTGCGGAAGCAATTCGGATAATCTTACCCGCCGCACTTCATGCGCGCCCACGCACACCACCAGTGGATCGGTCCCTCCAAGCTGCGCGATCTCGTTCAGCACTTGGCGGCAGCGACCACACGGCGTGATCGGCGCGCCATCGCCTTTGTCCAGCGGACCGGTGACGCATATTGCAATCAGGCCGCCGCGCCGCCCGTCATTCATCGCTTTCGAAACCGCATTCGTCTCAGCACACAGCGATAGGCCATAGCTCGCATTTTCGACATTGCTGCCGGTGATCACAGCGCCATCTTCAAACAAGAGAGCAGCGCCTACCTGATAATCGGAATAGGGCGCATAGGCCTGTTCACCGGCCGCGCGTGCGGCTGCGATCAGGCTTGTCTCGCGTGCTTCATCCAATCTCATCGTTGCACCACCACCCATTCAACAGGTTCAGCCAGCGCCTCGCTGACCAATTGACTGTTCGCGCTCCATAGCAGCCATGGGCGGCCTGCATAGCGAGGAGGCAGGCGATCACGCAGCAGCCACAAATCGCGGTCAAGCTTGTTCGCGATGCCGAGTTTGTGTTCAAACGCCTCGCCCAGCTTCAGGATCACCGGCTGGCCGGCGTGCATTTCTATCTGGTTGACGAGGGTGAGCACCTCGCTTGTTACCGCGGCATTGCTTACGCGGCGATCGCAACCGCTTGGCAGCCGGACCAGCTCAAGCGCAGGTGGCAGCAGATCGGGATCGCGCGCCACCATCAGCGAGAATCGCGAGGATTGGGGATCGGCGCGCTGGCAGGGATCAAAAGGCTGCACCACGCCAACCTTGAGCCCGGCCTCGCGTGCTGCGCGAAACCGCATTCGAAAACTCTGCGCGCCCGCCTCTCCCCTTGCATCCAGTTCCAGATAAACGAAGTCTGCCCCTGTCGCCTTAAGCGTTTCAAACCGCACTGCGGGCGCAGCGTTTGCAATGACGGCACCTTGTTCGGGATAGAGAGCGGGATCAGGCTTCCATGATCGCATCTCGAACCAGAACCAACCCGCATACATGAACGCGGCCAAAGCCAGAAACGCGCCAAGCTGGAACAGCCGCCGGATTACACCGGGTTTGCCCTTAGATTTCTTCTTACGTGATGTGCCTGACATATTGCGTGAATTGCCTGAAGCGGGGATCGGCCAGTATCAGCCCTTGATGTGAAGCACGCAAATCAGCGTAAAAAGCCGCCGCGCTGTGGCGAAATCGGTTTCGACCTTACCCTCCAGCCGCTCAAGCAATAATTCAGCAGCATTGTTGTGGATGCCGCGCCGGGCCATGTCGATTGTTTCGATTTCGGCCGGTGTCGCTTTGCGGATCGCCTGGTAATAGCTGTCACAGATTGCGAAATACTCGCGGATCGGACGCCGGAACCGGGCTAGGCCGATCAACAGCGTTTCGAGGATTTGCCCGTCCTCATCGCTCACATCCATCGCCAGCCGCCCGTCGCGCACACCAAGGAACAGGCGGTAAGGGCCTTTGGCGCCTTTCTCCGCGCTTTTCACTGGCTTGAAAGTGTTTTCTTCGATGAGATCGTAGATCGCCACGCGGCGCTCTTGCTCGACATCGGCATTGCGCCAAAGGATCGTCGTTTCATCAAGCGCGATGTGCGCGATGCGTTGCGTGGCCGCGGGGGAATCAGACGGGACTAAATCCATAAGCCACGAGCCTTCGCAGATTGGAGGGGGTTGCTTCAAGCATTTCGAATCAGCGCGATCAGATTTCGCACCTTCCCCGCTATCCACAGCGCAAGGCAGCTTGTGCAAAATAATTCGCGTGCGTGCCCCCTTGATAAGACCGTGTGAATGGCTCCATCAAGGCCGGATGGATGAACCAGACACACTCTTTTTCCCAAGCGATGACACCGCGGGCGCAACCGGCACGGGCCGCAAACTCCCCTTCAATCTGGAGGCCGAGGCGGCGTTTCTAGGCGCCGTTTTGATCGACAATCGCGTGATCGAGGAATTGCGCACACCGATCCGTTCGCAGCATTTCTTTGAACCGTTGCACCAGCGCATCTACGAAAAGATCCTGAAGACAGTAGATCGCAACGCCACCGCCTCGCCCGTAACCTTGCGCCCGCAATTCGAAGGCGATCCTGCGCTCGCCGAGTTGGGAGGCCCAAGTTATCTGGCAAAGCTGACTGCGAACGGATCAGGCTTGCTTGCCCCGCATGAAATTGCCCAGCAAATCTATGATCTGGCGCTTCTGCGAGAACTGGTGAGCGTAGGGCGTGGCCTGGTCGAAGGAGCGCTTGACACCTCCGATAGCGTTCAGCCGATGGAGCGCATCGCGCAGGCCGAGGCCGATCTGTTCGCTGTCGCCGAAGGCGCCGAAACGGGCAGCGAGGCCTCCAGCTTTCGCGATGCCTCCATGGCCGCAATCCAGATGGCTGAACGCGCAATGCAATCATCGGGCGGCCTGTCAGGCAAAACGAGCGGCATTCGCGTGATCGATGAAAAGACAGCAGGCTTGCACGAATCCGATCTGGTGATCCTTGCGGGCCGTCCGGGCATGGGCAAAACCTCGCTTGCCACCAACATCGCATTCAATTGCGCCGAGGAATACCTCAAATGGCAACGCGATGGCGGTGATCATTGCTATGGTGCGCCGACAGCCTTTTTCAGCCTGGAGATGAGCGCCGACCAGCTTGCAACGCGTATCCTTGCCGAGCAGGCCGAGATCAGCTCGGAAAGCCTGCGCTCCGGTAATATCAGCGCCAACGATTTTCAGAGCCTGAGCCGCGCAAGCCAGCGCCTCGCCGACCTCCCGCTCTATATTGATGATACGCCTGCGCTTACGATCGCTGCTTTGCGCAATCGGGCACGGCGTATGAAACGGCGTCATAATATCGGGCTTATCGTGGTCGATTATCTGCAATTGCTGCAGGGGTCGGGCCGGGCAAACGATAACCGGGTGAATGAAATTTCAGAAATCAGCCGCGGCCTCAAAACGCTAGCCAAAGAGCTTAGCGTGCCCGTTATTGCCCTTTCACAGCTTAGTCGTGCGGTTGAACAACGCGAAGACAAGCGCCCGATGCTCTCTGACCTGCGCGAATCGGGCTCGATCGAGCAGGACGCCGATATGGTCTGGTTTATCTACCGCGCGGATTACTATCACCTGCAGATGCAGCCGGAGAAGCCGAACATGGACGGCACGAGCTCGGCCGATCTCACCGACAAATACCGCGCCTGGGAAGAAAAGTTTGACGAGCTACGCAACCGTGCGACGCTTATCGTAGCGAAGCAGCGGCATGGGTCCACGGGCAATGTGCCGCTGCACTTCCAAAGCGAGATCACAAAGTTCTCCTCGCCCAATTGGAAGTATGATGAGGATGACTTTGGCTGAGTGAGCAGGGATCGGCGATGCGCAAATTCTTGACTCGCAGGAGCCTCACACCTAATTGCACGGCTCCTGCTTCCTCAAAATCTGCATGAAAGAGGCCCTTTAGATGGCACGCGTTACCGTTGAAGATTGCGTTGACAAGATCCCGAACCGGTTTGACCTTGTCCTGCTCGCCGCCCAGCGGGCGCGCGAAATTTCTGGTGGCAGCGAACTCACAGTTGATCGTGATCGCGACAAGAACCCGGTTGTTGCGCTGCGTGAAATCGCGGAACAAACCGTCAAACCCAAGGAATTGAACGAAGCACTGGTCACCAGCCTGCAGAAGATCCTGCCTGATGATGAAGACGATGCCGATGAGATCGGCTCGCTCAGCCAGTCAGCCGAAGCTTTGCGTATCACGGCCTCGGCGCCGACCCGCTCGACCTCAGTGGGTTCCGATTACGAAGGATAGGTTCACAAGCCAATCCTGAGGCGATGCCTCGCGCCACCATCAAAAGGCCGCCGTTTCGGCGGCCTTTTTCGTATCCTCAGGAGAAATGACAGGATTTTGACTATTCCCGGGTTGGCTTGCCTTCCCCTCAATGGGGTGCGAACAGACTATGTGTAACAGAATAGACTTTGTGTAACATAAACTTCATAATGGCCTTAATGGCCGTTGTTGATCACATCCTCGGACAGGAGAACCATGGCTTCGATTGCAATCTACAGCGTGAAAGGCGGCGTCGGGAAAACCACGTTTTCGACAAATCTCGCGTGGTGTGCAGCCACGATCTCGCGCCGCAAGACGCTGCTTTGGGATCTTGATGCTTCGAACGGCTCGGGGTTCTTGCTGGGAGTGAACCCGAAGAAAAATCGCACCGCGGATAGTGTGTTCGCGGCTGACCGGGAACCAGACAAGCTCATCAGGACAACCGATTACGACAATCTCGATCTGCTGCCGGCAGATGAGACAATCCGCACGCTTGATCGCCAGTTCGATATGATCGGCAAGAAGAAGCGGCTGGCGAAACTCACAGCAGCGCTGGAAAAGACGTATGACCGGATCGTGTTTGATTGCCCACCCGTTCTCAACGAGGTGAGCGGGCAAGTGATGCGCGCTGCCGATCTGGTGATCGTACCTCTACCCCCCTCGCCGCTCTCAACGCGCGCATTCGATCAGGTGGTTGAAGAGGTGCGCGGGGCAGGCAAAAACCATCCGCCCATCCTGCCTGTGCTGTCCATGGTCGATATGCGCCGCACGCTTCACCGCGAAGCGCGCGAGGCAAATCCGAAATGGCCCATCGTTCCCCTTGCAAGCGCGATCGAGCAATGCGCGGTCGAGCGCAAGCCTGTGGGTGCCTTCGCGCCGCGCACATTGGCCGCGCGCGCCTTTACCCAATTGTGGACGGCGATTGAGCGCAAATTGGCGAAGAAATAGAATTATGCACCCTTCAGCGCGCCCATAGCGCCGCCTGGTGAAATAGACCTACGCTTTTGCCCCGTTCCCTTTCGTGATCCTAGCTCTACAGTGGGAGGCGCCAAAAAGGGGGCGCATGCGTATGACAGAGATTGCCGAAGGATTTGGGGCCGCCATTGAAGGCTCTCTTGCCGCCAAGGCTGTTGAACCTGAAGCCGGGGAAGCGGCAGGTGCAGCGCACGGCCCCGTTGAGTGCGCGAATTGCGGTACTGTCTATTCTGGCAATTATTGCTCAAATTGCGGCCAGAAGGCACACATCCACCGCACGCTGACTGCCATCGTGCACGATCTTGTTCACGGCGTCTTGCACCTTGATGGCAAACTTTCCCACACACTGCCGCTGCTGGCTTTCAAGCCGGGCAAGCTGACACGCCGGTATATTGACGGCGAGCGTGCGAAGTTTGTTAGCCCCATGTCGATGTTTCTGTTCGGCGTGTTTGCCATGTTTGCCGTGTTCCAGATGATCGGATTGACCGCTCCGACTGATTTTGAAATTGGCAATTCCACCGCAGCCTTGCGCGCTGAAGGGCAGGCAGAGGCAGAACGGCTCAAACAGCAAATTGCCAATATGGCGCCCGATGATCCGGAACGCTCATCGCGCGAAGAAGAACTGGCGTTGTTGCAGAATCTCGGAGGCGACGCGCCTCAGCCATCATCTGCCGGCACAGATGGCAAGGAAGAGCCTTTACGGCTGGGTAATGATGGGCCTTCGCTCACAATGTCTCCGACCGGGATCGACTCGATTGACAAGGGTATCGTCAAGAAATGGCGGGAGAACCCCGGCCTCATGGTGTATAAGATGCAGGCCAATGGCTATAAATTCAGCTGGCTCCTGATCCCGCTATCCATCCCGTTTGTATGGCTGATGTTTTTATGGCGGCGAAAGTTCAAGGCCTACGATCACGCCATTTTCGTGACCTATTCGCTGAGCTTCATGTCCTTGCTGTTCATCGTGGTATCAGTGTTGGCGACAAGCCTTGGTGGCGCTGGCGGTTGGGCGTTTGCTTTGCTTGTATTGGCTGCGCCATTGCACCTCTACAAGCATCTCAAATACACATACGGGCTCTCCCGTTTCTCTACCATTTGGCGGTTCGTGTTCCTGCAATTCAGCATGCTGTTCATATTGCTGCTGTTTGGCAACGCTCTTTTGGTGCTCGGCGGGTTCTGACCGTAACCACGAAAAGGGGCGCCAAGCTGTAGCCGGGCGCCCCATGATCAATCAGAGTAAGTAAGATAGAGCGAAAATCAGGCTCCTTGCGGCGCCTCGCCTCCCTCAGGGCCTTTCTTGGCACCGCCAAAGCGCTTGCCTGCCTTGGGGATCGCCGAGCCTTGAGCCGGCCGAACGACAGTGGAGCCGCTGGGCTGATCTGGCCGATCGATTGAGCCGCCATTCATCAGCGTATCGATTTCCTCGCCGCTCAGAGTTTCGTACTCAAGCAGTGCCTGTGCCAGCAAATGCAGCTTGTCTTCCTGCTCGGTGAGGATATCGGTGGCACGCTTCAGGCCTTCTTCGACGAGCCGCTTGATCTCGCTATCGATCAGCTTGTTCGTTTCAGCGCCGGCCATGGTGCGCGCGGACTGGCCCATACCAAGATAGCCTTCCTG
>JGI12109J20283_10015218_pt1 | contig 20240 bp, 16 predicted proteins | sample ElkSlonscriptome_12_FD_20283 | JGI IMG/M metagenome (IMG submission 20283)
TTGGCGGGCAGGGCGATCTCCAATCGGCGCCATTGCCAGGGTTTGCCGGACAGGCTTCCGTTCCAGACTGTTTTACCATTGTCGGAGATTCGTAACTCCTGTCCGCGCACCATTTCCGGTGAAACCGTGGTTTCCAGAACAAGGGTTCCCGCGCCGGGCAACCGGGCCACAATGTTTCCTTCCCGCTGGCGTAACCAGCGTCCCCAATCCTCGGGTTCACCCCAGCCCGTGCCGAAATCCCAGCCCGCTTCCGAAATGGAAGGAAGCGGTTCCCTGCTCACGAGGGTGCCTGCAAGATCCGCCACCGTGGTTCCCGGCCGGGTCTCTGCGGGCTGCGTCGTCATGGTGTACCGGGGCTTTCGCGGCAGAGTGGCCCGATAGGGTTCCGGCATCATGACGGCAAAATCCTCACTGGTGGTGACATCGACCCCCGATTTCCGCAGCTGCAGCACAACCCCCGCCATCACTCCCCAGAGCTCCGGATCCACGGACCGAAAATGGACACCGGCCGCCAGCTCTTCCGCAGGAAGATGCAACAGGCTATCAGCCAGACCGGCGGCGACCATGCCGCTGGGATTGGCAGGTTCGTAAACCGGATGCGGAGTTCGTACGGCCAGAACCGCGGCGACCAGTGCCAGAGCACCAAGCGCAAAGCGCTGCCTCGGCAGACGCAGCCCCCCCATCCGCAGCAGCCACCGGTAGCCCGCCAGGCCCCAGAGAGCCGAGGCCGGCACCGTCAGCCAGACCAGGAGATAGGGGAGGATCGGGCCGCGAACCTTCAGGACGGAGAACAGCCCCCAGACCATGACCACCGCTGAAGCCAGGGCTAGACGCCAGCAACGGCTCGGCTGTTTCTGCCTCAATAACCAGACGACCAGCAGTATTTCCCCCAACAGGAACAGCCAGAGAATTCCTGGATCGGCCTGGGCCCATTCCGAGTGGGCACGGGACGGGAATGTATGCGGCAGAAAACCTGTAACCGTCAGGGGAAAAGCGAGCACCCCCTGGGCTCCCATGAAGAACGCGGTGGCCGCTTCCTGGGAACCTTGCGCCGATATAATAAAGCGCGCGATCTCCAGGATATTGGCATCCCTTCCCCTGGCCAGGTCCAGAAACAGGGGCAGCCACACCAGCAGCGCCAGGGCGCTCATGACCATACGGCCCGGACGCCGAAGCGGGAAACCTCCACCCCCGGGAGCCAGACACCCCACCAGCAGCAGAAGACCGAAGAGGGGAATGTACAGCACATGGAACTGGATGAGGATGCCCCCCACCGCAAGGGCCAGCAGCCAGGACCCCATATCCCTGCGGACAAAACGGGTCATGATGACCAGGAACAGGAAGAACGGAGCCAGCGACATGTAAGGTCCCCAGGGATCCATCAGCAGCTTGGGGCTGAGGTAAAGCACAACCAGAACCCCCACCCCGGCCCCTGCCGCCAGCCCCCGAGCGGACCAGGGACGCAACCACCAAACACCCAGCCCGACACTCAGCAGATTGACGATCAAGGCCCCGAAGGATAGCCATGCCGAATCCCGCCCCCCCAGCAGATACCAGGGCAGGAGCAGATAACTGGGAGCCGGTCCGGGATGGTGGAATTCGAAGCGGCTGTACGGCCCGGTGGTGGGCCAGTGGTCGGGAAAATCCGCAATTTCCAGTTCGATGATGGCCAGGTCGTTGACGGGCACGGCGGCATGCGGCTGGTGTTGCCACCACAGGACACCGGCCAGCAGCAGAAGCAGGCCCACGCCCGCCAGGGACAGAAAATCCCGGCGGACCCCCTCGGTGGCCTGGCGCGTCCAGGTGCGAAAATTGGATCTTGGCATGTGGAATCCCCCCGATTCTCGATCTCCCTGACACAAGATCCACCAAAACCCGCCCGACCGCTTCCCTTCCTCCATACAAAAAAGGCCCGCCTCCTGGAAAGCGGGCCTTGGATCATCCGGATGCGGATCAGGATCAGATCAGCAACGGCGCAATCACCACACTGATCACGCTCATCAGCTTGATCAGGATGTTCAGGCTGGGGCCGGAGGTATCCTTGAACGGATCGCCCACGGTGTCGCCCACGACCGCGGCCTTGTGGGCTTCACTGCCCTTGCCGCCGAAGTGCCCACCTTCGATGTGCTTTTTGGCGTTGTCCCAGGCGCCGCCGGCGTTGGACTGGAACAGGGCCAGCAGCACGCCGGTGGCCGTGACGCCGGCCAGCAGGCCGCCCAGCATGGCGGTGCCACCCAGGAAGCCGACGGCCACGGGGGCCAGCACGGCGATCAGGCCGGGAAGGATCATTTCCTTGATGGCCGCGGCGGTGGAGATGTCCACGCAGCGACGGAAGTCGGCGGTGCCGGTGCCTTCCATCAGACCGGGGATCTCCTTGAACTGGCGGCGCACCTCTTCGATCATGCTGAAGGCGGCGCGGCCCACGGCGTCCATGGCGAAGCTGCTGAACAGGAACGGCAGCATGGAGCCCAGGAACAGGCCGACCAGCACGATGGGCTCGAGCAGGTTGATGCTCTCGAGCTTCACGATGTGCTGGTAGGCGCTGAACATGGCCAGGGCCGTCAGCGCGGCCGAGCCGATGGCAAAACCCTTGCCGATGGCGGCGGTGGTATTGCCCACGGCATCCAGCTTGTCGGTGCGGGAGCGCACTTCCTCGCCCAGGCCGGCCATCTCGCTGATGCCGCCGGCGTTGTCGGCGATGGGACCGTAGGCGTCCACGGCCAGCTGGATACCGGTGGTGCTCAGCATGCCCAAAGCGGCGATGCCGATGCCGTACAGCCCGGCGTACTTGAAGGCCACCAGGATGACGACGCCCAGCACGATGATGGGCAGGGCGGTGGACTTCATACCCAGGCCCAGGCCGGCGATGATGTTGGTGGCGGCGCCGGTCTCGCTCTGCTTGGCGATGCCCTGCGCGGGCCCCTTGTCCTCGGCCGTGTAGTACTCGGTGATCACGCCGATGGCGATACCGCCGGCCAGACCGAAGACCGTGGCCAGGAAGACACCCAGGGCGCCCTCGGCCAGCGTCTGGTTGATGATGAACCAGCTGACGACCACCATGATGGCCCCGGCGCCGAAGGTGCCGATGTTCAGGGCCGTCTGGGGGTTGCCGCCCTCGGGCACGCGCACGAAGAAGGTGCCGAGGATCGAGACGACGATGCCCGCCGCGGCCAGCCACAGGGGCAGCATCACGGCGTTGGTGTTGATCTCGCCCTGGGCCACCATGAAGCTGGCACCCAGAATCATGCTACCGACGATGGAGCCCACGTAGGACTCGAAGAGGTCGGCGCCCATGCCGGCCACGTCGCCCACGTTGTCGCCCACGTTGTCGGCGATGACGGCGGGGTTGCGCGGGTCATCCTCGGGGATGCCGGCCTCGACCTTGCCGACCAGGTCGGCGCCCACATCGGCGGCCTTGGTGTAAATGCCGCCACCCACGCGGGCGAACAGGGCGATACTGCTGGCGCCCAGGGAGAAACCGGAGATGACCTGCAGCAGGCGCTCCATGCCCCAGGCCTCGCCATAGACCTGAGTGTAGACGATGAACAGGAGGCTCAGTCCCAGCACGCCCAGCCCGACGACGACCATGCCCATGACGGCACCGCCGCTGAAGGCCACGGCCAGGGCGGGGTTCAGGCCCGTGCGGGCGGCCTGGGTGGTGCGCACGTTGGCCAGGGTGGCCACACGCATGCCGAAGAATCCGGCCAGGCCGGAAGCGACGGCGCCCAGAATGAAGGACACGCCGATGAGGAAGTGGCTGCTGGCCAGATTGGCGTTGCCGACGGCCAGCAGAATGGCCACGACAACCACGAACCCCGCAAGCACGGTGTATTCGCGTTTGAGGAAGGCCATGGCGCCTTCCTGGATGTGGCCGGCGATGGTTTTCATCTTCTCATCACCGGCATCCTGGCCCTTGACCCAGGAATATTTGAACGCGGCGAAAAGCAGCGCCAAAACTCCGGCGGCGGGGATGAGATAAATCACGTTGGTCCTCCTGTTTGGACTGTGATGGTGGCAGGCGAGCACCCCAAAAGGGCGCACCGACGCCGTTTCAGGCCTGCGGCCCTACGGGTCGGGATGTTAATGATCGGAAAAGAACAGACGCCCCGTGTGCCAGGGGGCGCCTGCCCGAAAGCGGGAAAAAAGTAGCAGAGTCGGCTATTTATGGCAAGCGAAACCCATTTTCAGGGTTTTCATTCCTGGGCCGCACCATCATCACCGCCCTTGCCCTCGATTTCCGTCAGCTCGATCTCAAAGCAGAGGGTGGCGTTGGGCGGGATGTTGTTGCCGCTGCCCCGATCCTGATAACCCATCTCCGGGGGAATGATCAGCCTGGCCCTGGTGCCCACCTTCATCCCCTCGATGGCCCGGTCCCAGCCCTGGATCACCTGGCGCATGCCCAGCATGAACTGGTGCGGGCGGCCGCGCGGCACGCTGGAATCGAACTGGGTGCCCTTGGCCCCGTTCTCCCACAGCCAGCCGGTGTACTCCACGCTGACGCGGTCCCCGACCTCGGCCACGGGGCCGTCGCCTTCCTCCAGGATCTCCACCTGGACCTTGGGCAGCCCCACCAGCTCCACATCGAAGAAGAGGGTGGCGTCGGGGGGGATCACCGGTGGGCGCCCCTCGGCGCCGTATGCCAGTTCCGGCTCGATCAGCAGGCTGCGCTTGCCGCCCACGGCCATGTCCGGCAGACCCTTCTCCCAGCCCTGGATGACCCAGCCGGCCCCCAGGGGGAAGTGGATGGGCGCGTTCCCCTGGTTCGAGTCGAAAACCTTGCCCTTGCCCATCTTGCCGTCTTCGTCGGCCTCCCACATATAGCCCGTGTAGTTGACGCTGACGAAGCTGGTGGCATCGGCGACTTCGCCCTGTCCCAGGCTGCTGTCCACATAGCTGAGACCCGGCTGGATTTCCTGCCACGGGTTGATGGGCTCTTCCTTCTGGCAGCCGGCCACCAGCAGGGCGCCCACGGCCAGCAGCATCATCGTCATCAATGCGATCGTGCGCATGAGTTTCCTCTCTTGGAAAGTATCGGGGTCGCGGCGTAATTTCGCATACGGAGGCGGGGATTTCAAACTCTCGTTGTTTCCCCCTTCCGCGCCGTGGCCAGGGCCAGGGCGCAGCCCAGCAGGAAGTAGAGCAGCATCTCCACCTCGTCGTCGGTCTGGAAGACCTGGAAGAAGCCCGCCACGGTGATGCCCACCTGCACCACCAGGGCTCCGGCGAAGACCCAGGCATCGGGCCCACCCCGGCGCCACTCCCGCCAGAAAAGACGGCAGGTGAAAAGGAGCAGCGTCAGGGCCGCGGCGATGCCGGGTAGCCCGGCGTTCACCCCGTGCATGAGCAGATCGTTGTGGCTGTGGGCCAGGGAATCGTAGTGGCCGGGCACCATGTGCTCACGCAGCAGGGCCGAGAAGTTGCCGGGGCCGAAACCCAGCAGCGGATGGGCCGTGAGGCCGTCCCACGAACTGCGCCACAGGTTCAGGCGGGTCAGGTGCTGCTCCAGCCGGAATATGCTCAGGAAGTGCGCACGCACGGGCCCGATGCCCATCACCACCAGCAGCGCCGCGCCTCCCGCGCCCAGGGTCCAGCGCCGGGCCGGGCCGGGATGCAACCACACCAGCGCCAGCAGTCCCGCTGCCGCGCCCACCCAGGCGCTGCGCGAGTAGTTCCAGAACAGGGCCAGGGCCATCAGCCCCAGGCCCGCCAGCAGCGGAATCCGCTCCCGCCACGGCCGCTCCAGGCGGTCCAGGACCAGCGCCCCGGTCATCAGGACCAGCATCAGGATCTGCCCCGCGTAACTCAGATGATGCCCGAAGAAACCGCTGACGGCCGTGTGCCCGAAATCCGGCCGGAAGATGCTGCGCCCCCGGATGGGATCCACCCCCAGGAAGTTCTGCGCCACGGCGTAGGCGGCCGCCAGAGCGCCCATCACCAGGGCCACCTGCAGGGCGCCGCGCACCACGGAAGGCCGGCGGCCCGCCACCAGGGGCACGGCCACCAGCAGACCCTTGATCCACAATTCTTCGGCGAACTTGGCCCAGTGCGACGGGTAGGGTGCGGCCAGGGCGGTGGCCAGGAAATAGGCCCCCACCAGGGCCAGCAGGGAGCGGGTGACCGCGCCCTCGGGCCAGACGGCGCGCCCCCTTTCCACCAGCAGAAGAACCAGCGCGGCCAGGTAGACCAGCGCCACGGCGATGGTCCCGGCGGTGACGGACACCGACACGGTCAGCGCCGGCAGCAGTAAAGGGAGAAAGCGGATGGTGTCCTGGCGGTTCATGCTCTTTCCGGGGAAACACGGCTGACCCGGCGGCCTCCGTCTTGACGCTTTGAGCCCACGCCCCCTACTATCGCCCGAGCGGTCGGCCGGTGACAAGAGGTTCCTGGGCCGTATCGCCTCGATCACCCCCATGCGGCAGGTTTCGGTATCGACAGCTCCCCCATCCTGAACTCCCTGCTGATGACCCTGGTCCTGTTGGTCCCTGTGCTGGGGCATTCCCTGTGGCCCGGCGCCGGGCGCGGCATGGCGGCTCCGCTGGCCCTGCTGGTCGCCTCCCTTGTCACTTTCCAGGCCGTGCTGCTGCTGCCGGTTTTCTGGGCCGGATCCCTGCTGCAGGAGCGCCGCTCTCCCCTGCGCGCCTTCCTGCCCTGGCTGGGGGCCGCCGTCCTGGGTCTGGGCCTGGCGTATCTCCTGTGGCCCGCCCGCACCTGGGAGCAGGGCGCCAACCTGCTGGCCCCCTTCTTCGGCTTCCGCTGGTTGCCCAATCTGCTCTGGATGCTGGTATTGTCGCTCCTGGGCGCCGCCTTCCTGCCCAGCGATTACGTCAGGCGCCTCGGTCGGCGCGGTGCCGGCGGGGGGCGTCTGGCCCTGGGCACGGGCCTGTGGCTGGTCTTGCTGGGGCTGTTGTTGCGCTTCGGGCAGGACGGCTGGGACCTGGCGGCGGGCCACCTCATCTGGACGGCCCTGGCTTTCCTGGCTGTGGGCAGCCTGCAACGGGGCACGCGGCAGCGGCGTCTTGCGCGCCCGCGCACCCTGCTGTGGCTGGGCTGGGCTGTGGTGCTGACGGGATTGTGGCTGCGACCCTTCTTCACCCCCACCGGGCCTCCACCCCTGGCCGGCCGGCTCCTGGTGCCGAGAGACATGGCCGCGGGTCCGACCCTGGATCGGGGAGTCGTCCGCCCCCGGGTCGGCGCCATCCGGTTCTATGCCGATGACGACCAGCTGCAGGCGATGCTTCAGCAGGAAGCCCGGCATCCCGCCCGGCGTCCCTTGTGGGTCCTGGCCGGTCCGCAGCCGCAAGCCCCCTGGCTGGAACCGGCGGCCGGATCTCCCCCCGTTAGCGAGCCCCGGCTACTGCCCCACCTCTATCTTTTCCATCCCGAACGTTTCCCAGCTCCTTGGGTCCTCTTTTCCAGCCTGGAACCCCGCCGGCGGGCCGGACCCTGCACCGGGCTGCACGACGACGGCGTCTGGACCAGGGAGGAATTCCGCCTGGAATACACCCTCGAAAAGACCAGCGGCGAAACCCTGGAGATCCGCCGCCGGGACTGGCGCCCCGGCCAGGCGGGCCCCCTGCTGCCGCGCATGGAGGTCCTGCTGGATGGCCGGCCCCTGGATCTGCTGCAGGATCAGAAGACCCTGACCCGCTGGGCCGTGCCCGGGGATCTGCGCGGACCGGGCGCCCATCGGCTGACGATCACCGCCCCCACCTTCGTCCCGGCGCGGGTGGTGCCCGGAGCCACGGATCGGCGCGCCCTGGGCGTGGACCTGCAGGCGATCGTCCTGCGCTGAGGCGGCGCGCTTGACCCCCCAGGGGCCCGTCCCTATCATGGCGACCGCGAAAGGAGCCGCGATGCACGGCCGCCAGGGCCTTCTCCACAATCTGAGCATCTTGACGGCCGGCCAGGTGGTTTCCCAGCTGGCCAACGTCGCGGCGTTGGTCTACCTGGCCAATACCCTGGGTGACCGCAGTTTCGGCGTGGTGCAGATCGGCGTGGCCTTCATGGGGTACGCCGTCATCATCGCCGAGTGGGGCATGTTCTCCCTGGGCATCCGCGAGGTCAGCCGCCTGGACGATCCCGCGGCCATCGGCACCTACGCCCGCCGTCACATGGGCCTGATGTCCATCCAGGCGGTGGTCGTCTTCGGGCTTGGCCTGCTCATCCTGCCCCTGCTGCCCTTCAGCCATCACGATCCGCTTGTCTTCATCCTCTACCTTGCCGCGGTCCTGCCGCAGGTCTACACCCAGAGCTGGGTCGCCGTGGGCCTGGAGCGGATGAAGTGGGTGGGCCTGGCCCGCATCGTGCGCAGCCTTTCCTACGCGGCCATGGTCTTCCTGCTGCTGCGCCTGCTGGACGGCTTCCTCGGCCAGGACGGCCGGCGCTGGGTGCCGGTGCTGATGCTGCTGTCGGTCATTTTCGGCAACCTGGTGGTGAACATCCCGCTGGCGCGCTGGTTCGGGGGCTGGATCCACCCCACTGCGCCCACCGTGGTGGAACTGAAGCGGCGCTGGCACGAGACCACCAGCATCGGGGCCAATACCATGGTGGTGCGCGTGCTGTACAACATCGACCTGATCCTGCTGGGCAGCCTGGCCAGCCCCGAGGTGGCGGGCCACTACGCCGCCGCGGCCAAGATCATGTTCGTGCTGGTGATCGCCGTGGAGGTGCTGTGGGCCGCCCTGTTGCCGCGCCTGTCGCGCCTGGCCAAGCAGAGCCGCCCCGCCTTCAGGACATCCTTCAACCTGACCTTCGGCACGGTGGCCGCATTGCTGCTGCCCATCGCCGTGGGCGGGTGGATGGTGGGCGAGGGCGTGATCGAATTGCTGTACCGCGGCAAGTTCGCCGGCGCCGGCCCCATATTCCAGGTGCTGGCCGTCAGCTACGCCTGTCTGGCCCTGGGCACCTTCCTGGGCAATACGCTGCTGGCCGAGGACCGCCAGAAATGGTATTTCTCACCACTGGTGATCAGCTCGCTGGTGGCCATCGGCGGGATCTGGTGGCTGGTGCCGCAATATGGCGGCCAGGGAGCCGCCTGGGGTATCCTCATGGCCCACGGGCTGCTGCTGGCCTGCCTGGTGGTGGTCAACCTGCGCAACTTCAACGCGCTGCTGGGCCAGACGTTGCTGGGTGTGCTGCCCGCCCTGGGCGCCATGTATCTGGTGCTGCGGGCCCTGCCCGAGGCCCACGTGCTGCTGCGCATCCCCGTGGCCGCGGTCGTCTATCTGGCCCTGGCCTTTTACCCCCTGCTGCGCCTGCGACGCCGCTCCCAGGCGCTGACGCCGGTGGTGTCCTGAAAGAGAGAGGTGCCTTGGAACTCGTCCTGCTGACCGACTACCGCGGCGCCCTGCGCCAGCGCCAGCAGATCTGGCAATCCCTGGACGTGGCCAAGCTGCGCGGCCTGCTGAAGGAAGCGGGCATCACCACCGAGGTGCACCGTTTCGAGGACGTGGCCGCCGGGGGCGTCGAACTGAGCGGCCGCATCATCCACTATACCAGCACCCAGGACGCCGGGTACCGCCCCTTCGTGGACGACATCCTCTTCCACCTGGACCGAGAGAACCAGTTGCTGCCGCGTTACGAGATCTTCCGCGCCCACGAGAACAAGGGATTCCAGGAACTGCTGCGCCGGCGGCTGGAGCTACCCGCCCTGCCGGCCGCCTACTTCGGCAACGAGAAGGGCCTGGACGGCTTCGCCGAGGACTTCACCTACCCTGTGGTCTTCAAGGCGGCCAGCGGGTTCCAGAGCACCGGCGTGCGGCTTGTGAAATCGGCGACGGAGCTGCGGGCTGTGGTGCACCGCCACAACCGGCCCGCCGACCTGATCCGCTACCGTCTGAAAGAGACCCTGAAGAAGACCGTCCTGCGCGATCGCTACCACCCCGAGATGTACCGGGACTGCGTGCACACCGGGCCCTACGTTCTCCAGGATTTTGTGCCCGGCGCGGCGGGCGACTGGAAGGTCCTGGCCTACGGCGACCATCTCTTCGTCCTGCGCCGCATGGTGCGCAAGGGCGACTTCCGGGCCAGCGGGAGCGGCCGTTTCGGTTACGAGGTGCCCCCCGATACGGTGCTGGACTGCGCCGCTGCTGTGCTGGCCAAGCTGGACGTGCCCATGGCCAGCCTGGACATCCTGGAGTTGGACGGACAGTGCCACCTGATCGAGTTCCAGGGAATTCACTTCGGCACCCTGACGGTGGACAACGCGCCCTGGCGTTTCGAGCGGCGGGGTGGCGCCTGGGCCCGCATCGAGCAGAAGGCGGATCTGGAAACGGAGCACGCCCACGCCCTGCGGCTCTACCTGGAGCGGGAGGATTCCCTTGTCCAGCCCTGACGGTTGTTTTAGGTTGCTCCCATGAAAATCCTGATCCAGAACAGCGTCTTCTTCCCCAACGTCATCGGCGGGGCGGAGCTTTCCAGCCACCTGCTGGGCATGGAACTGCGCAAGCGGGGCCTGCAGGTCGATGCCGTGGCCACCACCGGCCGCCGCGGCGCCGGCACCACCCTGCGAAAGCGGCCCACGGCCGATGAAAAGGGCACCGTCTACGAGGCCCCCTCCCACGGTTTCGCCGACATCTACGAGAACGACGGCCTACCCGCACAACCTGGTCTGTTGACGCGCGGGCTGCACCACTTCAGCTCAGTATCGTCGGGCCGCTGGCGCCATCTCATGGGCGAGGTGCTGGACGAGGTCCGGCCCGACGTGGTGCACACCAATACCATCGTCGGCATGACGCCCACCATCTGGGAGGCCGCCCACCGGCGCGGCATCCCCGTGCTGCACACCCTGCGCGACTACCACCTGCTCTGCCCGCGCACCACCCTGCTGCGCTCGGACAAGAGCGAATGCACCAGCCCGCCGGTGCCCTGCCGCATCCTGGCCTCCCTGAAGCTCCGGCAGACCCACACCGTGGACGCGGTCACGGCCCCGTCCAACTTCGTGCTGCAGCGGCACCTGCAGGCCGGGGGTTTTCGTGGCGCCCTGAGCCGGGTGGTGCCCAATGCCTGCGAAAACCTGCCGGACAACGTCCCGGACCGCCCGCTGGACGGTGCCGTGCGCGGCCTGTACCTTGGCCAGCTGGATGACCACAAGGGCGTGGGTATCCTGCTGGAGGCCCTGGAGGTCCTGCTCAAGCAGCCCGGACTGGAGAACCTGGAATTCGATATCGCCGGTTCCGGACCGGCCGAGGACAAGGTGCGGGATCTGTGCAGCCGGCATCCGCAGCGCGTGCGCTTCCATGGCGTGGTCAAGGGTGATGAGAAATTCGCCCTGCTGCGGGCGGCCGCCTTCCAGGTGGTGCCCTCGGTGTGGAACGACAACTTCCCGCGCAGCATCCTGGACGGTTTCAGCTGGGGTATCCCCGTCATCGGCAGCAACCGCGGCGGAATCCCCGAGGTCATCCGCCATGAGCAGGACGGCCTTATCATCGATCCCACCGCCGCCGCCCTGGCCCAGGCCGTCACCCGCTACGTCGAGGATGCCGGACTGCGGCAAACCCACGGCCTTTCCGCCCGCAAGCGCGGCGAGGGTTACACCCTGGACCATCAGGTGGACATGTTCCAGGAGATCTACCACACCCTCTCCACCCGGCAGGATCCGGATCATGCCTCGACAACCTGAGAGGCTGCTGCCCTGGCTGGGCGGATTCCTGATCTCGGTCAACCTGTATCTGCTGCCGTTCATGGACGACTCGCCGCGGGCCACGGACCTGGCCGGCGGTCTGCTGCTGGTCTGGCTGGTGATCGAACTGGCCCGCCACCGGCAGCCGGCCGCGCCCCTGGCCCTGGCCGGGGTGCTGGGTCTCACGCCCCTGCTGTGGCTCTTCTTCAGCGTGCTGAACGACCACGCCACCACCCTGGTCCTGGCCGCCCGCTGGCTGCTGGCCATCCCCTGGGCTTTGGCCCTGATGCGAATCCTCGGCCACGAGGATCGTCAGTCCCGCTTCGCCTGGGGGCTGATCCATGGTGGCCTGGTGGGCACCGTGGTCATCGTCCTGCAGTGGCTGGGCTTCGAGCAGATGCTGCAGATGGCGGGCCTGTCCAGCACCCATGCCGAATACCACCACTACGTGGCCCTGACGGTGCGCATTCCCGGCATGCACGGGCAGCACAACGCCAGCAGTTCGGTCGTCAGCCTGCTGGTGCCGGCGGCCTTCTACCTCTTCTACACGGGCCGTTTGCGCCTGCCGGCCCTCTCGGGCATCCTCTTCGCCCTGCTGGTGACGCTGCACCTGACCAGCACGCGCAGCCCGCTGATCGTGGCGGTGCTGACCATCGGTTTCGCCTCGGTGCTGGCCAAGCGGGTGGGGCGCAGTCTGCTGATCGCCTTTTTCCTGGTGAGCGTGCTGGTGCCCGTGGTGGCGGTGTACGGCCCGCCCGGCGGCTGGGCCCGCTGGAGGAACCTGGAGGCCCTCAACAGCAACGCCACCGAACGTCTGGACAGCACCCTGGGCGCGGCCGAGCTGTCCATCACCCACCCCTGGGGCTGGGGAGCCAAGCTGGGCCAGCGCATGCTGAGCGAGAAGACGGGCATCGGGGCCACGCACAACGCCTTCCTGCAGACCAGCCTCGTCTTCGGACTGGTCCAGGGCATGATCCTGCTGTTGGGGTTCGTGGTGCTGATACTGCGGGGTACCGGAGGGGCGGACGGTCCCTATTTCCTGCCCAGCCTGCTGGCTTTCCATACGGCCGGGCTTTTCATGTTCGAGGAACACCTGAACAACCCGACCTTCATCATCCTGGCCGCCTGGGTCATCCTGGCGGCCTTCACGGGCCGGGTCAGGACCGGAAAATCTCGTTCCGGTTCGCCATGATGTAGTCCAGACCGAAGCCCAGGACCAGCCCCCCCACGATACCCAGGAAGACCAGGATCATGGTGGCGCGCCCGGTGCGTGGTCGCACGGGTTTTTCCGAGACGAAGGTCTCGCCGATCTGCTGCAGCGAGGTCAATGATCCCAGCTGCACCTGCTTGCCGGTGATGTCGTTGCGCACCTCGGAGCGTTTCACCGGCAGGACGAAGTCCCGCTCCAGCTCCAGCTCGCCGATGCGTTTCTCGATCTCCCGCAGCTTCGATTCCACCGTGGCCTGCCGCTTGATGGTGCGGCGCTGGAATTCCAGCTCGGCCACCCCCAGCTCGAAGCGGAAGCTGTCGGCCAGGGCCATGTTCCGGTCCAGGCTGTGCTGCAGTTTCAGACGCAGCTCGCCCAGCCCCTCCAGCACATCGCCCCCGTCCAGGACGGCCTCGCGGCGGGCCCAGGCGGGGATCTGGTCCGGGCTGATCTCTTCCTTGTTCTCCACCACCGAGGCCACCACCCGATTCAGCTGCTCCAGGTTCTGCTGAAGCTCCGGGCGCTCGGCCGCCAGGTTCTCCAGCCGCCGGTTGTGCCACTCCAGGCGCTTTTCCAGCTTATCCAGCTCGATGCCCAGTTCCTGATCCAGGACGGCCACCACCGCGCTGTCGGCACGGGCCTGCTCCAGGTCCAGATTCAGGCCCACCTCCTGCTTGTCCACGGAACTGAAGCGCGTCTCCAGCACCTGGATCTGCAGGCCCAGACCCTCGCGGGTCAGCTGGATGCTGCTGGTGAAGGAATCCCCCTCGGCGTAGCCGCGGAAGATGGCGATGCTGGTGTCGATGATGGCCTGGGCCAGTTCCGGGCTCCTGGCCGTGGTCCACAGGGTGACCACCTCACCGCCGGCCAGGTTGGTCAGGCCGGTGGCGATGAACTCGGTGCGGATGACGGGCTTGAAATCCCGGTCCATGCCCAGCCGCTCGGCAAGCTCCCGCTGGTAGAGCATCTTGTCGTACCAGGTGGTGATGTCCTTCAGCTGCCACTGCCGCAGGGGAAAGCCCTCCGGCGAGTAGGCCGTGATGCCCGGCCGCACGGTGGCCGTGGCCGACCACCGCTTGGTCCCGAAGGTGCCGTAGAGCAGACCCACCACCAGCCCCAGGGCGGGCAGCCCCAGCACGATCAGGCGCCGGCGCCAGATGGTATTCAGGATGGTGACCAGGCCGAATGTTCTTTCCTCCGCCAAGGGCGTCTCCTATCAGAGTATCTTGTTCAGTTTGTCGGTGCTGTCGGCCAGGACCTTGGCGTGCAGACTACCGCCGTGCGAGTCCATGGTCACCACCGCGGGGAACCTCTCCACGCGGAACTCCCAGATGGCCTCGGGCGAGCCGAACTTCTCGGCCATGTGCACACCCTCGACCGCGATCACGCGCTCGGCCAGGACCTGGGCCGCCCCGCCGATGGCGTGCAGATAGACCGCGCCCACCTTCTGGCAGTACTCCAGGGTCTTGGGCCCCATGCCTCCTTTGCCGATGACGGCGCGGATGCCGAACTGCTCCATCAGCGGGCCCTGGTAGGGTTCTTCGCGGATGCTGGTGGTGGGGCCCGCCGCCTTGACGACGTGCTTGCCTTTTTCCTTCACGACCACGGGGCCGCAGTGGTAGATGATGCTGTCCTGCAGATCCACCGGCGGCTTGCCGCCGTCGTGCAGGTACTTGTGGACCGCGTCGCGGCCGGTGTAGATCAGGCCGGTGATCTCGACCTGGTCGCCCACCTTCAGGGCGCGGATCTTCTCTTCGGTGAACGGGGCTTCGAGCAACATGATCCGACCCTCCTAGGAATCGTACAGCCAGCGGGAAAGCTTGCCGCTTTCGGTGAGCATGATACCGTTCCGGCGGTGCGCCCAGCACATGTAGGCCACCGAAACGAAGAACGAGGCGGGCACCCGGTTGCGGTGCGTGATCTTCAGGCCCAGCAGCGAGGTCTCGCCGCCGAAACCCATGGGCCCGATGCCCAGGCCGTTGGCCTCCTTGAGAACCTGCTTCTCCAGCCTGGCCAGGCGCTTGTCCTCGTTCACGTCGTCCATGGGACGGAAGAGGGTCTCCTTGGCGGCGATGTAGCCGCTGCCCCGGTCCCCGCCGATGCACACACCCAGGATACCCGGGCCGCAGCCCTTGCCCTGGGCCTGCACCACGGCATCCAGGAGGCATTTGCGCACGCCCTCGAGGTCGCGGCCGGCGCCCAGACGCGTATCGGGCAGGCTGTACTGGGTGCTGACGTTCTCGCAGCCGCCGCCCTTGAGGATCATCTTGACCGTCAGGCTCTTGCCCCTGGCCGGGTGAAAGTGGAAACTGGGACTGCCGGGGCCCAGGTTGGTGCCGCTGTTTTCGCCGGTGATGCTGTCCACGGAGTTCTGGCGCAGATAACCCAGCCTGGTGGCCTGGACCACGGCCTTCTCGTAGGCCTTGCGGAACTTGATCTCATCCATCCACTTCGGCAGATCCGCGTAGCAGATGATGGTGCCGGTGTCCTGGCACAGGGGCTGGGACTTGTCCTTGGCCATGATGACGTTGTCCTTGATCACCTGCAGGGCGTACTGGCCGGTGGAACCCTTCTTCTCCTTGCGGAGCCCCTTCTCCACGGTCCGGACCACATCCTGGGGCAGCTGCGTGCTGGTGCGCCGGATGAGTTCCAGAAGGTGCTTTTGCAGAGTTTTCGCGTCCATGAGCACTCCTGATCAGTGGGTGGTTTGCGATGTTATGGACAGAACGGGAAGATAGTAGCCCCCGCCCGGGTTTTGGTCAAAGGTTGTTGACCCGCATGGGCTGGCGTTTCCAGTAACTCAGGCTACGCCACAGCCACTCCACCGGCCCGAACCGGAATCGTCGCAACCACCAGGGCGAAAGCCAGAGCTGGATACCCCAGATCAGCACCACGATTCCCATCTGCCCCACGCTGGGAACACTCCCGTACAACCCCAGTCCCCGGCCGTAGAAGATGAAAGTGGCCAGCAGGGTCTGCAGAAGATAGTTGGTCAGGGCCATGCGGACCACGGCAGCCAAACGGTTCGCCAGTTGCGGGCAGCGTCCCGCTCCCAGGGCCAGGAACACCAAGCCCGCGTACCCGAGGGCGATCAGCAGGCTGCCCCAGTAGCCGAACTGGCTGTCCAGGAAGAAGGCGCTGATGGGATCCCAATCCGAGGCGAACTGACGCCAAGCCCCGTACGCCGTCAGCGGGAGCCCAACCAGCAGGCCCAGCCCGATCCAGATCCGATAGACGCCTGGCCGCCCTCCCTCCAGAAGGCCCCACTTGAAGAGGGCCATGCCGATGAGCATCAGATGCATCTCCCGGACGGCCGGTGCCCGGTGCACGATCTCTTGCCACCAGTTGCCGCGCATGGCCTCCAACTCGGTGCGAATCTTATCCTGGTCCGGCTGCCAGTCTGACTGGAAGGACTCCCTCTCATCGGGAGCCCAGTAGGGAGCCGAAAACCCGGCCCCCAGATTCAACCCCGAGCCGAGGACCAGAATCACCATCCCGATGACCCACAGCCAGAACATGCGCCGGTGGTATATGCCCGCAAAGGGCCGGCCTAGTTTCTCGGCACGCCGGGCCTGCAGAACCACCACACCGTCAGGTTGAAGCCGCCCAGATCCCCGCAGGCGGTGGGAAAGAAATAGGCCTCCGGGATCATGGCGAAGGATTTGATGTTCATCAGCAGGATGCCGGTGGCTTCGTTCATCCGTTGGTTCTTCCGAATTCGATGCTGAAAAATATTGGATCTACCGTTACCCTGACGGAGAGTCCACCATCATCCCCAAGGGAGATCAACGTGAAATACCTGCTCCTGGGTGCCGGCCTCCAGGGAACGGCCATAGCCCACGATTTGTTGCACCATGCCGATGGCACCACCGATCTGATGGTCGTCGACGGCAGCCAGGATGCCCTCGACAGCCTACGGGACCGCCTGGACGATGCGCGGCTGCGCACCTCCTGTCTGGACGTGCAGGACGCGGACGCCCTGGCCCCCCACTTCGAAAAGGCCCAGGTGGCCATCAGCGCCGTCAACTACTGGTACAACGCGGGCCTGGCCGCGGGCGCGGTGGCCGGCCGCTGCCACTTTCTGGATCTGGGCGGGAACAACGATATCGTGGCCCGGGAGTTCGAACTGGACGCGGAGGCTCGCGCCGCCGGCGTGACAATCGTGCCCGACTGCGGCCTGGCGCCGGGTCTGGCGGGTATCCTGGGTTACTGGCTGGTCGATGGCCTGGCCAAGGCCGAGTGCCTGCGGCTGCGCGTGGGCGGTCTGCCAGCCAACCCGCAGCCGCCCATGAACTACAAGATCGTCTTCTCGGTGCAGGGGCTGATCAACGAATACATCGAACCGGCGGTGGTCATCCGCGACGGCCGCCTGGGCACCGTGCCCTCCCTCAGTGAACTGGAGACGCTCTTTTTTCCCGAGCCCTTCGGCGAGCTGGAAGCCTTCCAGACCAGCGGCGGCACCAGCACCCTGCCGCGCACCTTGCTGGGACGGGTCCCCTACCTGGACTACAAGACCATCCGCTACAAGGGCCACTGCGCCCAGTTCCGGCTGTTGCACGAGCTGGGCCTGACCGACAACCGGCCGCGCGAGTTCGGCGGCGGCAAGATCAGCCCGCGCGAGATGCTGGCCGCCGTCATGCAGGATAAGCTGGAGATGCCCGGCGAGGATGTGGTCCTGCTACGGGCCGTGGCCGAGGGCTGGGACACCGCAGGGCGGGCTCTGAGGCGGGCGGTGGAAATCATCGACCACCACGACAGCAAGAACGACATCTCAGCCATGATGCGCATGACGGGTTATCCCGCGGCGATCATCGCCTGGCTGCTGGCGTCCGGCGAGATCGAGGCGCCCGGATCCAGGGAGCAGGAACTGATCGTGCCGGGAGACCGCATGATCGAGCTGTTGCGCAAGCGCGGCGTCGGCATCGAAATCACCGAGAATCACCCGGCGGACCCCGTCTAGAAAGGCTCGACCATGGATGGATTATTCAACCTGGACTGGGGCCAGATTTCGTTCAACCTGACACACCTGGGTATTGCCTATATCCTGGCTCTGCCGATCGCCCTGGACAGGGACCGCGAGCAGAAGGGCGCCGGTCTGCGCACCTTTCCCCTGGTGGCCATCGCCGCCTGCGGGTACACACTGGTGGGGGTCTCGGTGCTGGATGGAAGCCAGGCGGAGAGCCGGATCCTGGAAGGCATCATCACCGGCATCGGTTTCATCGGTGGCGGGGCCATCCTGAAGAACAAGAGCGCCGTCATGGGCACCGCCACGGCGGCCAGCATCTGGAATACCGGGGTCATCGGCATAGCCGTGGCCTTTTCTCGATACGAGATCGGGCTGCTCCTGTCCCTGATCAACTTCGCCACCCTGCGCTTCATCAAGACCTTCAAGAAGGATGAGGAGCAGAGCGAGGTCAAATGAACCGCTTGCCGCACTTGAAGCTCTGGACACCGGAGCAAGGGGGGGACTCTCGTTATTTTTTTAACCCTTGAGCCGCCATTCCTCTCCCATTTCTTGACCAGCGCCCCTGTATAATCCCACAAAACGCCACTAAAGTTTGATTTAATTGCAGATATTTTTTTCTTGCTTTCCCTGAATATTTGATAATTTTTTAACAACAAACAAGGCAGGGAATTTCAATTTTCTGCCTTTTTTCTCAAAACCGTACCAGGAGCGTGGAAAGATGGATCTGGTGGTTTGTGTAGGGGAAAAGTGCCATTTGAACGGCTCGGAGCTGGTTCTCAAGAGCTTCATGGACATCATCTCCTCCGAGCAACTGACCAACGCCGTGAAGCTGAAGGCGTGTTTTTGCATTGGTGCCTGCACCGAGAACGATCTGGTTAACGTGCGGCTGGGTGACTTGACCTTCCCGGCCGACCCCACGGACCCCGCGCGGTCTTTCGCCGAGCACGTGCGACCTGTGCTCACGAAAACGGAGGGATAACATGGCCAAAGTCGTCATCGGCGCCTGGGACGACCTCGTGGTCGACAACCGGGGCAAGCGCTTTTTTGAAATCGACGAATTCACGGAGCTGGGAGACTTCCGCGAATTCGATCCCGGCAACCGCATCAAGGCCTTCCTGGGCGGGCGCGGTTTCTTCGTCTTCGATCGCGAGGTCTCCGTCATCGGGGCCATCCGCGACTACCTCATGAAGGCGGCCGAGGAGAGTTGCGGGAAGTGCACACCCTGCCGCAGCGGCACCCGCATCCTGGTGGACAAGCTGGCGGACCTGTGCGAGAACGGCCGCTGCGAACGCAAGCTGGCCGAGATACGGGAACTGGCCGAGCACATCCACTCCTCCAGTCTCTGCGGTCTGGGGCAGTCGGCCACCGTGCCCCTGCTCAAGCTGCTCGATACCTTCCCCGAGGTGATCTGCGAGGAGATCAAGAGCGGCGCCGCCACCGTGGCTCAGCCGGGCCAGTCCTACGTGACGGCCCCCTGCATCGAGGAGTGTCCCTCCAAGGTGGACGTGCCCCGCTACATCGATTACCTGAAGGACGGGCAGTTCACCCACAGCGTGGGCGTGGTGCTGCAGAAGTACCCGATGGCGGCGACCTGCGGGCGCGTCTGTGTGCGTTTCTGCGAGATGGCCTGCCGCCGGACCCAGGTGGACGAGCCGGTGGGCATCAAGGTGCTCAAGCGCTTCGTGGCCGATCAGCAGAAGTACGCCACGGACCACTGGTTCGGCCCCGAACTCATCGAAGACCCCAAGTCCCCCGACCTGAAGGTGGCCGTCATTGGCGCCGGTCCGGCCGGCATCAGCGCGGCCTACCACCTCCTGCTCATGGGCTACAAGGTCGAGGTCTTCGAGGCCATGACCGAGCCCGGCGGCATGGCCGCCGTCGGCATCCCCGAGTACCGGCTGCCCAAGGAGGAGATCCTGCGCAAGGAGGTCTCCATCATCGAGGACCTGGGCGGGACCATCCACTACAACAAGCGCATGGGCCGCGACTTCACCCTTGATACGCTCATTCAGGACGGCTTCAAGTCGGTCTTCCTGGGCGTGGGCGCGCACAAGGGCAAGGCCCTGGGCGTGCCCGGCGAGGAAGGCAGCATCCAGGGTTACATCACCGGCGTGAAGTTCCTGCTCTTCATCAACCACTACCACATCAACATGGGTGTGCAGATGGACCTGGGCGACCGCATGGTGGTCGTCGGCGGCGGCAACGTGGCCATGGACTGCGTGCGCAGCGCCCTGCGCATGGGCGTGGGCGAAGTGCACCTGGTGTACCGCCGCAGCCGCGAGGAGATGCCCGCCGATCACGAGGAGATCGAGGGCGCCGAGCGCGAGGGCGTCATCTTCCACTTCCTGACCCACCCCACCCGTCTGATCAGCAAGGACGGCAAGGTGACGGGTCTGGAACTGACGAAGATGGAACTGGGCAAGCCGGACGAGAGCGGTCGCCGCGGC
>JGI12109J20283_11172750_pt1 | contig 20210 bp, 14 predicted proteins | sample ElkSlonscriptome_12_FD_20283 | JGI IMG/M metagenome (IMG submission 20283)
GGACAACGCTATTGTCAATGGGGCCCGCTACGATTCGCCACTGATCGGCTCAGTCATGCCGGCCTGCAGTCAGGCCTTCGCAGTCAATATCCTGTTTCAGGACAGCGCTGACGATAGCGACAATGACGCCCAGCTCAATGAGAGCATTGCCAATGGTGGCATGGATCTCGGTATTGCCAATCCGGATTTTGGTGACGTCCTGGCGTGGATGTATCGGACCGATCTGGCGCCTTCCCGGACTATTGGCCACTGGCCTTCCGTTGAAGGCAGGCAGAACTTCCAGTCATACTTTATAGCCGATCGGGTCGACGCGACGACCAGTGCCTACGCAGCCGCTGGAGGCACGGGTTCGGCTCTGAGTCTGGATAAACCGGGCAAACTACTTGCCGATCTTCGCGCTTTGGTCAAGGAAGTGAATTCTGTAGCGACGACTTTCGTGGCAGCTGCCGTTCCGGTCAATGCCTTCAACCGGGCCCCTATCGAGGACAATATCTTCCTTGCTCAATTTGCGGTAGACGCGGATGGTCGGTCATCCTGGAACGGTAATCTAAAAAAATTAAAGGTCAGGGAATCTCCAGGCAATGCTGCTGGTAACTCAATCCAGCTGGTAGACGCCAACCGCTCACCCGCCCTCGCAGCCGATGGACAGATCGCCTTCAACGCTCTGACTTTCTGGACCGACTCTCAAGAGCTGGGCCCGCCCGAGGGCCGGGAGATTGAGGGCAGGGACGGGCGTTCTGTGACTCGAGGGGGAGCCGGGCAAAAAATTCCTGGATTTCTGATGTCTTCTGGAGCCCGTGTTGGCGATAACAATGGCAGTAATACCCGTGTGGTTTACACGGAAGACAGCGCCGCGAGGGCATTGATAAATCTTGGAACCCTGAACGCGAGTCTTCTTCGGTCGGATCTGGGTGCGACAACTGCCGTTGAAGCCGAGGACATCATTAAATGGATTCGGGGACAGGACGTTGATGATCTGGATGCGGATGGTGACAGCGCTGAGGCACGACGTTGGATCATGGGTCCACCCCTGCATTCCCGTCCACTCCCGATTAATTATGGGGCTCGCACAAAAGACTACAGCGACAGTAATCCGGACATCCGTATCTTCATGGGGACAGACGGTGGTTTCTTACACTCTTTTCGAAACACCCTGGGTTTGTCTGGCGATGAGTCCGGCGTTGAGGATTGGGCCTTCATGCCGCGGTCGGTTATGGACAAGATGCAGATTCTGCGCAGGAATTCACCGGTTGATGACCATCCCTACACAGTGGATGGCGCGGCGTCTGCCTATATCCTGGATGTCGGTGGAGACGGTACTATCGGTCGTGATCGTCACGGTAACCAGGCGGCCAGGGACCGGGTCTATGTCTTTTTCGGACTACGCCGGGGCGGCAGGGCATACTATGCTCTCAACGTGACCGACCCCGACAATCCACGTCTGCTCTGGACGATCGACAACACGGGAAACTTTTCGGAAATGGGTCAGACTTGGTCAAGCCCACGGGTGGGAATGGTCAAGTTTGGCGCCAGCAGCACGCCAGCACTGTTTTTCGGAGGTGGTTATGATCCGAATAAGGATAGCGGAGCGGCCGACGACGCTGAAGGTAATGCTGTCTTCGTGGTAAATGCCGAGACCGGAAGCTTAATCTGGAAAGCTACCTATGGAAGTTCAACAGGCTTTGTGTCTGCTACCGAGTACCATCACCATGGTATGGTGGATAGCATTGCCTCTGCCGTGTCCGCCGTGGATAGCAATGCGGACGGTAACATTGATCGTCTCTACGTTGGCGATACCGGTGGCACGGTGTGGCGGGTGGACCTGCCGGAAAGCAGTACAGACCAGCGGGCGTCCACCTGGTTCGTCACCGAGTTGGCCAATCTTGGCCAGGACGATGTGCATCCTGTCACCAACCGTAATGACCGGCGCTTCTACCATCGGCCCGATTTTGTGCTCGGCTCCGATGCCTATGGCGCCTTCGACGGCGTCTTGATTGGTTCCGGTGATCGCACGGACCCCCGTGGGACCGACACCGCAAACTACTTCTATCTAATTAAGGATCGCAATCTGCAGTCTGGTGCTGTGAGCGGGATTCCGTTCAACCATGAAGATTTTGGCAGGGGCGGCAATTCCAGGGGACTGACGGACATTACCCAAGACTGTATCAATGCCAATGCCTGTAGCGCCGACTTGAGCAATGGCTGGAAGCTCCAGCTTGAGGCATTGGGCGAAAAGGTGCTGGCGCCGGCGCTGACAAGCTTCGGGACTGTGTTCTTTACGAGCTATACACCGGAATTGAGCGCCGCCGGATCGAGTTTGAGCTGTCAGCCCGCCCTGGGGTCTGGCCGTATTTATGCGCTGCAGTTGAGCAATGGCGCAGCAGCGAAGAACTACGACGGCAGTGGCGGCGACCACAATCGGCTGAGCAAGAGAGACCGTTATAAGCCGCTCGCTATCGGAGGCATTCCCGCAGGAGTGGTGCCGTTCGGCGAGTTTGTTCTGACACCGGATCTGGACCTCGAACCGATTGCTGGTCGAAAATTCTGGAAGACGTTCTGGTATGAAAAGAACGTAGACAGCTTTTGAACGCTTGCCCGGCAATAACCTTCGACCCGCTTCTAGCGACACCTGGATTCAGCACCGAGTTATCCAGGACCAATTTAAGTCAGGGGCAAACGGTCTTGTCTGAAAAGATTCAAATTAGAATCAGGCGCCAGTCGGGTTATTCGCTGATTGAGTTGCTTCTTGTGGTGACCATAGTTGCTGCTCTGGCGGCGATCGCTTTGCCCAGCTATCGAGATAATGTCCTGCGCAGCAACCGCTCCGTCGCTCAAGCGGGATTGATGGAACTGGTCAATCGGCAGACTCACTTCCATCTCAACAACAAGACCTATACAGCTGACCTGAACAACTTGGGCTATCCCGCCGGTCGGGTATTTGGCCTTAACGGCAAGAGTGTCATCGTCTTAGATGACCAGCTCTCGCCAGTGGATTCGAGTGACACTAGCCGCATTTACTTGATTCAGATCGATTCTGCTGCAACCAATACATTGACGGCGTCTGCCATACCGCAACAATTCCAGGCGAATGACATCGAGTGTGGGACTTTCTCTATCGACCAAACGGGTGCGCAGACAATATCCGGCACCGGCACCATCGCTGATTGTTGGTAGAGGCTCTGCTGCACTATTCAGAGCATCCCTAATCGCAGTCGATCGCTGCGCCGCGTGCGTTTTCCCGTAGACCATCATCATCTGAATCATGCGTGAAGCGCAAACGTCCAGTGCGGCTCACTATAAGCTGTCGATGCTGCCGCGGGTCACTGTGGTGACAGAAGGTAAAATTACCGTTTTGGTAACGGGTAAAACCATTGCCGGTAAACTGCAGGTAGTTTCGGTTACGAAAAGCGCGCCAGCGCAAGGTACCTGGTGGTCGTAGTGAATTGACCCGGTGCAATAGTCGATCTGTCGTATCCAACACGTGATTGCCATTACGGTCGGTGAAAACCATTACTCCCTCATGCCATTGTCCACCACAGCTGACACCGTCCGGACTTGGACAGGCAGTGACTAGGGCAGCCGTCGTCACGGCGCTCGCACGCGCCTGGCGCAGCGCGGTTGCAATGTCCCGGATAGCTGTGGCAGCTTTCTGCTGATCCACAAGGCTGCGAAATGACGGTAGAGACATGCCTGCCATGACGCTCAGCAGGCAGAGTGTAATCAGCAGCTCGGGTGCAGTCAGGCCGCCGGATTTGTTCATCACCTGGTCCCCCATTGTCTCCAGTATTGTTAACCAGTGTAGTAGTCGGTTTCATCTAATTGAAAGTAAAGACCAAAATGAGTGATTTTCTGATCGTAGGTGCTGGCATCAACGGACTTCTGACTGCGCGCGAACTGGTGCGCAGCGGCGCCACTGTGACCTTGATTGAACGTGGAGAGCTGGCAACAGAGTCATCGTGGGCCGGTGGCGGTATCGTCTCGCCCCTCTATCCCTGGCGCTACCCAACAGCGATCACGCGATTGGCCAGTTGGGCGCAGGAGTTCTACCCGCAATTGCACACAGAGCTCATGCGCGAGACCGGGGTTGATGCCGAACTGCTTCAAGGTGGACTCCTCATGCTTGAAGCCGAAGACAGCCAGGAGGCATTGGCTTGGGCTGAAGCGAATCGACGCGCGGTGCGGGCAGTGGATAAGGAATTCATCTACCAGCAAGAAGGACAATTGGCATCAGGATTTACGCGCGGCATTTGGATGCCGACAGTGGCGCAAATCCGCAATCCGCGACTGTGCCAGGCGTTATCAGCCTGGCTGCATCGGCACAGTCAGGTTTCTGTGCTGACGAACAGGGAGGTTACACGCTTGAATTGTAGCCGGGGTCGGGTGCGTTCTGTGGAGACTGTCGATAGCAAAACCCGTCGCGAGTTGAGTATTGCCGTAAGTCAGCTTGTCATCACGGCGGGTGCCTGGGCCGGCACTGTACTCAAGCGATTGCTGCCTGATCTGGCGGTGGTGCCGGTAAAGGGGCAGATGTTGCTTTTTAAACTCCCCAGACCCGTGACTCGCAGCATCGTTCTCACCCGGGGACGGTATCTGATTCCCCGCGGTGATGGCCATCTCTTGGCAGGGAGCACGCTGGAGTTTTCGGGTTTCAATAAAAGCACGACCAGGGATGCCAAGCTCAGTCTGTTGGCATCAGCGCGCAGCCTCTTGCCGCTACTTGATGCAGTGCAACCGGTCTTGCAATGGTCTGGATTGCGACCCGGTTCCGGCGATGGACTCCCATTTATAGGACGGCTCAGCGACTGGGACAATGTGGCATTAAATGCAGGACAGTACCGGAACGGACTGGTTCTGGCGCCTGCTTCGGCGCATTTGCTCGCGGATTTGCTGCTTGGCAGGGAGCCGATCGTCGACCCTGAGCCTTACCGGCCAGACCGAGTTGTACCGATGCGAGTTGTGGACTCGGCCTAGGCCAGCGCTGGTATTGGCCTGAGCTCGAACCCTGGCAGCAACATTTATCGTACAATAACTGACTTGATTAAGGGCCGTTGTGTCCAAGCAATCCGCCCAGCATTAAGAGGCAGCAATGACGAGGAATTATCGGATAATTCTGGCCCAGCTCAATCTGCTGGTCGGGGACATCAAGGGCAATACCGATCGGGTAATCGAAAGTGCTGAAGTCGCTCTCAGCGACTACCGGGCAGACATGATTGTTTTTCCGGAACTTACCTTGACCGGTTACCCACCGGAAGATCTGCTCCTGAGGCCGAGTCTGGAATTGCGCATTGAGCGCGCCCTGAAGCGCATTCTTGACTCTATTCTGGATATAACTCTGGTTATCGGCTATCCGAGGCGTCAGGGCAGTCAACTCTATAACTCGCTTGCCGTTCTTCGCGGCGACAAGATCCTGGCGACATACGATAAACAACGCCTGCCCAGTTACCAGGTTTTCGATGAGCACCGCTATTTTGCGCCTGGTTCGAAACCCTGCCTGCTAGAACTCGCCGGCGCGAAAATGGCTTTTACTATCTGCGAGGACATGTGGGAGGCGCAAGCGGTCAGGCAGGCAAGAGAGTCAGGGGCGCAGATTCTCATTAATATTAATGCTTCGCCGTTTCATGTTGACAAGCTTCACCAGCGTCAACAGCTCCTCAGGCAGCGCAGTGAGGAGGGAGGCTTCCCGATCGTCTACGTCAATCTTGTGGGTGGTCAGGATGAACTGGTTTTTGATGGCGGATCCATGGCCGTATCGAAAGAGGGTGACTGCCGCTTTCTCGCCCCAGGCTACGAGGAGGGGCTTTACCCACTGAACCTGGAAATCTCCGAATCCGGTAACTGTGCGATCCCGCTACAGGATAAGGCTCCAGGTCTCTCTCGTGAGGCGCAGGTCTACAAGGCGCTCGTGGTGGGTGCACGGGACTATGTTGATAAAAATGGCTTTCCGGGAGTCGTGTTGGGCCTTTCTGGTGGCATCGATTCGGCTCTGACGCTGGCGATTGCAGTCGATGCGCTGGGCCAGAAGCGAGTGGAGGCGGTCATGATGCCTTTCGAATACACCTCAGAACTCAGTCTGGAAGTCGCGCAAGAGCAGGCCGATCGCCTGGGGGTAAGTTACAGGGTAATTAGCATCAATAACATCTATGCGGCCTACATGGAGGCGCTCGCCGATGAGTTTGCCGGTATGCAGGCTGACGTCAGTGAGCAAAATATTCAGGCTCGAACTCGCGGCGTAATGCTGATGGCCATCTCCAACAAGAAAAATCTGTTGGTGCTGACTACAGGGAATAAGAGTGAAATTGCCGTTGGCTACTCCACGCTCTATGGTGATATGGCGGGCGGCTTCGATATTTTGAAAGATGTGTCAAAAACGCTGGTTTATCGGCTGGCGCGTTATCGAAATGAGGAGTATGAAAGCGAGGCGACGAATGTGATTCCACTTCGGGTTATTGAACGGCCTCCGTCGGCGGAACTGGCGCCGAACCAGATTGACGAGGACAGCCTGCCGCCATACGAGCGCCTGGACCGGATTCTGGAGTTGTACGTTGAACAGGATTGCAGCGCCGCGACGATTGTTGCGAAGGGTTTTGCCGAGGATGAGGTGAAGCGAGCACTGCGGCTCGTAGACTTGAACGAGTACAAACGACGGCAAAGTCCTGTTGGCGTTCGCTTGACTCAGCGTGGGTTCGGTAGGGATCGACGCTACCCCATCACCAATGCCTGGCCTCTTGGGGAATAGCTCCAGAGCAATAGAGAGCAATAGACGACAGCCGGTGTTTTTATCGAATCAATGTTGGCTGGAAATTGTGCGGCCGAGCGCTACGGGCTTCAGGTTGACGGGGGCTGGGGTAAAATTTTATCGAGAAATTGATTGACAGCCGGCCCCTCATTGGACAGATCAATCCAGCAGGCCGAAGGTGATTATACTCCAGAAGGAGCGCCGCTCCTGCTGATTGCCCGCCTGGGCATCAATAATCTGCTGACTGCCCGAGGTGCGCGGCCGCTGCGTTGGTGCGATCGGTACATCGCTGCGGTTGTCTCCCAGTAGTCCGAAGCTCACCGTGTAGAGAAGGGAAGGGTCGGTGATTTCTGCCTGGATTTCGAAATTGCCGTCGTCGTCCAGTGAGGCGTGTTGAGGATAGTTTTCCCGCAACAGCGCCAGTGAGGTATCGGCCAAATCATTCAAACCCATGCGCAGGTAGGATTCAATCATGATGGCAACCCCATCCGCCACTGCGGGCGTACCCTGAAAATTTTCCACCACGTACTGGCCGCGCCGCAGTGCAGCAACATAGGCGCGTCGTTCCAGATAATAGTTAGCGACATGGATCTCATAGGCCGCGAGATTGTTGCGCAGAAAGACCATGCGCGCGCGCGCGTCAGCAGCGTACGGGCTGTCCGGATAGAGAGCCAGTAGCTGAGAAAAATCATTGAAAGATTCTCGCGCCCGCCCCGGATCCCGCTTGGTCTGGTCGATGGGCAAAAAACGCCCGAAAAATCCCGCGTTGTCACGAAACGAGGAGAGACCGCGCATATAGTAAGCGTAGTCGATATTCTCATTGTCCGGATGCAGGCGAATGAAGCGATCGGCCGCCGCCCTGGCAGCCTCCATGTCACCGTTGCGGAAGTAGGCATAAACTATCTCGATCTGGGCCTGGGCGGCGAAGCGGCCGAACGGGAAGCGGGATTCCAGGGCCTGATAGGTGGCGATGGCACCATTGAAATTGTTGGCGTTGAGCTGCTCCAACGCCCGCCGGTAGAACTGCTCTTCTGTCGACAGGCCAGCGAACTCGTCCTCATCACGATCTCCGAAAAGACCGCAGCCTGCGAGGGCAGCAGCGAGGATGAGGAGGACGGGGAGACGGATGAAAGCTGAATTCATTACTATTGATGCGGCAAAAAATGCTATTTAACCACAGGCCGAGGGTGAAACTGTACCCCGATTGCAGTGTGGGCGAGGGGCGGATTCCAGTATTATGGCGGTCATGTACTCAGCTCCCGACGCCGCGCCCCTTAACAACGTGACCCTGAAGGCAGAGGTTCCGTCGGATCTGGCGGGCAAACGTTTAGACCAGATTGCGGCGCAATTGTTTCCGGATTTCTCCCGTTCCCGGCTCCAGCAGTGGATTCGCCAGGGCGAATTGACCGTAAACGGCAGCCAACGAAGGCCCCGGGATCTGCTGTCTGCTGGTGATCAGCTTGCAGTGAGCGCACAGCTCATGGCAGTTGATAGCTGGCAGTCTCAGGATATGGCGCTGGATATCCTGTTCGAGGACGAGCAGCTTCTGGTTCTGAACAAAGCTGCCGCTACTGTGGTTCATCCCGCCGCCGGACACCAGGCTGGCACTCTACTCAATGGTCTGTTGCACCACTGCCCGTCGCTGGCAACCGTGCCGCGCGCCGGCATTGTACACAGGCTCGACAAGGACACCACCGGGCTCATGGTTGTCGCCAAGACTTTGTCGAGCCACACCGCCCTGGTCAGACAACTGCAGCAGCGCACTGTCTCGCGTGAGTATCAAGCGGTGGTCGTCGGTGTGATGACAGGCGGCGGCACCGTCGACGTGCCCCTGGGCCGACATCCAGTCCAACGCAAGAAACGCGCCGTGGTTGCGAATGGCCAGGAGGCGGTGTCCCACTACCGAGTGCAGAAGCGGTTCCGAGCCCACAGCCACATATGGGTCAAGCTTCAGACTGGTCGCACGCACCAGATACGAGTCCATATGGCGCATATCAGACACCCGCTGGTAGGCGATCCGCTCTATGGAGGCCGGCTTAGAATCCCAGCCGGAATTTCGCCAGCGCTGAAGGAAAGCCTGCGCAGCTTTTCCCGACAGGCCCTGCATGCGGCTCGTCTGGTCCTGGCCCATCCGCTGACCGGTGCAAAGCTGAGTTTTGAAAGCGAGCTGCCTGCGGATATGCGGACATTGCTCGCGGAAATTGGCGCTGACGCTGAAGAGGCCGAGCAGTCTTGAAGTTTCTGCGTGCGCTTGGCCCCGACTGGCCACAGAGTGATGGCGTGCGGGCGGCCTTCTTCAGTCGGATCGGTGGCCACAGTGCGGCCCCATTTGATAGCTTCAACACCGCCTCCCATGTCGGCGACAGCGACCGGGATGTGACTCGTAATCGCGACTTGCTGCTCGAGGAGCTGCCGGAAAACCTCAGCTTGCAGTGGTTAAATCAGGTGCATGGAACTACTGCGCACCGGCTACGCAACGTCATGGCTCCACTGCAAGGGGACGCTCTGGTGACTGACCAGAAGGCACTTGCCTGCTGTGTGCTGACGGCTGACTGCTTGCCGGTGTTTTGCGCCAGCGACCAGGGCGATGAGGTTGGGTTGGCCCACGCCGGCTGGCGAGGCCTGGCCGCTGGAGTGCTGGAACAGACGCTTGCGCTTATGCATACCCCGCCACATCGCCTCAGAGTCTGGCTCGGTCCGGCCATCGGCCCCTGTCATTTCGAGGTGGGTGAGGAGGTGCGCCAGGCTTTTCATCAGCTGGATGCAGGGCCAGCGACTGCAGACTGTTTCCGATCGTTGCCGGAGCCGGGGCAATACCTCGCCGATCTGTACCGGTTGGCGCGACAGCGGCTACAGGGGCTCGGTGTGGAAGAGATTTCGGGCGGCAATCACTGTACGTTCTGTGATCGCAAACGCTTTTATTCCTACCGGCGCGATGGTTCTACCGGCCGCAATCTCAGCCTGATCTACTGCTCCTGAGGCACCCCGAAATGAGTTTGATCAAAATCAACATAAGTTATAGGGATATTGAAATGAGCCGCCTGCAACCCAATTAATAGGATAAGTTAATAATTCGAAGCGCCGGACAAATAGCGATCCCGGCACTGCTGAGCGGGTAATATCATGCGCATAGACAAACTAACCAGCAAACTACAATCTGCACTTGCGGACGCCCAGTCCCTGGCTCTCGGCAAGGACCACAATCTGATAGAACCGGTACACCTTATGCTGACGCTTCTTGATCAGAAGGGCGGCTCAGTGCGGCCATTGCTGTCGCAGACCGGTTTCAACGTGGCCGAGCTGCGTCAGCAGCTGCAGCAGGCCGTCGAAACTCTTCCCCATATGCCGGAGCATGAGGGCGATATTTCCGTTTCCCCGGAACTCGGCAAACTGCTCAATCAGGCTGACAAACTGGCGCAGCGAAAAGGCGACCAGTTTATCTCCAGTGAGACCGTGTTGCTGGTGGCCATGAATGACAAAGGCAGTCTCGGTAAAATTCTAAACTCCTTCGGTGTCAGTGCCCAGGCTCTGGAGAATGCCATCAGTAATCTGCGCGGCGGCGAAAGCGTCGATGATCCTAATGCAGAAGAAAGCTGGCAGGCCCTCAACAAATACTGTGTCGACCTCACGGAGCGGGCCGAGAGCAGCGAGCTGGATCCGGTGATAGGTCGTGATTCAGAGATCCGCCGCACGATACAGGTACTGCAGCGGCGCACCAAGAATAACCCCGTTCTCATAGGCGAACCCGGTGTCGGCAAGACCGCCATTGTTGAAGGCCTGGCCCAGCGCATCATCAATGGGGAAGTGCCTGAAGGTCTCAAGGATAAAAAGATACTCGCTCTCGACATGGGTGCGTTGATTGCCGGAGCCAAATTCCGGGGTGAATTCGAGGAGCGGCTCAAGGCCGTTCTTAACGAACTCTCTAAACAGGAGGGCTCCATCATCCTCTTTATTGACGAATTGCATACGATGGTCGGCGCCGGCAAGGCGGAAGGAGCGATGGACGCGGGCAACATGCTCAAACCGGCCCTGGCTCGCGGCGAATTGCACTGTGTCGGCGCCACTACTCTCGATGAGTATCGCCAATACATCGAGAAGGACGCCGCACTGGAACGACGTTTCCAGAAGGTCCTAGTCGACGAACCCAGCGAGCAGGACACCATCGCTATTCTACGTGGACTGAAAGAACGCTACGAAGTGCATCACGGTGTGCAGATTACCGACGCCGCCATTATAGCTGCCGCGACTCTGTCTCAGCGCTATATCACAGACCGTCAGTTGCCCGACAAAGCTATCGACCTGATTGATGAGGCCGCAAGCCTTATCCGCATGGAAATCGATTCCAAACCAGAAGAAATGGACCGCCTGGAGCGCAGGCTTATACAGCTAAAGATCGAGCGGGAGGCGTTAAAGAAAGAAGACGATGCTGCCTCTAAAAAGCGGATGGAAAACCTGGTCGAAGATATCGCCGAACTGGAAAGGGAATACGCGGATTTGGAGGAAATCTGGAAGGCAGAGAAAGCCACGCTGCAGGGCACCCAGTCCATCAAGAGCAGTCTGGAGCAGGCGCGTAACGACATGGAATCGGCCCGGCGCGCGGGAGACCTGGCACGGATGTCGGAAATTCAATACGGAGTCATACCCGGCCTGGAACAGAAACTTGATGCGGCTACCGAGGCAGAGGTGGCTGAGAAGAAATTACTGCGTCACAAAGTAACCGAAGAAGAGATTGCGGATGTGGTCTCGCGCTGGACCGGTATTCCTATCAGTAAGATGCTGCAGAGCGATCGCCAGAAGCTGCTGCAAATGGAAGCGGCACTGCACAAGCGAGTTATCGGTCAGGACGAAGCTATCGCGGCTGTCGCCAATGCCGTCAGGCGCTCCCGGTCGGGCCTTTCTGACCCCAATCGTCCCAATGGCTCCTTTCTGTTTCTCGGTCCTACCGGTGTGGGTAAAACGGAACTGTGCAAGTCGCTTGCCGAATTTCTGTTCGATACGGAAGATGCCATGGTGCGCATCGATATGTCTGAATTCATGGAGCAGCATTCCGTGGCCAGGCTGATCGGAGCACCGCCTGGCTATGTCGGTTACGAAGAAGGAGGCTATCTGACTGAAGCGGTAAGGAGGCGACCCTACTCGGTGCTGCTTCTGGACGAAGTAGAGAAGGCGCATCCGGATGTATTCAATATTCTGCTGCAAGTTATGGATGACGGCCGCCTTACCGATGGCCACGGTCGCACCGTGGACTTTCGTAACACGGTAATAGTGATGACCTCTAATCTAGGCTCCGATAAGATTCAGGAAATGATGGGAGGCGATTACGTGGCCGAGGCTCAGTATGAAAGAGTGAAGAGTGTCGTGCTGGAAAGCGTGGTGAAGCATTTCTCTCCTGAGTTCGTGAACCGGATTGATGAAACAGTCGTGTTTCATCCACTGCAGTCTGAGCAGATTCGGGGCATCGCGGATATCCAGATTGGCCTGCTAAACAAGCGCCTGGCCCAGGTGGAGCTGCAGCTAAATGTCAGCGACGCCGTACTCGATCGAATCGCCAAGGCGGGTTACGACCCGGTATACGGTGCCCGCCCCTTGAAGCGAGCGATTCAAAACTCCATCGAGAATCCTCTGGCACAGCACGTATTGCAGGGAGACTATGAGGCGGGGGACAACATCGCCGTGGACCTCGACGACAATGGCGATCTCGTCTTCACCAAGACAGAAAATCTTGTGGACGCAGCAGTCGCCTGATTTTGCGCCCGCTGCTGGCACAGTAAACTCTGAGCATGCTCTGATTATTGCAGACATTCCTAAAGAGTTTTCTGTGCCGCATGAGCTGTTTTCTGGCGTCCGCATGCTGTCTGCCGATGGATTGGCTGCGTTTCTTCCAGGCCTCGCTCCTACCAGGCTTCCACGCTTCGCTCCTACCAGGCTTCCACGCTTCGCTCCTACCAGGCTTCCACGCTTCGCTCCTACCAGGCTTCGCGTTGCCTGATTTATTCAGAGGCTGCTAGTAGTTAATCGGTGCCACCGGGTAAGGCCTCGGCGCTTATCTCGAGAGCCAAGCTGTGAACGCTAGAGAGCGAGGGCCAGCACGGTGGCTGCGTCAACCACCGCGGTACCGTAAGAGCTTGACTTTTCTACCATGAGTGGGACAATCGCAGCGCTTGAGCAAGTCGTTGCGGCCATCGCCAATTCGATTTGCAGCAGTCTGATCCCGCAATACCCGGCGATCCTGCAGGCTGCTTTCAAGTGTCGGAAAACATCCAGCTTATACAACCCCATTCCACGTTACCGCGTCCGGGGTCGACAGATTTGAACAGTACTTAGGGATGGGAAACCATCATCACCGTTTAAAGCTGTCGCATCAATCAGAATATCCGAGTTTACAGCCGGCAACCCTGCCCGTTGGCCTGTGGCCGTGGCAGTTGCAGGATTCTTAGGCGACAGAGTGAGGCGTCAGCAAGTGGAACAGTTATCAGGTGGCGACATGCTGATTCGTGCACTGCACGATGAAGGCGTTGATTTGATCTTTGGTTATCCAGGCGGGGCAGTGCTGCATATCTACGATGCGCTGTTTCGACAGGATAAGGTCGAGCACATTCTCGTGCGTCATGAACAGGCAGCCACGCACATGGCTGACGGTTATGCGCGCGCAACCGGAAGGCCAGGAGTGGTGCTGGTAACCTCGGGGCCGGGTGCGACCAATGCGGTGACCGGCATTGCCACTGCCTACATGGATTCGATTCCGATGGTTGTGATCTCAGGCCAGGTTGAGAGTCGCATGATTGGCAGCGATGCGTTTCAGGAAACCGATATGGTGGGTATCTCCAGGCCGATCGTGAAGCACAGCTTCATGGTGCCCAGTGCCAAGGAGATTCCCCGTATCGTCAAGGAGGCCTTTCACCTCGCCAACACCGGCAGACCAGGACCGGTGGTTATCGACGTGCCCAAAGACGTCACCGACCCCAAGGTCAAGCTGCCCTACGAGTACCCGAAAGAAGTAAAGATGCGCTCCTATCAGGTTCCGGGCAAAGGTCATTCGGGACAGATCAGGAAAGCGGTCGAGGCTTTGCTCACAGCCAAGCGCCCAATGATCTATACCGGTGGCGGTGTCATCCAGGGAAATGGATCCGACCTGCTCACCAGGCTGACCAGGAAGCTGGGCTATCCAATCACTAACACACTGATGGGACTGGGAGCCTATCCTGCAACCGACAAGCAGTTCCTGGGCATGCTTGGAATGCATGGTACCTACGAGGCCAACATGGCGATGCACTATTGCGATGTGCTGCTGGCTATCGGCGCACGCTTTGATGATCGGGTTACCAATTCCGATACCAGCAAGTTCTGTCCAGATGCCACCATCCTCCACGTCGACATCGATCCGGCTTCGATTTCCAAAACCGTGGCAGCCGACGTTCCCATCGTTGGGTCGGTAACCGAAGTCCTGGCGGAGATGATTGTTGAGATAGGCAAAACGAAGACCAGCAAGGACGAGGAGGCTATCGAGGTCTGGTGGAAACAGATCGAGCAGTGGCGCGGCAAACAATGCCTTAAAATCGAGCCATCGCCCGCAGGAATTATCATGCCGCAGCATGCCGTGCAGGCGGTCTACGAGATCACTAAGGGGGAGGCCTACGTCTCCTCTGACGTTGGTCAGCACCAGATGTTCGCGGCGCAGCACTACCCGTTCGATTATCCGCGGCGCTGGATCAATTCCGGTGGCCTTGGCACCATGGGATTCGGTCTACCGGCGGCCATGGGCGTGCAGTTTGCTTACCCTGACGCCATCTCGGTCTGCATTACCGGCGAGGGTAGCTTCCAGATGAATCTGCAGGAATACGCCACCTGCATGCAGTATAAGTTACCCGTGAAGATCATCTGTCTGAATAATCAGGCCCTGGGGATGGTTAAGCAATGGCAGGACATGCAGTACGGAGGCCGATACTCGAACAGCACCTATGCCGAGTCTTTACCCGACTTCGCCAAACTTGCTGAGGCTTATGGGCATGTCGGCATTCGCATTGAGCGACCCGACGAGCTGCACAGCAAACTTGAAGAAGCCTTCGCGCAAAAGGACAAACTGGTTTTTGTGGACATTGCAGTGGATCCGGACGAGCACGTCTATCCTATGGCCATCAAGGGCGGGGCGATGAAGGACATGGTACTGAGCAAGACGGAGAGAACCTGATATGCGCCACATAATTTCGGTATTGATGGAAAACGAACCTGGTGCATTGTCTCGGGTCGTGGGGCTCTTCTCCCAGCGCAATTACAACATCGACTCGCTTACGGTGGCGCCTACAGAAGATATTTCGCTGTCGCGCCTGACCCTGACCACTAGTGGAGATGATGCCCGCATAGAACAGATTACCAAGCATCTTAACCGCATCGTCGACGTAGTTAAGCTGGTCGATTTGACCGAGGGCGCCCATATCGAGCGTGAACTGATGCTGATAAAGGTGAAGGCCATCGGCGCCCAGCGTGCCGAGGTAAAACGTACGGCGGATATCTTTCGGGGCCAGGTCGTAGACTTGACCGGCAGCGTCTTTACCATCCAGCTCACCGGCACTGGCAGTAAACTTGATGCCTTTATCAGCGCTCTCGGTGAAAACACGGTGCTGGAGGTGGCAAGAACGGGTGTGTCCGGTATTTCAAGAGGTGAAAAAACGCTGGCGCTCTGACGGTTGAGCTGATGGCAGGGGAAGCCATCTTTGGATTTTCCAGCCCACTTGCAGATTTCACTGGCGCCAATTTGTTATTCTTACTGCGACTGCGCCGTCGCGTCTGGCGGCAGCCGAAAGTTTAGCATCGATTTACCTGACTATCGGCTGGCCTCAGGCCCTGGCTCGCCCACCTGTTCCCCACAACCAGCCTGACCATCAAAGCAAACCGATTGTCCAAATATTAGCAGAGCTCCCTTAATGCAGACTGGTCAGGATTATCGTGATCCTTAAACTGAAATCGCTTTCTTCATAGCGGTCATGTATTTGCGCAGACGCTTGCCTACAACTTCTATTGGATGCGAGCGGATGCTCTCGTTCACCGCGATCAGTTCCTGGTTGTCGACGTTATTGCCTTTGAGCTGAAGACCCTGGCCGATCACATCGATGTCGATTCTGCTCATGAAATCAGCTAGCAGCGGCACGCATTCATGGGAGAACAGGTAGCAGCCATACTCGGCAGTGTCCGAAATTACCTTGTTCATCTCGTACAGCTTCTTACGCCCGATGAGGTTGGCAATTAGCGGCACTTCGTGCAGGGATTCGTAATAGGCCGACTCCTCGATGATGCCGCTGGCGGTCATGGTCTCAAACGCCAACTCCACGCCTGCTTTGACCATCGCCACAATGAGAATACCGTGGTCGTAATACTCCTGTTCGGAGATTTCCATATCGCCAGCTGCGGATTTTTCGAACGCAGTTTCAGCAGTGGCCTCACGCCAGGTCAGCAGCTTCTTGTCGTCGTCGGCCCAGTCTTCCATCATGCCGGAAGAGAAATCGCCGGTGATAATATCGTCCATGTGTTTCTGGAACAGCGGTGTCATGATTTCCTTGAGTTCCTCAGACAACTCGGCCGCAACCAGCTTGGCCGGATTGGACAGGCGGTCCATCATATTAGTAATGCCGCCGTGTTTCAGGCCCTCGGACACAACTTCCCAGCCGTGCTGAACTAGTTTGGCGGCATAGCCCGGATCCATGCCTTTCTCGATCATCTTGTCGTAGCAGAGAAGGGAGCCGGTCTGCAGCATGCCGCAGAGTATGGTCTGCTCGCCCATCAGATCGCTTTTCACCTCGGCGATGAACGAACTCTCGAGTACCCCCGCCCGATGTCCACCGGTGGCGGCGGCATAGGCTTTGGCGATGTCGAGACCATTGCCCGCGGGATCATTCTCGGCATGCACGGCAATAAGGGTCGGCACACCGAAGCCGCGCTTATATTCTTCCCGCACCTCGGTGCCCGGGCACTTGGGCGCAACCATAACTACGGTTAGATCGTCGCGAACCTGCATGCCTTCCTCAACAATATTGAAACCATGGGAGTAGGCCAGGCAAGCCTCTTTTTTCATCAGCGGCATCACTTGAGCGACGACTGCACTGTGCTGTTTATCCGGGGTCAAATTCAGCACCAGGTCCGCATCCGGGATTAACTCTTCATAAGTGCCGACGGAAAAGCCGTTTTCGGTGGCGTTCACGTAGGAGGGGCGCTTTTCCGAGATAGCCGATTGCCGTAATGCAAAGCTGACATCGAGGCCACTGTCGCGCATATTTAGCCCCTGGTTCAGTCCCTGGGCGCCGGCGCCGACGATGACAACTTTTTTGCCGATAAGTAGGTTGACGCCGTCCTTGAACTCGTTTCGATCCATAAAACGACACTTGCCCAATTGTTCCAACTGCAGGCGCAGGGGCAGCGTATTGAAGTAATTCATTGCTTTGCTCCAGGTTACAAAGTTGCTCGAGATTGCGGGCACGGAGTCGGACGCGAACCCCTCCAGCCCTATGGTTTCGGGTGAGGCGCGATCATATAGCATCTCCCGGTGGGCGTAAAATCCAGGAATTGGGGCCGCGTTCAGACTCCCGGCACTGTATACTACAAATTTGCCTTAAAAAACGGGAACAAGATCGGACCCATGGACAGCGCCGATGACAATGACGCGCTCGATTTGGAGCAGGAGGCGGATTCGGACAGCCTGCTGCCTATTGACGAGCACGAGGAGTATATTTCCGAGGGCGGCAGAAAAGTTCGCCTTCGGGGCATCTACCTGCTTCCCAATCTATTGACCCTAGGTGCCTTGTTTGCCGGGTTCTATGCCGTGATCGCCGGCATGCAGGGCAATTTTAACGAGGCAGGATGGGCCATTCTGGTGGCCGGACTCTGTGATGGACTGGATGGCCGCATTGCCCGATTGACCAACACTCAGAGTGCGTTTGGCGCCGAATTCGACAGCCTTTCCGACATGGTCTCTTTCGGCATGGCCCCGGCATTGATTATGTTTAACTGGGCCCTGCAACCGCTGGGGCAGGTCGGTTGGGCAGCCAGCTTCATTTATGTTTCCTGTGCGGCGTTGCGACTCGCCCGCTTCAATATTCAGCTGGGTACCGTAGACAAGCGCTTCTTTGTTGGCCTGGCTAGCCCGCTGGCCGCCGGTCTTGTGACCTTTGTGCCCTGGGTAGCCTATAAGTACGGAGTATCGGTCACGCCCCTGTCGTCCTATCTAGCCGCCTTGCTCACGGTATTCGCTGGATTGCTGATGATTTCGAATTACCGCTACTTCAGCTTCAAGGAACTGCATTTCAAGGGCACCGTGCCCTATATAGTGTTCCTGCTCGCGGTGGTTCTACTGGCAGTCATTGCTCAGAACCCCCACGAAGTTTTACTGGCTATGTGCGTCATTTACGCCGCCTCCGGCCCAGTTGGCTGGTTTTACCGGCGTCAGAGTCGTCTTCGCAGGAAGGCCAGGGCCGGTAAATCCGTCGACCGGGAGCAGACGTAATGTGCCTCAACTTCCTGGAAATCGGCGATCGTTCCTGTTAGAAGGGTAATATCTAAGCGCTCGAGCCTGTCTACTTACTATCAGGAGAAGCTCAGACCTGCGATCACGAGAAGCTCAGACCTGAATTGCCACCAGTCCTGAACCGCCACCAAAGGTGCCCCGCATGCTGATCAAGAAACCTGCTGATATTAAGTCTTCCGAGATTACCCCAGAGAGCGTCTATCGCGATCGGCGCAAGTTCATGACTGATACCGGCAAGCTACTGCTGGGCGCTTCGGTAGCAGGGATTGCCCCGGCCTTTGCCCAGGACGCGCCGCGCGGCGACCAGCTCAAGGCGAGAGCACCGGCAAACCTGGAGCGTTCAGCACCAGCCGCCTGGTGGACGGACAAATTCGACAACATCCAGCCGGCTCCCGATTCTGGTCCAAATTTTACCGGGGAAACCCTGACCCCTTATGAGGATGTGACGACTTACAACAACTTCTATGAGTTTGGCATGGACAAGTCCGACCCGGCCTCCAACTCGGGCGAGTTCACGGTGGACCCCTGGTCAGTGGAGGTCAGCGGCGAAATAGAAAAGCCAGGCACCTATAACCTGGAGGACATAATCCAGCCCCATCGCCTGGAAGAGCGGATCTACCGTCTGCGTTGCGTCGAGGCCTGGTCCATGGTTATTCCCTGGGTTGGAATTCCGCTGGCCGATATTATCAAGCGCTTCGAGCCCACCTCACGGGCCCGGTTTGTGGAATTCGAAACCCTGGTGGAGCCAGAAGTCATGCCCGGTGTACGCTCTCGCTTTGCAATTATTGACTGGCCCTATCGTGAGGGTCTGCGCATGGACGAGGCCATGAACGAGCTGACGTTCATGGCGGTTGGTTTGTACGGAAATTATCTAGCACCGCAGAACGGAGCTCCCATGCGGCTTGTAGTACCGTGGAAGTACGGTTTCAAAAGCATAAAGTCCATCGTACGAATTAATTTTCGTGAGACCCAACCCATTAATAGCTGGAACCAATTACAGCCGCAGGAATACGGGTTTTATGCCAATGTGAATCCCAATGTGCACCACCCCCGCTGGCGGCAGGACATGGAACGCCGCCTTCCTCAAACCCTGTTCAGTCGCCGTGTCATCGAAACAAGAATGTTTAACGGCTACGAAGAACAGGTTGCCCATCTTTATGAGGGCATGGACCTTAGCCGCTACTACTGAACCGACTACAAGCTGTTTTGCCAGGCAGAGGCTCAGGATCCCTGATCAAGCCAGCGATTTTTCTGTTGGCGCTGCTGCCGTTCGGCTACGTTCTCTATCGAGTGCTGACTAATGACCTGGGCCCAGACCCCGCCCAGGAGCTGGCCATTGAAACCGGTGAATGGACTCTGCGTGCTCTGTTGCTGGCGCTGGCGATGACGCCATTGAGACAACTCACCGGATCCTCACAATTCGTGCGCAACAGACGCATGATTGGACTGTTTGCCTTGTTCTATGCCAGCGTGCATCTCCTGGTCTGGATGAGCTTCCTGCTGGGGTTTCGCTGGCGCGCCATCGGCGAAGAATTGCTGCAAAGGCCCTACATTACGGTCGGTTTCGCCGCCTATGTGATTCTTGTTGCGCTCGGAATCACATCACCCAAGGCCATGGTTAGAAAACTGGGACGCAATTGGAAGCGCCTGCACCGTCTAGTGTATCTGGCTGGGGTGCTCGGCTTGGTTCATCTGCTTTGGATCCAGCGCACGGATCTGGTGGAGGTAGCGGTGTATGGAGCTATCCTGGCGCTGCTGTTGGGGTACCGTGTGGTTCAGCGCTTGCAGAAGCGGCGGCCTGGGGCAAGCAGCAGCGGCGTATAGGGAGCCAGAGAGCCGACAGAGGCCCCTGGATGTGAGTCCGCGGGCCTTGTCACTGATTGCAAGGTGCGTATAATACGCCGCCTCAGTGGTTCGGGCGCGAGTCATAAACCGACAGTGTTTCCGGTTGATGCCAGACTA
>JGI12109J20283_10013500_pt1 | contig 20207 bp, 14 predicted proteins | sample ElkSlonscriptome_12_FD_20283 | JGI IMG/M metagenome (IMG submission 20283)
GACTTTTATCGACAGTGCCGAGCAGGAGGAAGCGGTGACTGAGGTACTGGAAGTCACTTTTTACCCCGAAGGAGGCAGCACCGGCGGCAGCCTCCGCCTCGAGGAGTCCGGGCAGCGGCTGACCATTAGCGTAGATCCCTTCACTGGTCGGGTTGCGGCGGTGCGTCGTGCGGACTGAGGTGAGGGTCGGCCCGGGGCGTAAGTGTCGGGGCTTTACCCTGCTTGAGGTCATTGTCGCCATGACCATCACCGGTTTTGTTCTTGGCGGCCTGTTTTCACTGGTCGCCGGCAGCAAGCAGATGAGCTGGCGGGCTGAAGACAATTTACTGCGGGCGACCCAAATCCGGGCGGCGACCAACTATGCCCTGCTCTACAATCAGTTTCTTGAGCTGGAACCCATCCTCTACTCAGATCAGTTTCGGGTAGAGACCGGAGACCTGCTGGAACCGCCGGTCAGGAAGACACAGCCCTCCAACCTGGCGTTGGAGACTTACCGGATTATCAACTCCGTTGACGAGGTGATCGCCAGCGGTAGTCGCTGGATACAATTGGACCTGCCGCGATAGCAGCCAGGATTTTGATGAATAGTTTTCGCCAACAAGCACCAAGCCGGGGATTCACACTTATCGAGGTCATTCTCGCTGTGGGTCTTACCGCCCTCTTACTGAGCCTGCTCAGCAGCGGTATGTATGTGGTTGCCGAAGACTGGAACAGAAATTCCAGTGTGCTTGATGAGGAGCTCGACAGGGCGCTGACGTTGCTGCAGATAGAGCGCGCCCTGCTGGGTGCCTTTCCTCATAGTTATACCGATGAAGAGACTCTGTCGCGACAGATTTATTTTAACGGTGAACAGTCGCGGCTGAGTTTCGTTTCAACGGTTTCCCCCCAGCGTCAGCCCGAGGTCACGGCCTGGGAGCTTGGCTTCAGCGCCGATGCAGGCGTCACTCTCAGGCTGACCCCGGCCTTTACCGACAATCCGGCTGCACGACTGCAAGATCAGGAACCGACGCTTCTGCTGCCGGGTTACGAGATCGAATTTGCCTATCTGTATCAGAACACCGATGAGGCGCTGGTTTGGCGTCAGGAGTGGCGCGCTGATGAACTGCTGCAGCTGCCGCAGGCAATCCATGCGCGCCTGATTCCCCTCGGCGACGGTGAGCAGGAACTGGAGATTCTGGCGCCGGTGCGCAGCTACCAGCATCGCAGCATTCAACCCAACACAGCGGCCATTAACGCCCTATGATCAAGCAGCGCGGCTCAGTCATCATCATCGTACTATGGACGGCAGTGCTGCTCACGGTGCTGGTGACCGCCATGGCGGCCCAAGTGCGGCTGTCGGCGCAGACGGTGATGAACAATCATGAGTCCGCTACCCAGTGGTCGGCGCTCATGGCTACGGTGCGCCAGGCTGAGGCCGAGATAATGTACGAATTCATGCCCGATCCCATTGGTGAACAGCTTCCCACCAACGCCGAAGGGGAGTTGCGGGAGCAACGCTACCGCTTCAACGGCCAGTCACTGGAATTGGCCTATGCGCAGGAGCCGGATATCGTGGTGCGCGTCTATAATCACAGCGGCAAGATCAATCTGACCCGAATTCGGCGCCAGCGCATGCGGGCCATTCTGGAAAAGAGACTGGGTGGACCCCAGGCGGCGGACCAGGACCGGGTCGACGAATTACTCGCGGCCTGGGTGGATTGGACCGACCTCAACGAGTTGATTGACCCAAGCGGCGACGGTGCCGAAAACGACTATTACGAGTCTCTCGAGCCGGGTTTCACACCACGCAATAACCCGGAGCTGGATACCGTTGAGGAATTGCTCCTGGTCCGCGGTTTCGCCGAGGTTTTCGCGGGCGTAAATCTGGATGCGGCCTTCACCGTCCACGGTAACGAACAATCCATTAATCTGAATCTGGCCACGCGCGAGGCCATGCAGCTACTGCCCGGCCTTACCGATGAGCTCATCGAGCGCATCATCGCCTTCCGGGAGTATGAGGACATCAATAATCGTCAGGAAATCGCCGAGATAATCCCTTACGAAAATCTGCTTGAATTGACCTCCTGGCTCGGCAATTCCTATTCCACCCACTACTCTGTATTCGCCTACCCGGCCGTCGAGCTGGAAGCCGCGGCGGCGGACGCAGCGCCGCAATGGGACAACCCCGACCCGGTGACCCGGGCCTATATGGAAATCATCGAGGTGCGCAGCTATGACAGTCTGCCGCGGGTGCTGAAGGTGGAACCTTACGGGCGTTTGCCGGACACGGCGCCAGCGAGAGTGGCGCTGGAGGATTTGCCCTTCGTGCTCTGAGCGGACTGATCGCAGCTACGGGTGATAGACCAGCCCGCCTCCATGATCATAGGGCCGACTCCCTTGCTAGCCTCTACGTGCAGGAGTTTGCTGAATCTGGTTTCGTACCAGAGCAGGCCACTGCGGTCAGCCAGGCCGCCGAGCACATAGAAATCTCCCACTCGCATGGTCAGCTTGTGCACGGTCAGCGCCACGGTAAATCTGTCGCCCCTGTAGAACGGACCCTTTTCCACATCTTCATAGTTGGTAGTCAGGAATGAAGCTACCGGCTCTTCCGCCGACTTCATGAAAGCAAAGCCAAAGTGCCCCTCGATGTCATCGGCCAGGACTTCCACCTCCATCTCGAGGCGCAGGTCCATGAGTGGACGCAGGCTGGTCACCGTCTCGCCATCCGCGGTTTTTACTGCCAGCGAATTGATCCGGCAGTCCTGGACCTCGGACGACTCTTCCCTGCTGTCGGTGTCCTTCTGCGCCGACTCGCCCGGGACATCTTCGCGAATATTGTGATAGACCTTTTTGCTGTTGCAGAAATCCTCATACAGGCCCACTACTCTGTCACTGTCACCGCTCTCGCGCATGCTGCCCTGGTCCAGCCAGATGGCGTTATCGCAGAGTTCCTGGATATGGAACATGGAGTGGCTGCAGAACACCATGGTTTTACGCTGCTCCCGGAACTCATTCATCCGCTGCACGCACTTCTTCTGAAAGGCCATGTCTCCGACCGAGAGCGCCTCGTCGATCACCAGAATATCCGGGCGCACCATGGTGGCGATGGAAAAGGCCAGGCGTACAAACATGCCTGAGGAATAAGTCTTTACCGGGCGGTCAATAAAGTAGTCGAGCTCGGAAAAAGCGATAATGTCCTGCTCCAGCTCTTCGATGTTGTCGTCGGGCACGCCCAGCAATGAGGCATTCAGATAGATATTCCTACGGCCGGTAAATTCCGGATGAAATCCGGCTCCAAGCTCGAGCAGCGCCGCGACCTGGCCGTTGATGACGATCTCTCCGGAGCTGGGCTGCAGGGTGCCCACCAGCAGTTTCAGCAGGGTGGATTTTCCGGCGCCATTGTCACCGATGATGCCCAGACTCTTGCCGTTTTCCACGGCAAAAGAAATGTCGTTCAGCACATGATAGATCCGGTGTCGGCGCCGCCGTATCAGTATCTCGTAAAGCCGGTCCTGGGGCCGGTCGTAAATCTTGAACTCCTTGTTCAGGTTGGCGACGGTGATGCGCGGCTCGGAAGCGGTCACAGGACATCTCCAAAGGCCTGTTTGATTTTCATGAACCACCAGCCACCCACGAGGTAACTGACGATGGAAGCAGCGACGATGATTTGGAGATGCAGTACATTGAACTCACCCAGCAGTATGGCCTCGCGATAAAAATTGATGAAGCTGTGCATGGGGTTCATCAGAAACAAATCGCGCACTGACTCATCACCGACCATGCTGATTGGATAGATAATGGGAGTCAGAAAGAACCAGACCATTACCATGAGCGACACGATCTGCTCCAGGTCGCGCAGGAATACGCAGAGAGCGGACATCAGGGAAACCAGCCCCATGGTAAAGAGAAACTGGAGAAACAAAACCGGGGGAATGGCCAGCCAGGCCCAGGACAGATAGCCCTGGGTTGCCAGGTAAACCAGCAGGATGGCGAAACCGATACAATGAGTGAGGTATGGCACTACGGTACCGACCACAGGAACGATCTGAACCGGAAACTTCACTTTGGTGATTAGCGGGGCTTTTTCCAGGAGCAGGCTCGGCGACCGGCTGACCGCATCGGCGAAGGCGAACCAGGGTAGATAGCCGATCATCATGAAGATTACGAAGCGGGTTTCGCCGAAGCCCTCCGGGGGTCGGACCTGGAAGATATAGGCAAAGACGAAGGCATAGATAATTATGTGGGTAACCGGAGTCAAGAACAGCCACAGGAAACCTCCCACCGAGGCGGTAAACTGGGCGAAGAAATCCTGGCGAACAAAATTGTGGAAAAGCCGGTAATGCTCAAACGGTGTCATCGCCCAATGGCGTAGCAATGTGAGCAACATGGAACTGTCCGTGACTGATCTATCTAAAAACCGAGGCTGCGAATTTAAGCATGAATAGGACTGAAAAAGCTAAAAAACCGGCTTCATCGGCATTATAATCGCGCGTTCATAAAGCCCCCACCGCTCTGTCCGTCTACCATGCTCAACGCTGAGAATGCACTCATTCCCTTTTCTGTCTCGCCTTTGCCGGCCGGGCCCTGGCTCGTTTTCGCGCCCCATGCGGACGATGAAACTTATGGCATGGGAGGAAGCCTTCTGCGTGCAAGGGATGCCGGCATCGCGGTGCACGTCGTTGTGGTGACCGACGGTGCTTTGGGTGGAGACAGTGAAGACCTGGTGCAGGTGCGTCGTGACGAAGTGAATGAAATCTCCAGACGATTGCGTCTGGCCAGCCTGACCCACTGGGCGGAGCCGGACCGCGGCGTGCAGGCGGATGACCGCTTGATGGCCATGGCTCTGGCCGCGATCGAACGTACGCGCCCCGGCGCCGTGTTTTTTCCCGGCCCCCTGGAGCTGCATCCGGATCATCGCGCCGTGGGACTGCTGGTTTGGGGGGGCTTGCAGCAGTCGCGCGCCGAGGGAATTTACGCCCAGGCCCTCGCCTTCGAAATCGGTGTCCAGAATCCGGCGAATATGCTCATCGATATTACCAGCTGTCAGGCCGAGAAGGCCGACTTGATGGCGGTCTACGGGAGCCAGAACAGCCAGAATAATTACCCGGACCTGGTTACGGCGCTGGATAAGGGCAGAACCTTTACCCTGCCGAGGGAGGTGGCCTACGCCGAGGCTTTCTACCGCTACTCGGAGTCGGACCTGAATGCTCCCCTCGCCGCCGTAACCCACCGCATCATCGATCTGTACCTGTAAGTACCCCGGGGTCGGCAGCTCTCGCCTCAGTGAACGGGGTCGCGGTTGCTTATCTCGAGCTGTTTGATCATGGCCTTATGCATCCAGTCAGGCCACACCTCGTTGCGCCACTCGGCCTGGCGCCAGAGTTTGTAAAGGGCGTTCAGCCAGCGTCGGAGCTGGTCCTCGCGGAAGGGTATGCGCACCGTCTGCCTGTTGGAGAGCTGGAAAATAAGCATGATTTCAGAGTCGCTGCGGCGGACGTCGATCTCCCTGACCAGGAAATCACCGCCGGCTTCAGAGTGCTGCCCTAACGCGCGTGCGGGTGCCTTCTGGGGCTGTGGCGCAGCCGGGCCGGGGTTTAGCTGGCTCAGGGCAGCATGCTGCTGACGCGCCTTGGCGGCACTGTCTTTGCCGCCATTGGGCTCGGTATCGAGGCTTTCCAGCCATTCGAAAATCGGGACCACAAGCCGGCTTAACAGCCGCTGAGTCAACCAGAGTGTCGGCACGATGTCACCGCGCTGCCCCACCAGTTTGATGCGATCCTGAGCCAGGTCGTAGCGCATGGACATTTTCTCGGCAGCACTCATGACTCACTGCTCCGGGTTCTCAAGCCAGTTACCCACCTCAATCATGTCCTCGGCGGTAAGTGTGCCGGCCTCGCGTTTGAGGAACAGCAGATTCTTGATGTGCTCATAGCGAGCTTGCTGCAGATCGCGTTCGGCCTGAAACTGGTCTCTCAGAGCGTTGAGTACATCGACGCTGGTTACCACCCCGAGACGAAAGCCCTCCTGCATGGCTTCGGAACTGAGAGTCGCCGACTCGAGAACAGATTCTGAGGCTGCGGTCAGGGCTTGATTGGACTGTACCTGCAGATAAGCCGCCCGGACCCGCTGCCGGGCGTCCAGCTCGGTTTGCACCAGCTCACTCTCGGCAATGTTGCGGGAACTGCGCGCCTCGCGCACCGAGGCGCGATTAGTGCCACCGCTGTACAATGGAATTTCCACGTTCAGTCCCAGATAGGAAGTCTCGTTCCGCGGAATGAAGATGTTATCGAAACCCTGGTTGGAGTCACGTTGCTGAGCCACCAGATTTACCTGCGGGTAGTACGCGCCTCGAGATTCAGAGACAAGCTCTTCGGCGGCCCGCAACGCCAGCTCGCGGGCACGGATCTGCTGGTTGTTTTCCCGCGCCAGCTCAACCCAGTATTGGATGCTCTCGTCCACGCCCGGAACCTCGGCCGTGTCGCTGAGCGTTAACAGTTCACCCACTTCCAGGCCGGTCACGGAACGCAGGTCTTCCTGTGCCAGCGCCCGTTCGTTCTCGAGACGAAGCTGATCCGCCTCGGCAGATGCTAGGCTGGAGCGGGCCAGGTAGAGATCGGTTATCTGGGCGAGCTGGCGATCGTAGCGTGACTGAACCTGTTCCAGTTGGTTCCGGAGCGCGTCGATTTCCGATTCGATGGAAGTCAGCGCATCCTGTGCCTGCAGCACATTGAAATACGCCTCGGCAACCTGGGTCAGTAGCGTGGAGAGTTCAAAGTAATACTCCGACTCGCGCTGATCCTCCACCAGGCTGGAACGACGGCGGGCAGCGAAAGCCTGCCAGTTGAAGAGGACCTGGCTCAGCTGGAGCGAATAGCGTCTGCCACCGAATTCGGTCACCTGGCCGGCTCTGACCTGCCGGTTTTCAGACCTGCTGGCGCTGGCGCTGAGCTGGGGCAGCAACCTGCCGGTGGCGGCCTGCTTGCGGGCGCCGCCGATATTGAGGTTTTCTTCCGCAATCTGCAGACGCGGACTGAACTCGAGGGCAGCGGTGAAGAAATCCTGTAGGGATCTGCCGATGCCGCCGGTCTCAGCAGCCTGGAGAGTAGAGCCGGACAGAAACAGCGTGCAGCAAAGCCAGGGTGCCAGGATATTGAATACTGTTTTAGTCATCACTCTTCGTTGAAACTGCGGGCGATGGCGTTGGAGATTGGCTTGAAGAGATATTGTAGAAAGGTTCGCGAGCCCGTATTGATGAAGACCTCGGCAGGCATCCCGGGAAGCAGTACCAGATCGCCCAGATTATTCATGCCCTCGGGTGTCACCTCCACCCGGGCCAGATAGTAGGTTGCGCCGCTATTTTCTTCGCTAAAGCTGTCGGCGGAGATACTGATGACGCGCCCGGCAATGGTGGGCACCGAGCTGCCAAAGGTGGAGAAGCGGATGGTGGCATCCTGTCCCTGGGAGACCCGGTCGATGTCGCCGGGGGCGACATTGCTCTGGACGATCAGTTCATCGGCCGCGGGCACGATCTCGGCGATCTGTGAGCCGGAGGTAATGACGCCGCCGACAGTATGAACCTGCATGCCATTAACGATGCCGGCGTCAGGGGAGCGAACGACGGTTCGGCTGACCACGTCGCTCAGGGCATCGATGCGCTGATTGACGTCCTGCAGTTGAGTCTGTGTCTCGCCCAGCTCGTTGACCACCTCGTTACGAAATTCGCGCTCCTGCAGCAGAATTTGCAGTCGGGTCTCGCCTATCTGAACTTCCGAGGAGGAGATGTTCGAGGTCAGCTCGGCCGCTTCACCTCGGAAGGAGGCGTGATTGCGCTCCAGTTCGCGCAGTCGGGTGCGCTCGGAAAATCCCTGGTCCAGCAGTGCTCGGGTGTCTTCGACTTCTTCCTCGTAAGAGCGCGCCAGTTCCAGCTTGGTTTCGCGCAGCGCGCGCATGCCCTGGATCTGGTTTTCTAGTTGCCGGATTCTCTGCTCGAGGATCTCGATGCTGCTTTCATTGGCCGATTTGCGGGCGCGAAAAATTTCATTCTGTGCGGCGATTTCCTCAGCTACTCTGGGATCGGTTCGATCCAGGCTTGCCGGGTAGATGACCTCCTCGAGCCTGTCCCTCTCTGCCTTCAGACGAGCCTCCCGGACACGGAGCGAAATAAAGCGGCTGCGCGTTATTTCGAGTTCGGCCAGGGGCTGAGTCTCATCCATTATCAGCAGGGGGTCACCGCGTTCAACCCGGTCGCCATCGCGAACAAGAATGTCTTGGACTATGCCGCCTTCCAGGTGCTGCACTACTTTTTTGTACGACTTCACCGTCACCGAACCGGGCGCATAGGCGGCGCTGTCCAGTGGTGCCAGGGCGGACCAGAGCCCGAAGACGCCGAATACCAGGAAAAATATCAGCAGTCCTGTCCGGCGCGGGCCCTCCATGCTGGCTTCCGCTTCGGGATCGGGCGCCTGCATCTGTCCGGATTGCTTTGTCGCAGGAAGTTTATTGGCCACTGTGTCTCTCTGTGTGATGAGTCCGGGGTTGGATTTTCATGGGGCAGCAGTTATTCATCCGGTCGCTCTGGCCTGGGTCTGGGCCGGTCCGATCAGGCTGGCCAGTATTTCATTCTTGTTTCCGAAATTGGCGATTGCGCCCTCTTTCATCACCATGATGTGATCAACGCATTGCAGCACCATGGTTCGGTGGGTGATGACGACGATGGTGCAGCCAGCCGCCTTGATGCGCTTGAGAGCCTCAGCCAGCTCTCTCTCGCCCTGATCGTCGAGATTGGAATTAGGCTCGTCCAGCATCAGCAATCGCGGCTTGCCATAGACCGCTCGAGCCAGTGCTACCCGCTGACGCTGGCCTCCCGAGAGAATACCGCTGGAGGCACTGATCCTGGTGTCGTAGCCATCGGGTAGATGCAGGATCATTTCGTGCACGCCGGAAATTTTTGCCGCCGCCACCACCTTGTCTGACTCTACCTCGCCGAAGCGGCAGATGTTTTCCGAGATGGTTCCGTTAAAGAGCTCAATGTCCTGCGGCAGGTAGCCAATGTAAGGACCGAGCTCGCTTCGATTCCAGGCACTGATGTCGGCGCCGTCCAGGCGAACTTTTCCAGCCACCGTGGGCCAGATGCCCAGAAGCGCCCGGGCCAGGGTCGATTTGCCGGAGGCGCTGGGGCCGACAATACCGAGTGCCTCACCGGGGCGGAGGGCGAAGCTGACGCCCTTGACCACCGGCGCCTTGGCCCCAGGGGGAACGACCACCACATTTTCGGCGCTGAGAGCGCCCTCGGGCGGTGGCAGACTCATGGCATCCGCCGCCTGCGGCTGCTTGTCCAGTAACTCACCAAGGCGGCCGTATTGCGCGCGGGCAACGGAGAAGCCCTTCCATCCGGACACCAGCATATCAATGGGAGCGAGGGCGCGGCCGAGCAGCAAAGAACCGGCGATCATCATGCCGGGCGAAATTTCCTGGCGCAGGGCCAGGAAAGCGCCCAGACCGAGGACCAGGGACTGCATGATCATGCGCAGAGACTTGGACAGTCCTCCCAATATGCCGGCCTTACGGCTGGCATCCGATTGCAGGGAGATCACCCGATTGAAATAAACATCCTGACGGTCGCGGATATTCTCTGCCATGCCCATTGCCGCGACCACTTCCGCATTGCGCAGGCTGCTGGTGAACTGGCTGTTGGCGGCGCCGGCCAGCGAATTTGCTTCCTTGAGTTTGGAAGCCGTGATTTTTTCGCTGGTGAAGGTGATGACCAGCAGTATGACGACGGCCAGGATCGCCACGACACCGAACCAGGGATGGAACAGGAACATTACCGCAATGTAAATCGGGACCCAGGGCGAATCGAAGAACGCGATCGGTCCCTGACTGGTGACATACTGACGCAGGCTGGTCAGGTCGCTGATGGCGGTAGTGCCGGTACCCAGGTTGTCGCCCATCAATGTATTCTTGAATGCAGAATCCGAGACCCGCCGGCGCAGGCTGTTCTCCATACGGTTGCTAGCCGCGATGAGGATGCCGGAGCGGACCGCTTCGAAGCCGCCGGCGGCTGCCAATAGCGCCACCATCAGCAGGGTGAGCATGGCCAGGGTGGACAAACTGCCGCTGGATATGACGCGGTCGTAGACCTGAAGCATATAGAGAACAGGGACCAGCATCAGGATGTTGACGGCGGCGCTGAACAGACCGGCGTACGCAAAATAGCGCTTGAGATCGATCAGGGCGGCGCGCAGTTCTGGGTGTTCGCCGTCCCCCTTTTTTTTCTTGCTGACCATTCTGTTACCCGACACGCTGATTGGATTACGCGGACTCCGGCGAAGCCCCTAAGGTGAGGCTGCCGGTGGCGGATTTCAAGTCGCCTGTGACTTTCAAAGCTGTTCCTTGCCTTCGGCCAGGGCTCTCAGTGCTGATGGTTGCAGTATGATCAGCTTCGCCGGCCCGTCCCGCTTAACTATCTGCCGGTTTTGCAGGGACTGAAATATGCGGGTGACCGTTTCCCGGCTTACGCTCAGCATAATGGCGATCTCCATATGGGTCGGTAGATTCCTGATCTCGATCTCGCTGGCTTCGTCGCGCCCCACCTCCGCCACCATTGACCAGAGCTGGCTACAGACTCGCTGTCCGATATTAGGCAGACCAAGCAGGGTTCGCTGAAAGGTCATCTGGCGAATGCGGGCGGCCAGCTTGCTCGCCAGTGTCCCCGAGATTTTCGGTGACCGCATCATGATATCGCGCATCACGGCGTGGGGTAGAAAGACTACTACGGCACTGGTCAGAGCAATGACATACTCTGGCTGAGGTTCCTCATCGAAGAGACCGATTTCGCCGCAGAAACCACCGGGTTCTACGAAAAAAAGGCCTACTTCGCGGCCATCAATGGTAAAATCAACACCTTGCAGTCTGCCCTCGAACAGAAAACAGAGGTGGTCCTCACGTTTTCCAGCGTGGAGTACGATTTCCCTGCGTGTAAATTTCTGACTCTGGCAGTTTCCCGCAATTACAGCCAGTATGTCTGCTCCCAGGGGCTTGAGCAGGGGAAACCGACTCAGAAGTTCGGCGGTCACTAGCATGGAAAAAGTGCCTGGTTGAAGTCTTCGCGTACGCCCCTTCCAGGACCAGTCGGGCATTATAAGAGTCGGCCCGGCGAAGGCAAACGGGAAATTGCAGAGCGGGTGTGATTTCAATCACTTGTATTTGGCGTTCACTAGGGTAGTTTCTCAGTATGGCGGCTCTTATGAGCCGTCACTGTTGAGCCTAATTGAGCCATACTCGCGAAAATCGACCCAGGGTCAGTCAACTCCAAAGCAGTCCCTAAGCATTGAGCGACGATTGCTCACTGCAACTATCAACCTACCAGACAACCTAGACAGACAACCTAGAAAGATACTCAACATGATAATCGGTCAATTACTGAAGAAAATTAAGCTGGACTGGCGTTTGCTGCTGGCAGGCGCGGTAGCCGCCGCGCTGGTGAACCCGGTCACGGCAGCAGAAACCGCCAGTGTCGGTTTCATCCAGAGCGCTCTCGGTGCGGCACACATTCAGTCTAACCAGGGTGACAGACAGCTAGCCAGGGTCGATGCGATGATCTCGGTAGGGGATAAGATCATAACCGGGCGCAATGGCCATGTGCATCTACGTTTTGTCGATGATGCGCTGGTGAGCGTTCGCCCCAACAGTGAGTTGATTATCGAACGCTACGAATACGATCAGCAGAATCCTGGCCTGTCGGCGGTCAAATTCTCCCTGAACGAGGGCGTCGCCCGCGCCATGTCGGGTGCAGCCGCCCGTTCCGCCCGGGAGCGCTTCCGTTTGAACACGCCCATAGCCGCCATCGGCGTTCGCGGCACAGATTTTATAGTCAGTACCAATTCCCGCACCACACAGGCCAAGGTAGAAGAAGGCATGATTGTGGTTGCACCCTACTCCGCCGATTGCCTGATGGACGCGCTGGGCCCCTGCGAGGCCAATGCGGTGGCGCTCGGCGGCGATTCTCTGGAGATGCTCGAGCTGAATGAAGGCGTGACTACTCCGCGCATCCTGCCGGCCGGGAATCTCAGTCGTGTCGGTGCGGTAGCCGGTCAGGTTCAGGCAATGGCTGATCCCGGCAGTGCGCCGGTCGTTGAAGAAACGGTGAATTCGGAGAATGGCAGCAGCAGCAATAACGTTATCGTCGAGGGCGTCACTTCCCCGCAACTTACCGCCGATGCGGAACAACTCGCGGCCGCAAGCGCTACCCCGGCGAATTTCATGCCCGAGCGGGCGCTGGCCAGTTCCGAGCTGACTTCCCGCCAACTGGTTTGGGGCCGCTACTCGGAGGACCTGGCTAATCGAGACCGGATCGCAGTGGACTTCGGCCTGGCCAGAGCCGAGCGTGAAATAACCGTCGGCAATGTCGGCTACGGCCTTTACCGCCCGGAAGACGGCAGCAAGCAGGTCAATCCCGATCTCAGCGTTGTCAGCTTCAACCTGGCCGCAGCACAGGCCTACTACGATTCGAATACTGGCATCGTTGCCATGGATGTCAGTGGTGGCAGTCTTGCGGTTGATTTCGAGGACAGCAGCTTCGCCACCGAGTTGAACCTGAGTCATGCTCTGACCGGTGATATCGACTTTGTGGCCAACGGGCTCTTAAACAGCAATGGCTATTTTTACAATCGCGGCGATACCCAGCGCATTGGCGGCTCCGTCAGTCTGGACGGCAGTGAAGCCGGGTATTTCTTTGAACAGCAACTCGACAACGGAGGTATCCAGGGTCTGACCCTGTGGAATCGCTAGTAATGGCTCAAAACCTGCGCTCACTCACCGCTCGCGGACCACTTTGGTGGTTATCGCAACAGCCACCACAGGTGGTCCGTGCCGCGGCGCTGATCACGGCGGCAGCAGTGAGTCTTGGGATATTGCTGGCTTTTGCCGGTCCCCTGCGTAATCTCGAGGAACAGGCCGGCGCGCTGGGCTGGACGCTAATTCCTGAGCGCGAGCTTGAGCAGCGTGTCACCATAATCGCCATCGACGAGCGCAGTCTCGCGGCGGTCGGTCCCTGGCCCTGGCCTCGCACCGAATTGGCCCGGCTGGTACGAGCTCTCACCGCTGCGGGTGTGCAGCTACAGCTGCACGACATAGTCTATGCGGAGCCGAAATCAGGCGATGACGCCCTGATTCAGGCGCTTTCCGAGGCGCCGGGCGCGGTTCTGGCCCAGGTGCCCGTCCTCCAGGATAATGCCCTGGACACCAACACTGGCTCGCTGACGCATCCGGTTTCCGGTGTCAGCTGCGCTGTTACCGACTCCAGTGCTGCCAACGCCGGCGTCAACCTGTCGGCGGCCCAGGGTTTTTTAGCGCCTGCCGCCAATTTTACGGCCATCCCCAAAGGCCACATCACCCCGATAATCGACACCGACGGAGCCGTCAGGCGCACCCCGGCCCTGGTCTGTCAGGGGGGCAGCGCCTATCCGGCGCTGGCCATTTCCGCCTTCCTGCAAATGGGGGGCAACGACGCCTGGGAAGTCTCCCTCAGCCCGGGTAGCGGCTTGCTTGGGCCCCAGGCGAGGTTGAACCTGCGCGGCTATCCTGGGCTGAATATCCCCGTGGACGCAGAAGGCAATATCAGAATTCCCTACGATCGTGCCCCGGAATCTTACCTGGCACTGTCTGCCATTGATGTCATGAATGGCAATTTCGACCCCAACTTGCTGGCAAACACCTGGGTGTTGGTGGGGGGTACCGCCTTCGGTATGGGGGATATCGTCCCGACTCCTTACAGCGGCGCCGCCCCGGGAGTTGAACTGCAGGCCCGACTGCTTACCGGTCTGCTGGATGTGCGCCTACCGTTTAGCCCCGCTACAGCCCCGGCCATACTGCTGCTTCTCAGCCTGGTTTTCGCGGCTGTCAGCTATTCACTGGCCCGCGCCGGTGAGCGTATCGCCGCTTACGGACTGCCGACGGCAGCACTGTTACTGCCAATTGCGGCGGTGCTTTTTCATTCAATTCTGCTCGCCAGCGCCAATATCTGGCTAGGCTGGCTGGCGCCGGCACTGTTTGGAGCGCTGGCATCCAGTCTGCTACTGATCGTCGAGTTGAATCGGATTCGGGGAGAGAGGGCTCGGGTCTACGGCAACCTGGCCAGCTATCTTCCCGCCGAAGTGGCGCGGGATATTGCCTTTAGCCTGCCAAGTTCCAATATTCTTGCAGAGAAGCGGGATGTCACCCTGCTCAGCGCCGATCTGCGCAATTTCTCCAGCTTCGGCGAGACACGGACTGCAGAGGAGTCGGCGGCGGTGCTGCATTTCTTTTTCAGTCGTGCCACCGCCATCATTGAACAACACCGGGGCCGCGTCCACGAATTCAAGGGCGATGGCTTGCTGGCGATCTGGGACGGCTGTGACGCCAAGGCGGCAGAGAGTGCGCTGGCCAGTGCCGAAGAACTCCAGTTCGCCCTCACCGATAGTCTGCTGCCCAAAGAAATGGTGGCGGGCATTGAGCCCCTTGCCCTGGGCGTTGGCATTGAGCAGGGACCAGTACTAATCGGCTCTATCGGCCCGGCACATCGTCGCAGTCATGCCCTTTTGGGTGCTACCGTCAGCATTGCCCTGCGCATACAGGAAATGACGGTCGATCTTGCGCAACCGGTTTTGCTTGGAGAATGTGTGGCGCGACAGCTACCGCAACGCGATCTCCAGTCCCAGGGCAGCTACCTTCTCAGCGGCTTGACCTTCCCTCATACTCTGTTTGCGCTCAGGGCTGGGCGAGAGTCCCAGACTCGTCAGCGCAACAAGACTTCGAAGTCAGCTCGCCCCAACCTCTCCATCGTGCTGGGCGGTCGGTCCTGAAAGCAGCCAGTGCGCGTTGCATCAGCAGCGTTGTTTAACCGATAATCCCGTGCCCTTCGTCGAGCGCCAGTCCCGGTTAATGCGGTCTTGCTGACGCGGCAACAATGGTTTTCTGCACGGGACCCGACATGACCACTGCCTGCGTCTTCATCGAGACGCCCGAATGCGATCGAGGATTCGCCCAAAGCATGCTGCGGCCGCTCTTATTTACCCTCCTACTGGCACCTGCCGCACTGCATGCCTGTCCTAACCTGACCCCCTTCTACCCTGGCACTGATTCCGATTGGGCCGTGGTGCGGCAGAGCCTGCGGACAATTTTCGATCAATGCCTGCAGAGTTCGGAGTATTTCGCCCTCCTCGGCGCCTCCGAGCTTAACTCCGGCTTCGGCGAAGACGCACTGGATTCTTTGGAGCGGGCGCTATTACTCGATCCCGATAACGGTGCCGCGCAGATTGACTATGCCCAGGCCCTGATGAGCGACGGCCAGCTGTTTGCGGCGCTGGCGTTGAATGAGCAGATCCTGGATCGACAGGACCTTCCTATTGACCTGGCCGCGCAGCTTGAGCGGCGCCAAGAGCGCTGGCTCTCTCTCACCCGCCAGCAGGAATGGCAGCTAGATGTTCTGACTGGCTACGATGACAATCTAAACGGCGCCCCGGACACAGAATTCCTGACCCTCACCATATCCGGGGAGCCCCTGCTGCTGCCCCTGGGCGAGGATTTTCAGCCCGTCACCGGTCCCTTTGTCAATGTGCGCGGGGTGGGCCGCCTCCGTCGTCTTGGCCCCGACAGGCAACACAATTTCAGCGCTGAGCTGCGGGGTCGGGTGAGCGGTGCCCCCCAGTCCGACATCGTCCAGCTCGCTGCTCGTTACGCCCTCTATCGACCTGACCCCGAGCGCAGCTGGCAGCTCAATGCCAATGTAAACCATCTGTTTTTCGGCGGTAAACCCCTGTTTACTGGTTCCGATGTTAGTATGCGCTATCAATTCAATTCCGAAACTCGCTGCAGTCCCTATGTCACCGGGGCCGCGCAACATCAGATCTGGCACGGTCAATCCCAGCTCAACGGTGTTGAGGCCAAAGCAGGGGTTGGCAACAACTGCGTCATTCCCGGCCGAGTCGGTCTGCAGCGCCTCACCGCGGAGACCAGCCTGCTCGGCAACTACGCCGCCAGTTCCAACCGCCTGGGCGGACACCGTCAGGGTTTTCAGGTCGGGTTCAACTGGCAGCTGCAGCTTGATCGCGGCTGGCTGCAGGCCCAGTTCGTCCATACCCAGCTCACGGACGGGCGCGGCTACAGTCCGTTGCTGGCCAATGGCGCCCGCCGCAAGGTCGAACGGGATATCCTGCTGCTGAGCTATTCCGAACCGGTGTCGGTACTGGGGGAAAACGCCAGCGTTGTGCTCAATGTCTATCATCAGGTTCAGCGCAGTAATCTGGAATTGTTCACCACCACAAACACCACGATAGAGCTGGGTTATTCCTGGCGTTTCTGAGCCGGCCGCAGGCGGCAATAGAATGGCTTGCGACGCAACAATACCAGCGCCGAAAGCTGTCCAGATTGCTTCGATTGCCGCGAGGGGTTTCCTTTGAAAAATGAATAATTTAGGTGTTAATAGTTCATTTTCCGTGCGAACTGTTGTTATCAGGCTAAAGAGACTGTACCATGCCGCCGACACATAGCTTGCACCACCGCCGTAAAGTACACAGTGAGTACCCGCTGCAAGAGGCAACGGGAGTTTAGCTGAGAGTGAGACCTTGCGGTACTGACTGGCAGCGGAGCTTCAGAGTTCAGAGTAGTGGTTAAAGAGTAAAGAATAAAAAAATCAAGAAGCGACAAGTCAAGTCGGGCGCAGGATGGCTGAAGAACAACAAGCACTGATGCGAAATAGATACACAGCTAAGGGGAATAACGGAATTGGTACTTCAGTAATGAAGGGCGTCAAGGTACAGCAATCTATCTATATGAAACTGTTTTTCGACAATGTCTGGTCCATGTGACCTGCGTCACAAGGATTCACGGCAGCGTTGATTATCCTAGGTACAAGCTAAGATGGGAAAGCCATTCATTTCTGGCAGCGACCCCATTGGTGTAAGAACTTAAAATTTTGAAATCGATCTCAAGGAGTTAAATGAATGGCTATTACAGCTGAAAGCCGGAGTGATATTATCGAACTGGTGGTCGCTGCTCTCAAGCACGCCCCCGGTACTGCTCTGCTAACCGAACTAGTGGCAGTCTATGAAGATGCTGGCAATCTATCTGCCGTTGCTGAACTAATCGTTTCCAGTAACGAATTTACGTCCCTTTACCCTACGTTTCAGACTAACGAGGAATTCGCCAACGAATTTCTGGCCGAATTGGTCCCCAATGCTGATACCGCCGCTGTCGAAGAGGGCGTGGACATCATAGTCGGCGTTCTCAACGGTGGCGGCACACGCGCCGACGTGATCATGGAGGCCGCAGCCTTCCTGAGCGCCGTTTCCGAGGACGACCCCGCTTTTGGTTCTTCCGCTGCATTATTTAACAACTGGGTGGAAGTAGCCGAGTACCACACCCTGGAAGCTGAACTGGTCGACCCCTGGCCGATCCCCGAATTTGTCACTAGTGACGACGACACAGTCAGTCAAGCCACTGACCTGATCGACGATGTAGCTGCTGGCCCGGCGCCAGAGCCCCTGAGTCTGACTGTCGGGCTCGACAACATCAGCGGAACTGATGGTGATGACGTTATCAGCGCCAATGTTGTCGCGAATGCCGAAGGCTTTCAGACCAACCAGCTCAGCACCGGCGACCGTGTCAATGGCGGCGACGGCGAAGACAGCCTGGAGGCCGTGGTGCAGGCAGGATCCGCACTGGGCGGTGGGCCGTTTTCAGCGATCGCCCCGATTACCATGGATGTTGAGAAGGCAATATTCACAGGGCTTGGGACTGGCGAAAATTCCACTACGGCGATCAACGCCAAGTCCATGTGGGGGCTAGATACGGTTGGGTCCGTTGCCAGCGACAGCGACGTCGTCATTTACAACCTGACTACCCTGACCGACTCCGGTGAGTACGGGGATCGTCGGGTCACTGGAGATATGACTATCTGCTGGGAGCTCAGCGACAACGGTGGTTCCGCCTCTGTCGATAACGGCTCTGACATGGAGGTTTATTTCGACAACGACTACCTGCTCTGCGAAACCTCTCAGACCGACTCGGCCTTTTACTGGTTGCTTGATCGGCAGGGTTCACGAGATGTGCCCGAGAGGCCGTTGAATAACATCAACGTGGACGGTATTCGCTTCGAACTGGACTTCGGTGAGGTAGACGAGGAAGGGAATCCCATCACGGTAGAAAAGTTCATCCGTATAAACAACGAAGCATTCCTGGAGTTCATTACAAACGAAGAGCTCGAAGACGACAATCCGGGGCTTGTCACCGGTACAGCACCCGATGCCGGCACTTTCCAGGGCTTCGTTGACCGAGTTGCTGACGCACTGGCAGACGCAGCCGACCCCGACTCACCGAACTTCGACGCGGAGATTGCTGCGGCCGATCTGTCGTTCGAGCTGAGCACAGACGCGGCTCAAACCCGCTTTGAGGGTCTGGACGGCACCACCTTCCTGGTTCCTGCCCCGGCCATGATACTGACTTCGGAAAACGACGAAGTGGGAGTCTCTCCAACCGGTTTCCCGGATTACAAGGACGCGACCGGTGCCTATGACGTCTTCGGTGATTTCGACGACCAGCCGCCCTCAGTCGAGGACTGCCTGGTAGAAGTCGACGTGAAACTGCTGAAGATTGGTCGCGGCGACGACGGCGGCGAACTGGTGATCGGAGCCATGGGCAACGACGGCCAGAACAACTGGGATTACTCCAGCACCGCCCTTGAAGAAGGTGTCAACCAGTTCAACGTGTTAGTGCAGGGTGACGAGACTCAGCCCAGCAGCCTGTCCGGCATGCGCTCCACCAACAACACGCTCATGGAAGTCTATGTTGACTGGGAGCAAGGTAGCCTGGCTGACCTGATCATCGGTAATTCCAATACTGGTGGTTCCGTCCCGAACAGTGCCCCACTTCCTGGTGGCGAAGGCGGCTTTGGCAGCTTTCTTTCCTTCGACAGCGTCACTAACTCCAAGAACAATGCGTTGAAGGACGTCAGAATATTCTCCGCCGCCAACAACAACAGCTCCGAGACGGTTCCAGATCCCATCACGACCGATGTGACCCTGTGGGCCCATTTGTCTGATCAGGTTGTTGACAAGTACATGGACACCACCGATGACGGTGAAGATCCTTCTATGGACAACGCCGAGTTTATGTATTCATTCGGCGCTGGAAACGACATCCACAACATCAACATCAGCCAGACAAATCTGTCTGAATCTGGTGCCAATGCACGCGAGGATTTCTCCTATGACGCCAACATGGGTGCCGGCAACGATACCTTTGTGGCTCAGATAGGCAATGGTCAAGGCGTTGCCGGTACACCCTGGTTTGACAATGCGGTTATCAATAAGAATCTGTCTGTTGATGGTGGCACCGGTGATGATTACATTCACGTGAACGGTGCTGGCGTCTGGGATATCGAAGGTGGTTCCGGCGACGATGCCATCTACTCCGATAATTCGTCTCGCCAGGTCTATAATGAGCTTGGTGGGGGGAATGGTCTCGACTCTGCAAAGAATGCCACTTGGGTTTTCAACAGCGCCGACCAGACCCAGGATGCGGATTCGGGTACTTACTCGCAGCCCCTCGATGACTTGACTTCCGCCGGTCCTGTTACTTTGAGGGATGATGACGGAGACGTCATCCGAGTTGCCAACGCAGAGCTGACCGTCACCTTTGCCGGTTACAGTGTCGATGTGACGATTCCTGGTACCAATGGCCCGACGGGCAATGTGGTCACCGACCTGCTCATCAACAATGCCATCAAATCTGCAATCAATAACGACACTTACCTGTCAAACGTGCTGAAGGCCTATGACGGCACTGGGCGTACCTTGATTGTAGAGTCCATGATCGACGGCGTTTACAGTGACAGCAGCCTTTCTGTCTCCATTGGCTCCAGTGGTTCACCTTCTGATGCCCAGGACGATGCGGGCGCTGTAGAGATTGACGATTCAGCTATCGATAATCTCGAGGCTCTTGGCTTTGAAAGCGACGGCTCTGCCAGTACAGGTGGGTCCGGCGTGGGTCGATTCGATGCGGCGATCGCCGATGTCGATGGCACTGCTTTCGGTTCAGCTGTTAACGCTCAACTTACAGGCACTACTGGCCCAGTCCACGTCAAAAACACAATTGACGCGGGTAGCGGTGAGGATACGGTTGTGCTGTCCAGCAGTAGCTTTGAAGGGCTTGGCGGCCCGAACCCGGGTGAGATGGTTGACATTGATGATGAT
>JGI12109J20283_10715892_pt1 | contig 20180 bp, 18 predicted proteins | sample ElkSlonscriptome_12_FD_20283 | JGI IMG/M metagenome (IMG submission 20283)
GTGGTTGACGCCTTCGCATAATTTCCGCTTCAAGAATCCACTGTATGCCCTCGATTCCAGCAACATTGATCTGTGCCTGTCAGTGTTCCCCTGGGCAGAATTCCGAAGCACCAAGAGCGGTGTCAAACTACACGTTGGTCTGAATCAGCAGGGTATCATTCCAGAATTTGTCCAGATCACCGATTCCAATGTCCACGTTGTGAATTTCGCCCGCAGACTGGATCTTACTGCAGGCAGTATAGTTGATAGGGACACGGCGAATAATGACTACGGTTTATACAAGAGCTTGACTGGCAGGGGCATTTCATTTGTTACCGGTTTGAAAACGAACGCTAAGTTTCGTGTTGTAGAGCGCAGAAGTGTTTTATTTTCCAAGGGGCTCACCAGTGATAAAACTTCGAATCGCCCATTATTTTTTCTCTATTATTCAATGGGTTGCTAGTAGATATGGTCTCTCCCCGCCCCACCAATTAATAAGGCCCACCCGTCACCGGGTGGGCCTTATTCTTTTCAGCACGTTATCCATCTCCCATCGGCAATCAAACCAACAGTAAATTCTAATTGCTTAACAAATTGACGGAATGCCAACCGAAAAATCCGACCCCCAGTTTCTATCCCGGGTGCCGGATTCTTTCCTGGTCAAAACCTGGTCGCAGCGACCAGGTCAGGTCTGGCTTCTAGCAGTTCAGATCAGCATCGGCGGAATCAGCCAAATCGTCACAAGAGTCTTGGAGCGCATCAGCAGTGTCGTCAGCGGCATCCTCGACTTCGTCGGCCGTTTGCTCGGTCAGATCGCCCATAGCATCGACCACATCTTCCGCTTCGTCGTCTACACCTTGTTCACAACTGATTAGCAATAATGAACAAAATGCAATAAGAGCAAAATTATTGAGTAGTTTCATGGTGTGTTCCCTTAAAAATGAACTTGAAGGTCGCCGTATTTACAGCGCCCGCATCGTATTCAGGCGCCAAGCTTATGGCGCTGGCGGTCGCCCTTGTACGGCCCTTACCAACAACGAAATCAGAAACAGCACGATGAATACAAAGAACAGGATTTGCGCGATACCGGAGGCCGCGCCCGCGATCCCACCAAAACCGAAAAGGGCGGCAATGATCGCGATAATAAAAAATGTGATAGCCCAGGTTAGCATAACCAATCTCCTTTAAACGTGAGTACTTGCCAACGAGCACCAGATGTTTTAGTTCCGTCTCCTGCCTTTGAGTTCGAATAACAGCCATTCTACCTTCTTGCGCTGATGGGCCCGGAGGGCCAGCCCGACCTGCAGGCTGAAGCCATTCAGCCTGGCTATCCGGGTATTGTCGTGAGCTGTTCGACAGTCGGCGGGGGGGCGTGTGTTGCGGAAGCCGTAGTGGCCTGAGTCGTCCTGCGCATAGACTCCATCCAGAAACAGTGGCCTGTCTACAGACCCGGATAATTTCGCAGGATGCTATTTTGAGCTATATTTTCAGGGACGGATAATACCGATGTCACCCTGTATCTCAATCGTCGTGCCCAGCGGATCGGATAGCGCCTGGAGCCGTGTCAGGATCTGTTGCGCCACGTCCGGCGGCGCAATACGGGGAATGCCGCGGCGCGCCAGCTTCTCCTCATAGTAACCGGCTTCAATCGGATAAATCCGCACCTCGGTCAGCTCACCGCCACTGAATTCATTGATGGCCACAATGGATTGAAATTTCACCGGAAACTCGGCACCTTCCGGGCCAATGCTGCGTTGTGGGTCAGCACGCCCGGCCAGACCGAAAGTGTCCATCTGGCGAATGATTTCACCCAGGCCATAGAAAATCGGTCGCCCATTGTAGATTTCGATACCGCGCAGTGCGTCCACACCAGTGCCCTGAAAAACATCGGCACCGTTATCGATGGTCGCTTTGGCGAAGACGGGCAGGTAGTCGGCAATACTGGGATTGGTATCTAAATGTTCCGCTTCCGGAATGCCTTCACCGCGATAGCCGCCCTTGGCATCCAGAAAATGATGCGCATGAATTGCCTCAGTAATCAGATCGGATTTGATCTTGCCTTCACGCACGGAGGCCAGCACGTCCTCTAAATCATTCTGATTCATCTCATAATGATAATAAGGTTTCGTGACGCCAGCAGGCGCTGTGCGAAATTGCTGGCGCAGAAATTCCACTTGCGTGTCCGTATTAATGCCCCGGGCATAATGGAAGGTGCCGTTGGGAAATTCATTGCGAAGCTGCCACCACGACTACCCGCAAAGGTTCGCCCATCGATGAATTTGCCTTCCAGATTGCCCGTTGCCGCATCAGGCGACTGAATCAACTCAACGACTTCACGAAAGCCAGAATCAGACAGCATATGATCGAACGGATTGGCGATAATAGTGTCGCCGACAACAGCAATGGTGAAGCCGTCATCTACCGAGGTTGCCAGTTCCGGATCGCTCGTTTGCGCAGACGACAGATTCGCTATACAGAAAGTTCAGAGTAGCAGGAGTAACGTACGGATTTGCGGGGCCATATCGAATGATCCTTTTTATTATTGTTAACCGGGTTTTCGGTGGATAAAGATAATCCTCTATTTTTTTACCGGCGAGCAAATCAGCTGTAAAGGATGGTATTACAAAGGTGAAAAAGAGGCGTAGGAAATAACATGCATTCCCCCGCCCTTTTTTCAATGCAGAGAACTAGTCTTTTTTGATGCAGCGTGGATCGGTGTTTTGAATATTGGCGATTGTCTCACGTGTGATAGGCAGTGGTGCGCAGCCGTGATCAGTACCACAGATCAAATCCCACTCCGGACGCGCCTGTACGTGACAGCCAAAGCAATTGCCGCCGAACTGATTTATCACCTCTGTCGTGCCGCGGACGTTAATCTCAGAGCCTTGCTCAGACACATTAAGCTCAAAGAACTCCCAATCATTGGTAGCCTCATTCCAGCCAGCTTCATGCTTGACCATTGCCTCGGAAGGCACCAGCACCACTACCGAGCCAGGCGGATAGTCGCCACCTGTCTCGGAATTGGCAACTGCGGTAGTTGCCTCGAGGTTGCCGAGAATATTATCCACGAAAAAGTCACCATTCAGGGATCTTGTCATCTCGGTCAGGCATTTGAAGATATCGTCGGTCACCGAGAGCTGGCGATCAGCATCCTGAGAATTGCTGCGGCCGATCAACAACACAGCACAAGCCATTAGCAACAAGGGTTTGGACAGACGAGTAATAGATGATTTTTTCAAGTCGGTACTCCGGTTCAATAGAGGTAAGTTAACTAGAGAGAGCTTCAGCAGATAGAATCGTGCTTTGCGTAATTTATCGAGGGATTGCTTTATCGAGGGATCGCTCTATCATATACCCCTTAACCAGAAAATCACATCTGGCACAGCACTGCCTTCTGGCTATAGCGGCAGCGCCTGGTCGGCCGGTAGTCCGTCAACAAATTGCTGTATCGCCACGAAGACATCATCCTCGTTGGACCCGAAGATCCAGTGGTTGGCATCTTCCAGAATAATGACATGCGAGTCGGCCACCTCATTTTCGAAACGCGCGGCGGCAGTGAGTTTGGCCTGACGCTCGATTTCGAATAACCCATGCACTGCTTTCTGCACGGCCGGGTCGGTCTGGTCATACCAGGGTTCTAGCAGTGCCTCAGCTGATCCAGGCACCGCATAAAGCGCCAATGCCGGTATTGCGATCCGTTCATATTCAGGAGCTTGCAGATTGGCTGTGATTGCATCGAGGTAAACCCTCTCATGCTTGATAGTGCCTGAGGTCAGATCATAGCTGGCCAGAATTTCTCCCTCTGCCAATAACCGCTGTCGCCCGAGTCTTTGCATGTAATCGCCATAGCCCTTATAGGACATCGCTTCAGTGGGGCGTATAGGTGGCGCCTGCGGTAGTGATCGACCTAACACTCGCTGCTGCTTGTTGACTGGTCCGGTGCGGTCAAAGGCCGCATCAAGATAAACCAGACCGCTGAAGCGCTCCGGGAAATTGGCACCCAGATAACTCAGCTCTTCACCCGCAATGGAGTGGCCTACCAGCACGGCTTGATCTATGCCCAGCGTATTCATCACCTGCAGTACATCTTCACTCAATTGGGTCACGTCATAGCCATAAGCAGGTTTTGACGAAGCACCTGTGCCGCGGCGGGTCAATGCAACCACCTCGTAATCTTGTGCCAGCCGCTCGGCCAGTACATCGTAAGAATGAGCCGTGGCACCCAGGCCGGCAAGTAGCACCAGCGTAGGTGCAGGTTCGCTCTGTACTGCCCGCCAGTCCAGCACTTCTAAACGCACGCCTCGCTCAACGAGGATAGACTTCACTTCGTGAGGCGATCTGTCACTCCAGCTCGACTGCTGCAAATCGGCAAACTGAGCGTCACCAGGCAATGGACAAACTGACTGTGAATCGCCCAGCACTCCAGGAGAAACCAGTTGCTTGCGCATGATTCGTTCGACGTTGTATGAGCTCAACATAATCGTTGCACTATCAACGAGGGATGGCTGGCTGAGTGTCAGCTCGAAGTGAGAACGCGTGAGAAATTCCAGCCAGTCCGCCGTAAAATTGGTTCGCCGCCAGTTATCAACCCGGCTTGTTGGTAGATCAAAATATTCCGCTGAAATCAGCTCTGGCCGGACTCCTCTTTTGAGGCAGTCGATTTCAACGATGTTGGAATTCGCGTCCAGCTCTGCCTTGCAACTTCCCAGCTCTGCCAAGTCATAGCGTTGCCCGTTTACAGGCAATTCATGTGGTGTCGGAGACAATAGCGCCATGTCATACTCTATAACCAATCTGGTCGTTGGATCATTCTTCAGTGCCTCGAGCTCGTCTCCGGGAACCATCCAGTAGTCGGTATCCAATTGAGCAATCGGATTGAACCGATTCTCGGCTGTCGATGAGCGAAACAGGTTCAGATTTTCGCCCAGTGAGTCGGCTTCGTACCACGCACGTGTTCTGAAGCGATCAATGCGCCAATCAACGCTGATATCCCTGCCCAAGCTGGCTGGAGAAATCCAGTCGTAGAGTAGATCTTTCGTGGCTACTGGCGTGGCAATGGTTAGCGTGCCTGGGCCGGCCTGTGCCTGCGCGGACTCGATCCAACTGGCAGCGGATAACACGGAATTGCTTTGCGTTCCGTAATCCGGACCGCCCATCGCTGCAACATCAAAGCACGCTTGCGCCTGGATCAACTGTACTGACTTCTCCAGTGACGCATCCTCATTGTTAATAACTGCTTGATGGAAAGCAATCGCTCTGTCCCAGTTGTGAACAAATCCGGGGGGATACACCGAGAAAAACATGACGACTATGGTTGACCAGAATGCCAGTTTGGCGTAACGGTGCTGGCGCTCAACATACAGGAACCAGTAAATAAACCCAGAGCCCACAATACCAGCAGCCGCGATCGGTAATGCCTGCAGCCACATCATGCCATCCAGTTCATTGCCTAGCCGAATGCCGATAGCCGCCAATAAGGGGCTTGTGACGCTCCAACCAGGTAGCAGGAACAAGAAAAATATCGACACCAATAGCAGTACACTTTTCTTATAATTCGGCGTCATTAGCGCCACCGCAAAGAACAGGGGCACAAGAATCGCGCCTTCAAACGATTCAATACCCAAGGCAAAGTTCAATGACAGGCCAAGACCAAGGTCTTCACTCAGATTGACGAAGAATCGTGACAGCACAACAGGGACAACAATAGTGAGTAACAGGAACAGCAACTTGGCTGCCAGCCAATCCCATCGGGAGATCGGTCGAGTGAGCCAGTCGTGTCTCAGACTGCTTGCAGGATCAAGCTGTATAACCGACATCATCAGGATCAGGCTAAGAAAGAACGCCACCCAGTAAAAATTTGCCTGCATGGCAATCATGAATTCCGAATCGATGCCAAGCTCCGCGACATTCAAATTAGCAATAACCGGTTGAATCGCGAATACTGCAAGAGCGAGAAGCACAAGTGGCAACAAGCCAATAATGTCTTTCTTGATGATTGCGAAAATTGCTTTGTAGTTCATGCTGCAAACTCCAGCTTATTATAGCGAGCATCACGAATGAGTACTTTGCTTATCTCGCGCAAACTCATGGCTTCCGCATCAACTTGCACCGCGCCGAAATAGTGGCTTAATTGCTCATACAAGGCTTGCTCACTAGTAAAACTGGTAGCTATGAAGCGCAGCATGTGACCGGCAATCTCTGGCGAGAGCCAGCTATCTGGCAAGTCTGCAGGAAGGTTTTTCTGCGCAGATAGAGTGGCATGCACTTCTCGAAAACGGCCGCGTAAAGACTCAATGGATTCCTGGAAGTACAACTGGCCTTTGTCCATGAATGCGATGTGGCTGGTAAAATTTTCGATCTCGGCCAATTCATGCGATGAAATTAGAATGCTTGTCTCGTTGGCTTGCTCCAACAATCCCTCGATTACCTCATCTCGCGTCAATGTATCCATGCCGCTGAGCGGCTCATCAAGAATGAGTAGCCTGGGTCGGAATGCGATGCCTGCAACCAATAATGTTTTCATGCGCATACCGTGGGAGAGTTTACTTAGCGCACGATCTGTCGGCAGATCCATCCGGCGACACAATTGCTGTTCAAATCCCCTGTCCCAACTCGGGTAAAGCGAACGCAAATAACTAAAATACTGTCCGATAGTTAGCCGTTCTGGCAGCTCCTGATTTTCAGACACATAACCGATCTGCATCATGTCTGCCTGTCGCAATTGCTGGCTGTTGCGGCCCAGCACTTTGACCATGCCGGAATCTGGCTGAATGATGTTGACCAGAATCCGCATGGTCGTGGTCTTACCGGCACCATTGGTGCCCACTAATGCAAATGCAGAGCCTTCGGGGACTTGCAGGTTAAGATCGCGAACCACTTCGACGCGACCATAATGCTTGTTGAGTTGTTCAGTCTGAATTATCACCTGATACCACCTTTAATTTGTCGAGGCTCTGCCATTGCTCCTCAATTGATTCGATAACCTCATCCAGATTGGCACCGACGCGGCGTGCCTCCACAACAAGCTGTTCTATTTCCTGACTGAGCAAGCGCTGGCGATCACCGCTGCGTGCTTTCGGTGGTGTCGCCACCGTAGTGCCACGTCCAGGGCTGGCAATCAACCAGCGCTCCTGAATCAAATGCTGAATCACCTTGTGGGCGGTATTGGGATGAATCTTGAGATCAGCAGCTAACGTGCGAACCGACGGGAATGGCTCACCGGGCTTGAGCGCGCCTCCGAGAATTGCCTTGGTGGATGCATAGATCACCTGATCAAAGATGGATTGGCTGGCATTGAGTTTGATTTTGAATGGTGTCATATGCGTAGTGTGACACTAAGGACGGACTTGTCAACCAGTTTGTTGGCGATTCTTCACACCAACAGGCAGCACAACCCGCTTTTCATGGATGGTAATTAGACGATAAGGCAGCTGCTAATCGACAATATCCCCAAATAGGTGATTCGCGCGCATCGTGCCCCAAGTACTCTTTCACTGGCTCTGTTCACTGGAGCCACGCGATAAAGCGCCGGCACAGATTTGGAAATCTGACGTCGCTTAGAATCATCATCTGGCGCGGCCCGGACAGTTCTCGGTGGTGCGTGGTGCGCGTGGTGCGGGACACTAATAGTTTAATAGCTTAACAACGGCTCTACCCCACCTGGAACAAAGAAATCATCGGGGACGCCCATAACTCGCTGCCGCCCGTACCGTTAACAGCTACCGTCTGGACAGTGAGCGCCCAGTTCCGAATGCGACCTTCAGTTTGTTGGCCGGGAATTAGCTTGTAAGCCAATTGATTTATAAGCCAATACTGTCCCCGGTTGCCCCTCCGAGTCACCAACCAGTCGGTCTGTGAATCTGTCTATCAACCGACGGTTACGCAGTCGCTGGAAGTGGCGGTTCGATCTTGTCCGACGCGACAGGAACACCGGTCAATGCCCGCACGAGTTCGGCGGCGTCAGTGGCTGTGCTTATGCAGTCGGCATATTCGGCAGGCGCGCAAGACTCCCGAGCCAGCACCATTTCCCTGTCTGCGCCCGATGCATTCTTCCAGGCAGCAGAGTCTGCAACGGTTTTGGTAAATGTCAGCTCCAATTTTCGAAGCTCATCGAGTTTTTGATTCAGCTCTGCGAACACGTTCGGGGCAGTCAGCTTGCCACCTACATAGACGCCTTGGCTGATACCGATCAACGTGAGGTACGCTGTGTCGATCTCGAAATTCGAAAAGTCCGCCGCTTGCTCAACCATCGCGCCACTAATCAGTAGTGACATGCCCACGACGGCTGAAAACACTACAGCCTGGAACTTGGCTATCTCGAATCCCTGGTCGGAAGTAATAAGGTCAGACAGCTTCGGTATCGTGTTCTCCGACGATTTGTTGAGACTTTCCCTTATCCAGCCCTTTTTTTTCAGCCACCCCCAATTTGGTCCCGTAACCCGAAACCGGGATATCGCAGCGGTTTTGCTTGCACCGGTGCCGATTGCGGTAATTCCGAGCAAGCCGAGCACGGTGTTATTGATCGGAACCAGCGTACCATCCGTCTGCAGAACCCAATACAGGGCGAGCCATGCAACGATCAGCGTGAAGTAGAAAACCTGTGCATTCGACAAGCTTGCCCGACGGCTAACTCCGGCAATAATCTTAAGCGGATTGAGAACTACTTTGTGATTCCATCGCTCCCGGACCGAGACCCCCGCCAACAGGTAAAGTAGAAACAACAGTCCGGTGGCTATTAAAGCGTTCTGAATATTCATATCCAGTTACTCCATACTTGAGACGAGCAATTCAACCAACTTTCATCGCAATTGGCTGCTATTGCTTAAAGAACTTCAGGTCGCCTGATAAGGGACACTAATAGTTTAATAGCCCAAAAACTGGCCCGAAGCAAATTCCTGTTCTACTCTCAGAATATGCCAAGGACCGGTCGATTACATATACCTGGCGGCTACTACCACTTAATGGGCCGCGGCCTGGAAAGGCGCTTCATTTTCAAGTCCCGTGGGGACAAATACGACTTCCTCGCCCGCCTTGGCAAGAGCCTGGAGCGAGCGAATGCGAAGTGCCTCGCCTGGGCATTGATGTCTGACCACTATCATCTGCTTGTCCAAGCAAGCGATCAGACCCTTTCCCGGATGATGGCTTCAGTACTGGGTGGCTATGCGGGTAACTACAATCGACGACACAATCGATGTGGGTATGTTTTTCAAAACCGTTACAAGTCGATCTTAGTAGATAGGGATGCCTATCTGTTGGAACTTATCCGCTACATCCACCTCAATCCGGTACGCGCCGGCATGATTTCAAACCAGAATGAGTTGGCACGATACCCCTGGTCTGGCCATGCCGGAATCTTAAACTGTCACAAACAGGATTGGCATTCGATAGATGCCGTTTTGAGTCATTTCGGTGCAAGCCGAAGACGGTCTATATCCGCTTATCTCCGGTTTATCCATGCTGGTTGGGCCAGCAAACAAAACATTGATCTTTCAGGTGGCGGCCTAGTTCGCAGCCATGGCGGTTGGCAAGGTATTGAACGATTAAGAAAAGAGCATACAAGTTGCATTGGCGATGAACGGATACTGGGATCCAGTAGATTCGTGGAATCAGCTCTGCATCAGGATGAGCTGGCTACCGAAACCAGAACGAAATTATATCAGCAAGGATGGAATCTTAGCGAAGTTTCACGTTGGGCCTGCAAACTTACCGGTATCAGCGAGAATCAATTGGGTCATAAAGCGCGAGGCGGTAATCTTTCACAGGCAAAGGCCATACTGTGTTACCTGGGCTATTCAGAGTTAGGACTGACCTTGCGAGAAATTGCCGACTACCTGCATATCACGCAGCCGTCAGTGTCAGCATGGGTCACGAAAGGTGAAGCCATCTGCAGGCAAAAGAGCATAAGCCTCGAAACCGCTAATCGTTAAGCTATTAAACTATTAGTGTCCCTGACCGCAGTAGCGGGCGCGGCACCCTGGTCTGGGGAGCACGTACACGGGCGGGGAGTCACGATAGAGAATGGCGATAGTAATCGAACAAAGCGTTCTGCAAGGGTCGCAATGGATTATTTTTGAACGCAATGCAGAACCGCTTTGGGCCAGCATCAGAAACGCAGTTGATGCTTTCATGTACTAATTGTTTCGAGATGGCGCAATTGTGGGCTCGAAACCGAGTGAGGCCTATTTTGTGCAATGCGGACTCGACAGCAGCATGCCCCAAAGTGACATCAATTAAAACGATGTTATTGTGAACCTCGGTTTCGCGCCGCTCAAACCGGCTGAATTTGTTGTTTTACAAATCAAGCTGAAGGCACAGCAGCTTAGTGGCATAAAAATAATTCGGCGATTAAAAAAACCATTCGGCAGATAACAATTTTGAGTGGGCTTACGAAAAGGCTGGATGGTATTGATAGTTTTGATACACCGGAATGCATTGACTTTTACATTAAAGTAGGAAGGTACCCCAGGGAGTCTTGTGACCTATTCGGATTAAGCCTGAACTACTATGGATCAAGAAACCAATACACGGGATTGCGATTCCGTCTACCCGAACACTCGATGGATTGACGTTAATAAAGGCAGAAGGAAATTACTGGATTGCCCAGAAATCAGTGCTTCTTTTGATATACCATTACAAACTAAGCGCGCATCACACTGCCAACTGTGTCAGCATAGAGCAGCAAAGCCGAAGCGATCTGCGGTTGGAAACGTATCAGCTTCGGTTTGGCCAATCCTTGAGGATCTCAGATTAATGCTGGCAAGCCTCTGCGGGAGTCTGTAAATCCTTGCTGCAAGGCGCAGTCCGCAAGGAACAGCGGACTCTATTGCCAATGGGTGCAACGCGACAGTAGAGGCGAACAGGCGCCGCCCTGCGGAGCTTTCAGTTGGCACACACTGCTATTCCTTGACAGGCGTCGGCACGCCGGCGAAATGGCGTCTTGCCGGGCGCGCCGACTGAAAGCCAGAGGCATGTCTTCATCAATCAGAACCTCCTTAAGCTATTAAACAATGAGTGTCCCCAGATTCATACATACTGCCGCAATGAGGATTAGTGGACTACACCTACTACCCTTTCCTGTCTCCATGCAAGTTGGACTCCTGCTGGCGCTGTCTCCGCTTTGCCTAGGACAGGGTTATCAGCCTCCGTTAACCGAGTATGGCTTGCCGAGCCTGGAGGGTGTCTGGAATTTCAGCACCCAGACCCCCTTCGAGCGACCAGAGGGATTCGGCGACCAGGAATTTTTGACGGCCGAGGAAATTGAAGCAAATATCCTGCGCCGCGAAGAGTTGGCCAGGACCACTACTGAGCGTGGGACCGCGGCATCGCAGCGAACGTTGTCTAACACTGCGGCCACTTCGGTGGGTTCCGTCAATAGTTTCTGGATGGAGCGTACAGTAGAGCGAGAAAATAGTCGCACGTCCGTTATCGTCTATCCACGTAGTGGCAGACTGCCGCCGGTGCAGGACGGGGTTTCGCTGCAGCGCAGCGACCCGAATGGTATTCGCGAAATCCCGGGCGACCGACCGGTGCGTTACACCCACGGTGGCATAGCCCGAAATGGGCCGGAAGACCGCGGCCTGTCAGAACGCTGTCTCGTGTTCAATTCCGGGCCACCTTTAAGAAGTGGGCCTTACAACAACAATTTACAGATCATTCAGAATCACGACCACGTGGTGCTGCTGACAGAAATGGGATGGGACGCACGGATCGTGCCACTGGCTAAACAGACCGCACTGCACGAAAACATCAAACTCTGGTCTGGCGATTCGAGAGGTTACTTCGATGGCAATACACTCGTCGTCGAAACCACAAATTTCACCCCCTTGATCGGCAGCTACGGGTATCGCGACATCGCCTACGGCAGCGCTGAGAATCGCTTGCTTGTGGAGAAATTCATCCCTACAGGTCCCGGCGCTATGGACTACGAATTCACGATACACGATCAAACTGTCTTTGCTGACATCATTGTCGGCGTGCTACCGATGTCCAGAGTTGAAAAACAGATCTTTGAGTACGCCTGCCACGCGGGCAACTATGCGATTGGCAATATCCTTCAGGGAGCGCGCGCTGAAGAAACGCGTCCTTAAGCGACTCGAAAGCAGAGCAATCCTCAGCGACACTGGCTATAATCGGCTTGTCAGAGTATTGAGCATTCGCATTCGAAACGCGATCTCACTTCATTGCCGGGCAGTTTGGCAACTGAACTAGTCATCAGTGCACTTGTATCCTGTTTCACTTTGAATCGGAGCCAGACGTGACGGGAATTCCCAAAACAGCTATTGCCGCGAACCCCAATAAATTCCGTCTTAGCACTGCGCTCCTCCCATCACTAACGATCCTCCGTAAGTCCCCATTGATACTGGCGGCTGCCTTACTGACGTTGCAGCCACTTGCAGCAGCCCATCAACCACCGCGGTAACTCCATTATGCCACTGAGTTCGATTATAGATTCCAGTCCTGCGAAAAAGTCAGCGAAAACACTTTCCCACCTTAAACCAGGCCCCAGTATCAGTGTCGGCAAGATGCAACCGGGCAGGACTTGAGATGCAGGATATCATCCAGAGTGGCAACATCGTGTGGATCATGCTGGCTGTAGTGNTGGTTGAGATTGTTGTTCTGCTTAACTACTGGCGGCGCACAGGCCGCGGAGTCAGGCCCATGGCGCTGCTGTTGAATCTTGGTGCGGGCTGCAGTTTGATGCTGGCACTCGGAGCGACTTTAAAGGGGTATGACTGGCGCCTTACCGCAAGTCTGTTGATTGTTTCAGGGATGTTTCACCTGTCCGACCTGAGACAGCGCTGGACTTGATGCAGCTGCGGCCGCGGTGACTCTGCCCGCCGCAGCTCGCCTGATCCGAAATTGGTGGTACAGCAAGTAGGTAACACCGAGCGCACAGGGTGTCGCCCAGAGCACGGGACTGAAAGCGAACTGCGGCATCAGATTCACGGCGCCAAAGGCCAGGAAGGCCGTGTAGACCGAAATACCGGCTCCTACCAGACCCCGCGTATGCTGAATCAACCACTCGTTGGGCGCCGGTGATTGGCGCAGAATGAAATGCGTGTTCAGCACCCCAGCCGCCAGGCCGACAATGGACATGCCGACCAGCAGGGGCTGACCCACCCGCCAGCCCTGAATAGCACAGATCAGCGCGGTGACAAAAGTTGCAGCCTGCAAAAACAAATTGAGCGCAGTTCGGTTTTGCGGATGGTTATGGCGATTGCGGATACAAAGCCGTCCGTAGTTCGCCAGATTGATAGTCATCGCCGCCAGGTAAAGCATCATCCAGCCAAATACGGCTCTCACCAGGGCGGCGTCGTCCCAGAATGGATGCGTCTGCAATGGAGCCAACAGCGTACATAGGCTTATACCAACAGCAAAGGCTCCGGTAAGCAGCAGGGCATTAGCAAAAACCCGGCCCCAGCTCTTGTGTACAGGTCCGCCTTTGCGCCCCATTATCGGCACCCACAGACAGATCAGGCCCACGGTTCCAGTCACGATATGCGCCGCGACCAGCCACTTAAAAAGCAGCTCTATCATTTTCTGCTCGACAATGCTGGCACAACTGTCCAGTTGGTATTACATTAATAACTGTCATTCTTGCTTGACGCAGAGCTCGCGTCAACTCTGTTTTCTGAATTAAAGGAGGTCAATTCGATTGAGCAACTCTGCGGCAGTTATCATCGGCAGCGGTTTCGGCGGTCTGGCGGCAGCCATCCGCTTAGTTGCCCGCGGCTATCAGGTCACCATCTGTGAACAGCTCGACGCTCCCGGCGGGCGAGCCTATGTCTATCGCCAGGACGGCTTCACTTTTGACGCTGGCCCCACCATTGTCACAGCGCCGTTTCTGCTGGAAGACCTGTGGTCCCTGTTCAACCGCAAATTCGCCGACGACGTCAATCTAATACCGGTGGACCCCTTCTATCGCATTCGCTTTGATGATGGCAGCCACTTTGACTACAGCGGCGATGAGCAGGCCATGAGAGCAGAAATCGCCCGCTTCAATGCCGACGATGTGGAACACTACAGTCGCTTTCTCAAAGCCAGTCAAAAACTCTATGAAGTCGGCTTCGATCAGCTACTCTATGAATCATTCGACTCACCGTGGAAGATGCTGAGGACTCTGCCTGACCTCATGCGCACGCGCTTCTACAGCACCGTTTATCGACTGGTAAAAAGTTTTTTTTCCGACCCGAAACTGCGCATGGTGTTCAGCTTTCATCCGCTGCTGATCGGTGGAAATCCGATGACTGCAACAGCCATCTATCTATTGATTGCACACCTGGAGCGCAGCCACGGCGTGCACTACGCCATGGGCGGCACCGGTTCCATTGTCTCGGCCATGGTCAGGCTCATCGAGTCCAATGGCGGCAGCATTCGTTATAACAGCAAAGTTGAGGAAATTCTGGTGCGCGACGGACGCGCTGCGGGCGTCAGGCTCGCCGGCGGTGAGACGCTGGAAGCTGAACTGGTCGTATCCAATGCCGACGCCGCTGCTACTTATAAGTACCTGCTTCCGGGACGGCGGCGGCGCTGGACTGACCGGAAACTGGCGCGCAGCAAATATTCTATGAGTCTGTTTGTCTGGTATTTTGGCACCAAGCGCCAATATTCCGATGTGCCTCACCACATGATTCTCCTTGGCCCCCGTTACGACGGCTTACTGGAAGATATATTCAAGAACAAGGTATTGGCGAAAGACTTCAGCCTCTACCTGCACCGACCCACAGCCAGCGATCCCAGCATGGCCCCGGAAGGCTGCGATGCCTTTTACGTGCTATCGCCAGTCCCTAATCTGGAGTCCGGGGTGGACTGGCGCCAGCAAGCTGAACCCTATCGCCAGGCCATCGAACAGCATCTGGCTACGACTGTGCTGCCAGGCTTGAAAGATGAACTGGTGACTTCTCTGATGTTGACGCCGCAGGAGTTTCAGGACCGGCTGGGTTCGGTGGCCGGTGCGGCTTTCAGTTTGGAGCCTGTGCTTACGCAAACCGCCTGGTTCCGTCCACACAACATCAGCGAGGAACTGCCTGGACTGTACCTCGTTGGTGCAGGCACCCACCCTGGTGCTGGTATGCCCGGAGTGATTTCTTCCGCAAAAGTCATGGACAATCTGCTCTCCAGGTCCTGAGCGGTTACTGGTCAAGTCCCAGGCTTGCGGCAGCGGCTGCAGCAGCCAAGCGACCTGACTGAGCGGCCATGGGAATACCGGCACCGGGATGCACACTGCCGCCGGCCAGAAAGAGGCCGGCAAGCGGCGTCGCTGAGCCGGGCCGGGAAAACGACCCCCAGGGGCCGTGAGTTGGGCGGCCGTATAGCCCGCCGCGACTGCCGGGGAAGCGCTCACCAAATTCGGCCGGACTGGTTACAACCTGGTCCGACGCCGCCACTTTTAAGCGCAGGCCGTGCTGTCCCAGGTGGTTAATCAGGGTCTCTACGCTGCGGGCAACGGTCTCGGCAGCCAGTGCATTTGGTGGCGCATTGATCAGGCAAAACAGACGCTCAGTGTCTGCCCGAGGTGCCTCGTGATCGACGCGATCCTGGGCACAGATATACACCGTCGGATGTTCGCAAATCCCCCTGCGCTTGAAAACCGCATCAAACTCATCCTTGTAGTCATCGCCAAAAAATACGCTGTGGTAGCTCAAGGGAAACCCTTCCGCCCGTCCCACTGCGCTCAGAGTTATAGCGGAGAGTGTATAGCCACCTTCAGCCCGTGGTTTAGCTGCCCGGACTGCGCTCGCACCCAAGAGCCCTTCGGCCAGTGCCTGGCTGTCACCATTGAATACGACTGCGTCCGCTGCCAATCGCTCTCCATCCTCAAGGGTAACGCCGCTCACCCGACCCTTGGCCGTATCGATACTTAAAACCTCGGCTCCACAGCGAAGCTCGCCGCCAGTTTGGGACACTGCCGTAGCCAAGGCTTCTGCCAGCCGCTGCATGCCTCCGCCTATGAGCCAGACGCCTCGGCGTTCCGCCTCGGCTATCAACATTAGGGTGGATGGTGCCCGGAACGGGCTGGATCCACAGTAAGTGGAATAGCGGCCGAACAGCTGGACCAGTCTTGGATCGGAAAATATCTTGCCGAGTTCATCCCACAGGGACACAAAGGGATTGGCTGCCATCAGCCCGGGCAGCCCGCGGACTCCGACACGCCGTCCCAGTTGCAGAGCATTGGGCCGGGGAGCGCGCATGAAAGTCAGATCAAGAGTATCGAAGGTGCGCGCGGACTTCTTCACAAAGCGATCGTAAGCTCGCGCCTCATCCGCTCCGGCGAACTGGCAGATTGCTTCACGACTGTGCTCAGGATCGGCATACAGGTCGAGGCGACTGCCATCCAGCCAGCTATGGCGCGCCAGCAGATCCGAGCTGCGCAGCTCAACACAGTCGGCGAAATTCAGGCCGGCCCGGGCGAACAGATCTTCAAACACCCAACGCATGGTCATGACAGTGGGGCCAGAATCGATGGCCTGGCCAGCAACCATGATCTGCCGCATCTTACCGCCGGGGCTGCGCTGGCGCTCAACTAGCGTGACCCGGGCACCCGAGCTCAACAGCTCAAGTGCTGCGGCCAGTCCGCCCATGCCGGCACCGACGACGACCACATGCGGCGCTTTCATGATAGCCGCCTGACCCGACAGACGATCTGTTCGGCCGGTCGTGTGGTCAGTCGGGCCACGGGTCTGACCTTATCAGGATTTTCTGGCTCAAAGTCGTAACGGCGAATCAGGCTCGCCAGAATCAGCCCGCTCTCGATAGTAGCGAAGGCCGCGCCGATACATACTCTGGGACCCAGCCCGAATGCCAGAAATGCATTGCTCTTTTCTGCCGCCTCGCTACCACTCATGAAGCGATCCGGAACAAAGCGGTCTGCCTGCTCCCACAACAATGCGTTGCGATGGGTAGTCCACGGGGAAATCATGATCATGGCGCCGCGCTTGATGCGGCGCCCGGCGATACGGGTGGTCTCCGCCGCGACTCGGGGTATAAAGGTGATGGGCGGGTAGAGCCGCAATGCTTCGCGAAACACACTGCGCACCAGCGCGAGCTTTTTCACGTGCTCGAAACACAGCGGACCGTCACCTGCTACCTTGGCTATTTCCTGCCGCAGTCTCGCCACTGTTTCGGGCTGCTGGGAGAGAATGAAAAACGCCCAGGTGAGCACGCTGGCAGTGGTTTCGTGCCCCGCCAGAAAGAAAACGCCGATCTGGTCAACCAATTCTTCGCGAGAGAAACCCTGGCCGCTCTCTACGTCTCTAGCTGCAATCACGGCACCGACAATGTCATCCACCGCCTCTGCTCCCGGGATCAGGCGTGGCGCCAACATTTCACTGATGTGGCCGCGGATGCGCTGGCAGGCGGCCAGTACGTGATCTGGCTGATCCACATGCTCGAAAGCCTTGCCGAAAATCAGCCGGCGGATTTCCACGCTGGCCACGGCGCGCTCGAACTCCGTAAAGGCTTGGAACACATCTTTGGCGCGCTCGGATTGCAAAGAACGTGAGAAGATCGTGCGACATATCACGTCAGCGGTAAGCTGACTCATGGCCACGTCCAGGGAAAACGTCTCGCCGCTGTCAGCATGCTGATCGAGTATCTGCTGGTACTCCGAAACCGCCTCGGTCATGGCCGGAAAGGCCAGGTTTATTCGCATGTGCGAGAAAGCCGGGTCGATCATGCGCCGCTGGCGCCGCCAGGTCTCGCCACTGCTGACAAAAATTGAATCGCCTACCAGTGGTTCCAGAGCGCCGACGAACAAGTCGTTTTTGGGAAAGATTTCCAGCGGATCGGTCATTACGTCGCGAACGCACTGGGGGTCATTGATGAGTACGATGGAGCGCCGGGAATAGCCAAGCTGAGTAATACGTTCCCGGTAGGCCGCCTTTGGAACCAGGCTCAGCAGGTTGCCGTCACCTTCGCGCATAACCCGCAGCAGGGAACGCAGCGGGCTCATGGGAACCGGGGCCGGTGGGCGATACAAGTCTGCCGTCACGGGTTTGCCTCCAGCGGCGCCGTCCATTCGATATCCCAGGTGGCGGCCTCGCCGAAGCTCATGCCTGAGAAAATCGTTCTCGACAAAATAGACCAGGCAGTAAACGGCAGCATCACAAACGGCATGGGGTCACGCAATTGAAAACTGACGTCTCTGGCATGCAGGAGCTGATACAGATTGTGCTTGAAATCGGACCAGCGCAGCACCGAAGCCTGAGTTTCCGTCAGGCAGGGGTAAAACTGTTGCAACAGGCGCTGGCGCCGAAACCTGAGTTGGCGGCAGTGCTCCGGGTTGAGTATCGCCTGAGCCAGATCTTCCGGTTCGAAAAAATGCACGCCGCTGGTAGCGCGAGGATTGCATTCCAGACCGAACACCTCGCCCGTCGGATCAACCATCAGATCCAGGCCGATAAAACCGCTCACGCTCGTGCCTTCAATAAACTGGTTAACCCAGCGCTCGATTCGCGAATCCGGATCGATCCGTTCAAAACACACCGCCACGGTTCCTGATACTACCCGGCCACGATAAACAACGCTCGCCAAAGTCCGTCCCTCATGAGCCACGGTCAAACTGCAGACCTCGGTCCCCGTAAGCAGTTGCTGAACCAGCCACGCCGAGGGGTCGTCCCGCGCCGGCAATGGGCCGCCCGCCGCAACGACTTCCAGTCCGACACCGGCACAGGAAAACTCGCGCTTGAGAATAACCGCAGTTTCTGAATTCAGAGCGCAGGCTCGAGCATCATTGAGCCGGTGGGTGGCAGGAACAGCGAGACCCAGCCTCTGGCAGGTCTGAACAAACGACATTTTGCCGTGCACGGCCAGCAATCGGTCCAGGCTCATGGAGGCAATTCTCACCCCGGGAGCCAGTCGGCCATGTAGCGCCGCCACGTGCAGTATCTCCTCAGATACGGGCAGCACCACGTCAACTTCTTCACGCTCAACAATAGCACTCAATTCCGCCAGATAGGCCTCTGGATCGGTGACCGGTGCGACAACCTGAAAGCTACCCGAAACTGCCCGGGAGCTGCCGCACAGATGGCGTTTACCCGGCTCTGCGACAAGCACCCGCCAGCCTGCCTGAGCCAGGCAGCGAGCCAGATCCAGACCTTTTGGCAAACGACCAAGAGTAAGCAGCACGGTGCCCGCTTGAGAAACGCCAGACTGGGTCACTTGCCTTTTTTTCTCCCACTATCAGAACTCGGCCTTTATGGCTCGAATAAAAAGAGGCCTCACCTTTTTGCTTAAAGACGCATCACCTCTTGCTTGCAAAGAGGCGCCACCGCCCGATAGCAAAGAGGCATCGTATCGAATTTGTACCCACTTTAGCAGAGCCAATTCTAAAAACGCCTTGAACAATGCAGGCGCCCTTGCGCCGGCGTGCCGACTGAAAGCTCCTCAGGTACGGGCTTGTAAGCCACTGCTTCGGCGTTGCACCCCTTGGAAATCTTCCCTGTGGCTTGCACCTTGCAGCGAGGGCTCGTAGTCTCTGGCAAAGACAGGTCTGTGCTATTCAGGGCTTTCTTTATAAAACCCATCGTTGCACTCAACCTTTATTAGCCCTTAACCAGCCAGATAATTCATTCTCATGGCACTTCGCCACCCACAGAAATCTAATGCTTTCACTTTTCGCACCCGCCGCATTCACCTCACTCGCATTCGCTATGTTGACGCCGTTGTTGCATACAGTGACACTGCTTGCCAACAATGCATCCTCGTTCAGGGATCCGCTAGGTACACTCAGCCAGGGTACGTGGGGAAATCTTCATACAGCAGGCATTCTGCTGTTCGGCACAGCCCAGATTTTGCTTGCTGTTGCCATGAGCGGATTCGACCAGGGACGATTGTGGCCCTTCGGGCGACTTTTCCTGGGCGCTGCTGGGGCCACGCTGTTTTTCGTCGCCTATTACTTCGCCACGGTGGAACCGGGGGACCTGCTCGGCCTCAATGGCAATGATCCATTGGTGGTGGTTGCCACTCTGACAGGTACTGCAATGGGGCTTTTACAACCAGGCTGCAAGCGGCTCTTATCCTGGCTCGGCGTGTTCAATGCTGTCTGTCTTGGCATCTGGCTGCTTTTAATTCCAGCGATACTTCTCATCGACGTCATCTCTCCAGGCGTCTATGAGCGCACCGTGGGTGCAGTCTATGTCATCTGGGTTGTCGGCATGAGCTACGCGCTAATGACCTGCCGCAGCCCGGAAAGCATAACCCGG
>JGI12109J20283_10157785_pt1 | contig 20177 bp, 16 predicted proteins | sample ElkSlonscriptome_12_FD_20283 | JGI IMG/M metagenome (IMG submission 20283)
CCGGCCAGCCGCTCCGGATCGCCCGCCACCAGCACGGGCTTTTCCGGATCGGCGGCGGGCGATTCCTTGGCAAAGCGGATCAGCGCATCGAACTCGGCAGCCAGCCAGTCGCGCTCCACCAGCCGACCGGGGTCGATCACCACCGCCAGCATGTGGTTGACGATGGAATCCCTCCGGGGATTGTCCGGCTGGATGGTGCCGCCGCCGGTGAGAATCCCGGCGAAGATCTCGGCGAACAGCGCCATGCCATAGCCCTTGTAGTCGCCGAAGGGCCGCAGCGCCCCCTTGGGCGGCTCGTACATGACGTTGGGATCCCGGGTGGGCTGGCCATGGTGGTCGATGAGCGTGCCCTCCGGGGCCTGCTCCCCTTTGTTGCGCGCCACCCGGATCTTGCCCAGCGCCAGCTTGCTGGTGGCCATATCCAGCACCACCGGTTCGGTACTGTCGGTGCCGGGCATGGCCAGGCACACTGGATTGGTGCCAAAGCGGGCGTCGCTGCCGCCAAACGGCGCCACCAGCGGCTCGTGGTCGGTAACGTTGACGAAGTGCATGGACACCAGCCCGGCCTTGATGGCCATCTCCCCGTAGGTGCCGATGCGGCCGATGTGGTGGGCGTTTCTGAGCGCCAGCAGGGTGAGCCCGGTGTCCCGGCAACGCTCGATGGCCGCCGTCATGGCTTCAAAAGCCACCCGCTGGCCATAACCGCGGCCGCCGTCGTAGAGCAACATGCTGCCGGTGTCGGTGACCAATCGGGCGGCGGTGTTGGGCTTCAGGCCACCCTTGTGGAGGTTGTCCACATAGGTGGGGATCATGCCCACGCCGTGGCTGTCGTGGCCGGCGAGGTTGGCCCGCACCAGATGGTCGGTGACCAGTTCCGCCTCATCGGGGGTGCTGCCGGTGGCCTCGACGATGGCCTGGATCACCCGCCTGAGGGGCTGTTCCTGGATCAACATGCGCTGTTCTCCCTGGTGGTTCGTGGGTTGTTCTGGCAGGGGTGCTATGATGGCATGAAAAATCGAATTTTCCCTCTCACGATTCTACGATTCATGAGCCCATGACCGAACAACTGGATACCGTGGTGATCGGCGCCGGCGTGGTGGGCCTGGCCTGCGCCCACGCGCTGGCCCGCTCGGGTCGCGAGGTGGTGGTGCTGGAATCCACCGCCAGCATCGGCAGCGGCACCTCCTCGCGTAACAGCGAGGTGATCCACGCCGGCATCTACTACCCCACCGACAGCCTGAAGGCCCGCGCCTGCGTGGCCGGCAAGCACGCCCTCTACGCTTACTGTGCCGAGCGGGGCATTGCCCACCGGCGCTGCGGCAAGTTCATCGTCGCCACCGGCGAGGCGCAACTGGCCACCCTGGAACAACTGCGCCTGAAGGCCGCCGCCAACGGCGTGCCGGACCTCGCCTGGATGAGCCCCGATGAGCTGCGCGAACGGGAACCGGCCATCCGCTGCGTCGGCGCGCTGCACTCGCCCACCAGCGGCATCATCGACAGCCACTCGCTGATGCTGGCCTATCAGGGAGATCTGGAGAGCGCGGGCGGGATGCTGGCGCTCCTCAGTCCCCTGGAGGACGGCGAGGTGCGAGACGACGGAATCGTGCTGCGAGTGGGGGGCGACGAACCCATGGAGATCCAGGCCCGCACGGTGGTGAACTGCGCGGGGCTGCATGCCTCCGAGGTGGCGCGCCGGATCCGTGGCCTGCCCGCCGACAGCATTCCGCAGACGTATTATGCCAAGGGCAACTACTACACCCTGCTCGGGCGCTCGCCATTTTCCCGGCTCATCTACCCGGTGCCGGAACAGGCCGGCCTCGGCGTGCATGTGACCATCGACCTCGGCAACCAGGCCCGCTTCGGCCCGGACGTGGAGTGGGTGGAGACGCTGGACTACGACGTGGACCCGCGCCGCGCCGAGGTGTTCTACGACGCGGTGCGCCGCTACTGGCCGGAATTACCGGACGGGGCGCTGGTGCCGGGTTATGCCGGCATCCGCCCGAAACTCCAGCCCCCCGGGGAGCCGGCCCGGGACTTCCTGATCCAGGGACCGGCCAGCCACGGGGTGGCGGGGCTGGTAAATCTCTACGGCATCGAGTCGCCGGGACTGACCGCCTCGCTGGCGCTGGCCGACGAGGTGGTGGCGCTTCTGGACGCCACCACGGCCTGATGTCGCGGCTGGTTAAATCGGCTGCGTTTCCGTTAAGTTCCGGTTAAGGATTGTTCTTTTAGTCTGTGCCCGGATTGCTTAGAATGCTGCGACCGCAGCAAGTTAATCGATTCCTTGCTGGCGGGGCAGCACAAGCAGCTTAATCGGGCGCACAGGCGAAAGGGAACAGTCATGGCCGACAACAACGCGAAACCATCGGAATCAGCAGCGAACAACCGACTCTGGGGCGAGTTCATCCGCTCCCTGATCTTTCTCGGCGTGGTGGTGGCCGCGCTGGTGGGGCTGTTACAGATTCCGCCCTACTGAAAGGCGCCACCGCGATTCACGGGGCGAAAAATCAAAGGGCCGCCCGTCATCAGCGACGGGCGGCCCTTCTCGTATGAGTGATCGACGAATCCGCGCCTCAGGCGGGCGGGCGGAAATCGTCGGCCAGCTTGGCGATCACCTGATTGATGGAACGCTCGGCCATGCCCACCGAGGTGGCATGATCCAGCGCCAGCACCATGTGGATATGGGTGTGGCCGGGTTCGCACTCCAGTGGATGGGAGCCCTCGTTCAGGCAGCGCACGATCAACTGGGTCTTCTGGGCGTCGATCTGGATCAATTGACCGCGTCCGGCGCCCATCTCCAGGGCGGCCTTCTGGGCGTTCAGCAACACGTTGTTGGCCAGCACCCCGGCGTCTTTCAGGTTCACGTCGCTGTCCGGGCTCTGTATACCGGCCAGCAATTCACCCCGGGGGGTGAACACCGCAACGCCCTTGAAGCCGTCGAGATCTTTGAGGGTTTCGAGTTTTTCCTGTACGGACATGATATTTTTCTCCCTGGTATTAGCTGATGTAGCGCTTCAGCGCGGAGCGAGCCAGACCCAGGTTGCACTGCTTGTCCAGCAACACCACCAGATTGGCGTTGGTATCGCGCCCCAGGGATTCCACCAGGATATGGGCCTCGGTGGCATGCACGTGGATCATGCCGCAGTGGCCGCTGCCGGTCTTGCGGGCGGTGTCGCGGGCGTTGATCATCACGTTGTTGGCAAGGCTTCCCACCTTGGCCAGATCGATGCGGGCATTGGCGCTGTTATATTGCATCACCGGGGCGGTGCCGCTGCCCTCGAAGACGGCGGCGCCAATGAGGCCGTCCACATCCTCGAACAGGGAGAGATCTGCGTAAGTTGTCACTGTCTGTCTCCGTTTACTGTCTAGTCCTGAATCCATCGCGGCGCAGCAATCCGGAATTACTGTTATGACCGGCCCGGCAATCGGACCCGGGAGCCACCGGTGCTGCACCGGCAACATTATCCGATAAATCCCGGGCCGAATTGTTGATCCAGGTCATTTCTGACAGATTTCGCGATCTTGCCTCAGCCCTGCTTCTTGCCCTGGTTGGCCACCGCCTGCATGGCGGCGTTGATGGCTTCCTGATCGCCCAGGTAATAGCTCTTCAGGGGCTTGTAGTTATCGTCCAGTTCGTAGACCAGCGGCACCCCGGTGGGGATGTTGAGGCTGACGATCTCCTCGTCGGAGATATCGTCCAGGTACTTCACCAGTGCCCGGAGGCTGTTGCCGTGGGCGGCGATCAGCACCCGCTTGCCGGCGCGGATATCCGGCAGGATGGTGTTCTGGTAGTAGGGCAGGAACCGCTCCACGGTGTCCTTCAGGCACTCGGTGAGGGGTAACTCGTCGGGGGGCAGATCGGCATAGCGGCGGTCGTGGCCCGGGTAGCGCTCGTCGTCGGCGGTGAGTTCCGGGGGTGGGGTGGAATAGCTCCGGCGCCACACCAGCACCTGGTCATCGCCGTATTTCTCGGCGGTCTCGGCCTTGTTCAGCCCTTGCAGGCCACCGTAGTGGCGCTCGTTCAGCCGCCAGTGGCGGTGCACGGGGATCCACATCAGATCCATCCCGTCCAGGGTCAGCCAGAGGGTGCGGATGGCGCGCTTGAGCACCGAGGTATAGGCCACATCGAAGGTGAAGCCGCCCTCGTTGAGCAGCACCGCCGCCTGCCGGGCCTCCTGGATACCCTGTTCGGTGAGATCCACGTCGGTCCAGCCGGTGAAGCGGTTCTCCAGGTTCCAGGCGCTCTGGCCGTGGCGAATTAACACGAGCTTGATCATGATGGACAGGTCTCCTACGGTCGTCGGGTTGGCGAGCAAACTCTCTCCAGTATAAACCCCGCGGCCGCGATTATCCGGTCGGCGTCCGGGTTAGAATCCGGTTCATGGACATCCGTCACCTGAAAACCCTGCTGGCCATCGCCGATCACGGTGGGTTTGCCGCCGCCGGCGCCGCCATCGGCCTCACCCAGTCGGCGGTGAGCCTGCACGTGAAGGCGCTGGAGGAGAGCCTCGGGGTGGTGCTGTTCGACCGCCAGCGCCGCCCCCCGGTGCTGAACAGCCATGGCCGGGAGCTGGTGCTGAAAAGCCGGGAGATCGTCGGACTGTATGACCGGCTGCGCCAGAGCTTTCACCCGCAGGCGCTGTCGGGGGTGCTGGATCTGGGGGCGGTGCCCACGGTGATCACCGGCATGCTACCGGCGGCGCTGGTGGCGCTGCGGGCCAGCCAGCCGGGATTGCATATCCGGGTGGCCAATGGCCTGTCCGAGGAACTGGTGGGCCGGGTGGACGACGGCGAACTGGACGGGGCGCTGGTCACCGAGCCCAGCCGGCTCGCCAACAGCCTGGACTGGCAACCGGTGGCCCGGGAGCCGCTGGTGGTGATCGCCCCGGCAAGTCTCGAGGGCGACGACCGTAGCCTGCTGGAGTCCCTGCCCTTCATCCGCTTCCAGCGCTACGCCTGGGCCGGGCGGTTGATCGACACCCAGCTCCGGGATCGCGGCATCCGGGTGCGCACCGGCATGGAGATGGACTCGCTGGAGGCCATCTCGTTGATGGTCTCCCACGGCCTCGGGGTATCAGTGGTGCCGCGCCGGCCTATCCCGGCGCCCTTTCCGCCGGGGGTGCGGGCGCTGGCCTTCGGCGATCCCCCGGTGTACCGGGTGGTGGGGCTGGTGATGCGCGCCGCCAATCCCCGGGCAATGCTGCTGGAGGTGCTACGCCGCCAGCTTCGCCGGCAGATCGGCGAGGGTGCTCAACCGCTGTAACCGGTGCGGGTCTGGGGCAGCTTGCGCTCCAGCAGCCGGGTGGCCACCACGGTACGCAGAATCTGCGCGGTGCCGCCGGCGATGGTGAACATCCGCGCATCGCGCACCAGCCGCTCCAGCGGCAGATCCCGGGCATAACCGGCGGCGCCGTGCAGTTGCAGGGCGTCGTTGGTCACCTTCACGGCCATCTCCGAGGTGTAGAGCTTGGCGCGAGCCGCCAGCATGGCGTCGGGGAAGCCGTCCCCGGCGCTGGCGGCGGCCTGGTAAATCAACAGCCGGGCGGCGGCGATCTGGGTGTCCATGTCCACCAGCATCCATTGCAGGCCCTGGAACTCGCAGAGGGGCCGCCCGAACTGCTCGCGCTGCTGCACGTGGTCCAGCGCCAGTTCGTGGCTGCGGGCGGCGATACCCAGCGCCACCGTGGCGGCCCCCACCCGTTGGCCGTTGTAGGCTTCCATCAGCCGGGCGAAGCCGTGGCGAAGCCCGTCCGGGGGCAACAGCAGCCGGTCCCGGGATAGCCGCAGGCCCTCGAAATGCACCTCGGTCTCGGGAATCCCCCGCAGCCCCATGGCCGGGATCCGCCGGCCCACCCTGAGGCCCGGCTCGTCGGCCAGCGCGACGAAGCCGCCGATGCCCTGGTCCTTGCCGTCCTCCACCACCCGGGCGAAGATCAGGTAGAGGCGCGACACGCCGCCACCGGTGATCCAGTGCTTGTGGCCGTCGATGACGTAGTGATCGCCGTGGCGCACCGCCCGGGTGCGCATCTCGGTGGCGGCGCTGCCGGCTTCCGGCTCGGTGATGCAGATGGCGGGCTTGTCCCCCGACAGCACCAGTTCCGCCGCCAGTTGCCGCTGGGATTCGCTGCCGTAGGCCATGATGGCGCCGATGGCGCCCATGTTGGACTCCACCACGATGCGCGCCGAGGCCGGGCAGGCGCGGGCGACCTCCTCCACCACCAGCACCGTGTCCAGGTAGGACAGGCCCCGACCGCCCAGCGAGGTGGGCACGGTCATACCCAGGAAGCCGGCCTTGCGGAGCAGGGTGATGTTATCCCAGGGATAGGCCTCGCTGCGGTCGATCTCGGCGGCCCGGGGCGCCAGTTGGACGGCCAGTTCGCGGGCCTGATCCTGGAGTTGCCGTTGTGAGTCGCTGAGTTGCCACATAATCGCCGCTCCCGGGTGGTTGTTGTTGCCACCACATTACCGGAAGCGCTATCACAATAAAAACGAATAATCCCAATCCGTAAAATGAGGATTATTCATGATACCGGCGGCGTCCAGCGGCTCAGGCGCTCCGCCACCGCCGGTCGCACCCGTTCGGCGGGGGGCTCCACGGCGGTACCCATATAGATGAACCCCGCCAACCGCTCCTCCGGGGCGAGCTCCAGCGCCGCCTGCACGGCCGGCTCGTAGCTGTACCACTCGGTGAGCCATTGACCGGCGTAACCCGCCGCATGCACCGCGTTCAGGAGATTCATGCACACCGCCCCGCAGGATAGCACCTGCTCCCACTCGGGGATCTTGCCGGGCTTGATGCTGGACACCACCGCCACCGCCAGCGGCGCCCGGGTGAAGGTGTCGCGGGTGAGCTCGATCTTAGCGGCGGGGGCGTCGGGTTCATTGCCGGCCAGCGCCTGCACCAGGATCTCGCCCAGCCGGGCGCGGGTCTCGCCGTCGATCAGGATCAGCCGCCAGGGGCCGAGCTTACCGTGGTCGGGCACTCGCAAGCCCGCCTCCAGGATGGTCTCCAGTTCAGTGCCTGCGGGGGCGGGTTCGCGCAGGTTACGGGCCAGCACCGAGCGCCGGGTGGTGAGTAGCTTCAGGGTCTCGTTCACGGGAATCTCTCCGGAGAAAAAAACGGTCCGTATGATAGCACCGGGGCGGACGAGGTGATGGCCATCCAGCCGCTAGCAGTGGGGCTGACGGTCGGCCAGCACGTCACCGGCCGGGCCTTCCAGCGTCTCCCCGGCCAGCACCCGCCGGTACAGTTCCTGGTAGCTCGCCACCGCCATGGGCAGGGAAAACCCCGTGACGATGCGCTCCCGGCCCAGCCGTCCCAGTTCCCGCCGCAGGGCTGCCGAGCCCAGCAGCTCCGCCATGGCCGCCACCAGCGCCGGCACGTCGCCAGGGGCCACCACCCGCCCCGCCGGACCGACGATCCGCGCCGACTCCCCCACATCGGTGGCGATACAGGGCACCCCGCAGGCGGCGGCCTCGGCCAGCGCATTGGGAAAGCCCTCGCCCCACGCCGAGGAGGACACGGCGATATCCAGCGCCGCGTTGAGCCGGGCGATATCGGTGCGCTCCCCCAGCAGGTGGAACCGCTCCGGCGCCGGACAGTCCCGGAGCCACCCCTGCAAGTGCGGATTGTCGGCACCGACGCCGCGTCCGGCCAGCAGGAAGTGCGCCTCGTGACCAGCCGCCAGCAAACGGCTCGCGGCGGCGAGGAAACCGGCATGATCCTTCATGGGATGGAACCGGCAGATCCGCCCGATCAGCGGCGTTGCCGGGTCGAGTCCCAGTTCCGCGCGCACCGCATGGCGGGCCGCCGGATCGGGGGCGAATTCCCGGCAGTCCACGCCGTTGGGAATCACCACCGCCCGCGCCGGGGCATAGCCCACCCGGGCATGGTGCTGGACGCTCAGTTGGGCATTGTGGACCACCGCCACCGCGCGACGCGACAGCCGCCCGCCGAGACGGATGGCCAGCCGGGTCAGCGGCGGTTCCTGGCGGAGGTGGTAGAGAGTATTGCGCAGATTGAACAGCACCGGCGGGCGCTGCCCGGACAGCCGGGCGGCACCCAGCGCCGCCAGATTGCCGTGGTACAACCAGCCCTGGATCAGATCCGCCCGGAAGTCCCGTACCAGGTGCGCGAAGCGGCGCAGCAGCGCCGGACCCGGCACCCGCAGGCCCGGCATCTCCAGACTCCAGGCGGGAATCTTGGCGTCTTTCAGAGTCGGCAGCAGAGTCGCCTGGTCCCGCAGGGTGATCAGCCCGTGGTGAAACGGTCCATCCCGGCTGGCCAGCAGCAAGCGCAGCAGCATGGTCTCCGCGCCACCCCGACCGAAGCTGGTGATCACGTGCAGCACCCGGGGCCGGGGGTCCAGGTCATCGGCCTGGCCCACCCCGTTGTCGGTCATGGCCCGATCACGCTAGGGCCTGCGGGTGAGCAACAGGCCATCGCTGTCGTGCAGGGTCACCGGCGCCATGGGATCGTCCAGTTCCAGCCCGGGCGAGGTGAGCGCCGCCTGCCAGCCCTCCCGGGGCAGGTTCGGGAGCGGCAGATCCAGCGGCGACAGGGTCACCGGCTGGCCCTCCATGTTGGCCATGAAGAAGATCTGCTCGTTGCCGTCCGGGCTGTGGCGCAGGCCGTAGAACACCACCGAGCCGCGGGTGGGGCGGCGCCGCTCGAACACATCGCCATCGCGGAGGTTATTCTGAAGCCAGGGCCGCTCCAGCCGGAACTGGCGCAGCACCCGGTTGAAATGCACCTGGGCGGGGTTCAGCAACTCCTCATAATAGCTCACGTTACAGTAGTCGTGCATATCGTCCATCCAGGCCCGGGCGATGGCCTTGAGGGTCTCCACCGACAGGCTGGGGCCGGGCAGCGGCGGCTCCACGGTGCGCATCAGCCGGACGATGGCATCCAGATCGTACTCGGTGACCACCACCGCGGTATCCAGCATGCGCATGAAGCGCTTCAACTCGTCCAGATCGTCGAAGCCCAGCTCCTTCAGGCGCGGGAAGTTGCTGGCGGTCTGGAAGGCGGCCTCGTCCACCTGCCAGTGCAGCGAGATGGACTCCTCGGCCACCACCTTCACCCCGTAGCGATCGTCCACGTTGCGGATGAAGCCCCAGGAGGCGCGCATGGTGGCGTTGACGAAATCCATGGGCACGCCGGGGAACATGCCGTAGGTGAGCAGACTCGTGGAGGGGTTGTCGTAGGCCTTGTCGATGATCTCCAGCAAAGTCTCGCCCAGGCGCGAGTTGATGCGCATCTTCGGGTCCACCTGGGTGCCGCGGCGCAGGGTATCGTGGTTGGCGCAGCCCGAGATCCAGTTGCTGCCCTCGGAGAGAATCTCCTGGATCCGCCACCACTTGGACACCCAGAAGGTGTACAGGAACGGCGTGTTGTGGGCGAATGTCAACGGCCCCCACTGGAATACATGGGGCATCTGCTCGGTCACCGCCCGGTAGGTGGAGGACAGCTCCCAGTCGTCCTGGGGCCAGGGCCGGCCGTCCTCGAAGATGAACCAGGGATAGTATTGCTTGCCCGCCACCTCCTGCGGAGAATAGGCCATGGCGCGGAGGTATTCGTCGGCGTGGTGCAGTTCCTGGTTCTCCGCGTCCCACCACTTGAAGTCCTGGGCACCGTCCACCCGCACCCCGTCGGCGCCACCCAGATCCACCTTACGGCGCTGCATCTCCAGTAAGGTGGCGCGGGTCATGGGGTGGCGGTAATTCATGTCCTGGCCGTACATGTTGGGGCCGGTGAAGAAATGCCGGTTCAGGAGCGTCAGCGCCTGGTTGTCGGCGTGGCCGAACACCACGTCGAAGATCAGCCGGATGGGCTTATCCGGGAAGTTGTGCAGGGTGGCGGCGAAATCCACCAGCTCGTCCGGGCGGTCGGATTCCAGCAATACCGGGTTCACCGCCGCCGAGCCGGAGATGACGATATCGTAGCCCCAGTTGGTCTGGTCCGGACGGCGCAGGATCACCTCCACGGTGGGGGCGGTGGGATCGTCCTCCACCATCTCCCAGAAGGGGGGGCCGGCCTCGTACTCGATGGTGGGCTCGATGGGCAGCAGTTGCACCGCATCGTAGCCGGTGAAGTTCTCCTCGTGGGGCAGCAGGGTCTGACCGTTGCGGATCTTGTCGGCGATCTTGCGGTACAGCCGGGTCAATGATGCCAGGGTGCCGCCGGCGGTGGCGGTGGGCACGTGGATCTGCAGGATATTGCCGGGCGGGTCCTGGCGGGGCAGATCGTCCTCCTTCAGTGCCCCGTCGATGGCGGCGAAGTAGTCCCGATCGGCCCGCTCCCGGTCCAATCGCGCCACATCGTAGAACTCCGCCGGGGCGAAGATCCCGAAGGGCAGCGAGTAGGCCAGATGATCACGCACGGTATGCCAGTTGCCCCGCCCGTCCTGGTAGCGCAGCCAGTACAGCGACCCCAGCTCATCCCGGTGGCCGGGTTGCATCCCCGCCACCACGCCCCACAGGAAATCCCCCTGCTGGCGAAGCTGTATCCGCTCCCGGCGAAACCGCACGGTCTTCTTGCGGGCGGCGAGGCTCAGCGGCTCCAGCGGCGAGAACACCACCAGATAGACATCGTCGGCATAGACCCGCCGCTCAGACAGCTCCGGCACCCAGAAACCGATCTCGGCAGCGCCGTCCACGTAGTGGGCGCCCAGCCGGCGGCTGAGGCGCTCGCCCGCCACCTCCTCGTCGGGGCTGTCCCGCTCGACCTGCTCGGCCCAGGCCAGCAGGACCTCGGTGCGGTCCTTGATCAGGTGACAACTCGGCATATCGTTCACGATCACCTCCTCTGGGTTGTTGTCGGGACATCCCCGGGGATGTCCGGTTTTTCCACCGGCAACGGTGAATGGCGTGAGTAAGTCGATTAACTGACTGGCGGGCCACGAAACCCGCCGGCTCAAATGATGGGGAGTTCAGGACTGGCGAAAGTTTCGCAGGAAGCGCAACAGCACCCGGGCGCCCACCCCGGCGTCGGCCCCGGAGATGGCCTCGGCAGGGTTGTGGCTGATGCCCCTGTGGCAACGCACGAACAGCATCGCCACCTCGGTGACCGCCTGCATGGCCATGGCGTCGTGGCCGGCGCCGCTGGGCAATTGGTACGGCTGGATGCCCTCACCGGCCACCGCCGCCTCCAGTTGTTCCATGAGACCGGGGGCGCACTGGCAACCACCCGCCCGGTAGGTCTCCTGGATGTTCACCCTGAGGCCCCGGCGCCCGGCGATATCGCGAATGGTGTTGTTCACATCAAACACCGCCCGGTCCCGCTCGGCATCCTCGGGAGCGCGGATATCGGCGCTGAAGGATACCTCGCCGGGGATCACGTTGGTGGCCCCGGGCTTCACCGCGAGCTTGCCCACGGTGCCCACGAGGCCGTCGCGGCCCTGGCAGAGGCGCTCCACCGCCAGCACCGCCTCGGCGGCGCCGGTGAGGGCATCCAGCCGCCGCCCCATGGGCACGGTGCCGGCGTGGCCGGCCTCGCCGCTGATGGTGATGTTCAACCGCACGCCCCCGGCGATGCCGGTGACGATGCCCACCGGCAGCCCCTCGGCCTCCAGCACCGGACCCTGCTCAATGTGCAGTTCCACATAGCCCAGCAGATCCTCACGGCGCCGGGCCAGGCCCGGGATGGCGCGGGGCTCGCAACCGAGCTCGCGAAGCGCCTGCTCCAGACTCACGCCGTCCTCGTCCTGCCGCGACAGCACCGACATATCGAAGGTACCGGCCAGCGCCCGGCTGCCCAGCAGGGTGGTCTGGTAACGCACCCCCTCCTCATCGCCGAAGGCCACCACCTCCACGGCGAAGGGTAAACGCTCGCCAGCATCGGCCAGCGCCTGCACGCAGACGATGGGGGTGATCACCCCCAGCATACCGTCGTAGCGCCCGCCCTCGCGCACCGTGTCGATGTGCGAGCCCAGCAACAGCGCGGGCGCCCCCGGCTCGGCGCCCGGGTAGCGACCCACCACGTTGCCCACCGCGTCCATCTCCGGCTTCATGCCGGCGTCAGCCATCCAGCGCATCACCCGATCCGCCGCCAGCCGGTGCTCGGGGGTGGCGAAACGCCGGGTGACCCCGGGACCGGGCTCGCTGAAACGCGCCAGTTCGTCGCAGCGGCGCATGATCTCGGCGGCCAGTCGGGTGGTCTGGGAAGTGGCGGTGAACTCGGTCATGGAGGCGTCTCAGTCCTGATTCTCGGAATCGGCCCGGTCCAGCAGCGCCGCCGGGTCCGGTAAAAACGGGTCGGGGGTACGCATGGCCTCGGGCTCCAGTTGGTGGGGGAAACCCTCCAGCGAGCCGAGGATGCGCCGGTCGCGGGCCACCGTGACCTCGCTCTGGGCGTACAGGGTGAGGAGTTCGGCGATGCTTTGCAGGGAACTCACGTGGGTGCGCTCCCAGCCGTGGGAAGAGTCGGCGCCGAAGCAGATGAGCGCATGGCGCAGGTCCGCCCCCGCGCGCAGCGCCGAGGCGCTGTCGGAATAATAATAGGGAAACACATCCCGCTGGTGCTCCACGCTGTAGTCCTGACACAGGTGGATCAGCTTGCGGGTGAGGTGGAAATCGAACGGCCCGCTGGAATCAAGCATGGCCAACGTCACACCCCGCTCCCGGGAGTTCTGGCCGGTGGCGGGGATGGCGATGTCCACCCCCACCAGTTCGCTGATATGGTCGTCGATGATGGCCGAGGCCCCCGAGCCCACCTCCTCGGAGATGGTGAACAGGGGATGGAAATCCACCGGCAGGATCGCCCCGCTCTCGACGATGGCCTTGAGAGCGGCCAGCAGCGCCGCCACACCGGCCTTGTCGTCCAGGTGGCGGGAGTTGATATAGCCATTGGGCAACCACTCCGGCTGGGGGTCCACCGCCACGAAATCGCCCACGTGGATGCCCAGGCGCTCCAGATCGGCGCGATCATCGGCGGGCTCGTCGATGCGAAGCTCCACGTGCTCCCAAGACACCGGCTGGGTATCCACCTGCTCGTTGAAGGCGTGCCCCGAGGCCAGCAGCGGCAGGATGGTGCCGCGAAACCGCCCGCCGTCGGTGAACAGGGTCACCCGCGCCCCCTCGGCGAAGCGGCTGGACCAGGTGCCGATGGGCAGCATAGCCAGCCGGCCGTTGGGTTTGAGCGCACGCACCACCGCGCCCAGGGTATCCAGGTGCGCGGCCGCAGCCCGCGCCGGACTGGACACCCGCCCACTGAGGGTGGCGCGGATCGCCCCCCGGCGAGTCAGCTCGAACGGAATCCCCAGATCGTGGAGCCTGCCGCAGGTGTAATGCACCACCTCGTCGGTGAGCCCCACCGGACTGGGGATGGACAGCAATTCCAGCAAGGTGGTGCCGAGGTACTCGGTGTCAATCTCCAGCTTGCGCATGGTCCTCCGTACGGGGTGGTCGTCGGGCGCTCAGGGGGAACAGTAGATCCAGGAACCGCTCGGCGGTGGGCTGGGGCTCGTGGTTGGCGAGCCCGGGACGCTCGTTGGCCTCGATTATGGTGTAGTCCGGTTTATCCACGCCTGCAACCATGAAATCCAGCCCCACCACCGGGATATCCAGCACCCGGGCGGCCTCCTCGCCCGCCGCCCGTAGCTCCGGATGGAGCTTGCGGGTGACGTCGTGGATGGTGCCGCCGGTATGTAAATTCGCGGTCTTGCGCACGCTCAGGGTCACGCCGTAATCGAGAATCTGATCCATCCGGCAGCCCACCAGTTCCACGCAGCGGCGGGTCTCGGCATCCAGCGGGATCTTCGATTCGCCGCCGGTGGCGGCACCGCGGCGCCGGCTCTGCTTCTCGATCAATTCGGTTATCGTGTGACGCCCGTCGCCCATGATCCTCGGCGGCTTTCGCACCGCCGCGGCGACAAGCTCGAAGTTGATCACCACCAGCCTGAGATCCTCGCCGGGACAGAATTCCTCCAGGATAACCCGCTCGCTGAAATGGCGGGCATGGTTGATGGCCGCCTGCAAGCCGTCGGGGTCTCGCACGTCCACGCTGATGCCGTTGCCCTGCTCGCCCAGCGCCGGTTTCACCACCACCGCATTGTAGCGCTCCAGAAAGTCGTTGTTGGCTTCCACCTCGCCGGCCACCGCCTGGGCCGGCACCTTCAAACCGGCCTTTCTCAGTACCCGGTGGGTGACCCGCTTGTCCTCGCAACGGCTCATGGCCACCGCGGTGGTGAGTTCGCTCAAGCTTTCCCGGCAGACGATACTACGCCCGCCCAGAAACAACCGGAAATAGCCCTCTTCGGCATCCAGCACCTCCACCTGCACGCCCCGGCGCATGGCCTCGTTGGTGATGATGCGGGCATAGGGGTTGAGCTTGCCCTCCGGGCCGGGGCCGGTGAACAGTGGCTCGTTGATGGCATTCTTGTGCTTGACCGCGAACACCGGCACCCGCTGGAAGCCCAGTTTCTCGTAGAGCGAGATCGCCTGTTTGTTGTTGTGCATCACCGAGAGGTCCAGGAACGAGCGGCCCCGCGCCAGATAATGCTCGATGAGGTAGCGCACCAACGCCTCGCCCACCCCGGGGTGCTGGGTCTGGGGGTCCACCGCCAGACACCAGAGGCTGGAGCCCTGCTCCGGGTCGTCGAAGGCCTTCACGTGGTCCACCCCGGTGGCGGTACCGATGATCTCGCCGCTGTCGTGATCCTCGGCGACGATGTAGGTGAGCAGCCGCGAGGTGCGCTGGCGCCAGATGAAGTTCGGCGCCACCGGCACCATCTGGCGCATCTCGTAGATGCGGTTGATGCCGGCGGCGTCCACCCGGCTGCGCAGCAGCCGCACCCCGAAACCGCGGGCGTGGAAGTTGTGGGTGTGGTACTGGTTGAACCAGATGCGATAGGTATGGGAGGGGTCCAAGAACAGGCTCTGGGGCGCCCGGGACAGGATCACATGGGGGTCACGCACGTAGATGGCGATGTTGCGCCGGCCCTCGGGTTCGTCCTCCAGTACCCCGGCCACGGCGCCCGGATCACGGAAACTGTGGGCCATGATGAGGTTACCCCAACCGCAATCCACCGCCACGTCGGCGGCCAGTTGCTTCTCGGGATGACCGCCCGCCACGTTCTGGTATTGCAGGCTCGGCCCCTGACGGCGGGCAAGACGGTGATCCTGATGTTGTTTACGGGACATGGGCGTTTTCTCCGGATCGCGACGACTAACCGCTGATATGGGTTTGCAACCAGGCTTCCAGGAGCCCCAGTTGCCAGAGTTTGGAACCGCGAAGCGGGGTGATATGGGCCTCCGGGTCCTGCAGCAGGGTGGCGACATAGTCGGGGTTGTAGAGACCCCGATCCTGGGCGGCGCGGGCGTTCAGGGTGTCCTGCACGTATTCCAGCACGCTGCCCCTGAGATACTTCAGCGCCGGCACCGGGAAATAGCCCTTGGGCCGGTCGATCACCGCCGCCGGGATGACCTGGCGGGCGGCCTCCTTCAACACGTATTTGCCCTGGTGGGCGATCTTGTGGCGCCCCGGAATGCGGGCGGCCAGTTCCACCAGTTCATGGTCCAGGAACGGCACCCGCGCTTCCAGCCCCCAGGCCATGGTCATGTTGTCCACGCGTTTGACCGGGTCGTCCACCAGCATCACCGTGGTATCCATGCGTAGCGCCCGGTCCACCGGGTCCAGCGCCCCGGCCCGGCCGAAACCGGCGGCGATGAAGTTCTGGCTGTGGGGCTCGCCGTGGAAGCGCTCGTGCACCACCTGGCAGTACTCGGCGTGATCCCGGTCGCAGAACACCCGGCTGTAGTCGGCCACCGGGTCCAGGCTCTCGGTGAGCGGCGGGTACCAGTGATAGCCGCCGAACACCTCGTCCGCGCCCTGCCCGCTCTGCACCACCTTGGAGTGTTTGGAGACCGCCTCGGAGAGCAGATAAAAAGCCACGCAGTCGTGGCTCACCATGGGTTCTGCCATGGCGCGGATGGCGTTGGGCACCTCCGGCAGGAGGCGCGCCGCGTCGATGAAGATCCGCTGGTGGTCGGTGCCGTAGTGGCGGGCGACGATATCCGAGTAATAGAACTCGTTGCCCTTCTCGCTACCCACATCCTCGAAGCCGATGGAGTAGGTCCTGAGGTTCTTCACCCCCTCCTCCACCATCAGCCCGACGATCAGGCTGGAATCCACGCCCCCGGACAGCAGCGCCCCCACCGGCTCGTCGGACACCAGCCGGCGGCGCACCGCCGTGCGCAGCACCCCCAGCACCTCGTCGCGCCAGGACTCGAAGGGCCTGCGCTGGTCCGCCTCGGTGCGGTCGAAGCGCAGTTCCCAGTAGCTGCGCACCCGGGTGTCGCGACCCGGCTCCAGCACCATCAGGCTCGCCGGGGGCAGTTTCTTGACACCCTTCAGCATGGTGTAGGGCGCCGGCACCACCGCGTGGAAGTGCATGTAATGATGCAGCGCCACCGGGTCGATGTCGGTGTCGATATCGCCCCCGGCGACGAGCGCCGGCAGGCTGGAGGCGAACCGCAGCCGCCGATTATCCAGCGAGTAGTAGAGCGGCTTGATGCCCAGCCGATCCCGCCCCAGCAACACCTTGCCCGAATCGCGCTCCCAGAGCACAAACGCGAACATGCCCTGCAGGTGATCGACGAAATCCTCGCCCCAGCAGTGGTAGGCCTTCAGCAACACCTCGGTGTCGCCCTCGCTGAAGAAGCGATAGCCCTTCAGGCGCAGTTCCCGGCGCAGTTCCGGGTGGTTGTAGACCGCGCCGTTGAACACGATGCCCAGGCCCAGATCGTTATCCAGCATGGGCTGCTGGGCGTGCTCGGAGAGATCCATGATCTTCAGGCGACGCTGGGCAAAGGCCCGGTCGCCCTGGGCGAACAGGCCGTGGCCGTCCGGTCCCCGGGGGCTCAGCACCTCGCTCATGCGCACCACGTCGTTGATATCGGCGGGCCGACCATCAAGACGAATGTCGCCGGTGATTCCACACATTGATTGGCTCCTTGGAAGCGTCGGGTCGACGCCCGGGGGTCCGCTCGTCCGCCTCCACCGGAGACGGTGGCAGTGCCAGGACCGCGGGGTCGAGTTCGCTGACCTGCATGAGTGCCGCCAGCTGTTGCAGGGAAGTCAGGATCTGGGTCTTGTCCAGCGCGGGAAGCCTGGCGAAGGCATCGACGAACTGGGCCTGGGAGCGGGCCGCAGGCTGGGCCAGCAGTTGCCGTCCGGCGGGGGTCAGGGAGACATGCACCTTGCGCCGGTCGTCCTGGCCGCGTTCGCGCCGGATGAGTTCCTTACGCGCCAGTCGATCCAGGATGGAGGTCACGGTGCCCTGGGTGAGCTTCACCCGGCTGGCCAGTTCGCCCACCGTGGTGGCGTCGGCGGGAGCCATGGCCTGGAGCATCCGCAGTTGCGGCCCGGTGAGGCCGATGGTCTGTTCCAGACGGCGGGACTGGTGGCCCATGGCCTGATGGATCAGTCGAAGGGTCGCCAGTACCTCGTCGCAGAGGGCATCGTTGGACGACATCGGGAATTACCAGATAGTTTGTATCAGAATATTTTGCATTCAATGCAATTATACGGGATCCAGATTACGGAACCAAGTCGGGATGCCATCCGGGCGGCGACTGCTAAGCTTTTCCGGGAAGCCCGGACAATCATCCTGGAGGACTCTCATGCAACGATCACGTTATTTTCTGCTGCTGGCCCTGTGGGTCTGCCTGCCGGTCATGGCCCAGTCCCCGCCCGGGGTGCTGGTGGTGGGCCAGATCGCCGAGCCCAAGTCCCTGGACCCGGCGGCGGTGACGGCAGTGAACGATTTCCGGATCCTGGTCAATCTCTACGACGGGCTGGTGCGCTTCAAGGACGGCACGCTGGAGGTGGAACCGTCGCTGGCCACCGACTGGGAGATCAGCGAGGACGGCACCGAGTACACCTTCATGCTGCGCGAGGGCGTCAGCTTCCACGACGGCACGCCCTTCGACGCCGAGGCGGTGAAGTTCCACTTCGATCGGATGCTGGACGAGAACCACCCCTACCACGACACCGGTCCCTTCCCGCTGTCGTTTTTCTTCAGCGCCATCCAGCAGACCGAGGTGGTGGACGACACCACGGTGCGCCTGCATCTGGACGAGCCCTACGCGCCGCTGCTGTCGAATCTCGCCTACCCCACCGGGCTCATCGTCTCGCCCGCGGCGGTGGCCGAGCACGGCGAGGATTTCGGGCGCAACCCGGTGGGCACCGGCGCCTTCCGCTTCGGCGAATGGGACAGCAACACCCGGGTGGTGGTGGAGAAAAACCCCGACTACTGGGACGGCGCGCCGCCACTGGAGGCGGTGGTATTCCGCCCCATCACCGACGGCAACACCCGGGTCACCGAGATGCTGGCAGGCGGACTGGACCTGATGGTGGAGGTGCCACCGGATACCCTGAACCTGTTCCAGGAGGATCAGAGCTTCCAGGTCTACGAGCAGGCCGGACCCCATCTGTGGTTCCTGATCCTCAACACCCGCGACGAGCCCTTCAGTGACAAACGGGTGCGCCAGGCGGTGAACTACGCCATCAACAAGGCGAGCCTGGTGGAGGACGTGCTCTCGGGCACCGCCACGGTGGCCACCGGCCCCATCCCGGCGGCCTTCGAGTGGGCCTACAACGAGAATCTGGACCCCTACCCCTACGACCCCGACAAGGCCCGGCAACTGATCCAGGCGGCCGGGGCTTCAGGAGCGGAGGTCACCTTCTACGTCACCGAGGGCGGCTCCGGGATGCTCGACCCGGTGCCCATGGGCACCGCCATCCAGGCCGACCTGGAAGCCGTGGGGCTGGATGTGACCATCGAGACCTACGAGTGGAACACCTTCCTCGGCCTCGTCAATCCCGGTCTGCAGGGCAAGGCCGATATGGCGCAGATGGCCTGGATGACCAACGACCCCGATACGCTCCCGTTCCTCGCCCTCAGGAGCGAAGCCATGCCCGACGCGGGCGGCTTCAATTCGGGTTACTACAGCAACCCCGAGGTGGACGCCCTGCTGGAGCAGGCCCGGCGCAGCACCGATCAGTCCGAGCGGGCACGGCTTTATAAAGAGATGCAGGAAATCGTCTTTGACGACGCGCCGTGGGCCTTTGTCGCCAACTGGAAGCAGAACGCGGTGAGCACCGACCGGGTGGAGAACTTCAAGCTCCAGCCCTCGTTCCTGTTGTTATTGCACGAGGTGGCCAAGCCCTGACAGCGGGCGGCGGGTGCTACCCCCGCCGCACCACCCGGAAACCCAGATGACTGACCCGGTAGCCCGGCACCTGCCGGGCCCGGAAGGCCGCGCGGCACAGGGCCGCCGAGTCGTTCCAGCTGCCGCCCCGCAGCACCCGGTGGGAGCCCACCAGCGCCCCACGGGGATTTTCCACGGGCTCCACGGGGTATTCCCCGTACCAGTCCGCCACCCACTCCCATACCAACCCGTGCATATCGTACAGACCCCAGGCGTTGGGCTGTTTCTGGCCCACGTCCTGGAGCGTCAAGTCGGCGTTATCGTCGTACCAGGCGTACTCCGCCAGTTCCGCCACCTCGTCGCCGAAGCAATAGGCGGTATCGCTGCCGGCCCGGCAGGCGTACTCCCATTCGGCCTCGGTGGGTAGCTCATAGCGCTCGCCGGTGAGCGCCGACAGCCAGTGGCAGTAGGCCCAGGCATCCTCGTGGGACACCCCCACCACCGGATGGCGGCCCGCCTCCGGGTCCACCGCCACCCGCTGATAGTGGGCGTCGCTGCCGTTCTCCAGATGGAAACTGCTGTCCTCGTCCATCCAGTCCGGGGCATGCTGGCCGGTCTGGGCCACGAAGCGCAGATACTCCTCCACGGTCACCGGATAACGGCCCATGGCGAAGCCGTCCAGGCTCACCAGATGCAACGGCCGCTCCCGGGCCACGCCGCTGTCGCGGTCGCTGCCCATGAAGAAGTTGTCCCCCGGCAGGTACACCAGTTCCGGCGCCTGGGGATGGTCCCGGAACACCTGGAAGTCGTCGAAGCGGGGTTTCGCTGGCGGCGGCGCCTCCCCCGGCGCCGGGCCACCCCGGGCCAGCCGGAAGCCCAGCCCCCGCACGTGCAACGCCGGATGGGAGGAGTCCCGAAACGAGGCCCGGCAGGCATCGGGACCGGTATCCCATGCCCCGCCGCGGATCACCCGGGCGGCACCCCACTCCGGGCCGGTGGGGTTGTGGCGGGGTTCGGGGTCGTAG
>JGI12109J20283_10214830_pt1 | contig 20170 bp, 13 predicted proteins | sample ElkSlonscriptome_12_FD_20283 | JGI IMG/M metagenome (IMG submission 20283)
GGCTCGTCGATCACATCAACGCCGACACTTTCACAGTGGTCAACGGCACCATCTGTAAAGGCTGCTAAACCAAAGGCTGCGAACGGCGCACCCCAACCCAGGTAACCCAGGACAGGTTCTTCGCCGAAAACATCCGGGGCGGAAGCAACATAATCACAGAACATGGCAAACTGGTCAGCATAGAGCGGGTTCGTGGCGTAAATCCAACCCGGATCATCACTGTTTTCACCATACAGGCCAGGGATTGACCCTGCGCTGATGATAACGGGGACTTCGTCCTCAGCAACGGTTGGGCGCAGCAGTTCGGAGTCCGCAGAGGAGTAAAGCACTAACAAGTCCACCGAGTCAGAGGTTAACTGAGCATACCCTTCAGAGGTACGGTTCGGGTCACCACCTGTATCGAAGTTCTCCTGGAAGAAAGTCGCACCACAAGCACCACCACGGGCGTTGTAGTAATTAATTGCGTCTTCAAACCCGGCGACCAACGGCAGGGTAATTGGGGAATACCCCGCGCTACTGATGTCACCCAGATGGACAACCGGGATTTCCAAGCCGGTCAAATCTACCGCACATTCAGTATGCTCAATGAACTCCGGCAAACCGTCTTCATCTTGTGCGGTTGCTGGTACAGCCATAAGCAGCATCAGCAGAACAGATAAAATTGCAATCTTACGCATGTTAAAACCTTTCTTGAGTAATAAATAAAAATGGTCTAACTTGGATTAGCACATTGCTTGTTTCTCGAAGTGATTACCTCCTCCTGAGTGTAAGTGCTATGTGTTGATCCTCCGCCATTTAGTACGAGAATGGGCGGATTTTCCACGAAATTTTTAAAATCTCCCAGCGATATGCCAGGCCACGTGGTTCAATTATCAAGAACAGGGCCAGGATGACACCAAACAATAACGGCGTCAACGCACCCTGGATGTTCTCGGAGGGTAGGAATGTCAGTGTATCGCGCAAAAAGTCGCTGATGGGTGGTAGTAACTCCGGCACCAAACGCTGATTAACCAGCAGTACAAATGCCGCACCGAACAACGGCCCCAGCGGATACCCTGTACCACCAATCACCAGCATTGCCAGCAATTCAATAGAAATTAACAGCGGGAATTGACTGGTAATCAGTGTTTGTTCACTGAAAGCCAGCATCACACCGGCCACACCTGCGAACAACGCACTGATGAAAAACGCCTGCAATTTGTACACAAACACGTTGATGCCTAGCAATTCAGCCGCCAGGTCATTATCTCGCACAGAGATGAACGCCCGTCCGATGCGCGTTCGCGTCAGGTTACGGGCCGCCAAAAATAACATCACCGATAAGGGGATAATCACATAATAGAGCCCCGTTTTGGATAGCTCCGTGCCGAAAAACACCGGTTTATGAGCTTCCAACGGCAGTGGTTCTACGCCGAGCGTAACGGGTTCCAATGGGTTTTCAATCATCCAGATAATGATATACTGCGCGGCCAGCGTTGCCATCGCCAGGTAAAACCCTTTTACCCGCAGTGATGGCAAGCCAAAGATCAACCCGACGCAGCCAGTGAAAAATGCGGCTGCCGGAAGTGCAGTCCAGAAGGTAAAACCGAACTCACGCACGAATACCCCGGCACTATACGCGCCAACGGCCATAAATGCAGCATGCCCCAGGGAAATCTGCCCGGTATAACCCAGTAAGATATTCAACCCCTGCGCGGCCACCGCAAAGATAGAAATTTTGATGATGAGTGTGATCCAGTCTGATGGCAGCACAAACGGGAGCACGAGCAGCACCAGAAACAAGCCATTGCTAGCGATGCGATCCCACAACGTGCGGTTGATGGATATATCTTGTGCATAATCGGTATCAAATACACCCGATGGGCGAATATTTGCGGCCATAAGTCGTCCTTAATTCCTTAACAAGTCGTATTTTTAGATTCGTTCGATGCGCTTCTGGCCGAATAAGCCATCTGGTCGAATAACCAGGACAATCATCAAAATTACGTAAGGGGCGAGTTGCGTTCCCGCTTGCGTACCCGGCAACAGTGTATCCGCCCATAACTGTACGATACCGATGATAAGACCACCGATTAACGCACCACTGATTGACTCCAGGCCGCCAAGCAACACGGCGGGGAACGCCAGGAATACCAGACCCGGCATCCCGATTCCAATCTGTGCGGAGCCACCATACAGCACACCGGCAGCCAATGCCAGCAGTGTAGCGATACCCCAGGCTGCTGCCAAAATCGCACGGACGCGCATCCCGACGGATTGCGCCAATACCTGATTTTCCGACGTAGCACGCATTGCCAGGCCGACATTGGTATATTGGAAGAACAACACGAAGGCAACGAAGATGATAATCGCGATCACAAACGCGATGACTAAGCGGGCATCCAGGTTAATGTTGGTAAGACGTGCGCTCTCATCGAGGAAAGGAGACACATCAACACGGATGGTTCTTGGCAATTTCCAGGCCGGGTTTTCTGCAACACCGGATTGATCCAACACGCCGCTGAATAAGCTCAAGCTCTTGTCAATACTACCCCAGATCATAATGCTCAAGCCGTAAAAAATCCGCTCCAGTGCCAGCGTCATCAAAATCAGTGTGAAGACGGGCTGCCCTACCAACGGGCGTATAGAGAATCGCTCAATCATCAAACCAATGAGGATGGCCGTCGTAACAGCACCAACCAGAGCATGGATGAGGTTCCAACTATCGCCACCGATGAACATCAAGCCAACAATGACAACTGACGCCACTGCCCCTAGCACCGCTGACTGGGGATTGAGCAGATCACGCCAACTATTCATCGCGAGGAACATCACCACAGTGGAGACTGCCAGCGCGACCACCACCAAGATATTGTAATCAGCGGTTGGTGTTGTGAAGAAACTATAAAATACCAGCGAGGTAATCAACATCATGGCACCATGCGCGAAGTTAAACACGCCAGATGCCTTGTTGATCATGACAATACCCACTGCAACCAGCGCATAAATACCGCCAGTCAAAAAGCCGCTGATGGTCGCCTGAATGTACCCACGCGGATTATCCCCAATCTGCGGGACTAACCACACCAGGAACGCCAGAACCGCCACATAGCCCGACCAGCGAATGATCCGCTCAAAATCAATAGTAGATGTCCACGATTCTTGTGGACTGGTGGTATTTGCAGCCAACGGTAAATCCCTTCAAAAATTATTTACAGCAATAAATTTGTCTGATCAATCACCAACAGCCATGACCCGAACAGCAGTCTCAACCGTACCTGTACGGCCATCGCGATATTTAACTTCCGCCTTGACTGTCACTTTTTCTTTACCGCCATACATCGCGTCCAGCATATCACCGTACCGCTGTTCCAGTGCCCGACGGCGCAGCTTACGGGTACGGGTCAACTCCGCCTCATCCGCATCGAAGGCTTTGTGCAAGATCACAAATTTCTGGATGCGTGCATAAGGTGGCAGAGTTTCGTTCACCCGCTCGACTTCTTTACGCACAATTTCATAAACTTCTGGCTTCTGAGAGAGATCCACGTAAGTGGTGAAATTGACACGGTTGCGTTCTGCCCACCGGGCCACGTTATCAAAATCAATCGTGATAATGGCCGTCACAAACTCCATATCAAACCCACCGACAGTCATCACATCCTGGATGTACTGGCTGAACTTCAGGCGGCCTTCGATGTATTGTGGGCTGAAGCTCTCCCCGTTCCCAAGCTGAATCATGTCCTTCACCCGGTCCAGATAGATCAGATGACCATCAGCATCAATGTAACCCGCATCACCTGTCTTGAAGAAGCCGTCATCGTCAAAGGCTTCATCAGTTTTATCATCGGCCTTGTAATAGCCAGCAAACACGGCATCACTGCGCACGCGGATCTCACGATTTTCCGCAATTTTGACCTCAACACCGGGGATAATCTGTCCGACACTCGCTAGCTTAACTTTGTTAGGATAATGCATTGTCGCACCCTGCATTTCCGTGGAACCGTAGATACTGCGTAACTCCACACCAACAGCCCGGAAAAACCGCAGTACATCCGGGCTGAGCACCGAACCTGATGTGAACGCATCACGCATCCGCACCATGCCGATCTTATCACGCAGCGGATGCAACACAGTGATTTCCCCTATCCAGCGGGCGAAACGCAAATGCGGCGGGATCGGTTTACGTTCGTCTTCAAGGTCAATCACTTTATACGCAATCGGTAGGAAAAGACGATAGAGTGCGCGATTGATCCAACTACTATCATTGACACGCATCTGCATCATACGGGCGAGATTTTCCCACAAACGGCTAGGGAAAAGCAGAGAACTTGGTGCAATCTCACGGATATCATTCTGCACCGTTTCCGGGCTTTCCGGGAAGTTCACCGTAAACCCGAAGAAACAATGCGCGGCCAGCCCCAGGCCCTGCTCAGTGATCCATGCTAGCGGGCTAAACGATACGTAGTTATCTTCCGGACGAACCGGGGTAATATCCAGTGACATGTAACGTGCATAAAGCAAATTTTTGTGCTTTACCATCGCCCCTTTGGGCAGGCTGGTAGTACCAGATGTGTAACTAAAAATAGCGACATCATCGCCGCTGCCAACATTCACACGCTTCATGAACACATCCGGGTGCTGTTTAGCGTATTCTGCACCGAGTTGCTCAACTTCCTGGAAGCTCATCAACCACGGTTCATCGTAGTTCCACAGGCCCCGCTCTTCCCAGTAGATGACCTTACGCACCTGCGGGATTTGCTCTCTGAGTTCAAGGGCTTTATCACACTGTTCCTGATCATGGGCCAGCAAGAACACCGAGTCCGAGTTGGTGATCACATACCCCAATTCTTCCGGCGTTGCATCGGTAAACACAGCGGTACTCGTTCCACCAGCAGCATGTATAGCCAGTTCCGCCCAGTAAGATTCCGGGTCATTCTCACCGATGATGGTGACCTTCTCACCCGGTTCCAGGCCCAGGCTGATTAAACCCAACGAGAAGTTACGCATATGCTCAGCGGATTCAGTCCAGGTGTATTCTTGCCAGATGCCTAACCGCTTCTTACGCATAGCAACACGGTCTTTATATCTATCTACCGTTTTCAAAAAGACTTTGGGTAATGTATCACCATCAGCAGGCAATGCAGGTGGTAGTTGGGCCGCTATAGGCGCATCGTATAATTCATTTTTATTTGTAGATGCAGTGCTTGACTGTTGACTAATAACCATAATTAATGTTCCTGACCCAAATAAGCTTTGATGACAGCCTCGTCGCGTCCAATTTCATCTGGTGTACCTTCAGCAATCTTACGCCCGAAGTCAATAGCAACAATACGATGTGAAATATCCATCACCAGGCCAATGTCATGTTCAATCAGCATAATGGTCATCCCCTGTTGCTCATGAATATCCAGGATGAAACGTGCCATATCCTCTTTTTCTTCGACGTTCATCCCAGCCATTGGCTCATCGAGCAACAGCACCGTCGGTTCGAGAGCCAAAGCACGGCCTAACTCCACGCGCTTACGTAGACCGTAACTCAGGTTACCCACGATAGTCTTACGCACATTTTCCATTTCGAGAAAGTCGATGATTTCTTCTACCCGGTGCCGGTGCTCAATTTCCTCACGGCGGGCAGGCCCCCAGAACATAGCACCAGTCAGCATATTTGATTTCATGTGGATATGCCGCGCAGCCATGAGGTTATCAAGGGCGGTCATGTTGGTATACAAAGCGATGTTCTGAAATGTACGTGATATACCCAACTGGGCACGCTTATAGGGGGGTAAATGGCTGATACTGCGCCCCTCAAAGGTGATTTGCCCCTTCTGAGGTGTGTAAAAACCGTTAATGCTGTTGATTAAACTGGTCTTACCTGCACCGTTGGGGCCAATAACGGCCAGGATCTCACCTTCATTGACCTTAAAATCAACATCTTGGAGGGCTTTAATACCGCCAAAATTCAAAGAAATGTGGTCAACATGCAGCTTTGGAGGCTGTGTTGTCATTAGGGTGTCCTCAAAAAACCAATATTAGTTTTACAGTATTTGCTGTGATGATTGCTTATTTTTTACTAATGGGGTTGAAGATAGCAAAAAACGATACGCTGCGCAACAAAAATTTACAACATACCGATAATAGCTTGCGTAATCTAATCTATGGTTAATAATAGCAGTTGTTATGACGTAGGCATGCCGACCTGCTGATTCAGCCAATCCAGAATATCAGCGAATACACGCTCTTTATCTTTCTCATGATGCACTTCATGCAGATAACCCGGATAAATGTTCAGTGTCTTATCAGCCGAAGAGGCTTGATCATACAAAAATTGGCTGCCAGAAGCAGGTGCAATCGGGTCATCACTGCCATGGAGGATGAGCAGCGGTAAGTTTAGCGTATCAAGTCGTTTCCTGGTCGCTTCCGCATGGATGAAAATCTGGCTAACCATGCCAACACGCATCGGTTTACGGTCAATCAGTGGATCGTTCTCGTAGGCATCTACCTCAGCCGGATCACTGGAAATGCCACCACCCGCCAGGCGAATTAACCGTACTGTAGGCACGACACCACCAATCATCTTAACGATACTTGCCACAAAACCCGGCACAATCTCAGCCGCATGCAATGGGGATCCGCTGGAAATCCAACCGGCAATATCCGCCTGATGATCCAGCACGAACAACAGACTGATGAGCGACCCCATACTGTGCCCATATACAAAAACAGGCAAATCGGGATGAGCGGACCGAACATCACCAACAAACTGCGTCAGATCGCGCACAGCATCATCTAAGCCGTTTTTGAAGTGTGTCCGTAACCAGCCCCCACTGTGCCCGTGCCCTTGATGATCCAGCGCGTAAACAGCATAACCGGCATCTACCAGTGTCTCGGCAACTTGCTCATAACGTCCGGCATGCTCTGCCAGGCCATGAGCGATAATAACCACCGCACTCGGCGCAGAATCAGGCAACCAGGCCAGGGTAAATATCTTGGTTTGGTCGGCTGTGGTAAAAGCCCCTTCTATACATTCCATATTTTACCTTCAGTCACCATAAGAAAGCGGAATATCAAGGCGCATCCAGGTGCGCCCTACGCGAAACAACGTCCCCGGACGCAAGCTCACACGCCCGCTTACTGGATCTTCTTCTTTTTCAATGAAGGTCCCATTACGACTACCACCATCCTCTAACCAGAACGTCAGCACAAACGGCTTATTGACCGAGTCGCTGCTGGTCGTCGGCACGGATACGCACCCCAGCCGCGCATGGATGCGCGATATCTGATTATCAAACGGGATGTGAATGTCACACCCTTCACGCCGACCAATGGTAATCACATTTTCCTCACCAATCGGCGGTTGCTCGAAGTTCATTTTCTTGCCATCTTGCGGGCCACTCATATAGGTGATGGAAATATCTTTTTTCAACGGTTGGTAGGGTCCAAAACGACTCATAATCCCCTCAAAAGATTTCGTAACTTCTCAAGTTTATCGAGTGTCGGCTTGTGCTTGGGGTCAATTTCCAATGCACGCAGCCAGGCTTTTTCGGCTTCTTCGTAATCCTCTAATTGAAAAAACGACTCACCATAATTATGCCAGAACCACACATCAGTATCATCGCCTGCAATCGCTTTCTGGAAGCAAATCTTCGCTTGCTCCCAATTCTCTAACGCGGAATAACTCAACCCGCAACCATTCCAGGCCCAGGCATAACCGGGGTCAATTTTCAGGGCTTTATCATAACTGGTGATAGCATCCTCGAACTGCTCCAGGCGGCGCAGCACCTGTCCACGTCGCGCCCATAGGATCGGATTATTATTCGCATGCTTCAACGCACTATCAATTACTTCCAGGGCTTCCTGCTTGCGCTGAATATTCAGCAAAATATCCACCTGGTTAATGTGATACCAGATGACGTTGGGGTCTTCACGGGCTGCCCGTTCGTAACTGACCAGGGCCTCCTCCCGGCGTCCCATTTCCTTCAGGGTCAGGCCGCGCCCATTCCAGGCCCAGGCATAAGCGGGGTTTAAGCGCACAGCCAAATCAAATGATGCCAACGCCTCATCATGTTTCTTCAGACGACGCAACACCTGCCCACGTTTGGCCCAACTTTCCACATGACGATTATCTAACTTGAGGGCAGCATCAAGCCCTTCCAATGCGTCATCCAGATGACCCAATGCCAGCAACTCATCGGATAGATTATACTGATACCACACATCGTTGGGCTTAATCTCCACAGCCCGCCGGAACGAGAACAGGGCCTCCTCGTGATTGTTCAGTTGGTTTAAGGTAAGGCCGCGTCCACTCCAGGCCCAATCATGTTCTGGGTCAAGATCAACAGCACAATTATAGGCGTTCATAGCCGCATCCAGGCGACCTAGCCGGCGTAACACCTGCCCATACTGCGCCCAGATCTGCGCGTTGCGATTATCCATCGCTAGAGCTTTTTCTAGCAGATCAAGGGCCTGTTCATTGCGCCCCAGAGCCGTAAGTACATCCGTCTGCTTATAGACATAAAAAGCCTCTTTAGGCGCGGATTCACTCGCCTGATGGAACGCGTGCAACGCCTCTTCATACCGTTGCATGGCTTCAAGTGTGATGCCCTGTTCATTCCACGCCCAGGCATAATTAGGCGCGGTGCTTGTCGCCCGTTTGCACGCCCGCAAAGACTCGTTTAACCGCCCCATATGACGTAAGGCATTGCCCAACCGCGCCCAACTCCGCGCATGTTGTGGGTGGATCTCTGTAGCCCGTTCAAGTGGCTCAACAGCTTCATCAAAACGCTTGAGCAACACCAGCACATTACCCTGGTTATACCAATGCCACAAGTCGTTCGGCTTGAGGACTGCCGCCGCCCGATAATTCTCCAGCGCATCTTCATAGCGTTCCATCTGTTCCAACACGATGCCGCGCCCGTTGATGGACCAAGCAGATTCACCATCTAGTTCAATGGCACGGTCATACGCTTTCAAGGATTCATCAAACCGATTGACGTAACGGAGCACCTGCCCCAGCTTAGCCCAGCTAAAAGCATGGTTTGGGTCACAACGGGTAGCACGTTGAGCTGGTTCTACAGCATCGGCATAACGGCGCAGTTCAACCAGCATTTCCGTCTCATTGTACCAATGCCATACCTCTTCGGGTTGATACCGTCGGGCACGTTTAAAGGCCATGAGCGCGTCTTGTTTGCGATCAAGGGCTTTGTAGGCGAGGCCACAGCCGTTGTGCGCCCAGGCATAAGTTGGGTCTAGCTTGATAGCCTGCTCATAGGCTTGCACCGCATCCACAAAATTGTGTTGCAGCCGGTGGATTTGCCCCAGTTTAGCCCAGCTATTTGGGTGTGCAGGGTCCAGGCGCAACCCATGTTGCAACAACGGTATCGCCTCGTTGTAACGCGAGAGGCTCTGCAAAGCATCTGCCCGGTTATACCAGTACCACACATCATGTGGATTGAGTTCTGTGGCAGTCTCAAAACATTTCAGGGCCGCTTCTTGATCGCCTATACGCTCTAAGATGATCCCCTTGCCATTCCAGGCCCAGGCATAATCCGGTTGGATCTCCAAAGATTGATTGTAACAGGCCAGGGCATCGTCATATCGCTCTAGTAAGCGCAGGGTGCGCCCTTTACGCGCCCAGGCCCAGGCATAATCCGGTTGAAGCTCTATCGCGCGATCGTAGGCTTCCAGTGCCTCTTCATAACGGCCCAAAGCGGTCAGTGAATACCCCTTATCCATCAATTCACGGGCTTGTAACTCCGGCCCGGTGATCTCTAATTCTGGCTTTTCACCTGTCACGGCCTCAAAAATGATCACCATCTTTTCGACAATTTCCGGCCAGTCCTGCACGCGGTTGTTAGGGTTCTTTTCCAGGCATGTCAACACGAGTGATTGCAGTTCACGCGGGACGGCCTTCTTCTCTCTATCAGAGAACACCGGTTGCTCATTGATATGTGCGCGTTTCCACTCATGCTTGGTCCGGGCCTTGAAAACACGCCGCCCCGTGAGCATCTCAAACATCACACAACCAAAAGCATAGATGTCACTGCGTACATCAACACTACGCGCTTGATACTGCTCCGGGGACATGTACGGATAGGTACCCACCACCGCGCCCAGGCGCGTTAGACGGTCACTCTCATTTACGTGCGCGTCACTCGGCGATGTCGTATCAGTTTCAACATCACTCATCTCATCATGGTCTACCGCCTGAACCAGGCCAAAATCCGTCACTTTGGCAATCCCCTCATGGGTCACCAGGATATTGGCCGGCTTCAGATCCCGATGGACCAAACCAGGCATCTTTTGCGTAGCGTGTTGCATCCCTAGCGCAATATGCACCCCTAACTCAACAGATTTCATCAAGTCCAGGCGACTATGGTCAATCCAACTCCGCAGGTCAGACCCCATCCCTTCTGGCCCGCTGATATGTTCCAGAATAATATGCGGGCGGTCCTTGATATTCTGGACCAGGCGGGCTTGCACGATATGCCGGTGCTTTTCCAGGTGGATCCAGGTAATAGCTTCCTGACGAAAGCGGGCAACGGCTCGCTCATTTTCCAGGTAGCGGGCCTGGAAGCTCTTGATCGCTACGGGTTCGCGCTTTTCATGGTCATAGCACAGGTAAACCACACCCATACCCCCCCAGCGCACATCTGCGACTTCATAATGGTCGTCAATGCGTTCACCGATCTCAAATTCGCTGGTCAGTCCCTCGTGGCCGTCATAGGTCTGATCAAACTCATCATGCGAGTCGGCACTTTCCTCTTGTGGTTTAGCACTCGGCAATGGGGGACTATCGGTAAAGCCATCTACATCTGTAAATTGATCAACCTGGGTTGCACCTGCCTGATACACACTATCATCATTACGAGAGATCAACCCTTCAGTCAGGTTCATATCCGCCACAGTCATTGAGGCATCACTCAACTGTGATTGCAAATCCTGGCGCATTTGCGTGTGATCAGGGTCGAAATCCGTTTGACTCCCCCCACTGCCAGGGTCCAAATCACCAGGCACAGAACTGGATAGATCAGGCGGACGCATCTCATCCTGATAAACATCCATCAGATCAAACAACTGCCGCATATGATAATTAGATGCAGGCGTTTCTTGCTCTGCGGCAACCCACAATGCCGCCGCGATATTACGCGGTGTTGGGTAGGCTTTCGCTGCCTCAATCACCCAATTGGTGTAATTCTGGATGGCATGCACAGCTATGGATTGATCAATCGTTTCGTGTGCGGCCATCTTCATAGCGCGTTGGTAGGCGATCAATGTTTTGCCGGCATAAAACACAAGCAAGCGATGATCATCAGTAAAAGAGGCCTGGGCACATAAATCACCCAACACAAAATAATCGTTGATGTAGTCCCGGCGCAGGGCAAGGCGACCCAATTTTCGGATCGCCTCGTCCGGGTCAGTAGCGAAATAATCCAGGCGATCCTTCTTAAGACGCTTGCGCAGCAGGCTCTTGGCCCGCTCATCGTCAACCGGCAAGGTCTCTCGCTGGGTCTGTGGAATTGGTCTCATAAAAGTTCGTTTATCTCAGCTTATCTTGCACGATCTACGGCTAAGCCTCTTCCTGCAAAGCCTCGAAATTCAGCTTACCATCCGCGCCCAATTTAGCGACAATCTGCTGAGGGCCGTTAAACTCATCTTCGACAATGCGGTTACTCAGCGGACGGGTAATAAGCCGCTCAATTGCACGACGTAATGGTCGCGCCCCGTTGATGGGATCATACCCCTCATCAAGCACGAAATCGCGGGCATCATCATCAAGTACCAGGTCCAACCCCTGCTCCTCAAGACGTTCGCGCAGCCCACCCAATTGCAAATCCAAAATACGGCTGACGGTATCCCTGGACAAATGACCAAATGTGATCACATCATCAAGCCGGTTGATAAACTCTGGCCGGAAGAATTGCTTCAAATAACCGGAGTAATCCCGTTTTTCATCTTGTGTTTCACCAAATCCCATCGACTTGCCACCTTCCTGCGTGCCGATGTTACTGGTCATTATGAAAATAGAATGGCGTGCATCCACCCGGCGGCCATGTGCATCACTGATGCGCCCTTCATCGAAAATCTGCAAGAAAATATCAAAGACTTCCGGCGCAGCCTTTTCGACTTCATCCAGCAAGACCACACTATACGGTCGCCGCCGCAGCCCATCCGTGAGTTGGCCGCCGCGCTGAGTATCTTTATATCCCGGTGGCGCACCGACCAACCGCGCCACAGTATGGGCATCATGGAACTCGGACATATCGAGGCGAAGCATGGCCTCTTCACTACCAAACATGAAGTGAGCCAGGGCACGGCCCAGTTCTGTTTTACCAACGCCAGATGGCCCTAAGAATAGAAACACACCAATCGGGCGATTCGGGTCACTGAGGCCAGCCCGTGATGTTTTGATGGCGTCAGCCACCGCTTGTACAGCCTCATCCTGGCCGATCACGCGAGTCAGCAAATCCGCCTGTAGCTGAGAGAGCCGCCGCTTTTCATCGGTTGTCAGCTCGGTAACGGGAATGCCAGTCCACTCAGAAAGCACAGCGGTCACATCACTGATACGCACATCATTGGGCGCGTCGTCCAAATCCGGCACACTGCGTATGATGACCCGCGTACACGCCTCATCCAGCAAATCCAGGGCTTTATCCGGCAGACGGCTTTCCGGCATGTACCGCACAGATAGCTTCACAGAAGCGGCAATTGTCTCGTCACGGATGACAACCCCATGATGCTCCTCTAACCATTGCCGCTGCCCCATTAGAATGGTGGTCGCGTCTTCCTCACTGGGTTCCTCAATATCGATTGTGCGGAAACGGCGATCCAACGCCGGATCTTGTGCGATTGCACGTCGGTATTCTTCGTGCGTCGTCGCCCCAATGCACATGATTTCCCCACGCGCCAGGGCTGGTTTGAGGATGTTAGCCGCATCCAGGTTACTGTCTATCGTATCACCCGCGCCGACAATGGTGTGAATCTCGTCAATAAAGAGAATACAATTGCCGGACTTTTTAATCTCCTCAACAATGCCGACTAGCCGCTCCTCAAACTGACCGCGCAGGCTCGTCCCGGCCACTAATGTGCCAATTTCAATCTGCACAATGCGTTTATTTTGCAGTGATACAGGTGCCGTCCCCTTATAAATAGCATAGGCCAATCCCTCTACAACAGCCGTTTTGCCGACACCGGCATCCCCTAGCAGCAGCGGGTTGTTTTTCTTACTACGGGCCAGCGTTCGAGCAACGGCACGCATTTCTTCCTCACGGGCAATGGCCTGGTTGACTTTCCCCTCTGCGGCCTGCTCGGTCAGGTCACGGCCATATTTATCCAGCAATGGGGTCTGTTTCATATGGTCATCATCGTCCATCATCGCTGCACTCCGTAGACCGGGTGGGATGCGTGGTGGCCGGGCCTTGAAATCAAAGTCACTATCGGAATCAAGAAAATCAAAAAACTCACTGTCATCCGGCAATGGAGAAATGATACTGTCCTGCTCTTCGGCGATGAGAATCTGTAGCCAGTGGTTGAGGTCAAAGCCCATATCCATCAATTTACGGATAGGCACACCCTCGCCCTCTTGCAGTAAGGCCATCAGCAGATGCCCCTCACTGACCTCCCGAACATCATCTTGTTCGGCCAGGAAGATAGATAATGAAAGCACCATTTCGGTACGTGGTGTCAGTGGCAGCACATCTAATTGCGGCCCTTCCCCCGTGCCGATCTCACGGCGAATCTCATTACGCACTTCACGCGGGTTTAGCTCCGCACGATACAAGAGGTTACATGTCGGACCTTCTTCATTGCGGGTCGCCGCCATGAATAAGTGTTCCGTGCCGATGTAGTTATGGCCCATACGCCGTGCTTCTTCCGCAGCGGCGTTCAGGATTTTCGAGCAACGCTCGCGAATTTCTTTTTCGGGAATATCTGGTGAAGGCGTCACAGTCGCGTCCTCTGCCAACGAATGATTTTACTCTGTGAGTATACCGCAAATCACACCACTTCATGGATTAAATTTGACGATATGTGCCCCAAAATGTAACAAAACCCAACCATGAAGAAACGTTACACGTTTTTTCTACGTGTCATGAGGTATAATATTGATGGTTAATTGATGCGAACCACAATCGGAAAAATTTATGTCCAACGATCCACTAGTCGGTCAAAAATTGGGGGATTATCAGATCCTCGGCTTACTTGGGCAAGGTGGCATGGCCCGTGTGTATAGAGGTTACGACGAAACCCTCGACCGCTATGCAGCAGTCAAAGTCATTGAACCCAACCTGGTAGCTAGCGAAGATGAGCAAGAATATCAAGAACGCTTCGTAAGAGAAGCACGGTCTATCGCTCGCTTGAACCACCCCCGTGTTGTCAGTGTTTTTCAATTCGGCCAGAACGAAGAAAAAACACTGTTCTACATGGCTATGAACTTCATTGAGGGGCGCGACCTGCGCGAAATCCTCAAAGAATACAATCGTCAAAACCAGCGCATGAGCAATGCACAGGTTTTGCAAATTATTCGTGATGTCGCAGAAGCTCTGGATTATGCACATAAACAAGGCGTAATCCACCGGGATGTCAAACCATCGAATATCATGGTGACCTCCGACGGGCATGGAGTATTGACAGATTTCGGCCTGGCACTCAACGCGCAGGAAGGCACCATCGGTAATACGTTTGGCAGCGTGCATTATATCGCGCCGGAACAGGCCGTCTCCTCCGCCCAGGCCGTCCCGCAGAGTGACCTGTACTCACTCGGCGTAGTGCTGTTTGAGATGATGACCGGGCGCGTACCATTCGAAGATGTCTCCGCGATGAGTGTCGCGCTTAAACACATCAGTGATCCACCACCACTACCCAGTACCATTAACACCAATATCTCCACGCAGGTGGAAGAGGTTATCATCAAAGCGTTGGATAAAGATCCGAAAAAACGCTTTACCTCTGGTATGGCTTTTGTCCATGCTCTGGAAGGTGCATTCGCAGTCAGCGATGATGAAGACACACACGACCTCGAAAACTCACAGGAAAATGGAAACACCGATGTCGTAGGTGCAGTCGGCACAGCAGCGGTTAGTGATGCCACCTCAAAATCGGTCAACCGGACTACCGCAGAAGATGACATTCCAACCATTAACGACTCCAAAGGGAGCCGCCCCTCTGCCCAGCAAATCTCTGACGCATTAAACAAAGCCCAGGATGACCGCGCCACGAGAAGCTCATCAAGCACATCGAAGATCAACGTCGCAGCCATCCTCAATGAAGAGGACCGCAAACAGCGGCGCGGCATTTTTGCTGTCGTCGGTGCTCTTGCCATCGTGTTACTTCTTGCAGGCGCGCTTTTTGCCAGTGGGGTATTTTCCAGCGGGGATGACGGTGACGACGAACCACCAAGCACAACATCGGTTGCAGCCAGTAACGGCGGTGAAGAAACCGAAGAACCACTTATCAGCGGTGTTGACCCCAGTGAGGAAACCGAAGAAGCAACCGAAGCCGTTGACCCGGATGATAGTGATACATCGGTTGATACCGAAATCACCGAAGAAGCAACCGAAGAAACCACTGAGGAACCCGTCAGCACAGATGAGGTAGATCCAACAGCCACTTCAGAACCCACTGAAACAGCCACTTCAGAACCCACTGAAACACCTGAACCAACCGTCACTGAAGAACCGACAGAAACAGCCACTTCAGAACCCACTGAAACACCTGAACCGACCGTCACTGAAGAACCAACAGATACACCAGAGCCGCCAGAGGTTCGCCTCAGCTATGACGGGCGTACCCTGGTTCTACAAAATATAGCGTCACGTCGAATTAACGTCAGTCAATTACGCTTTGTCCCTATCAACGAAAACGGGAGTGAAGGCCGTAGTTTCACAGCGAGTGAGTGGGATGTCAGTGACATCAACAGGCTCCGTAGCGAAGACTGCCTGATGGTCTGGACGCTCACCTTTGTGGAATTACCTAGCCCGGATTTCTGTAATTTCCGGCAGGGGATGTTCAGTACATCACGATCCTTCTGGCTGGCAAGTGGCAGCCGCGAGACATTTGAAGTCCGGCTGGGCGATACGGTGTTAGCAACATGCGCCATCGTGCCACGCAATGATGAATTTGATATATCTGACCCCTTCGCGGAGACTTGCGAGTTCCGCCTGGATGCAAGCAACTAGGGGCTGGTATTTGGCACCAATGTAACCGTCGGCACCGATGAAATATCGTCGGTGCCGTTTTGTTGTGTCACCGATGCAGCCACCCCAATCAGCAGAACCAACCCCAACAAGCCAGCTAACACCCACATCCAAACCCGATTAGCGACCTGTATCTCATCAGTGACACTGCGCTTACTGGGCGCGATGTATGCGTTTTCCAGCAACCATCGCTGCATCAAACGTGATTTAACCCGGATAGTCGCCTGCTCACGATCAATAAAATCCATATAGGCTAAACCACGTAATGCCGCGTTGATTGATGTGTCATCTAATGGCAGATCAATCTCAGCCAACCACGTCGCGATTCGGGCTGTAGTGACGGTTTCAATCGGCGTCGCATACTGGCGATTGCTCAGCGCGGTAAGTACCAATTGCTGCGCCTGAGAGAGTTGGCCCCACAACGCCCGAAAGAACGGTTCCGCATCCTGATAAATTGCTCCAGTTACCTGCTTGATGTGCGCGTCGGTCAAATTCTGCATTTCGTCAGCTTTGATTGCATACAGACGCCGTGCCAGATGATCCACCAAAAACGGTTCACCACCCGTTACACGATAGATCTCGTCAATGGTTTTATCAGCGAAAAGTGTTTGCGGCAAAGCACGGTAGAACGTGCCAACCACCGCTTGATCCAGACTATGGAGTTGATGCACATTTTCTGCCTGAATGAGTGGAGATAGTGTAGCGATACGGTCTTCATAATTGAGGTCCGCTGCCATAATGATAGCCAATTGTTGGCCGAGCAACCCATGCAAAAATGTCGGCAAATCTGCCGAGAGTTGACCGTCCTCTATCGCGTCAATGAGATAGTGGGCATCATCAATTAACCACACCAACCGGCGTTGATTGCGAATGTAGCGAAAACAAGCTGGTAAAACCGTTTCGGCCAACCACTGACGTGCATCCGGGGTTGCCTGGTCGGGTTCATCCGTGTCGTTATCCGGCGCATCATCAACCTGCACCAATGGGTCAGATAGCAAATCAGTATCGGTAGTGGCATAGCCCTGTTCGATGATCAACTCCGTACTGCGTTCTGCGATATACCGCAGCAGCGTTTCCTCGTCCTGGCAGATTGTCTCATCAAGCGTGAGCATCACCCCCAGGGATATATCGTAGAATTCGCGCCGAAACTGGATAAGCTGGCTGGTCTTGCCGACCCACTGCCGGCCCAGAAGCAACGCACCACCAGCAACTATCGGGTCGGATAGATGCTGGCGGAGTTGTACGATCAATCGTGGGCGGCTGGCGAGGGGTGCCGTCTGTTCATCAGCAAATGGGTTGATAGCAGGGTCATCGGCAGACATAGATTTCGTCTATCTGGTAGTGTTGAGCGACTATATCTACCTATCTTGCCTGAAAACTGCCCATTGCACAAATTACAGGTCACCCTCATGACGATTCAAATAGGTCGCATAAATCGGTGCTAATCCCACAACCACAATCACCACAATAACCAGTGCCATCGCGCCAAATTCAACCCATGCAGCCATATTCATCCTCCTATGCCTATGTGTGTGTCATCATGATCATGATCATATGACGCAAATTGATGTGTTAAGGTTCCAAATGCTGGTCAAAAAGGGGACCACACCCTATAATGGCGAAGTCCTGTTCTAAACCAACTAATGAGGTCATATGCAAAGCAATAATCAGCCGCGTGCGCTGGCTCTGGTGGGGATGCCCGGCGCAGGTAAAACGTTGTGCGCCCAACACCTACAAGCCAAGGGCTATTATCAATTTCGGTTTGGGTCCATCATCACTGATGAGGTTACCCGGCGTGGCCTGCCCATCACACCAGAAAATGAACGTGTCGTCCGCGAGGAATTCCGCGCCAATGAAGGCATGGATGCCATCGCCAAACGTGCGTTACCCCATCTTAAAACAGCCCTGGCAGAACGTAACAGCATCGTCATTGATGGGCTTTACAGCTTCAGTGAATACAAGATGCTGCGGCCAGAACTGGGGGAAAACATGGTTGTTGTAGCCGTGGCATGCTCACGGGCATTGCGCTATGCACGCCTAACAGAACGCCCGGTACGCCCGCTCACCATGCAAGAAGCTATCCGACGTGATCATCAGGAGATCGAAACACTGGAAAAAGGCGGGCCTATTGCCATCGCGGACCACACCCTACTCAACAATGCACAACCAGAAGATCTACTAAACCAACTTGATCAGCTACTGGATGCATTAAATTTTGCGCCGTAGTAGTCACGAACTCAGTTGATCATCAACCAGGCGTGTCAACTGACCAGCCGTTAGCGGACTAATATCGGAAACGGGACTATCTGCGGCCAGGCTATGCACGGCCTGACGGGTATTTTCCCAATAGCGGTTGGCACGCACCCGGTCACCCATTTGTACATGCAAATTACCCAGCATGTAAGAAGCCAGTGGATGATTGCGCTGGCAATACAGTGCTGCGATCAATGCGCTGCGCGCCTCAGCCGCCTTATCCTGCTCTAAAAACAGCATCGCCCGCAGGTAGTGCGCATCTGCCAACAGTGGATTAACATATAATGCCGCGTCTAATTGCTCGTGCGCGGCTTGATGTTCGTGCCGGTTAGCCAGAATACAGGCCAGCATAATCCGGGCTGAGGCATGTTCAGACGCGCTTTCAAGCAACGCCTTGACTAAGGTTTCCGCCTTATCGTAATCCTCCACTTGTAAGGCCCCTACCGCATCCTCATACTGTTGCTGCGTCCTATCTGTATTAGTTGAATGGGTCGGGTCAACGGCTACCATCTCCATCGTCAGCGTCTTGCGTTTGTAGCTTTTCTGCCCGAATTGCTGATCATCATACGGGATTTTGGCAGGCTTCTGGTAGATAGGTGAACCGGGGAACAGGTGCGTCATCCAGGTGGTTTTATTATGACGGATCGCCTCCGCATGACCGAGCAAAAGCCAACCTTCGGGTGCCAATGCATCGTAAAGCACGGTCTCCGCACGTCGCGCAGCATCTTGACCAAAATACAACAACACATTTCGACACAAGATCAAGTCAAAGGTATAAGGTGGCACATTGCCAAACAAATTGGCCTGACGAAAATGGACCATCTGTTTAATTTTCGGGTGGATCATCAACCCATCCGGGGTAGGGTCGAAATACCCCCCCTGAAAATCATGTTCCGTATGACGAAACGCCCATTTGCGATACACACCTTGCCGCGCCACACGCAAAGCACGCTCATTAATATCCGTCCCAATTAGATTAATCGTCCAGGCTTGATAATCTGGCAGGATTTCAGTTAGCGTAATCGCCAGTGAATAGGGTTCTTCACCAGTGGCACAGCCCACACTCCAGATATTGAGCGTGCGCGTATCCGCCCGTTTCTGGATGAGATCCGGCAGAATATGCTCCCGCAACAGATGAAAATGCGCCCGATCTCGCAGAAAGTACGTTTCACCGATAGTCAATGCATTAATCAGCGATTGCCAACTGGCATCCGTTTCTGGGCTGGCTTTCAGATGTTCCAGGTAGGCTGTGGGTGAGGCTTGATCTTTCATCAAGTTGATCAGGATGTCTTCTAGCATCGCCCGCGTTTGCAAATGTGTGGATAACCCCAACCGTTCGGCGACGAGCACATTAATTTGGTCGGTTAGGTCGAATGAATGTTGCATAGAGGCCACCAATGCGTACATGCGTATAGTTTGAGTATATAGGCGGATGCACCCAAAAAGATGGGTGAATCTACTGAGAGCAAATTGACAATTTTTCTGGATAACCCTATACTCTGCAATGTTTGAATCAAGTTAGCTAAGTTGAGGGTGCTGTGGCCGTACAATGCAAGATCAATTGGATCTTTCTGCTGCTGATCCTCGTATTCGCACCTGTTGTATCCACACGGTCATCATTAGCACAATCCGCACAGCCTGAACTTGGTGATCCACCAATGGCTAGCCGCATTCAAATATCCGAACCCGATGAAAATGGCATCGTCACCATCACCGGGGAAGCAAATGCCGTCTTCCCGGCAGCACAG
>JGI12109J20283_10167662_pt1 | contig 20150 bp, 17 predicted proteins | sample ElkSlonscriptome_12_FD_20283 | JGI IMG/M metagenome (IMG submission 20283)
GCTTCGAGCTGCCCGGAGCCCTCGGTGCGGGTGGCCGTATCCTGTGCATTGATGCGGGAGATCTGTCGGAGCTGGTCTTCCACGTGCCCCTGCTCAAGGCGATCCGCAAGAACCACCCCTCGGTTGAGATCGATTTCCTGCTGCCGGCAAAACACCAGGCCCTGCTCGCTCCCAGCGGTCTGGCCAAGGAGTGCCTGGTCTACAAGGAGGGGCAGCTGAATCCCTGGCGCCCGTCCTTCGGCAAGCTGCTCAAGGATCTGGGGAGCGGTCGCTACGACATGACCATCGTCATGAGCCGCCAGCCCCATCCCCGCCTCGAATTGGCCGCCCTGGCCAGCGGTGGTGCCCTGCGCATGGGCCCGTCCCATGCCGAATCCTGGCCCGCCATCAATTTCGAGATCCGCCCGCCCCGGGACCAGAACCCGTACTTCGGCGACAGGATGCTCAGCGCCGGACCTTTCCTGAACCTGCCGGCGCGGGACATGAATACCCGCTGGCCCCTGCCCATGGAGCAGGTCCGGCAGATGGCCCAGCAGGTCCATTTCCACAAACCCAACCCTGATCAGATGCTCGTGGGATTGGAGGTGGGGCCCTCCAAGGAGGGGCACACCCTGCCCATGGAAGACCTGCACCTGCTGGTGCGCCAGATCACGGGAAACTTCGTGTGCCGGGTGCTGGCTCTCGGGCCCCAGGCCGATCCCGACCGCATCCAGCAATTCGAGACCAAACTGGCGGACAGCCCCATGGGGCTCCCACGCAAGACCCTCCTGGATCACGTGCTGTTGTTGAGCCAGTGTGATCTATTCATCTCCGGCAATTCCGACTTCTTCCACCTGGCCGTTTCCCTGGGTTTGCCCACCGTGGGCGTCTTTCCGGGGGAAACGGAGGATGGCTGGGTGCCCAGCGGTCGCAAGAGGGTCAGCGTTGTCCGGCTGGGGGAGGATGGGCGTTTGGATCCCGAGGCCTTCCTGGCTGCGGTGGAATCGGTCACCGAGGGGCGGGGTGCCAAGGCCGCCCGGGTTATCAAGCCCACCGATGCCGGTGACTCCGATCATGACTGAAGGTCACGCCGCGTCCTCCTTGTGCCGGGTTTTGCTCATGGCTCCGAACTGGCTGGGCGATACCATCATGTTCGCTCCCCTGATCGACTACCTTCATCACCACCGTGACCTGCCCGATGGCCGGCGGCTGGTCCTGGAATTGGGTGTGCGTCCGGCCTGGGCTCCACTCTTCACGGAGGACCCGCGACTGGCGGGATGGTTGCCCGTGGATCGCCACGGACGCCACGGCGGGGTTCTGGGCAGCTGGCGCCTGGCACAGGACATGAGGGCCCGGAACCCGGATGCGGTGCTGCTCGGGCCGCCTTCTCTGCGCTTCGGTCTGGCCGCTTTTTTTTCCGGGACCCGCCAGCGAATCGGATACCGCAGTGATCGCCGGGGCCGGTTGCTGACCCGGGGTCTGACGGTCCCGCCCCGGGGGTCGCGCCATCACGGGCGGGAGTTGCTGGAGCTGGGTCCGACCCTGTTGACGGCCCTGGGTTTCGAGGCCTCCCTTCCCGACGAAAAAAAGCCGGTCGTGAGCTTGCCTGGTTGTGCGGAAATCCCCGCCCATCCTGCGGTTTCCGGCCCGCCCTACTGGGTGCTGGCCCCCGGGGCCACCTTTGGTTCGGCGAAGAGCTGGCCACTGGAGAGGGCCACCGAGCTTGCCCGCCTGGTCCTTGCCGATGGCCAGGTGCGCCTGGTGCTGCTGGGTGATGCCGCCGCCTCCGGATTCACCCGCGCTCTGGCCGCCGGCCTCGGCCTGACACCCGATCCCGATCTGGACGGCCAGGCCCCCCTGGTGGATTTGACCGGACGCACGGATCTGCGTCAGGTGGTCTCCATTCTCAAGGGATGCCGGCTATTCGTGGGCAACGACAGCGGCCTGATGCATCTGGCCGGCGCCCTGCAGCGTCCTACCGTCGGCATCTTCGGCAGCAGCAACCCGCACTGGACGCAGCCCCTGGGTGAACGGACCCGGGTTGTGATACCCGAAGGATTTGCCTGCCGCCCCTGCTACCTCAAGACATGCAACCAGCCCCGCTTCTGTCTGGAAACGGTCCGTGCCGAAGAGGTTCTGGCGGCCGGTCGTTCCCTGCTGGAAGGAAAGGACTGAAGATGCCTCTCTGGAAATGGGATCCCATCCTGCCGGTGCAGGGCACGCCACCCGTGCTCTTCCTGGATCGGGACGGTGTGGTCATTGTCGATCGGCACTATCTGTCCGACCCCGATCTGGTGGAGGTGCTGCCCGGTGTGCCCGGAGCCATGCGCCGGGCCCGGCAGGCCGGCTACCTCGTGGTGGGCGTCAGCAACCAGTCTGGCCTTGGTCGCGGCCGTTTCACGGAGGCGGATTTCGCCGGGGTCATGACCCGTCTGGACCAGTTGCTGCAGGAGTCCGGCGCGCCTTTCGACGGTTTTTTCTATTGCCCTCATGAACCTGATGCGGGCTGTGCCTGCCGCAAACCCCGGCCCGGAATGCTGGAGGAGCTAAGCTCCAGGGTGGCCTGGAAACCGGAAGAATCCTGGGTGGTGGGGGACAAGGAGAGTGACGTGGCCCTGGGGCGTCAGGCAGGTCTGGGCGGTTGCCTGGTGCGCACGGGTTACGGGAAGGAACAAGAGGGGCGCGTGCGGGAGGCGTATCGGGCTGACCCCCGGGTCCTGGTGGAGGACGATGTGCCCGCCGCCGTGGAGGCCATCCTTCGCGCCGAGGGGGTGGAGGAAAAGTGACCTGGTCCCTGGAAGGTCGGCCCCTGCGTTCGGTGCTCATCAGCCGTCTGCGTTACCTGGGGGATGTGGTGATGACCACGCCTCTTATGCAGGTGCTGCGCCACGGCGACACGTCCCTGCGCCTGGGCTATCTGGCGGAACACTCCCATGGCCGAATCCTGAAAGGCCATCCGCAGGTGGACCGGCTGCACCTGTTGCAGACCAACCGGCGGAGTGCGGATGCCAAGCGCCGGGCCCGGGATGCCGCCGGCACCGGGTACCTGGCGACCCTGCGGCAGTTGCGGGCTGCCGATTACGACCTGGCCGTGGACCTCTTCTTCAATCCCCGCAGCAGCTGGCTGCTGCGGTTGGCGGGCATTCCCCACCGCATTGCCGGAACGTTGGGCAGCCGCCGCCATCTCTTCACCCACACCGTGCGGCCCTCCGATTTTTCCGGGGAGGATAGCCGCAGGCTGGCCTGCGCTCCGGGCGGCCTGGGCGAGCACCTCGGACGGCTGGCCCCTCTGCGGCACATGGAAAGCGGATTACCCTTCCTGCACTACCTGCAGGAGCATTTCGGTTCGCAGGTTTTGAAGCCCTACCTGCCGCGCCCCGGCGGCCTGGAAGGCACACCGCTGGACGGCCACCCGGATCCCTATATTCTGCTGGCCCCGGGGGCGACCTGGCCCAGCAAGGAGTGGCCCCTGCAAAGGTGGCGGGAACTGGCCGGCTCGCTGAAGGAGGCCCTTGGTTTGGGTGTCTGCGTGCTGCAGCCACCCGGCCGCGAGGAAGATTTTTCCTTCCTGGCGCGGGCTGCCGACGGGACGGAATTGCGGCTGCTGCCTGCCATGGATCTACCGGCCGCAGTGCGGGTTCTGGCCGGAGCGGCTTTGCTGGTGACGGTGGATGGCGGTATCATGCATGTGGCGGTGGGGCTGGGGGTGCCCACGGTGGCCCTCTTCGGCCCGACGGACCCGGCTCTCTGGTTTCCCTACGAAAATGCCGGACCGTACCGCGTCCTGGCCACGCGGCCCGACTGCGCGCCATGTTCGCGCCATACCTGCGACGCTTTCATCTGCCTGCCGGATCTCGAAAGCGGAACCGTGCTGACGGCGGCCCGGGAACTCTGGGCCCGGAAGGAGAATCCCCTTTCATGAGGCCGGGTCTGGAAAACGCCCGCCGGGTGCTCTTGATCCGCCGCAAGGCGCTGGGAGACTGTCTGGTGACCCTGCCGGCGGTGCAGCGACTGGCCGAGGCCTTGCCTGCCGCGCGTCTGGACCTGGTGGTGGATCGCCCTTTTGCGGCCCTCATCCAGCGCTTCCTGCCCACCTGCCGGGTCATCTCCTGGTCCAGGGATGGCGGGGGCTGGGGCTGGTACCGGAACCTGCACCAGGAGGGGTACGATCTGGTCATCGACTGGCTGGGTAATCCGCGCACGGCGCTCTGGACGGCGGCCACCGGCGCTTCTCTGCGCGTGGGGTATGACCTGCCGCGGCGACGCTGGGCCTACAATCTGAAGGTGCCGCGCAACCGCTGGCGGGGCACGGCCCTGCGCGGGTTTGCCGGGGAGGCCTTCCTGGATCCCCTGCGCAGCCTGGGACTGGAGGTGGCACCCTGGCGACCCCTGGGGCGTCTACCCGGATTTCAGCCCGGGGATCTGGGACCCGATTATCTCCAGTGGCGGGCCGGGAATCTGGAAGGTGCCAGCCCTCCGGTGGCCATGATGATGAGCGCCACCTGGCCGGCCAAGGCCTGGCCGGCACGCCATGTGGTCGATCTGTGGAGGCTGCTCGAAGACTCGGCTCAAAGGGCGCTGTTCATCCCGGGGCCCGGGGACGAGGATCTCGTGCGGGAACTCCGGAAGACCCTTCCGGCGCAGGCTTTCGCTCCGGATACCAGTCTGCTGGAACTGGCGGACATCCTGGCCCGCTGCCGGGTTTTTGTGGGAACGGATTGCGGGCCCCGGCATCTGGCGACGGCCCTGGGGTTGCCCTCGGTCACGGTCTTCGGGCCCACCGACGCAGTGGGATGGAACCCGGCCGACCCCCGGCATGTTTCCCTTTCCAACCCCGTGCATTGTCTGGGGTGTGATCACAAGATTTGCCCCCGAGAAGGGCGGCCATGCCTGGAGGGCCTTACCGGGGCCACCGTGCACGCCGGCCTGCAAAGGGTTTTGGCCGCCACCGAGGAAGGATGAACATGCGCAACCTCCGATACCCCTTCATGGTTCTTTTCACAATGCTGGGGGTGCTCCTGTCCGGAGCCTCCTTGCGCGCCGCTGAACCGGAAAATGAACGGGAAATCCCTTCCGTTTCCTTCGGGCCGGGGGAGAAGATGGTCTACAAGATCGGTTACGGTCTGGTCAACGCTGGTGAGGGGGTTCTGGAAATCATCGGGACCACCGAGTACCAGGGCCATACCTGCTACCACGTGCAGAGCCGGGCCAACAGCAACCGCTTCTTCTCGTCCATCTTCAAGGTGCGCGACAAGGTCGTCAGCTATATCGACGTGCACACGCTGTACAGCCGCTACTTCTACAAGCGCCTGCGCGAGGGGGACTACAAGAAGACGGTTGAGATCAGCTTCGATCACGAAGAGGAACTGGCGCGCTACGCCGATGGCAACGTCTTCGAGACGGTGTGCGGGGTGCAGGATGTGCTCTCGGCCTTCTACTACGTGCGCATCCAGGACCTGGGCGAGGGGGATGTGTTCGAGGTGCCCGCCCACAGTTCGCGCAAGACCTACAACCTGAAGGTCTATGTGCGGGGCAAGGAAACTGTCGAGGTGGAGGCCGGCACCTTCGAATGCTACCGGGTGGAGCCGGTCATGCAGGGCGAAGGTATATTCAAGCACGAGGGTAAACTCACCCTCTTCGTGACCGATGATCAGTACCGGGTACCGGTTTTGATCAAGACCAAGGTGCCCGTGGGCTCCATCGATGTGGAACTGAAGGAATACCATCCTGGTCGCCCCCTGAACCCTAAGCCCTGATTTCGAGACGGGAGAACTGGAAGTGATGGCCCACCCCACCCTCGTGCCGCCGCGCGACTGGCTGGACTCGCCCTGGGAAGAGAAGGAAGGCCCCGGGGCCGGCTTCCTGCTGGCTATGACCCTGCTGGCGGCCGGACTGCGCCTCTACCATCTGGGCGGCGCCTCTCTCTGGGTGGACGAGATCCTCACCTGGAAAATGATCGATCCCGCCCGGGGCGTGCATCTGGGAACCCAGTTCTTCGATGCCATCCAGGGCCCCCTTTATCTGCTGGTGATCTGGCCGTTGACCCGCCTTCAGGAAAACGAATGGCTCCTGCGCCTTCCCGCCGCGCTGGCAGGGATCCTGACCGTCCCTCTTTTCGGGGGACTGCTGGGGCAGATCATGGATCGCCGCTCCGCGCGCCTGGGCACCCTGCTACTGGCCATCAGCCCCTTTCATCTCTGGTACAGCCAGGAGGCCCGTGGTTACAGCTTCCTGCTCCTGTTCGTGGTCCTGCTGGGCTGGTCCTACGTGCGCATGGTCGAGAAAGGCCCCAGCCCCGGACGGGCCCTGGCCCTCGCCGTGACCGGCGCGGCCGCCGTCCTGAGCAACATGTCCGGCCTGTTCCTCATCTTTGCCATGGGACTGACGGTGCTTCTCTTCCACCGTCCCGCTCGCCCACGGGGCTGGGTCCTGTGGGCCTTGGCCCTGGGCGGAGCTGTGCTGCTGACGGCTCCCTGGATCCTGAAGGCCTCGGGTATCTGGGCCGTGGACCGCATCCTGCCGGGGGCGGAAACGGGCGCCTCCTTGCGGGGGCAGACCACCTTCAGCCCCATGGCGTTGCCCTATTCCATCTACACCTTCTTCCTCGGGCACAGCTTCGGGCCCAGCCTGCGTGAGCTGCATGCCCCCGACCGCATGGCGGTTCTGCGTGCCAATGCCCCCTTCCTGGCGCTGGCCATGATCCCGGTGGGCCTGGGCCTGCTGTCGGCGCTGCGCCACCTGGGGGGACGGCGGGTTTTCCTGCTGGTGCTGATCCTGGTCCCGGTGGGCATCCTTGTGGTCCTGGCCATTCGCAACATCAAACCCTGGAACCCGCGTTACATGGCCGTGACCTTCCCCTTCCTGCTGGCCCTGCTGGCCCTGGGCCTGAGCCGCCTGCCGGGGCGCTGGTCACCGGTGATGGCGGTGGCCATGGTGGTGCTCAGTCTGTGGAGCGTGGGGAACCATTACTGGAACGGGCGCTACAGCAAGGAAGATATTCGGGGGGCCGTGGCCTGGGTTCAGCAGCATGATAACTCCGATTTGCCGGTCCTGGCGCCGGCGGTCCAGGGTGTGTGGTCATTTTACGCATCGGGGGGTGGAGAACTGATCCCCACCTACCACCATTCCGCCCTGCAGGACCAGGCGGCGGCGACGGAATTTTTCGAGAACGAACTGGCGGGCCGGGCGGAATTCCTGTTCGTGGCCAGCCGTGAATGGTATTTTGACCCCCATGGCGTGCTGCCGGTGGTCCTGGCCCGGCGGGGTCATCTGGAACTGGAAAAGGAGTGGCCCGGGGTGCGCGTCTACCACTGGTACCGGGAAAGACCAAACGGCGGTATCCATGAGCAGGGGTAATTTCTACGGCAATGACAGGGGCTTCGAGGAGTTCATCGCCCGGGAAGGTTCCGTGCCCGAACTGCCGGCCGATCCCCTGTACCATCTGGTCAAGCGCCTCTTCGACGTGGTGGCCGCCCTCGGTGGTCTGATCCTGCTGCTTCCGCTCTTCCCTTTCATCGTCTTGTTGATCAAGCTGGAAACGCCGGGCCCCATCTTTTTCGTGCAGGAGCGCGTGGGGTACCGCGGCCGTCTCTTCGGCTGCTACAAGTTCCGCAGCATGTGCCTGGATGCCGAGGTCCTGAAGGAACGCCTGAAGCACCTCAACGAGGCCAGCGGCGCCGCCTTCAAGATCAAGGACGATCCGCGCATCACCGGGGTGGGGCGGTTCCTGCGGCGCAGCAGCCTGGACGAGTTCCCGCAGCTCTACAATATTCTCAAGGGGGATATGAGCGTCATCGGGCCCCGCCCGCAGATCCCCTCGGAGGTGGGGGATTACACGCCCGCCCAGGCCCAGCGTCTCCTGGTCAAACCCGGCCTGACTTGCCTGTGGCAGGTCAGTGGTCGCAGCCAGCTGGATTTCGAGGAGTGGATGGAACTGGATCGCAAGTACGTGGCCCGGCGCGGGCTGCGCGCCGATCTGATGATCCTGGCCCGCACCCTGCCGGCGGTCATCGAACGGAAGGGCGCCTATTGAGCATCTGCGGCCTGGGCTCGGATATCGTTTCGGTATCCCGCATGCAGGATATCCTGGAACGCCATGGGGAGCGTTTCCTGCGCCGGTGTTTTCGCCCCGCCGAGATTGCCTATATCCAATCCAGACGTCCCGGTCAACCCCAGGCCGCCTCGGCGGCGGCCCGCTGGGCGGCCAAGGAAGCCTTTCTCAAGGCCCTGGGCACCTCGGTGGCGCACATTCCCTACCTTGATGTGGAGGTCTGGCGGGATGCGGCCGGGCCCGTTTCCCTGCGTCTGCATGGCCTGGCAGAAGCGGCCTTCGCGGCCCATCCGGGAAGGCGGTGTTTCCTTTCCCTGAGCCATGAGAAGGAACACGCCCTGGCCGTCGTCCTGCTGGATAGCTGATCGGCAGCAGGGTCCGGCCCCGGGGATTGGCCCCCGCCAAGGGGCGGCCGCGCAAAGGGACTTGGTGGCCGGCCTCTCATGTGCTAAATTCCAGTATCCCGGTAGAGTACTCCCAAGCAGCCCCGAGGTTCAGGCCGCCCATGAATCTGGAATACATGATCATCGACGTTTTCACCGACGAGCCGTTCGGCGGCAGTCGGCTGAACCTGTTTACCGACGGGAAGGACGTATCGGCGGATCTGATGCAGAAGCTGGCCATGGAGATGGGGTCGGGAGAGACGGCCTTCATCCTGCCTCCCCGGCGGGAGGGAGATAACCGGATGGGGTTGCGGAACTTCACCCCCTCGGCCGAGATCCCCTTCGCCGGCCACTCCGCCCTGGGCGCGACCTTCGCCCTGGACGTGCTGGGCCAGCGCACCGGCGATACCATCGATCTGCACGTCTGGGAACTGGAGGCGGGCACCTACGAGGTGCGCACCCGGGACGAGGACGGCCAGCGCATCTACAGCCTGCAGCAGGATGATCCCGTGTTCATGGGGCAGTACTTCCACCGCCGCAAGGTGGCCCAGACCCTGGGCCTGGCGGAGGAGGAGATTGCCATAACCGGCCTGCCCTGCGAGGTGATCAGCACCGGCCTGCCCATCCACATCGTGCCTCTGACCAGCCTCGAGGCGATGGATCGCATCCATCTGCGTCGGCGGGAGGCCGACGCCATCGCCGCGGATCTGGGTTTCGGTGATCTGTTCGTCTTCACCTGTGAGACCCTGAATGCCGACTGCACGGTGCATGTGCGGATGTTCGCTCCGCATTTCGGCATTCCGGAGGACCCGGCCAGCGGCGCCGCCTGTGGAGCCCTGGTGGCCTATCTGGTCAAGCACCGCCTGGTCAAGGAAAGCCCGCGCCTGCGTGTCGTCATGGAGCAGGGCCTGGAGATGGGGCGGCCCAGCCGCCTGGTCGCCGAGGCCGAGGTCCAGGGCGGCCTGGCGCGCAACATCACCGTCGGTGGCGGTTGCGTGCTGGTGGGGCGGGGCAGTATCGACATCCCCTAGGATCTTATCCGTAGGAAATACCCAGGAAGACAAGGAAGAGAGGAATAGTCCATGAACGTCCCCGCCGGATTGTCCACAGAAATGTGTGACATGGTCATCCAGACCCTCAAGCAGGTCACCAGCCGTGAACTGCCCGACGAATTCATTCTGGAGCTGGATGAAAACGATGAATTCCCCATGGAAGTCATCAAGAGGATGCTCTCACCGGACGTGGGCCTGCACCTCATCTTCCTGCCCGAGAACGTGGGCGGTCTCGGCGGTGGCGCGCGCGACATCTGTCGTGTCAGCGAGGAGATGGCCAAGGTGGATCTGGGCGTGGCGACAGCCTTCCTGGCCATCTGCCTGGGCACCGACCCCATCCTGGTGGGCGGCACCGAGGAACAGAAGGCCAAGTGGCTCACCCGCATCGCCGGGGAGGGCCTGATCGTGGCCTACGGCGTGACCGAACCCGCTGCCGGAAGCAACGTGGCCAGCATCCAGACCACCGCGGACCAGATCCTCGATGCCGACGGCAACATCACCGGCTACCGCCTGAACGGCACCAAGCAGTTCATCACCAACGGCGGTGTGGCCCAGCTCTACACCATCCTGGCCCGAACCCCGGGCGGCCCCAGCTTCTTCGTGGTCGAGCGCGACACCCCCGGGCTTTCCGTGGGCAAGCACGAGGACAAGCACGGCATCCGCGCCAGCAATACGACCGGCGTCATCATGGAAGACGTGGAGGTGCCCCGGGAAAATCTCATCGGTATCGAGGAGGGGCAGGGGCTGAAGCAGGCCAACGCCGTTTTCGGATACACGCGCCTGATGGTCGGCGCCTTCGGTCTGGGCGGCGGCCAGGGGGCCCTCGACCGGGCCCTGGATTATGCCCTGACGCGCGAGCAGTTCGGCGGTCCCATCTACGACAAGCAGGGCTACCGCCTGAAGCTGCTGATCGAGAGCTGGATCGACCTGGAGGCCGGCCGCGCCTACGCCGAGCAGACCGCCCTGACCATCGACGCCGGCAACCCGGATCTGGCCACCGAGGGCAGCATCGCCAAGTACTGGTGCACCGAGGCCGGACAGAAGGCGGCCAACAACGCCATCCAGGCCCTGGGCGGCTACGGCTACACCCGCGAGTACGTGGTGGAAAAGATGTACCGCGACGTGCGCATTACCACCATCTACGAGGGCACCAGCGAGATCCAGCAGAGCATCATCGGCATGTTCCGCTGGAAGGAGACGGCCCGCAGCAAGGGCGCCTTCTACGAAGAAATGGCCCGGGGCCTGGACGAGGTCCACACCGCCACCGCCGGAGTGGGCGCCGACCTGGCCGCCGGCGCCGTTCGCGGTGTCAACGAGGTGGTCCTGGCCCTGCACAAGGCCCGTCAGACCCGCAACCAGGTCGTGATGTTCGCCATGGCCGACATGATGACCATCGCCGAGATCGCCGCGGCCCTGGTCACCAAGGCCGGCCGCCTGGCCACCGAGGGGGACAGCCGTGCGGAGCATTTCGCCGCCATGAGCCGGGCCTTCGCGCGCAAGGCCCAGGGCGAAGTCCTGTCCGGCGCCCGCCGCACCCTGCTGGGTTTCACCGACGGGTCTGATGAGGAGGCCGTCGGCGCCGCCCGTGAGGTGCTCGGCAAGCTGGAGGATAGCATGCCCCTGCAGGCCCAGGCCGGCCTGTGGACGGACATGGAGATGGTCTCCGAGACCCTGCGGACTCTCCACCGATGATCATGGATGCTCGACAAGACAGCAGGATCCGGCATCTGCAAACCCGCCTCGAGCGGGACCCAGCCAGTCTGGTCTTCGTGCCCCTGGCCGATCTGCTGCTGCAGATCGGTCAGGTGGAGAAAGCCGTGGTGATCCTGGAAGAGGGGCTGCGCCATCGCCCCGGACACGGCCCGGCGCTGGTTCTGCTGGGACGTACCCGCCTGGGCCAGGACCGCCCCGAAGAGGGTGTGCGGTTGCTGCGGAGGGCCCTCAGCGCCCAGCCCGAGAACCCCGTGGCCCTGCGCCTGCTTGTGGATCATTTCCTGGAGGCGGGCGCCTTCACCCACGCTGTGCCCCTGCTCGATACCCTGGTGGAACTGGAACCGGAACAGTCGCGCTGGACCGAAGCGCGCCACGAGGCGCGGGCGGCGCTGGATGCGGCGCCGGAAATGGAAGCCGCGCCCTCCCCGCCGCCAGAGGGTCCGCAGACTGAAGTCCCTGCGGCTCCGGCCGGTCGCCCGGAACCCGTGGGCGACGGCGACGGCATGGTCACCCTCACGCTGGTGGATATCATGATTGAGCAGGGGTACCACCACAAAGCCTTGACGGCGTTGCGCCGCATGGAGGAGCAGGAGCCCGGGCGGGAGGATGTGCGGCAGCGCATTCGGCTGCTCGAGCAACGCAAGAGCGGGACCACCCCAGGGGTGCGATCGGATCTGATCAGCTCGCCCGATCGGGCGGGTGAGCGCTCACGCCAGAAGGAGCAGTTCGGGCAGTGGCTCCAGGGATTCACCCGGGATGGGGGAGAACAGCCTTGAGCCGCACGACGCAGCGCATCATGGTCCTCGGAGGCCCCAATCTGGGGCGTCTGGGACGGCGGGAGCCCGGCATCTACGGGACCCGGACCTGGGACGATCTGGTGGCTGCCGCCGCCCGCTGGGGGAGCGAAAACGGCCTGGAGGTCATCGCGCGGCAGGATGACAGCGAAGGCGGCCTGGTCCAGCTCATCCACGAGGCGGATGACGCATTTGACGGGCTGGTCCTGAACGCGGCCGCCTACACCCACACCTCGGTGGCGGTGCGTGACGCGGTGGCGGCCCTGGGTATTCCCTGCGTGGAGTGGCATATCAGCAATCCCGCGGCGCGGGAGGAATTCCGCAGCACAAACTTCCTTTCCGGCGTGGTCCACGCCGGCGTTTTCGGCTTCGGAACGGAGGGGCTCTTTCTGGCCCTGTCCGGTTTGAAGGGGATGCTTGTTGAAAACGCCTCCCCACCCGCGAACTGATCCGGCGTTGCATAGGTTCGGCTTGCGTGTTATCAATTAGCGGTCATTTCCCCGGGCCCGGAGCCCGGCCCTTTGCAAGGAGAGGCTAGATCTTGGCAGATACCAGCGATTTCCGCACGGGATTCACCATGCGGCACAAGAACGGACTGTGGTCCATCAGCGAGTTCCAGCACGTCAAGCCGGGCAAGGGCCCCGCCTTCGTGCGCACCAAGCTCAAGAATATCGAGAACGGCAAGGTGGTCGAGGAGACCTTCCGCGCCGGCGAGAAGGTGGAAGAGGTCCGGCTGGAGAAGCGCCCCTTCCAGTATCTCTATCCCGATGGCGAATTCTACGTCTTCATGAACACCGAGACCTACGAGCAGCTTCAGTTGCATCGGGACGGTCTCGGCGATGTCATTCCCTACATCAAGGAAAGCGACATCTGCAGTGTCCTGCTCATGGAGGAAAAGCCCCTGACGGTCGAGCCCCCCATGACCGTGGAGCTGGAGGTCACCCAGACCGATCCGGGATTGCGCGGCGACACCGCCCAGGGCGGTTCCAAGCCCGCCACCATGGAAACCGGCCTCGTGGTTCAGGTGCCCCTGTTCATCGAGGAGGGTGAGATCCTGAAGATCGATTCCCGCACCGGCAAGTACCTAGGGAGGGTCTGATGGGCGCTCCGCAGAGAAAGCGAAAGGTCGATATGGATATCAGCAAGGTCCGTGAACTGGTCAAGATGGTGGAGGAGAGCGGCATCGAGGAACTGGAACTGATCCAGGGCGAGACCACCATCCGCATCCAGAAATCCGCGCCCCATGCCACCGCCCCGGCGCCCGCTCCTGTCCACATCCAGGCACCCACCGCCGCCCTGGCGCCCGCATCCGGCGAACCGGCTGCCGCCGAGACGGCCGCCCCGGCCCAGGATGCCTCCCGTGCCAGATACAAGGACGTGCGGTCCCCCATCGTGGGCACCTTCTACCGGGCCCCTTCGCCGGACAGCCCGGCCTTCGCGAACGTGGGAGACCGGGTCCAGACCGGCCAGACCCTCTGCATCGTGGAAGCCATGAAGGTCATGAACGAGATCGAGGCCGAATTCAGCGGCACCATCAAGGAGATCCTGGTGGAAGACGCCTCGCCCATCGAGGCCGAAGCGGTGCTCTTCCTGGTGGAACCCGACTGAGCGGTCTTTCCTGCCCCGAGCCATCAGCCCCGGATTCCCCGGAATCCGGGGTTTTGCTGTCAAGGCCACGGTTTTGCAGCCGAAAAGCGGGGGAGAGAGGTTTGTCCCCCTTTTCCCGCAATCGGAGCAAGACGATGGATATCAAGAAGATCCTGAAGGAAATGATCACCCGCGGCGCCAGCGACCTGCATCTGAAGGTGGCCACCCCGCCCGTACTGCGAATCAACGGCACCCTGGTGCGCACCGAGGACGATCCCCCTTCGGTCCAGGACCTGGTGGCCGTGGCCCAGCAGATCCTGACGCCCGCCCAGCGCGAGGTCTTCGAGAACACCCGCGAGATCGACTTTGCCTTCGGCGTGCCCGGAATCGCCCGTTTCCGCGCCAACTTCTATGTCCAGCGCGGCAGCGTGGCCATGGTCTTCCGCCATGTGCCCGTGGAGATCAAGACCACCGATGAACTGGGCCTCCCGGACGTGGTCAAGACCCTGGCCCACAAGAGCCGCGGCCTGATCCTGGTCACCGGGACCGTGGGCAGCGGCAAGAGTACCACCCTGGCCAGCATCGTGGATATCATCAACCGCGAGACGGCCCGCCACGTGATCACCGTGGAGGACCCCATCGAGTTCCTCCACCGGGACCGCAAGAGCATTGTCAGCCAGCGTGAAATCGGTTGTGATACCGGCAGTTATGCCGAAGCTTTGAAGCACATCCTGAGGCAGGATCCGGACGTGATCCTCATCGGTGAGATCCGGGACGCGGAGAGCATGAAGATCGCCCTGACGGCGGCCGACACGGGGCATCTGGTGCTCAGCACCATGCACACCATCGATTGCACCCAGACCATCAGCCGCATCATCTCCTTCTTCCCGCCGCACCAGCACCAGGAAATCCGCTACCTGCTGGCCAGCACCCTGCAGTCGGTGGTCAGCCAGCGGCTGGTGCCCGACAGCGACGGCCTGAACCGGTACCCGGCCGCGGAAATCCTCATCGCCACCAGCACCATCCGCGACTACATCCGCGAACCCGAGAAGACCGTGATGATCCGCCAGGCCATCCAGGAGGGTTTCGTGCAGTACCGGATGCAGACCTTCGATCAGGCCCTGATGCAGCTCTACAAGGAGAACAAGGTCAGCCTGGAGGGGGCCATGCACGCGAGCAGCAATCCCCACGAGTTCTCCCTGCGCCTCAAGGGGATCCAGGGAAGCAGCGACACCACCTGGGATCGGTTCGAGGATTCGAACAAGGATTCGGATACGGAACTCAACCGCATCTGATAGTCCCCGACTCCGCCATCCCCCCGAAAAGGGCCGCTCCGGCAGCCCTTTTCTCTTGCCATTGGGCCGTTTCAGCCCCAGAATATGTTCACGACACGGGCTGAGGCTCGGCCCCGAATTCCCGATGTTCCGCAAGGGATAGCCTGACGGTTTGCCGGCAGGTTCGTTTTGCTGTGGTCTATCCGGCCCGCTCCAAGACAGGAAGTCTGAATGTTCAAGAAAATCCTCATCGCCAACCGTGGTGAAATAGCCCTGCGCATCATGCGCGCCTGCCGGGAGCTGGGCGTCCAGAGTGTGGCCATCCACAGCCAGGCCGACTCCGACAGCCTGCACGTCAAGTACGCCGATGAATCGGTCTGCGTGGGCAAGAACAGCAGCGCCGAGAGTTACCTGAAGATACCCAATATCATCGCCGCCGCCGAGATCACCGGCGCCGAGGCCATCCACCCCGGTTACGGTTTCCTGGCCGAGAACGCCGAGTTCGCCCAGATTTGCGAGGATAACGACTTCACCTGGATCGGTCCCTCGGCCGAGGTCATCAGCAGGATGGGGGACAAGGCCACCGCCCGCAGCATGGCCGTGGACGCCGAGGTGCCCGTGGTGCCCGGGACCGGCCTTGTGGATTCGGTGGAGGACGCCGTCCTGGCCTCCGAACAGTTCGGATTCCCCGTCATCATCAAGGCCACCGCAGGCGGCGGGGGCAAGGGCATGCGCGTGGCCTGGGACGAGAAGGAGCTGCGCAGCAACTACGTTGCCGCCCGGAACGAGGCCGGGGCCGCCTTTGCCAACGACGCGGTGTACATCGAGAAGTACCTCGTGAACCCGCGTCACGTGGAGATCCAGCTCATGGGCGATCACCACGGCAACGTCTTCCACTTCGGCGAGCGTGACTGCTCGGTGCAGCGCCGCCACCAGAAGCTGATCGAGGAGGCCCCCAGCCCCGCCGTGGACGAGGATCTGCGGCAGCGCATGGGCGAGGCCGCCGTGCGCCTGGCCCGGCGGGTGGGCTACCGGAGCGCCGGCACCGTCGAGTTCCTGCTGGACGAGGACGGCAGCTTCTACTTCATGGAGATGAATACCCGCATCCAGGTCGAACACCCCGTATCCGAACTGGTCACCGGGGTGGACCTGATGAAATGGATGATCCGGGTGGCAGCGGACGAGCCCTTCGACTTCACGCAGGAGGATGTGAAGGTCACGGGGCACGCCATCGAGTGCCGCATCAACGCCGAGAACCCCGAGCGGGACTTCATGCCCTGCCCGGGACGGGTTTTCTACTACCACGCGCCCGGAGGACCGGGCGTGCGGGTCGATACCCACGTCTACTCGGACTACATGGTGCCGCCGTACTACGACTCGCTGCTGGCCAAGGTCATCACCCACGGCAAGGATCGTGAGGAAGCTGTCGCAAGGATGCGCAGGGCCCTGAACGAATGTGTTTTCGAGGGGCTTCCCACCAGCACGCCCTTCCACCTGGAAGTGCTGGAAAACCCTGTCTTCCTGGCCGGCAAGGCCACGACACGTTTCCTGGAAGAGGAATTGACCCATCTGCAGGAGGGTTTGCGTGTCCGGGCGAAAACCGAGGAAGCGTAACAGCCGCAAGAACAAGAGCTGGTATCAGGCGGGATGGCTGAGCGGGGTGCTCCTGCTGGCCATCGCCGTCTATCTGGGCCTATCCCTCTTCGGAGGGGTGGGGCCGTGGTGGTTGCAGATCACCGAGGCCAGCAGCGTGGACCTGGTGGTGCCGGGCAACCCCGGCGGGCCGGTGGGTTCGTACCTCAGCGCGCTGCTGCATGCCGTCTTCGGCGCCATCTGGTGCTGGGGATTCCCTCTGGCCCTCGGCTGCGTGGGGCTTGGTTTCCTCATCGGAATGCCCACCCTGGTGAGGCCCTGGGTCCTGCGTGCCATCCCCCTGTGGCTGGCCACCGTCAGCTGGATCGCCCAGCCGGGCTGGCTGCTTGGTGACCAGACGGGGGCTCGCCTGGGAGGCATGGTGGGATTCTATATCGCCCGCGGCTTCCACGCCCTGTTCGGTCCCGGAGGCAGCCCGCTCTTCCTGACCCTCATCCTGCTGGTCACGTTCTTCCTGGTCTTCCGTCGCTGGCTGGGCTGGTTGGGGCACGTGCTGAGCGGTATCGGCCGCGGCCTGGCCGCCACCGGGCGCATCCTTGGCGACATCGTGGGGGCGCCCCTCTACAGGCTGGGCGAGGCCTTCCGCAATCTGGAACACAACCTGACCGCCATGCGGGAAGAACGGGCCCGCAAGCGCGCCGTCCGCCGGCAGGCGAAGGAGCAGGAGGAGGCCGCCCGCCGCCGCGCTGCGGAAACGGACCCCGAACCGGAGACCGGGCAGATGCCCGCGCCCCGGGAAGAGGAATCTGATCGCGCGCCTCGCCGCCACCATACGCCGCCATCACCGGACGAGTTGCGTGACGAGGTGGGCGTAACGGAGGCCCTGGATCCCGAGGAACTCCCCGAGGAGTACGAACTGGCCGGCGCCACCGGCGAGTACATGGGCCAAGGGGACGCGCCACAGCCCAGTGGGGAGACGGACAGCGTGCCCCCCCCCAAGAAGAAGAAAAAGATCAAGAAGGCCCGCGGCCCCGTCGTCCTGCCCACCAGCGACCTGCTGACGCCGGCGGACCCGGACACCCTGAAAGTCTCCACCGAGGAGATGGACGCGGCCGCCGACCTGCTGGAAAGCACACTGCGCAGCTTCGGCGTGGAAGGGGAAGTGAAGGACGTGCGCCCCGGCCCCGTCGTCACCACCTACGAATTCCAGCCGGGTGTGGGCATCAAGGTCAGCCAGATCGTGCAACGCAGCGACGACCTGGCCCTGGCCATGCGCGCGCGCAGCATCCGCATGGAGGCGCCCATTCCGGGCAAGGCCGCCGTCGGCATCGAGATCCCCAACCAGGTGGCCAGGATGGTGCGCCTGCGCGAGGTCCTGGAACTGGTCAACGGCGCCAAGCGCAAGCCTCTGCAGGTCGTCCTGGGCAAGGATGTGGTGGGGCGCCCCGTGAGCATCGACATCGCCGCGTTGCCGCATCTGCTGGTGGCCGGCAGCACGGGCAGCGGCAAGTCCGTCTGCCTGAACGCCATGATCAGCAATCTGCTGCTGGAGAATGATCCCAGCACCCTGCGCATGGTCATGATCGATCCCAAGATGCTGGAGATGAGCGTCTACAACGGCATCCCGCATCTGCTGCTGCCGGTGGTCACCGACCCCAAGGAGGCCCTCAAGGCCCTGCAGTGGATGGTGGCGCAGATGGAGTACCGCTACCGGACGTTGGCCAAGCACTCGGTGCGCAACATCGCCCAGTACAACGAGAAGGTGGCCCGGGGAGATATCAAGGACGAGGACGGCGACGTCGTCACCGAGCCCATGCCCTACTACCTGACCATCGTCGATGAGCTGGCGGACCTGATGCTGCAACTGGGCAAGGATCTGGAGGATCTGATCACCCGACTGGCCCAGAAGGCGCGCGCCGTGGGCATCCACCTGATCCTGGCCACGCAGCGGCCCAGCGTGGACGTGCTGACCGGCGTGATCAAGGCCAACATTCCCTGCCGCATCGCCTTCCGGGTGATCCAGATGAACGACTCGCGCACCATCCTGGACATGAAGGGCGCCGAGAAGCTGCTGGGGCACGGCGATATGCTGTACCTCATGCCCGGCCGGGCGCTGCCGGTGCGTGTGCACGGCAGTTTCATCGACATCGACGAGTGCGAGGCCATCGTGCAGCACTGGCTGCAGTACACGGGCACCACCGAGGAGATCAGCCTGCACGAGAAACCCGACGGCAGCGCCATGCACTCCGGTGAGGACGACCTCTTCGACGAGGCCCTGCGCGTGGTGGTGCAGCACCAGAGCGGCTCGACCAGCCTGCTGCAGCGTCGCCTGCGCATCGGCTACACCCGCGCCGGCCGCCTGATGGACATGCTGGAAGAGGCGGGTATTGTCGGGCCGTTCACCGGCTCGAAGGCCCGCGACGTATTGATCGGCCCGGAGGATCTGCCCGAGGCCCAGGAAGGACAGGCCTGATGAAGAACCCGCGCAAGGTCTACTGCGCCACCCTCGGCTGCGACAAGAACCTGGTGGACAGCGAGGCCCTGCTGGGCCGTTTCGCCGCCCAGGGTGTGCAGGCGGTCCAGGATCTGGACGAGGCCGACATCTGGGTGCTGAACACCTGCGGTTTCATCGACGCCGCCCGCAGCGACAGCGAGGAGACGCTGCAGGCCCTCGTCGACTACAAGACGGACCAGAAGCTGGTGGTCTGCGGCTGCTGGTCCCAGGAATCGGCCGACATGATCCGCGACCGCTTTCCCGCCGTCGACGTGGTGGCGGGGGTGGGGCAGTTCGACAAGGTGGTGGCGGCTTGCCTGGGGCAAGAGGACATCGCCGTCCCGGCGGCCGGTGCTGGCGTTTTCCCCCTGGCAGGGGCGCCCATCGTTTCGCCGCCCATGGAGGCCAACTACACCGGGTTGGTGGACCGGCCGCTGCTGACGCCTCCGCATCTGGCCTTTGTCAAGATTGGCGAGGGCTGCAACTGCGCCTGCACCTTCTGCCGCATCCCCCTGATCCGGGGCAAGCTGGTCAGCCGACCCAGCGCCGAGATCCTGCGCGAGGTGCAAAACCTGGCGGAGCGCGGCGTCACCGAGATCCAGATCGTCAGCCAGAATACCAGCGACTACGGGCGCGACACGGGGGAGAACCTCATCGATCTGGTCACCGCCCTCGACGGTGTGCCAGGTTTGCGGAACATCCGGCTGCTTTATCTGTATTCGGGACTGGTGAGCACGGACGATCTGCTGCGCCTGCTGGACCTCGAACGGGTGGCTCCCTATCTGGAGCTTCCCATCCAGCACGCCAGCCCACGCATTCTGAAAGCCATGAAGAGACCCGGCGGGCTGAAGAGCAGCCCCGAGTTCTTCAAGACCCTGCGCCGGCACCATCCCGACCTGGTCCTGCGCTCGACCGCCCTGCTGGGGTTTCCGGGCGAGGAAGAGGAGGACGTGGCGCTGCTGGCCGACTTCCTGGCCGAGGTGGAGTTTGACCATCTGGGGACCTATCGTTACTCTCCCGAGCGGGGAACACGCTCTGCGGAAATGGGCGACCGGGTTCCCGACGAGGTCATTTTCGACCGCGAGGCCCTGATCATGGATCTGCAGTCGGATATTTCCCTGCGCCGGCAGGAGAGCCGGTTGGGCCGGGATTTCGACGTGGTGGTGGACCGCATCGTGCCCTCGGCCATGGATGAAAACGAGGATGTGCACCAGATCCTGGGCGATCTGGC
>JGI12109J20283_12287506_pt1 | contig 20150 bp, 15 predicted proteins | sample ElkSlonscriptome_12_FD_20283 | JGI IMG/M metagenome (IMG submission 20283)
GGCCGATGAAACCGGTGGGCAAGACCTGCGTGCCCTGTACCAGGACGTGCTGCTGAAAAAAACCTCGCTGACCGCTGCCGTGGCTTTGTTGTCCGATGCCGGCGAAAAGCACCTGGCCTACGAAATGGCCGTCGGCGTGTGCGATGCCGACGGGCGCCTGTCGGAATCAGAGCGCGCGTTTCTCGATGAACTCAAAGACCTGATGGGCATGGCAAAGGCCGAAACCGAAGAAATCGAACAGGAGGCCGAACAGGTTGTCGAAATGGCAGAAGCAGCGGCTCCGGCGACAATGGCAGCCGGTGCAATTGCAGCCCGGCCTGCAGCAGCCGAAACCGCCCTGCCCTCGACGTCTGCGCATCCTCAGGTCGATGAAGAAGCACTGGACCAGTCGATTCTGAAATACTCGATCCTGAACGGTGCGCTTGAATTACTGCCCCAGTCCTGGGCCTCGATGGCGATCATCCCGCTGCAGATCAAGATGGTCTATCGAATCGGCCAACGCTATGGCGTCGAACTGGACCAGGGTCATATCCGCGAATTCATTGCCGCAGCCGGAGTTGGCCTGACCTCGCAATATTTCGAGCAATTTGGCCGCAAGCTGTTGGGTGGGCTACTCAGGCGCGCGGCCGGCAAAGGCATCGGCAACATGGGCCGAGCCGCAACCGGGATGGCGTTTTCATTTGCCACGACTTTTGCGCTAGGTCAACTGGCCAAACGTTACTATGCGGGCGGTCGACAGATGAACACGCAGCTGCTACGCGAAACGTTTCAGAACCTGCTGACGCCGGCCAAGCAGATGCAAACCCAGTACTTGCCGCAGATCGAACAGCAAGCGCAGACGCTGGACATGGGCCAGGTGATGAACATGGTGCGCGGGAAAGAGGCGGTTTGAGATTGGACATCCGCGGATCGGGTCGATAACGAAACACTTACCAATAATTTACGCAGATGAACGCAGATTCAATAAAACGAACGCTTATTTTTTCTGGGGGGATGATTTCTACTGAAATGGCGGGTCGCGGTCTTCTGCGACGACTCATATCATAGTAATTCGCCTGCATGCAGGCGCCTTCCCGGACTGGTTACAGCAATAGGTAAGTGTAGAAACCTGCTTGCTGGCGAAGCAGTGCGAACTCAAGCAGCTGGCGTTAATCAATGCGATGCGCGCTTCAGACGATCATTGATCGCCGCCCAGTCATCCTTGTTCGGCGGTTGTTCAACCAGAATGCGATCTACATCCATCTGATCCAGCCTGCGTAATTCTGCGTACAGGCGAAAGGCATAAGCTTCGGGATCGTCCGGCATGACCAGCCACTGATGCGGGCCGATGTCGGCGATCGGCGTTTGCAGGGCCAGCACAGCAAGCTGAGGTTTTTCTTGCGCGATCATCAGTGCAATATCGTCAAACGAATGGACTGCGAGCGGTGTCAGCGGTGCGTAGTGCGACGGCAGTCTACCCGCGGTGCGCGGACCTTCGTCGGCAGGCGGTATTTCTACCTTGCCAAGCAGCACCTGCTCAATCTGCTTCAAGCTGATCATCCCGGGCCGGAGCAGCCGTGGATGGTCGCCGCTCAGGTCGATGATGGTCGACTCGACGCCAACCGGGCAGGCGCCAGCGTCAATCACGGCCGATACGGCCTGATCATCTTCCGCAAATTCATCCAGCACGTGCTGCGCGGTCGTTGGACTGATGCGTCCGAAGCGGTTGGCCGAGGGGGCTGCCAGCGCACCTCCAAAAGTCTTCAGCAGCTGCTGCGCGACCGGATGCTCGGGCACGCGTAGTCCTACTGTTGGCTGTCCGCCGGTGATCAGGTCCGATACCTGATCCTGTTTGTTCAACACCAGTGCCATCGGGCCGGGCCAGAACTGTTCGGCCAGGACCCAGGCCGAGTCCGGAATGTCGGTTGCCCACTCGCTCATCGAGGCGGCATCGGGTAGATGCACGATCAGCGGGTGATCGGCAGGTCGGCCCTTGGCCGCAAAGATACTCGTAACCGCCGCAGGATTGCCGGCATCACCACCGAGCCCATAGACCGTTTCCGTCGGAAACGCGACCAGCTCGCCTCGACGAAGTCGTTCGATAGCGTGGTCGATGCCTTCAGCATTGGCTTGCAGCAGCTTCATGATGAACTTAAAACTTATCCGGGCGCATGACTTGTACGTCGCTTAACAGCATGACCATCGCGTAGTTATCGTAATACCGTTCTTTCAGATGCGCAGCGATGCTGGTAGCCGTGTCAAGATCACAGACGACTTCTATGCGGATATTGCCATCGGCTTCCCAGCCTGCGTTGCGCACGCCGCGGCTGCCCTTGCCGCGGGCACTGGTCACGGTATAACCATGCGCGCCTAAGCGCTCCAGGTCTTTCAGCAGCGGTTGTTCGATCACCGCTTCGGTCACGATGGTCATCAATTTTCGTATAGTAAAGGGCAAGTTCGTCATGGTCATGGTCCTGCGATTGGCATGCGCTGGGCCAGCTCGTAATAGAGCGGTATACCAATCAATACATTAAACGGGAATGTGATCCCGAGCGAGGCCGTCAGCGATAAGGTCGGGTTGGCTTCTGGAACGGAAATCCGCATGGCCGCCGGCACGGCAATGTAGGAAGCGCTGGCTGCCAGCGTTGCCAACAGCGCAGTGCCACCGACCGAAAAGTCAAGCAGCCACCCCAGCCCGGCGCCAATCAGGGCAGAAAACAGCGGCATCAGAATCCCGAAAGCCACCAGAAACAAGCCGTATTTTCGCAGCGCTCCAACCTGAACGGCGGCAATCAGGCCCATCTCGAGCAGGAAAACGGCCAGTATGCCCTTGAACAGGTCAAAGAAAAAAGGTTCGATCGACGCCATGCCGGCAGGATCGGCCAACCAGCCGATCAGCAACCCACCGACCAGCAATACGATACTCTTGCCGAGCAGAATCTCTCGCGAAACATCACCCCAGGCCGTGCCTTTGCTCATCCCACGGGCCAGGATGATACCGACCAGAATGGCGGGGATTTCCAGCATGACCAGCAACAGCGGCAAATGCGACTCATAGAAGATATCGCGCGTCACCATCCAGGCCACGCCCACCGCGAACGTGCCGACACTGACCGAGCCATAGTGCGCCGCAATCGAAGCGGCATCAGCACGCCTGAAACCACCCAGCTTCAGCAATACCGGGAAGGCCACCAGCGGTAGCGCAATGCCCATCAGCACAACGGCAAGCATATCCGGCAGCAGATTCAGAAACGGCTGACTGGCCAGTTCAACGCCGCCTTTCAATCCAATCGAAATCAACAACAGCATGCTGACGAACTCGTAAATCGAGCCGGGCAGGCGCAGATCCGCGCGCAGCAGTCCGGCGATCAGCCCCAACAGAAAGAACAGGATGATTGGATCCATGTCAGCGTCGGGCCTTACACGGGTATGAACTCGTGCGCCGCCGTCAAACCAGTTGCCAGGCGAGTTTGGACGCGGCGCGCAGCGGAACAATCACATCCGAACCCGCGGAAATGGTCTCGGGAACCGTCCATGCGCTTGCCTGAAGCGTAATCGTGCCCTGATTCCTCGGCAAGCCGTAGAAATCCGGGCCATGGAAACTGGCAAAGCCCTCGAATTGATCAAGTGCATGGGCTTGGTCAAACACCTCGGTATAGAGCTCGATCGCGGCCGGCGCACTGTAGATCCCGGCACAGCCGCAGTCAGATTCCTTGGCCCCTTTCGGATGCGGTGCCGAGTCGGTACCCAGAAAGAACTTGGGATCGCCGCTGGTTGCAGCCTTGACCAGCGCCTGCCTGTGCGTCTCACGCTTGATCAATGGCAGACAGTAATGATGCGGCCGGAGGCCGCCGTCGAACATGGCATTTCGATTCAACAACAGATGATGAACCGTGACCGTGGCCGCGACGCGATCCGAGGCTGACATCACGTAGTCGGCGGAATCTTTGGTCGTGATGTGCTCCAGCACGGTGCGGAGCTCGGGAAAATCAGCATTGATTCGCTGCAGGTGGCGTTCGATAAACACCGCCTCGCGATCAAACACATCGATATCATGATCGGTAACCTCTCCGTGCAGAAGCAACGGCAGGTCAACGTCCTGCATGGCTTCAAGCACATGATTGACCTTTGTAAGGTCACGCACACCACTGTCCGAATTGGTCGTGGCCCCGGCCGGATAGTATTTGACTGCATGGACACAACCGGATTCTTTGGCCCGGTGTATTTCATCCGGTGACGTTTGTTCGGTCAGATACAGCGTCATCAGCGGATCGAAGCTCATGCCCTGGGGCACCGCGGCCAGAATACGTTTCCGATATGCCACGGCCATCGCCACGGTCGTGACCGGTGGTTTCAGGTTCGGCATCACAATGGCTCGTTGAAAGCAGCGCGCCGTATCCGGAACAACCGTAGTTAGCATCGGCCCATCGCGCAGATGTAGATGCCAATCGTCGGGTTTGGTGATCTGGATTTGGCGTTTACTCATTCATCAGGCCAATTTTTTTGCCATTTTAGCCCTACGCGGATATCGGGGTATTTATCCAGATCAAATTTTGGATTGTCTTTTTTAAGTCAATGGCAAGGCCGCCGCCCGCTGCGCGGGCTGATGCGTCCTAAGGTTGTGATCAAAAGTAGGCAAAACTCTTTCCGCGACTTCAACGCCCGGCTGCGCCGGGTCTCCTGCAGTGCTCGGCTTGTTGTGACCATCGGGCGGGGCGAAAAGAACTTGCTTGCGCTCAGACACCTTTTCGCCCGATAGTCATCATAAGCGCCGCCCGGCTCTCCGCGCTTCGGCGGCTCACACGCTCACCAACGTCAAAACCAATCCTGCTTTGTCCAAGAATTTGCATTCTCGTTTTTCATTCGCTTTTAGCGGCAAACCAACTACACAGCGAGACTTTCAAGCCCCAGAGCTTAAGCGATTGCACCCCACGATCCGAAAAGCATCAACAAAGGCACGAACCGAATGATTGCCCTGATCCGATAGAACACTCTCCCTGTGGCTGTTTAACAGCGAGTTTATTGCTTGCTTTTTTGGCAAAACACAATTGTTATGACAAGCGGTCCGTCGCATCAGCAGGCGAAGCCGTGCGGCGAAATGCTTTTGATTACCACTCTACGGAAGTCAATGGCTAATTGAGCACTGAAGGGGGTCCTGTGCTTCGCTCTGCTCAGAAGAGAGCGAAAGGACTATTGATTATTTTGTACCTTCAAAAAAAGATTGAAATCAGTCGTCAATATGCTCCGCATACGCCTCGGCATCCATCAGCTCATCCAGCTCTGCCGGATCATTGGGCTTGACGGAGTACAGCCAGCCGTCGCCGTAGGGATCGTTATTGACCGTTTCGGGGGCGTCCTCCAGGGCATCGTTGAGGCTCACAACTTCGCCACTGATCGGTGAATAGACGTCGGATGCGGCTTTGACGGATTCAACAACAGAACAGGCTTCGCCCTTGGCGACCACGGCACCCTCTTCGGGCAGTTCGATGAACACCAGATCACCGAGTTGCTCCTGTGCGTGGTCACTGATACCGACGCGCACAGTACCGTCTTCGAGCGCTTCGGCCCATTCATGGCTGTCGGCATAACGAAATTCAGTGGGTATATCGCTCATTGGTATTCCTTATTCATTGGGTGCTGAATTCATGGGTGCTGATCAATCCTTTCATTTTAACGCTGTGTGCCTGCCAGGAAAAGCAGGAGCTCATCCGTCGAGCAGACCATCGCGCATGCTTCCATTGCGCACAAACGGCAGCTGAACGACGCGCGCCGGGCGAGTCTTGCCTCGCAACTCGACCTGCACGTCGCCATCTGCTTTGAACGGAATTCTTGCCATTGCTATCGGGCGTTCCAGCGTCGGGCTGAAAGCACCGCTGGTCACGTGGCCATCACCGTGGGGAGTCAATACGCGTGCACCCGATCTGGCAATACCGCCTGCTTCCAGCACAAGCCCCACCAGTTTCATCTGCAGGCCTTCGGCTCGCTGTTGTTCAAGGGCCGCACGGCCGATAAAGTCACGCGCCTGCGGATCGAACGCTACGGTCCAGGCCAGGTTCGATTCGAGAGGGCTGGTTTCGGTCGTCATGTCCTGACCATACAGGTTCAGTCCTGCTTCGAGCCGTAGTGAATCACGTGCACCGAGGCCGCAGGGCGTTGCACCCTGGTCGATCAACTGCTGCCAAAGAGCAACTGCCTGGTCATTGGGCAGAATGATTTCACAGCCATCTTCACCGGTATAGCCGGTTCGTGCAATAAACCAGTCGCCGTGCATCATGAAACGGAACGGTCGAAGCGACTCAAACGCTTCCAGGCCTGAAATTGCCGTCAAGATCGCTGCGGCTTCAGGCCCCTGCAGTGCAATCATGGCCAGGTCCTCGCGCTCATTGATGGACAGATCCATGCCGCCGACTTGCTGTTGAATCCAGGCCAGGTCCTTCTGACGCGTCGCCGCATTGACGACCAGGCGATACCCATCGTTCGGCATGCGATAGCAGATCAGATCATCGATGATGCCGCCTTGTTCGTTCAGCATGGTGCTGTAGAGCGCGCGACCGGATTCCGTCAGTTTGGCCACATTATTCGCCAGCAGCCGACTCAGCGCAGCCACACAATCAGGGCCGTCCAGATCGACAACCGTCATATGCGATACATCGAACATGCCGGCTGCCTTGCGCACCGCATGATGTTCCTCGATCAGCGACACATACTGGATCGGCAGTTGCCATCCAGCGAATTCGACGATGCGCCCACCCGATGCCTTGTGGGCTTGAAATAACGGCGTTTGACGACTCATGAAACGACTCGATAGAACGTTAAATAAAACGAAGTGTGACTTTGTCTAGCATGAACTGCATAGTGTAGCGCCGGTCATCGCCCGAGATGTAATTGTAGTCGGACTCACTGGCTGGAGCGCGTCTGCCCAACCCAGCGATCACGCATCAGCAAGATGGACGGGATGGACCCCAACACAACCAATACCAGTGCAGGCAGCGCCGCACGCTCCCACTGCCCTTCTGCGGTCAATTCGAAGATTCGCACTGCCAGCGTATCCCAACCGAATGGCCTTAGCATCAGGGTTGCCGGCATTTCCTTGGCGATTTCGACCAACCCAAGTAAAAACGCCATGATCAAGCCTGGACGCAATAAAGGCAGCAAAATACGTCGGAAGCGTTCGATTGGCCCGGCCCCGAGACTACGCGCCGCCTCCAGCTGCTGAGGGCGTATTTTCGCGGCTACGCCTTCGAGCGAACCGGCTCCAATGCGCAGAAACCGAATCAGGTAGGCCAACAACAGTGCGCCGAGACCGCCGGCCAGGGCCGTGCCCAGCCATCGATCCAGCCCCGTCAAGGCCAGCATGATCGCAACGGCCAGAACCGATCCCGGTATGGCATAGCCGAAGGCGGGCAATTCGGCAATCATGCTGATCGACCGTTTTGCCCTGAAACTGGCAGCCAACAGCAACAAACCGCCAATAACGACCAGGGCCGATCCCCAGGCTGCCAATTTCAGGGTGTTGACGATCAACTCCAGATAGTCACTCTGAAACAAGCTGGCCAGATCCGGGCCCGCCCAGATCAGCAGTTGAACCGCTGGAATCACAACGCCAACCAGAATGACCGCAACTTGAAAACCGGTCGCAAGCCAGCGCAAACAGGGACCGAGCTGGATTCTGCGGCCTGACTGCGAACGTTCCGGCTGGGCAGCACGCACATCACGAGTCGCCCGCTCGGTCAACACCAGGACCAGCATGAACAGCATCAACAATGAGGCCAGTTGGGTTGCGGCCTGAAGATTGAACAAACCCAGCCAGGTCCTGTAGATCGCAGTGGTAAAGGTATCAAAGCCGTAAATGGATACAGCACCAAAATCAGCCAGTGTTTCCATCAGCGCCAACGACAAGCCAGCCACAATTGCAGGCCTGGCCGCCGGCAGGCTGACTGACAGAAATACCCGCCAGGGCGCGTGACCTAAACTGCGTGCCGCTTCAAACGTGTGCACGCCCGCATTGGCGAACGACGTGCGCGTCAATAGATAGACGTATGGAAAGAACGCGATAATCATGATCGGAATGACGCCGACCGGTCCGGATATCGCATCCAGCCAGGCCGGGCTCAGTCCCCAGTGTTCACGCAGCAGAGTCTGGACGGGGCCTGCATAATCCAGCATGGCCAGGTAAATAAAGGCCAGAACGTAGGTCGGAAAAGCCAGCGGCAGAATCAACAGCGGATCCAGCCAGCGGCGGCCAGGGAACTCGCAGCAGGCCGACAACCAGGCCAGCGATACTCCGAGCAACGTCACGCCAAGACCTACGACGAACAACAGCAGGAAACTGTTCCCGACCAGGCGGGGTAAAAGATGTTCAGCCAAGTGATCCCAGACGGCGCCGTCTACCTGCCACCAACTCAACAGCAGCATGCTGATCGGCAGCGCAATCAGCAGCAGTAACGGACACAACAAGGCCCATCGCATGCCGTTGCTTGATCGAACGCTAGTCTGTCGCCGGGACTGAAGGTCTGGCCCGGCCTTTAGCGTGGTTGATATATCAGACAAGTTGAATCAGGCTGTGATCGATGGAACGCTAGCGCCAACCGGCCCGGTCCATCAGCATGACGGCCTCGACTTGACGCTGTCCGGCGATTTTCAGGTTCATCGTATCGGCCTCGAACTCGCCCCAGGCTTCGACGGTCGGATGCAGCGGTATGCCTTCGACGGCAGGGAATTCGAAATTGCTGCCGGCTATTTTCTGCTGGGCCGCATCGCTGGCCAACCACTCGATCAATTGCCGGGCCTGGGCCGCCGCCGGCGCATGCGTAGTGACCCCGGCGCCTGAAATATTGACATGGGTTCCCGTGCTGTCTTGATTGGCCCAGAATATCTCCACGGGATAATCAGGCTGTTCGTCAATCAAACGGCCCAAGTAGTAGGTATTGACCAATCCCACATCGCACTGCCCGGCTTCGATGGCTTCGATCAGTCGCGTGTCCGAAGAAAACGGCTCGGTTGCCAGATTGCTCACCCAGCCTGAAATGATCGGCTCAACGTTCTCCTCGCCCAGGCGCTCGATCATCATGGCCGTTAATGACTGGTTGTAGACCTTGCGCGAGGTGCGCAGGCACAAGCGGCCTTCCCACTGCGGATCGGCCAGTTGCGCATAGGTCGACAGATCGGCAGGATCGACCCGATCGGGGTGGTACATGATGGTGCGTGCTCGAACAGACAGACCAAACCAGTGGCCTTCCGGATCGCGCAGCGCTTCAGGAATACGTTCGTTCAAGAAATCGGAAGCCAACGGCTGAAGCAGACCACGCTCATCGGCCAGCCATAAATTGCCAGCATCGACTGTAATCAATACGCTGGCCGGCGTATCCTCGGCTTCAGCCGCCAGGCGTTCAATCAATGCCGCTTCACTATCATTGATGTATTCGATGGCAACGCCCGTCTGAGCGGTAAATTCCTCGAACAGGGGCTCCACCAGATGCGGCTGACGAGAACTGTAGACGACCAGTGGATTGGATTCGGTTTGTTGAGGTTCGGTCGCGACCCCGGCCACTGGTTCCACGGCTTCCCGGGCTGTAGCAGGTTCAACGTCGGATTCGTCTGCTGGTTGGCATCCTGTCAAGAAAAAACCAGACACGACTAGAACAGCGCCCAATAAACGAACAGTATTCATCCAATTTCCAATCAGTTAAAACAGCATTGATTATAACGCGAATGATTTGCATTTGCGTGATCGAAGTGCGCCTTGCAGTATGCCCTATGCGCCAACAGACCGAAGCACCCGCTTCATCCGTGGTTGGCTACAATGCTCGTAGAACAATTGATGAATAAGACACTCAGATCAGGCAATTATCACTATGGGCAATCGGCTTTCAAAGATCTATACACGAACCGGGGACGATGGCACCACAGGCCTTGGCGATGGTTCGCGCACTCAAAAAGACAGCCTGCGGGTCGAAGCCTATGGCACAGTCGACGAGCTGAACAGCGCGATCGGCGTGCTGATAGCAGTGCTGGATCTCGACGACGAAAAACTTGCAGGCCTGAAATCCATGCTGCTGGATATTCAACACGACTTGTTCGATTTGGGCGGCGAATTATGCATTCCGGGCACATCAATGATCGGCAGCGATAAAATCGAGCGACTGGAGCAGGAACTGGACGAACTGAATGCAGACTTGCCGGCGCTGAAGGATTTCATCCTGCCCGGTGGCAGCATGGCCGCAGCCCAGGCCCATCTGGCTCGCACCATTGGCCGACGCGCAGAGCGTCGTGTCATCAGCCTGGCACGCCAGGAAGCGGTGAACGAAGCGGCCATTCGCTATCTGAATCGGCTGTCCGATCTGCTGTTCGTGCTTGCCAGAACAACGGCACGCGCATCTGGCGTCGGTGAAATTCTTTGGGATCACGAGCGCAAGCGTTGACGGCAACAGGCGCCTGAACCATGTCTGATTTAACCGTAATCACCCATCCCGATTGCGCAAAGTATCATCCCGCCGAGGGCCACCCGGAGCGCCCGGAGCGTCTTGCAGCGGCCATGCGCGGGATTGAACAGCTCGATTCAGTGAACATGATCGAAGCCCGCCCCGTGGAATCGATCGACCTGGCCCGCGTCCACACGCCGGACTATCTGCAGATGATCGAGACGATCGCGAGGAAAGTAGTCGACACAGGTCAGATCCAAATTCTTGATCGTGACACCCATGCTGCGCCGGGTACTCTGCCGGCGGCCAATCTGGCTGCCGGTGCAGCTTGCCAGGCCGTCGACCACGCCACGGGCAAGCAGCCCAATACCGCCTTTGCAGTTGTTCGTCCACCTGGGCATCACGCAGAATCCAACAAGGCCATGGGGTTTTGTTACTTCAACAATATTGGCGTGGCTGCCGCCTATGCCAAGACAAAGCCCTCCATTCAACGGGTTGTGATCTGCGATTTTGATGTGCATCACGGCAATGGCAGTGAGGAAATGTTTTCGGACCATCCAGACGTGCTGTTCATTTCAAGCCATCAGCATCCGCTCTATCCCGGCACCGGGCATGGTGAATTACCCGGCGCAGACAATATCGTCAATTTCAGCCTGCCGCCCGGCTCTGGCAGCAATCAGTTTCGCGATGCCTGGCAACATCATCTGTTGCCAACCATTGATCAGTTCAAACCCGATTTGATTCTGGTCTCAGCCGGTTTCGACGCTCATTGGCGCGACCCGCTCGCGCAACTCGACCTGAAAGACGAAGATTATTACTGGATTGGTCATCAACTCAAGAAGCTATCACGGACGCACTGCAAGGGTGAACTGGTCGCCGCGCTGGAGGGTGGCTATGACTTGAAGGCCCTGACCGACTGCACGCTGGCGTTTGCCGAAGGAATTTCTTCGAGCTAGCTTGCTGGCTCTAACGCACCACCATGATCGAAACACTGCTGCGTCTTAGCAGTTGTGCGGCGTTCGAACTGCGCAAACGCAGTCGATCGGCCAACCCCGGAAGATGCGAAGCCATAATGACCAGATCCACTTGCTCTTCTTCGATCGCCTGCTGCAAGCGCTGGTCCAGCTCGGCCGCAGCATCAACGCTCTGTATGACCCGGCTGTCAATTTCCGCGATATCGAAGCGGGTGGCTTGCTCACGCGCAAACATATTCAGTTCAGCGGCAAATGCGCCGGGGCCTGCTGCGACACCATCAGGCGTGGTTCCATGCACCGCGACCAAACACAGCGTTGCTTGCCAATGTTTGGAAAGGTCGGCTGCACATATCAGCGCTTGATCGACTTGTTCGACGTGTTGTAGATCAACAGGAACCAGAATCCGCTTATACATCTCGCCTCCAATTCAATCGTTCAGCATTTCTTCATACTGGAGAAGTTTATGTTCATGCTGTAAGCCCAAAGCCAGACTCACGCACATGGCCAACAGCACAAACGTGAACGGCAGTCCGGTACTGACCGCACCGGCCTGCAGGGCATCCAGCGCAGCCGTTCCGCCCAGTGACAGCAGCACCGCTGCAATCACACCCTGAGTTGTAGCCCAGAATATCCGCTGCGTCACCGGGGCATCCGTCTTGCCACCGGAAGTAATCGAATCAATGACCAGCGAGCCGGAGTCCGATGAAGTCACGAAAAAAACCAGCACCAGGCAAATGCCGAGTAAGGACGTAATGGTCGAAAACGGTAAATTCTCCAGCATTTGAAACAGCACCAGGGCTTCGTCCTCGATTCCATCGGCCAATGCGCCTGCACCCTGCGCAATCTGGTCGAGCCCACTACCACCGAATGCAGCCATCCACACGGCAGTCACCAGTGTCGGAACAATGAGCACAGCCAACAGAAACTGTCTGACCGTGCGCCCACGCGACACACGCGCGATGAACATGCCAACGAACGGCGACCAGGAAATCCACCACGCCCAGTAAAAAATGGTCCACTCGTGGTAGAACGTATCGTCAGTGCGCCCGACCGGATTGCTGAGCGGCAGGATATATTGTGCATACCCCTGCAGCGTGTGACCCAAGTTGACAATAAACGTCGACAGGGAACTGGCCACTATCACGAATAGCAGCAGTGCCAGTGCAAGCATCATGTTGATATTGGATAGTAGTTTGACGCCGCCGTCGATGCCCCTGAGTACGGAGATCAGCGCGAGGCCAGTCACACAGGCAATGATGACCAGCTGCGTGGACAATCCATCCCCGATACTAAACAGGAAATCCAGACCCGCTGCAGCTTGTTGTGCGCCAAAGCCGAGCGAGGTCGCCAGGCCGAATATCGTGGCCAGCACAGCCAGGATATCGATGACGTTACCAGGCATTCCCCAAATCCGTTCCCCGAGTAGTGGATAAAAGGTAGAGCGGATCGTCAGTGGTAATCCCTTGTTGTAAGCAAAAAAAGCAAGGGCAAGCGATACCACGGCATAAATTGCCCAGGGATGCAGCCCCCAGTGATACAGGGTGGCGCCCAAAGCAGCGGTGCGGGCCTCCTCGGTGTAGGCTGCTACACCCAGGGGCGTGCCATACCAGTCAGTGTAATAGGCTGCAGGTTCAGCTACACCCCAGAACATCAGCCCGATCCCGATCCCTGCTGCAAACAGCATGGCAAACCAGGAGACCAGGGAGAAATCGGGTTCAGCGTCATCACCACCGATGCGTATTTTTCCGACCGGCAGGACAATCAACATCAAACAGAACAATACAAATATGCTGCCGGAAGATAACAAGACCCAGTCGAAAACGACCTGGATCCACGATTTCGTCGCTTCGAGACCGGCCTTGGCCGCATCCGGAAATAGGAGTGATACCAGGACGAAGAGGACAATCAAGCCAGCACTGACAAAAAAAACAGGATTATGCATCTCGAGCCCAAGTCGTTCGACGTTGTCCTGCCCGATTTCATAATCCGTTTCGTACACTTCTTCGAGTTCGGCAATCGACGATGAAACGTCGTTGCTTGATTCAGCCACAGGTTACTCCAGAAATGAGTGTATTAAGATCTAGCCGCTCGGTAACTGAATATTGCATGTCATTCAGTCCTTTCACAGCGACATGAGCCATATAGTAGCAGCAACGCTGATATGGTCCTGAAGCTGTCAATTGATCCGGCGGCCTAACTGTTCACTTCAACAGGGATTCATGTTATCGTAAAATGATAAATCCAGCGCAAGGGTACACCAATTTGCCGAAAGCGGCGTCCGACTGACTTCAAGTTCGTACATTGTCGTGATTCCGACCGTAGACAATTGAGACGTGATGACTCAAGTAAAGTCAACATGATCATACAGGGTGCTACACCTGACCCATGCCGTATCCACCTGAACATATTTTTGGTGGATTCCGTAGTTTAAGAGCCTCACATTTTTCTTGTGGATCCCTCTACATCGATCAGCTGATCATTCGATCATCATGATTGCGTCTCTTGTTTACTGGCAGTAAGCCATCCTGTGTGGTTGATTGTTGCTCTATTCAGGCACTCTTGCACTGGTCCAAACCTTTTAAACAATATAGAGACACGAACTATGCCAAAACGTAATCGTTTGACACAAGCCGTGCTTTGGGGATTAGTAGCCACAACATCGGGCGCTGCGCTTGCTCAGGATGAAGAGTCTACAGCCAGCGAAGATGCCAGCTCCAAGGAATTGGAGCGCGTTGTGGTTACCGCAACCAAAACAGAAGAAATCGATCTTCAGGCCGCGCCTATCACGGTACAGGCCATCGATCAGAAATCACTGGTCGACATGAACATCGGCAACTTTGATGACTTGCGAAGCAATGTGCCCAGCCTGAATGCAGCCAGTCGCGGACCAGGTCAACAAACCATTTACATTCGAGGCCTTGCAGTCCAGCCGATTACGGTCTTGTTATCGGGCGCACAGGGCACATCGCCCAATGTTGCACTGTATCTGGACGAGCAGCCCGTAACAGCGCCAGGACGTAACCTCGATGTATACGCTACCGACCTTGAGCGTGTAGAAGTCCTGCCGGGGCCACAGGGTACGCTGTTCGGAGCCAGCTCACAGGCGGGCACGATTCGTTACATCACGAACAAGCCACAGCTGGGCCTTTTTGATGCAGGGTTTACTGGTGAGGCATCCTTTACCAAGAACGGCGAAATGAATAGTTCAGGAGAAGGCTATTTCAACCTGCCGATCGGCAATTCAACAGCCGCACGTTTTTCATTCTACAACGTCAATCTTGGCGGCTACATCGATAACGTTCTGGGTGAATTCACGCTCGATCCCGAAGTCAATGCTGATTCAGCTGTTGACCTGGGGCCTGATGCCACTTACGAGACGGTCAATAATGCAGAGCTGGTAGAAGAAGACTTCAACGACAGCTATTACAAAGGCATTCGTCTGGGTCTTTATCATGAGTTCAACTTTGACTGGAGCCTGCTGGTTCAGAACACCTACCAGGAGCTCGGTGCAGACGGTGTGTTCGACTACGATCCGGAAGTTGGTGACCTTGAAGTATCGCGCTTTTTTCCAGATGAGCTGGAAGACACGTTCAATCAGACGACCTGGACACTGGAAGGTCGACTCGGTGCATTGAGCATGGTCTACACCGGCGGTTATCTTGATCGTGAAGTTAACCAGAAAGTCGACTACACCGGTTACAACAATGCCGGTGCATTCATCGCCTACTACACCTGTACCTACGACAACCCGGATTACATCGTCAACTACGATATCGATCCGCGATTCATCACCGATAATCGTGCCTGTCTTGATCCGACCAAAGGCGTCGATATTCAACAGGACCATGAACGATTCACCCAGGAATTCAGAATAGCTACACCGGTCGAGAATCGCTGGCGTTTTGTGGGTGGTGTGTATTACGATGATTTCCAGATTGAAACGCAGGACGACTATTTCTATCTGGCGACACCCGATCTGGGCTTTGCACCCAATGCGCCGATCTCGGATGCATTCCAGGTCAACCCTGATACGCGCCCACCCGGCGTGGCTTTTTTCAACGATATTCGTCGTAGCGAAGAACAGCTGGCCTTTTTCGGCGAATTCAGCTATCAGCTGATTCCGGATACGCTACAAGCCACGATTGGTCTTCGAGCATATGAAATCGAATCCGATTTCACTGGCTCATCCAACTTTGCCCAAGGCATTTTTGCGGGTAGCATCGATGGAGACGCGGGGCGTGATTACGACGTTGACGGCGGCCATACGCCGGACCCCCTCGAGCAGGACGACGTCATTACGAAGTTCAATCTGTCTTGGACGCCGGACGACGCCACCATGTTGTATTTCACGCGTTCGGAAGGCTTTCGCCCTGGTGGCTGGAATCGCGGTGGCGGCATTCCGTCGGCCAATCCGGAGTTTCCGACTGTCAGTGCAACCTACGATACGGATGACGTGACCAACTGGGAATTGGGGTGGAAGACGTTATTGTTCAATAATTCACTGCGCTTCAACGGTGCAGCGTACTTCATCGAATGGGAAAATATGCAGGTCTCCCGCTTCGATCCACAGAACGTATCGATCCTGACATTCATTGAGAATTCAGCCGATTCGGAAATATTTGGTATTGAGGCCGATTTTGCCTGGCGCGCAACCAACAACTTTACGTTGTATGGCGCAGTGTCCTACAACGATACCGAGTTGACCAATGTCGATGCTCAGGTGATCGAGCTCGCGCCAGTCGGCAGTCAACTGCCCCTGGTGCCGAAATTCCAGGGCAGCTTGCGCGGCCGGTATGAACGTGCGATCAACTGGGACTGGGCCGACTTCGGATTTATCCAGGTCTCTGGCAAATATTCGGGCAAGTCATTCAGCTCGCTGGTTGCCGAGGAGCGTCGCGAACAGGATGCATACACCATTGTCAATGCATCCACCGGCGTATCCAGCGGCAGCTGGACGGCTGAACTGTTTGTCGAAAACCTGTTTGATGAACGCGCTGAACTGTTCATCAACACACAGGACGACATTCCACGGATCACGACCAATCGTCCGTTGACTGCCGGTCTTCGACTGACCTACCGGTTCCTGCCTCTCTGAGTTGGCTGAACAACGGTCCATGACGGGTACAATGATGCGATGGCTGAATCCAGCACAGCACATGACCCGTCGCGTTCAGATTCCTTACTGAACGAAGCCGAAGCGCTGCTCAAACAGCAGCGCTTCGGTGATTCACTCAAGTGCGTCCAGGCCATCCTGGACCACGAACCCGATCATCAGCATGCCCTGTTTCTTGCCGCAGTCAATTTGCGCTATCTGAAGCGCTTTGACGAGGCCATGAAGACCCTCGACCAACTGATCCGGAACGCACCGGACTACGGCCGCGCCTGGCAGGAAGTGGCGCATAATCATCGTGATTGTGAGCGCATCAAGCAGGCCAGCGAAGCGTACGCAAAAGCGACGGAATTGAATCCCGGCCTCATGGCCTCATGGCGATTTCTTGCGGAGCTCCGTCAGAAGCAGGGTGACGCAGAGGGCGCCAGGGTTGCAGCCTCCAATCTGAAGCGACTGTCGGACCTGCCCCGAGAACTGGTTACTGTCAACAGCCAGCTACACGAAGGCAAGATTTACAAAGCTGAAAAAATCTGCCGCCATTTCCTGCAGAACAATCCGCATCACCCTGAAGCCATGCGCTTGTTGGCGGCCATCGGCATGCAGCTTCACGTGTACGACGATGCCGAATTCCTGCTCGAGAGCGTCCTGGAACTCGAGCCTGGTTTTGATCTGGCCCGAATGGATTACGTCAAGGTATTGCACCAGCGTCAGAAATTTGCCAAAGCCTTTGATGCAGCCACCGAGCTGCGTCGAAGAATGCCGAACAACCTGGCAGCCGAACTGACCTATGCGAACCAATGCACGGCCATTGGCCAATATGACGAGGCCCTGGATACGCTTGAGCCCTTGGTCGAGCGCTCGCCGCAGCCGTGGAACGTTCACCTGCTGCAGGGCCACGCGCTGAAAACCGTCGGCCGCCACGAGGAAGCGGTCCGGGCCTATCAGACCGCTTGCAAAGCACGTCCGGATTTCGGCGATGCCTGGTGGTCATTGGCCAATATGAAAACCTATCGCTTCGACGATAGTGAACTGTCGACGATGCAGCGCCTGATACAGGATGGCGTACTCACTCCTACCGATGAGATCCATCTGCGTTTTGCCCTCGGTAAAGCCCTGGAAGATCGTCAGCGCTGGTCGGAGTCCTATACCCACTATGCCCACGGCAACAAGATTAAACGCAAGCAAGTCGACTACAGCGCTGAGCGCATGCACAAAGACTTTCAGCACCAGAAGGACTTCTTTACCAAGGCGCGCGCTCAATCCCTACTCGAAGGCGGCCACGATGCGAACGACCCAATCTTCATCGTCGGGCTGCCCCGAGCCGGCTCTACGCTGATCGAACAGATCCTTGCATCGCACCCGGCGGTCGACGGTACGTTGGAGCTGCCGAACATACTTGCCATGGCCCATCGCCTGGGCGGTCGGCGCAGGCGAGGCGACGAATCGCGCTACCCCGGCGTGCTTGCCGACCTATCGGCTGCAGAACGTGCCGAACTGGGCAAGCAGTTCATCGACGACACGCGCGTGCATCGCCAGAATGCACCCTTGTTTCTCGACAAGATGCCGAATAATTTCCGCCATATCGGTCTGATATTTTCGATTCTCCCAAACGCCAGGGTCATTGATGCGCGTCGCGCTGCAATGGGCTGCTGTTTTTCGGGCTACAAACAGTTGTTTGCTGAAGGCCAGGAATTCAGCTACAGCCAATCGGATATCGGACGCTACTACCGGGATTATGTCGACCTGATGGCGCATTGGAGCGCAGTGTATCCGGAGCGAATTCTGCAGGTTGACTATGAACTGGTGGTCGATGACCTGGACACACAGGTGCGTCGCATGCTCGACTATCTTGAACTGCCGTTTGATTCAGCCTGCCTGGAGTTTCATAAAACCGAACGCTCGGTCCGTACTGCAAGTTCAGAACAGGTCCGGCAACCGATCTATCGGTCCGGTGTCGAGCAGTGGCGACACTACGAACCGTGGCTGGATGAACTCAAGCAGGCGCTGGATATTATCTAGCCATCAAGAATCCAGCGCTTTGACCAGGAGCGCTGGATAAGTTGAGGTTTCCAGCAAACAAGCGGCTAGGCCTGCTCTTTTTGAATCGGTTCGGCAGCGTCTGGTGAACTGGCCTTTTCGGTAACTGCGCTAGCCAGATCCTTCAGATCATGACCACTGGGCGCTTGATAGAGCCGCAGGCCAAACTCCGGCACGATCGCATAGACGTGGTCGAAGATTTCGGACTGGATGTTTTCATACGGCACCCATTTGGTTTCCTTGGCAAAGCCGTAGAGCTGAAGCGGGATACCATGCGGCCCTGCTTCAAGCTGACGCACCATGGTCGTCAAATTATGGTTCAGCGAGGGATGCTGCTGCAGATAGGCCATAAGGTAGGCTCGAAGCAAGCCGATATTGGTGAGCGCACGTCGATCCATTGGTGAATCCACGTCCTGATTATCCCGGTTGATTTCAGCGGTTTTGTCCGAAATATACTCAGCAAGCAACTTGCCTTTGTGCAAGCGGTCGAGATCTTCCTCGCTCGCAAAACCCACGCTGGTGGTATCGATATGAATGGAACGCTTGATGCGGCGTCCGCCCACTTTCTCGATATTGCGCCAGTTTTTGAAGGACTGCGAGATCAATGCATAGCTGGGTATCGACGTAATGGTTTTATCCCAGTTCTGCACCTTGACGGTCGTCAGGCTGATATCGATGACGTCGCCGTCGGCTCCGTAATCCGGCATTTCCAGCCAATCATCAACTGAGAGCATGTCATTGGCGGCAAGCTGGATACCGGCAACCAGTCCAAGAATCGGCTCGCGAAAGATCAGCAGAACTACCGCCGTCATGGCACCCAGTCCGGAAAACAGCACGATGGGCGAGCGATCAATGAGCAGTGCAACCGCCAATATCAACGCAATGGTTGTGCCCGCCAGCTTGACGCTCTGAAACAGGCCTCGAAGCGGTAATCGCGAAGATGACCGGGAACCTTTCAGTACCGCTTCAAATCCATCGAGCAGTGAAAAGAAGGCAAGCAGAGTGAACAGGATCACCCAAAGGTGGCTCACCGTCTCGATGACTGGCATCAGGGCAGAATCGTGGCCAAGTAATGATCCGGCCAGGATATAGACGATGGCACCCTGCAAGGCCAGCGCGGCTCGGCGAAACAGCTTGAACCCGAAAAAGGTCTGTCGCCAGTGTTTGCGGTCTTGCTTTTGACTGCGCTCGATAAAACGAACCACGATCCGATGGAGTAGAAAGTGAACGATCAAACTGACTGTCAGTATCAATACCAACGCCAGCGCCACTTCGATCAACGGAATGTCGGCCAGGCCCAGCGTGTTGAGCCACTGTTCAATCCGAATTTGTAATGCTTGGTCTTGATTTGTCATTGCCACAAGCCTAACAAGTCAGCGTCATCAAGGCAGTGGCAAAGAGGGACCATCGTTGCTCAAAACCGGCCAGCGCAGGTCAAGACCCGGTTCAGACGATCAATGGCAGTGCCAAGCCCTGTCGCTGCATCGTCAGATCACATGAATCGGCAGTCATGTCAACCGCGCTCAAGCCAGCAAATATCGATACACAGCCGTGCGTCGCATCGGTCATGGGCTCAGGCACTGGCGTTCATCAGCCATCAAACGTCTGAGCAATGCTGCACGGTCATGG